>Ga0315295_10000491_pt1 | contig 34459 bp, 31 predicted proteins | sample YL17G14_0_MG_FD_204453 | JGI IMG/M metagenome (GOLD analysis project Ga0315295, IMG submission 204453) | Sediment microbial communities from Yellowstone Lake, YNP, Wyoming, USA - YL17G14_0 | ecosystem: Environmental > Aquatic > Freshwater > Lake > Sediment | place: USA: Wyoming | collected...
TTCCAAAATCCTGGTATCCATAATGTGAGCCCTCCATGAGCAAAATGGTTGTTTGTAATCTTTTCCCTATTTTGCCTATTGAGAGGGCTTTTTTCTACCTACAATCATGACATGCACCCGGATGAGCTGCACCCAGGGGACTACAGGCGCCCGGAAAAAGCTTGATATATGCGGCATTGCCGGTACACTTCCGGGGGTAGTATGTCGTGTGTGCCTTCGCTTCATTTGAGACCCGGTCCTTATATATAATGAGGTGCTGAGAATGACTGATTACTCAATAAGTCCGGCGGGAGAGAAATTCGCCATCCCTGACAAGAGCGAGTGTGCTGCGGAGATCAAACGCGTCGAATCTCTGGTGGAAGCGGCGCGTGGAGAAGGTAAAGAAATCGTTGTTGTCATGGGCGTCGGTTTCGTCGGCGCGGTCATGGCGGCTATTGTTGCAGATACAGTGGACAAAAAAAGCGGCCGGCCGAGCAAATTCGTCATCGGCTGCCAGCGGCCCAGCCTGCGGAGCTACTGGAAAATTCCGCTGCTGAATCGGGGCGTCTCACCGGTCAAGGCCGAGGACCCGCAGGTCGAGCCGATGATTGCCCGCTGTGTGCTCGAGAAAAAAACGCTCATCGGCACTTACAACAGCGACTGCCTCCAATTCGCCGACTGCGTGGTTGTGGATGTGCAATGCGACTATACCAAGAAGGGCCTCGGCAACATGCGAACGGGCGAAGCGGATATGAAGGCCCTGCAGGCGACCATGGAAACCATCGGCGAGAAGATCCCGCCGGACTGCCTGACGTTGATTGAGACGACCGTGGCGCCCGGAACGACCGAATTTGTCGCCTGGCCGATTATGAAAAAGGCCTTTACCGATCGCGGCATAAAGACCGAGCCACTGTTGGCACACAGCTTCGAGCGCGTCATGCCGGGCAGAGAGTATGTCGCATCGATACGGGACTTCTGGCGTGTGTGCTCCGGCTGCGACAGCCGAGCGAGAGACCGCGTGGAAAAGTTCCTGACAGAAGTGCTGAACACCGAAGAATTCCCGCTGACGGTGATGGATCGTCCTATTGAGTCCGAGACAACGAAGATCGTCGAGAACTCCTTTCGCGCCACCATGTTGGCGTTTCTCGATGAGTGGAGCCTGTTCGCCGAGCGCAACGGCGTGGACCTGATTAAGGTCATTCAAGCGATCAAGGTCAGGCCCACCCACAGCAACATCATCTTTCCCGGTCCGGGCATCGGCGGCTATTGCCTGCCGAAGGATGGCGGACTCGGGTACTGGGCCTACAAGCATATTCTCGGCTTCGAAGACGACATTTTCAAGATGTCAACCATGGCTATCGACATAAACGACACCCGCGGCCTGCACGTCGCTGAGCTTACGGCCGAAGCATTGGAAAGTATGGGCGGGCAGGTGGCCGGTGCGGCCGTCCTGCTGTGCGGGGCAAGCTACCGGCAGGATGTGGCCGACACGCGCTATAGCGGCTCGGAAATCGTCGTTCGAAAGCTCACTGAGAAGGGCGCCGAAATGCGGGTACATGATCCCTATCTCGAATCCTGGCCCGAGCTTCAGCAGCAGGACACATACCCGGCTCCGGGACATTCCTGGTCGAGGTTCTTCAGAAATCAGGATGAGCTGGTGAATATCCGGATTCAGAGCGACCTAGCCGAGGCACTGGCCGGCGCGCAGGCGGTCATATTAGCTGTGCCGCATAAGCCTTATTTGAAGCTTGCTCCCGAAAAAATAGTCGAGTGGGTGGGCGGCCCGCTCGCTGTGATTGATTGCTTCGGCATATTGGACGACGATAGAATCCGCCGATATATCGAGCTTGGCTGCGAAGTCAAAGGCCTCGGCCGCGGCCATATCCAGCGAATCAAGGAAGAAGTAAAAAAAGCGTGAGCGAGCGGACGGGCAAATGCGCGGATTTCACTTCCTATCCCTTTGTGGCTTCACCAAAGATCCCTCGCATGAATTCGGCGGCCAATTGGGCGTTCTTTTCCGCATATTCGATACCTACTGTCCGGCTGTTTACAACTGGCAGCGGATGGCATAATTCATAACTTAGATAGCCGGAATATCCTATCTCGTGCATCGCCTGAATGAATGGCCGATAGAATGCGGCGCCTTTGATTTTGCTGTCCTTGTCCCTCTCATATTCGCCGCCGAAATGGGACAACACCTGCAAAGCGCCTACAGCTTTTGCGGCCCGTTGAATATTCTCGGAGCTTTTATCCACCATAATAGGAGCATCCAACGAGACTCTCAGGTTGGGGGAATTGACTTCTTTGACCATTCTGAGCACATCCTGATAATCTCGAATTACAGGGGCATGATTCTGTAAGGCTAAGATAACGCCGGCATCCTGGGCATATCGTGCACATTCTGCCATGCCCTCACGGCACCAGGCCCATATTTCCTCCTCCGTAAATTTCTCATGGGCGTATTTCCAGATATCCCTCGCAATCGTATATTGTGCGATTTGGGGATGTTTCGTCACACCTGGCCACGCTAAGAAGACTCGCAACGTCCGTGCGCCCAAATCAGATGTCATTCGAATAAGCTCTTTGACATAAGCAATCTGGCACTCTCGATATTCCGGAACCGGGTTGCTGAAATCGTTGTCGGCCGCGACGCCGTGAATTTCAATGCCTTCCCCGTCAGCGACAGAGTGAAGCTCCTTGCAACGCTTTGCCGGCCAGTCGAGGGGATTGCCATGAGGACGTTTGCCATCGATCTCAATCCCTTCATAGCCATATTTGCTGGCTCGTTTAATGACCTCTTCCAAAGAAAGAGCCTCTCCGCGATACCAAATCCCAAGAAATGTAATGCTGTATAAACCAACCTTCATATTTGACTTTTTCTTTTGGCCGCTCTGAGAAATGCTATTTGCGCTTACCGCCAATCCCGCCGTGGCCGCCAGCGACGTGCCCATGAATTGTCTTCGATTCATTTCTCCACCTTTCTTTAAAGATTGACAAAGGTTCTTTCAACACTGGAGAATAAGCCGCTCCTGCGAAAAAGTCAAGCAGACCCACGCAAAAAGGGAGGTGCAAATATTTTTGGGAAAACGTCTTTTTTATTGTTGACAAACATATACATAGCAATACTATGTATAGGGATGATATGTATTGAATATTGGAGGTGAACAAAGTTGGCTGTTTCAAAAGACTTAATTGCGGCGTCGGCGACTCCGTTAATTCTCTCTATTCTCTCGGAGGGCGAGAGCTACGGATACGCCATCATCAAGCGTGTGCACGAGCTATCGGGCGGACAACTGCAATGGACCGACGGCATGCTCTATCCCGTCCTGCACCGGCTGGAAAGGCAGAAGCTGATTCAATCCAGGTGGCGGGAGTCGGATATAGGCCGCAAAAGAAAATACTACAAGATTAAGGAATCGGGAATCAAAGCGCTCAAAGAACATCAAAGCCAATGGGAAGTCGTATATTCGACGTTAACACAATTATGGGAGAGAAAACCATGTTTGACCTGAACAAACAGATCGGCAAATGGCGCAGCAACCTCGCCGCATCACAAACACTTGAAATATCAGACATTGATGAACTCGAAAGCCACCTGCGAGAAGAAATCGAGAGTCTCAAGCATGCGAAGCTGTCCGACAAAGAAGCTTTCATGATCGCTGCCCACCGCCTCGGTAGTCCCGAGAGGCTCGCCGATGAGTTTGCAAAGATCGGTTGGGATTCCGCACTTCGGTATAGAGTATCCTGGATGATTACAGGGATTCTTGCGTACCTGCTGGCCACGCACTTTAGCGTATTGCTACAAAAAGCTTTCATCTGGTTTGTAAGTGTCAGAGGAATACAAGGCTACGGTCTTGGGGTCGTTGCCTTAGCCGTCAATATTGTGCTTCTGGGGGCGGTGCTCTTTCTCTGCTGTTTTCTCTGGCGGCGTGCACTGCGAAGTGACCGATTCATAAAATGGACTAGGCAACTCGCGACAAGACGGATTTTTTTGGTCACGATTCTTGTGTTCTTAGTTGTCGAGTCGGCCTCGCAAATCGTTTTGCCTGTCATGACGTATCGCGTTTTGGGTCCCGCACAGTATGGACAAGCGGCCCAGGTCTTTGCGTGGACGCGGTTGGCGTGGTCTATCATGCTTCCTGTGATTCTGGTGATCGTGCTGATCAAGCTCTGTGCATCAGGCTCGCGTGAAACTGAGACGGAGTAGCTGTTCTCGCTACTTGGATCTCCTGGCCATCAGCAGGGTGATTCGGTCGTATTTGTCGTCGGGCAGGGCGTTTTTCAGGATTCGGCGGATTTCGTGCATGGGAGTGCGCTGTGTCGTGTGCGTAATGATGATGTGCTCGTTGTTGAGCTTGTTCAAAAGCGTTACAAATTCGTCGATGTGCATATGTCTGCCCGCCTCGGCCCGGGTCGTGTGTTCACCCTCGTAGAAGGTGCACTCGGCAATCAGGATTTTGCTCTCGGCGATGTAACTCAATTGCGAGAAATCCACGTACTGCGTATCGCCGATGTAGGTGACAATCGGAATTTCCACGGGATAATCGATTTCGAGGCCCTGTTTTTTCAATTCCACGATTTGCCTGCTGTTCAGGCCGATGTATTCGGTTTTAAGCTTCTTTCGTTTTTCGATGACGGTGAAACCGACCGAGCCTCTGCTGTGCTTGGTTGGAAAGACTCTGGCGAACAAGTTGGGTTTTATCCGGTGCTCGTCGCCCGGTTTGACGCCGACAAGGTTAGCGGGTATCGGATTGCCGTCCAGCCGGGACCATGCGTCGATGATGTCCCGTATAGGGCCCAATAGATTCTGAGGTGCGACGATGGTCCCGGCGGCGATGCCGCAGAAGTTCCGTTGCGAGAGATAATACGCAATTCCCGCCGCGTGGTCCATGTGCCCGTGCGTGAGCAGAACGTGGTTGATGGGGATAATCTGGTCGGGCGCTTTACCGACGTCGAAGCAGACGTCCAACTGCGGCATGGCGACCACCGTCTCTTCGCCCGCGATGGAATAGCCGATTATTTCCAGATTGTCTATTTCTATGCTTGCTAAATTATGGCTGGGCATTAGACTATCCTGATACAGAGCTTTTGAGTGGCAATGGTAGGGCGAATGGAGGATTGTGTCAATTGGTTTCTGCTGCGCGGGGGGTGATGGATGTATGTTTGACTCTGTGTAGGATCGGTACACGGCGGCGAGCCGGCGGCGGTGCTCGGTCGAGGGAGTTGTTGCAATGCCTGCAAAACGCATGTGGGACAAAACGGTTTTTAGTAAGAAGTGTCCGTTCAGGCTGCTCATTCGGATAGTCACCGGCCTTGTCCTGGTGACGCTGGTGGTTATCGTGACAGTCAGGGTGTGGATTGTCCCCGATGTCATCCGGCGGAAAGTAGAACGAGGCCTGTCGAAATTCTGCGATGGCCCTGTGGAAATCGAGCGCGTCAGGACGTTTCGGTCTGGGCAAGTCACGCTGGAGGGAATTCAATTCTGCGACACGGCGAGGCGACCGTGGCTGCTGGTTGAGGAGGTTAAAGCCGTCCTGGCGAATTGGCCGAGCTTCAGTCCCACGGTGGAGGAAATCACCATCGACGGTTTAAATCTGAGGCTCTCGGCGGCTGACGGAAAGTTTGTCCTCCCGCCGGTCCGGTTGCCTAAACGGGCGGGCGGGCCCGGCGCCGGGCCCGGCATCCGCAAGCTCACGATCAATCAGGCGGCTGTCACCGTTGCCGACGCGAGGAGCGCCGAAACCGTCTATGGCGATCTGACGCTGTCGATTATACGCGTGACGAGCGGCGACTACGAATTTACACTCAATCGGATCACCGGCGAAAGTTCGGAACTGCTTCTGGCCAGAGGCGGCGTCAATCTGCATAGTTCCGACTTCGATATTTCATTTCAAATGAAGCATCGATTTACAAAGGCGGAAGTGGCTCTGCCTTTGGCCGCCTTGAATATGGCGGGAATATCCGCCGAGGGCGAGCTGGCGGGGGACTTATCAATCACCGGCGGCCTGATGAAGCCCGCCGAATGGCGGCCGAAAGGTACCGTGCGGCTGCGTGACTGGGTCGTTGACGCGAATGACGCCGTTGCATGGAAGGGGCTGAATGTGGATTTGGAGGTCGGGCCGTCCGGGTTCGGCTTTGAGAACCTCAGCATCAGTGATTCGAACGGCGTCCAGTGGCTCGGCGCAGACAACGTCGAACTGACCTTGACGGATTGGCCCGGATCGAAGCCGATCATTACAAGTATCGAGCTTGATGCGCCGAAGCTTCGTACGATTGCCGCCGGGGCCGGCCAACTCAAGATTCCCGCATGGCTTCCCAAACACCGGGCTTCCGATTCGACGGGCGGCTCGCTGTCGCTTCAAAAGCTGGTGGTTCATGACGGGGCGATTACCGTCGAAGACCCGAACGGCAAAACGGCTGTTCTTGACAAGCTGTGGCTGGCTGCCGATAAACAGGACGATTCCTACAATATTGCTCTGAGCAGGCGTGCAGCAGATGATTCCAATGCTGTCTCTCTGAAAGGGACAGTGAATCCGGCGAGCTCGCAGGTTGCGCTCTCGCTCCAAATGGATTACGTAGCGACTAAACAGGAAGGGGCCGTGCTGTTTGCCCGTCTGGGGAAACCTCAGTACTCAGCCGAAGGTAGAGTGGTTGTTGATTTAACGATAGCTGGCCGTCTGGATGAGCCGCTGGGATTGAAGGCGAACGGCAACATTAAATTGGATAAGTGTGCTCTCTTATTCAAAGAGGCCGTGCTGGCGAGCAACCTCGTGACGGAGGCCAAATTTGATGGCGGACGCCTGGATATCGAGAACTATGAAGCGGCCATGTGCGACGGCCGCGTCAGCGGCTCCTTCCACGCCGACGTCAATGAGGGCCGGCAAGTGACGTTTCGCGGCCGCGTGCTGGCGGTGAACGTGAACTTCCCGCAGTTCAGCTCCGTACTGACGGCCAAAGCGAAAAAGGCGGCTCAGGGTACGTTTACCGCCAGCTACGCCTTTGCCGGGCAGCGCAACGGGACGAGAATCTTTAACGGCGACGGCTTGATTTTCTTTGACGATGCAGACATCAGCATTTTGCCGGCGGTCCCGCAAATGTTTGCGTCCGCCGAGATGTCACAGTATGAACCGCTCAAAATGTCGGATGTGGAAGCCACGTTCACGACGATGGGACCCGTTGTGACCATTCACAGCGGACACATTTCCAATAATTTCGCGGCTATTGAGTTCGAGCCGGACGCGACAATCGACTTACAGGCCAGGCAGATAGACGGCTACGTTGTTGTTGCTCCCCTGAGCCAGATCGCAGGCGCCATCGAGGGATTGCCGATCATCAATATTTTTGCCCGTTTGAAGGATAAGCTCATGCGCCTTCACGTCAAAGGGGACTGGTCGGCCCCGCCGGGCAAGCTGATCACGAAGGAGCCGGTGAAAGATTTGAAAGAGAGCACTATCGGCTTCTTTCAGGACGTCGTAAAGGGCGGCGGGCAATTCGGCCGGGGCGTGCTGAACAGGCTCGGCGGCTTGTTCAAGGGCGACCAGAACAAGAGTCAGTAGTTCAGGATGCGACTCGACGCCTGACCGGCGGACGCGCAGGGGCCGCTCTGGCGGCGGTATCCGATCTGCCGGCGTTTTGTTTGACGTTCATATATTGTTGACGAAAGGATAAGATCAGATGAGTAGATTTACAGTATTTTCTGCCGGCGTCGTAATTACTGCTTTAGCCTGTTTACTTTGCGTACAAGGGGCTTCAGCGGAGAATGTAACCGCACAGCTTGAACGCGACAAACTGCCCGGCAGACAGGTCAAAGTAGCCGCCATTTGCATCGGCTTTAGCGGGGAGCATGACGCCAAACTTAAATTGGCCATCGAACATCTCCATACGGCAGGAAAAAACGGGGTGGACATCGCCTGCCTGCCGGAAGAGTTCGCTGGAACCACGGCTGAACCCATACCCGGACCCACGACGAAAGCCATTGCAGAGCTTGCGAAGCAGTACAATATGTATGTAATCTGCCCCATACGAGAAGATGCAGGTGACAAACAATATAACACCGCCGTGCTGATCGACCGCAAAGGTCAAATCTCCGGCTATTATCGCAAAGTCTTTGTCTTCTGGGGCGAAGGTCTGCATTGCAGTACGGAGGGCGTGAAAGTATTTCAGACCGATTTCGGAAAAATCGGCATTCTAACCTGTTTCGACCTGAACTATCCCGAATTGTGGCAGCAATGTGACGCCCTGGATGCAGAGATCGTATTCTGGCCGAGCGCCTATGGAGGGGGAACGCCTCTTAATGCGTTTGCTATACTTTACCATTATTACATCGTGCCCGTTGGGGCCGGCAACATAATCGACGTGACCGGCAAGACCTTTGCGAACACAGGCAAGCCCATGCCAAAGCAATTCATCGCAACGCTCGACCTGGACCGTGCGTTTGTTCACCAGGACTTCAGCCGTGAAAAGGTCAAAAAGATGCTCAGTGAGCACAAAGACGAAATTGTTGTCGAGCACGATCCGAGCGACGAAGACCTGTCGCCGTGGTGGCTGTTCAGGGCAATAAAGCCCGGCGTGCGCGTGCGGGAATTGCTGAAAGAATATGGCATCGAGACACTTCACGACTACCAGCAGCGCAGCCGAAAACAGATCAACGAAGCCCGGCAGAGCGGCGCAAGAATATAGCGCCGTCGAGGAGTGTTCCGGTCATGCCTGACAAGCGAACGCATAGAGGGCCGCATCCGGCCGACGAAAAGCTGTTTGCTCCGGCGGCGCTTCCCGCTTTGCGGTCGGCGCTGGCGGACTTCTGCCTGCTGCTGACGAAAGGTTATGCGGACAAAAGCGCTCTGAAATTAGTCGGCGACAGATTCGTACTGACGGAAAGACAGAGATTAGCCGTCATGCGAAGCGCCTGCTGCGACCAGCACATCGCCTCTCGAAGCGCACGCCGGGTCGAGTTGAAGGACGTTGCAGGCCAATCCATCGCCATCGACGGTTACAACGTTCTGATCACTGTCGAGGCGGCCATGAGCGGCGGATTGATCTTCAAAGGCCGCGACGGCTGTTACCGGGACCTTGCCAGCATACACGGGACCTACCGCAAAGTCACCGAGACCATCCCCGCCTTGCAGCTTATCGGCGAATTCTTAAAAGAGGCCGGCGTGAACAAAGCCCTGTGGCTGTTAGACAGCCCCGTCTCCAACAGCGGCCGATTGAAAACGCTAATCCGGGAATTGGCCGAGAAAAACCACTGGGACTGGGAAATAAGGCTGTCAGTAAGCCCCGACGCCGAACTGAAAAAAACCGATGTCATCGTAGCCAGCAGCGACAGCGTCGTCCTCGACAACTGCAAAAGCTGGCTCAACCTTGCCGCCGAGATCATCACCCGGAGACTTCCCTGTGCAAGCGTAATCGACCTCACCCTGACGCCACATAGGCTTTGAATGCGTTGCTCTTTTGCCAACCTGGCCTGAACGCCAAGCTATTGTTGTACCCGTCTCCGTCTAGTGCCTACGAAGAACAGGTTTCGAGTACGTCTCGGGAACTCACCAGCCCTGTAGGCCCGGCTGGTCTCGCGGCCAACTGCCTTGTCCAGAGCAGACATGTGTTTGTACGTCGCAACCGCATAACATAGAAGGTCCACTCGGAACGAGTATCGAAATCCGTCTGTCTCCCGTATGTTTGGATTCACAGGCAGTCGGCCCCAGACGTTCCACCCGTTACTCCGAAGCACGCAACTGACCGGCGTTTCGTTGTCCACTGGCGTGTAGTGGACAAAGCAATCCCGGTAATCCTTCATCCGAGCGACCCACCTCCGCTCGGCAGAACGCAGGATGTGCACAACCCCTTTGAGATCCTTTTTTGCGCAGAGCCTCATGAAGGAAAGTGGGGTTTGCTCTGCAAAGAAGAGCCCGCATAGCCGTGCAAGAGTGTCCAGAGCAGCGCTAATCGCGTTAAGGAAGCTCTCGAAGTCCCAGTAAATCTGGGATGTGACGCCTCGCAAGATTGAGATCTCGAACAAGCCATCGCGCGCCTTCGGGATTTGATCTACGAACCGGTTGAAGCATTGCTCGTATTCTCGGTAGATGCAGCCAAGTCGGTGAGCGGCGTGGTTCAAGTGGTAACGGTAGTTTCTTGAATACTCTCTGGCGAACCAGCAGAACTCGGCGTGCTCATCGTCATCCATGGCGAACCGGATGCCGTCAAGTGACGCAACCACGGCCGGTTGCCGTGGACTTAGGTCCGGTAACCGGGGAAGTGTGTGTATTCTAACCTCGGCCATTTACTCTGGTTCAATGTTGTTCATATTGATGCCCATGACGCCCACATTTCCTTCGCTCACGGCAGAAATCATAGCATGGCACATTGGGCAAGTCAAGGGTGGTTCAGGTTCAGTCATTCAAACGCCACGTCGTTTGCCAGCGGACTTCAAAGCCTTTGCCGGTGAATGTCACCGGCAGCCAGAGGTAGCGCGAGTCCGGCAGGTCGTTCTGATTCCAGCGGTCGGCCATGAGGATAAACATGCCGGGCTTGCCTGCCACCGGTAGAAAATACGTGCTTTGACCTTGGAACGTGGTCTCGGTCTGATGGCCGCGGCATGGATTGCCTAACTCCTTCCACGGGCCCCATATCGACTCGGCGACCGCCGAGCGTGCTTCGTTCGGCGCCCAGCCCGTGCAGCCCGATGCCATCAGATAATATCGCCCCTGGTGCTTGAACACCGCCGGGGCCTCCATGGACCTTCCCTCGAACACCCGCACAAAGCGCCCGGAAGGCTTGAGGTAATCGTCCGTCAACAGGGAAATGTGCATCGTGGCGTTGTTCTCCGAGGCGTGAAACAGGTACGCCTTCCCGTCATCATCCATGAATACCGTCATGTCCCGGCTCATCGCGCCATCCGGGCGGAAACTGCCGACGTACCGAAACGGACCCGTTGGCGAGCTGCTGGTAGCGACTCCGGCGTGCGCCAGTGCGTAATCCTGCGAATCGATGTGCATCCACATAACGAATTGTTTTGTGGCCGCGTTGTATAATACCTTGGGCCGCTCCATGACCTTGCTTTTGTGCAGATCATGGTTGGGATCATCCTGCACCGCCGGCAGCACGTTGCCCTCGTACTTCCAGTTGTACAGGTCTTGGGACGAATAGCAGGAAATCCCCACCGTTTCGACCCGCCTTCCGCCCCAACTGCGGTTACATTCCGGCAGCCAGGTCTTGCCGCTCTTGATCTCCCCGTACCAATAATAGACTTTGTCGTGATACAGGATTCCGCCGCCGTGCCCATTGATGGGCGCCCCGCTGGTATCGGTCCAGATTTCTCCCGGTCTAAACTGCGTGTGGCTCGCCGCCCCCGCGTATGCCGGGATGCACAGAATATACCAGACCGTAAGAACTACGCTCATCATGCCCACAGCCCATCGTTGATGTTTTATGGGTTTCATATCGCCATTCCTTAATGCCGCACACACGTGTTGTAAGCGTTGAATTATCGCTCTGACTCTCTGCCAGCATCCGGTTCTTCGTTGTGGTAGAAATCGTAGCACGACATGTTGGGCAAGTCAACCGTGGTGGCAGGTTAGCCGTTTACAACGACGAGCAATGCCCTCTACGGCAGCTTACTAATGAGCTTTTGAATTGTCTCGAGGTCTATCTGTTCAAGAGAATCGCAGACTAAATCCGCCTGAGACAGATTTGCTGCGGTAGTGGAGTTTGTTACGGCGATACATTTGGCGCCGGCGGCTTTGGCGGCCTGTACGCCGCTGGGGGCGTCTTCAATGACCACGCAATGAGCGGGTTTGATGCCCATTCGGCTCGCGGCTGTGAGAAAAAGCTGCGGGTCGGGCTTCTTTCGTGTGATTTCACTGCCGGTGACATAAACCATCTTTTGGTAAGGTACTTTCGCCGATTCCAGAATGGCCCGCGACAGCTCGAGCGATGCGGATGTCGCGATGGCCAGACGAAAATCACGCCTCTGCAACGCCCCGTTTATCAGTTCCAGCACACCTGCAAAGGCGGGCAACGGCTCTTCCTGTATCGTTTTGATTAGATACCGCTCCCGCAAGTCGGCTGCGGCTGTTATCTGATCATCGGTTAGCGTCAAGCCATGCACATCGGCGCCCGCCTTGACGTACTTCTCGGCTCCTTTACCGATGCCGGCGTCAAAATCCTCCGGCTTTACTCCCCTTAGGCCGAACATGTCCGCCAGGACCCTTATGGTGACTCTGGCGTTCACAGGCTCCGTATCGGCGATTACGCCATCGACATCGAATATCAAACCATGTAATTTGCTCATAGTTCGTAGCGTATAGCATAAATCCCTCGCTTTTTCAACTACGGCCTGATTTATATCCTGCTGATTGGCTCAGAGCATTGGTTGCCGGCATGGATGTGATTTTCTTTAGACTAAAGTAGGACGTTTAGTTGTATTATAAGTGATGAACGATCGTTCTGAATTGAGTGTATGGGACCTCGATGATAGAAGATAAGCTGCTTATCTGGAAGTTGAAATCGGGCGACGGGGCGGCTCTGGCGCGGATCTATGAAAAGTGCAAGAATGATTTGCTGCGGATTGCCTCCGGGCTTTCGAGCCGGACGAGTGTAGCTGAAGACATTGTGCACGATGTCTTTGTTTCTTTGGCGCAATCGCCGCAGAAACTGAAGTTCAGCGGCAATCTGAAAGCCTATCTGGCAACGTGTGTGGCGAATCGCGTCCGCAATAGCAACCGAGCGGGGCAGCGAGAACAGGCGACGAGCCTCAACGAAAATGAGCCCGTGACAGCCGATTCGCAGCCGGACAGGTGGATCATCCGCAGCGAGGAGCTGGACCGCCTGAACAACGCCATGGCGCAGCTTCCCTATCCTCAGCGAGAGGCCGTCATCCTGCACGTGCAGGGCGGAATGAAGTTCAGAGCCATTGCAAAATCGCAAAATATTTCAATCAACACGGTCCAGAGCCGGTACCGCTATGGGTTGGATAAACTGCGGTCGGTCTTGGACGGCGAGGTGAAAAAATGAGACCGAAGGAAGATATTAAGAAGCGAATCGAGAATGTACCTGTCAACACCAACGCAGAAAGAGACAAACAGGTGCTTGATGACATCCTGAACGCGCTGGAGCAATCGAAAAAGGAGCTGCCGGTTTCATCCCAGCCGGCCGTTTGGAGAATCATTATGAAGAATAACGTCACAAAACTCGCCGCGGCGGTGTTTGTTATCGCGATGCTTGTCGGCGTAACTCAGCTCGAAGGCGCCCGCGCGGCGTTTGCCGGTACCGCCAGAGTAGTCGCCACGAGTCTGGCGGACCTGAGGGAATTCATCAAGGACATGAGAACTCGTGAGCCTCAGCCGCCGTCTGCCGTTGCGCCCGCCCAGCCTGGCCAGCAGCAGACCGCTGCCCAGGGCAATCGCATCTTTGCGGGCGTGCAGGTATTCTCGGTGCAGCCGGGGCAGCGGGACTTGCAGACGTTTTTCGAGAAGGAGGGCGTTGAATTGGCTCCCGTGGAAAAAAGCCCGAATACATCATACGCCAAGCTTGCACCAGAGAAAACCGAGCGATTCATCGAATGGATGGGTAAGGCGGAAGGTATAAAACGGCTCTCGTCCCCTAACCTGATGATATTGGAAGGTCAGGAGGGAGTGATGGGGATTGCCGGAGCCGGTGAGCCGGACGCGACGGCGCTGGCGATGGTCGCGACCGTTCCGAACGATGGTAATGGCATTGACCTGAGTTTCTCTTTTCTGCAGGGCGAAAGCGGCTTCGAGATTCCGAAGCTGCGAGTCAATACAGACGAAGCGGTTCTATTTCGGCTCGTAACGCCGGGCGAGAAGAATAGTCAGGAAAATTCCGCCGGACAAGGCTGCACGCTGGTTCTGGTAAAGACCAAAGTCTTCCCGCCATCCTGAAAGCTAAAGAAAAACCTCTCAGACATCTCAAGGCCGGGCTGCTTTCGCCCGGCCTTTTTCGTTCGCTCCTCAAGTACAAAAGCGCTTCTAATGCGTCGGATCGTACCCTCCGGATTTTGCAGTTGAAGGTGGTTCTGTTTGCTGGTAGAATTCGGCCTCGTTTTTGAGGATTCTTAGTGGAACCGACCGATGGCAGAAAAGTTTGATATACACACGTTGAAAAATGGGATGGTCCTGCTCGGCGAGCCGATGGAAGCGGTTCAGTCGGTGGCGTTCGATTTTATGCTTCCGGCCGGGGCGGCGTGCCTTCCGGAGGGATGCTGCGGGGCCGGCAGCGTGATGGCCGACTGGGTTTTCAGAGGGGCCGGCGAGCGGGACAGCAGGCAGCTCAGCGACGCCCTCGACGGCCTGGGCCTGGTGCGAGGGCGTTCTATGGGCGTGTCTCACTTGGCGATCGGCGCGACCCTTGAAGCCGGCAACCTGGCGCCGGCATTAGACCTGCACGCCGATATTATTCTCAGACCTCACCTGAAGCAGGACCAGTTTGAGTTGGCCAGGCAATTAGCGATCGATGAGGTATTGTCTTTGGATGACGACCCGCGGCAGAAGGTGATGCTCAAGCTGCGGGAGCAATTCTATCCGAGTCCGCTCGGGCGCAGCACCGTCGGCGAGATTGCAGAGCTCAAGGCCCTGACGCCGGAAATGTCGAGGTCTATAGTAGAAGACGGTTTCAATATCTCGCAGACGATTTTTTCCGTGGCGGGCAAGTACGACTTCGACGCGATTTGCCGGCAGATGGAAAGGCTGTTTGAGACCGAACGGCGAGAGGGCATCGAACCGGTCACGTTGGGTCGCAAAGGCGGCAAATATACGCATATCGACAACGACGGCGCCCAGGTGCACATCGGTCTGATGACCGAAACGGTCAAACCAACCGACGAGGATTACTACAACGCCCGCGTGGCGATATCGGTCCTCTCAGGCGGGATGAGCTCCCGGCTGTTTACGGAGGTCAGGGAGAAGCGGGGTTTATGCTACGCCATCGGGGCGAGGTATCACGGCTTGAAAGAAGCCGCGGGCGTCATGTGCTACGCGGGCACCGCGCCTGATAAGGCCCAGGAAACACTCGATTGTATTATCGGCGAGTTTAATCGTCTGGGTGACGGCATCAGCGATGAGGAAATCGCCCGGGCCAAGGTGGGACTCAAAAGCGCCCTGATCCTGCAGAGCGAATCGTCCAGCAGCCGGGCCGGTGCGATTGGAAGCGATTACTACATCCTGAGCCGAGTCCGCAGCCTGGATGAAATCAAGGACCGGATCGAGCAGACGACGGCCGATTCGGTGCTGGGCTTTCTGCGGAACAACAGGTTCAGGGATTTTACGGTCGTGACGATAGGTCCGAAGCAAGTGAAGGTACCATAAGGCAGCGCATGGAATTCAAGAGCGAGAAGTTACAGAACGGCCTGGTTGTCATCGGTGAGATAAACGAATCCGCCAAATCGGCCGCGGTCGGTTTCTTTGTCAAAACGGGCGCGCGGGACGAAACCAAAAGGGTAAACGGTGTCTCCCATTTTCTGGAGCACATGCTGTTCAAGGGCACGGAAAAGCTCAGTGCCCTCGAAGTGAACGAGGCGTTCGACAGGACCGGGGCGCAATTCAACGCCTTCACCAGTGAGGAAAACACGGTCTATTACGCCGCCGTGCTTCCGGAGTATCTGCTCGAGGTGACACAATTGTGGGCGGAGCTGATGCGGCCCGCTCTTCGAGATGACGATTTCACTATCGAGAAGAACGTCATCAAAGAAGAGATCGCCATGTATAAAGACGCACCGAGCTTCGATGCGATGGAGCGATGCAGAACCCTGCACTTCGACGGCCACCCGTGCGGCAACAGCGTGCTGGGCAGCGAAGAAAGCATCGACGGTTTGACGGCCGGGCAGATGCGGGACTATTTCGCGGGGCGCTACGCGCCGAATAATATGGTTCTGGCCTGCGCCGGGCATTATGACTGGGACCGGTTCTGCTCCATGGCTGCGGAATCCTGCGGCTCATGGCAAAGCCGGATCGTCGGGCGCGCCCTTGAGGACTGCGGGGGCAGCAGGAAAAAAGAACGAGTTGAAAAGGCGAATCTGGTTCGCGAGCATGTTTGCCTGATGAGCGCCAGCGTTTCCGCTCAGGACCCGAGGCGATTTGCGGCCTCGCTGCTCGGTACGATCATTGGCGACGACGTCGGGTCGCGGTTTTTCTGGGAGCTGGTGGACAAGGCCCTGGCCGAGACGGCGACGATGCAGTTCGATGCAATGGACGGAACCGGGGCGTTTTGCAGTTATATCCAGTGCAGTAGTGAAAACGTCGCAAAGGTGCTCGACACAGTCAGAGGGGTTTTCGGCGGTTTGGCCCGCGACGGAATCACCAAGGAAGAATTGAGAACGGCCAAGAACAAAGTACTTAGCGCCCTGGTCATTAAGAACGAGCTGCCTATGGGCCGGCTTGTTGAGCTGGGTTTTAACTGGATATACCTGGGACGGCACCGTACGATTGAGGAAGATGTCAACGCGATCAAAGCTGTTACGGTTGATCAGGTACATTCCCTCCTGGAGCAGTTCAGCCTGAGCGATTTTACACAACTGCGTCTGGGACCTGCAGGAGACAGTTAATCACGGAGGTGAAAATATGAGCAATCCGACGCGACGGGAATTTCTTGGAACAATCGGCCTGGCTGCCGCTTCGACGGGGGCGATGTCGATATTACCGGGCTGCGCCGGTCAGAGACGCACCGCAGTGGAGCAAAGCGCACGGCCGAACGTCGTGTTGGTCATGACGGACGACCAGGGCTACGGCGATCTCGCCTGTCACGGCAACGAAGTCGTCGTAACACCCAATCTGGACGGGCTGTACGCTCAGAGCGTCCGCCTGACCGATTTCCACGTCGATCCGACCTGCTCGCCGACGCGCTCGGCCCTGATGACGGGACGCTACTCATCTCGAACAGGTGTCTGGCATACGATTATGGGCCGCTCGCTCATGAGGAGGGACGAAGTGACTATGGCCGACGTTTTTTCGGCGAGCGGCTACCGGACGGGCATCTTCGGAAAATGGCACCTGGGCGACAATTATCCGTATCGCCCGCAGGACCGGGGCTTTCAGGAGGTACTGATCCACGGCGGCGGGGGGGTCGGACAGGGGCCCGACTACTGGGGCAACGACTACTTCGACGATACCTACCTCCACAACAGCAAGGCGGAGAAGTTCGAAGGCTACTGTACGGATGTATGGTTCGACGGGGCTTTGAAGTTTATCGAGGCCAATAGGAATCATCCGTTCTTCTGTTATTTGCCGACCAACGTTCCGCACGGGCCGTATAATGTGGCTGATAAATACAGCAAGCCGTACCGGGACAAGGGCGTCAAAGGCAATCAGGCCGATTTCTACGGGATGATTACGAACATCGACGAGAATATGGGCCGGCTGATGCGCCGGCTTAAGGAGTTGAATCTTGAGCAGAACACGATTCTCATCTTTATGACCGACAACGGGACTTCCGGCAGTTATGCTGGAGGGATGCGGGGCAACAAAGGCTCGGCGTATGAGGGTGGGCATCGCGTGCCGTTCTTTATTCGCTGGCCCGGCGGGAGGCTCAGAGGGCCGGGTGACGTTGACCGGCTGTCGGCGCATATCGACGTGCTGCCGACACTGATCGAATTGTGCGGACTGAAGCGGCCGCAGGACGTTGCGTTCGACGGTACCAGTCTGGCGCCGCTGCTAAAAGGTGAAACGAGCCGCTGGCCGGACCGCACGCTGCTGGTGCACTCCCAGAGGATTGAGCATCCGGAGAAATGGCGCCAATGCGCGGTTATGACCGAGCAGTGGCGGTTGATTAACGGCAAGGAGCTTTACGATATCAAGGCGGACCCTGTCGAGAAGAAGGACATCGCCGATGCGAATCCCGACGTCGTCGAGAAATTGCGTCAGTCTTACGAGCAGTGGTGGGCGGATTTGTCGAAGGGCTTCGATAAGTACTGCGAGATTGTCATCGGTTCGGACAAGCAGAATCCGACGCGGCTGATGTCGCATGACTGGCACAGCCCGGACCCGGCGTGGAGTCAGCAGGCGGTCCGCAACGCCAGCAAGGCGAATGGCTTCTGGGCCGTCGAGATTGAGCGGGATGGCACATACGAATTCGAGCTGCGGCGCTGGCCCATTGAGCTGGATGCGCCAATCAACGGCGCCATACCGGGCGGCAAGGCCATTGCCGCGACGAGCGCCCGGCTCAAAGTCGCCGACGTGGACGTGAGCAAGCCTGTTTCGAAAGAAGACCACGCTGTGACGTTCCAGGTGAAGCTTAAGGCGGGAAAGACCCGTCTGGAGACGTGGTTTACGGATGGCGACGGGACCTCGCGAGGGGCATATTATGTCTATGCGAAGCGCTTGTGAACCAGATTGGAGGATGAATATGAATAGACACAGCAGAAGAGATTTTCTTAAGATGACGGGCCTTGCCGCCGGCTCGCTGGTATTGCCATGTTTGGCCTTTGGCAAAGACAAGCCGGCAAGCAAGCCGAACGTTCTGGTTATCATGTCCGACGAGCACAACGCGGGCGTGTTGGGCTGCAACGGCAATACAATCATCAAAACGCCGAATCTGGACGGCCTGGCTCGACGCGGCATTACGTTCCAGAGTTGTTACACCAACTCTCCGCTGTGTGTACCGTCTCGCCTCTCGTTCACGTCTGGTAAATATGCTTCTCGCGTCGGTGCATGGAACAACGACTGCTGGCTTCCCAGCGCCGATTATCCTTCGCTGCCGCGTATTATGAACGCAGCCGGCTATGAGTCGATTCTCTGCGGCAAGATGCACTACGATCGGACCCGCCGCTATGGCTTCAAAGAGATCGGCGGCAATATGAACGATGCCGACAAAACCGGCAAAGGCAATCGCAGGAAGGCAGACGATCTTACCCCCAAACCGGGGATTTCCCCACGCTTCAACGATTTTCACGCGGGGGAGGATTCCAGTATTCTCAAGCACGACCGTGCCGTTACGGCAGGGACCGTCGAGTTCCTTAAGAGTCGCAAGGCTTCCGATAAGCCCTTTTTCATGTTGGCGGGCTACCTTGCCCCGCATTTCCCTTTGATTGTGCCGGAGAAATATTGGCAGCAGTATCAAGGCAAGATTCCTATGCCGGTCATTCCCAAAGGGTACCTGGAATCGCAGCCGAGAAACTACAAACATCTTCGCATCGGCTTTGACGTCGAGGATGTTCCGGACGACATCGTACGGAAGGGACGCGAGCTTTATTATGGCCTGACGCAGTGGGTGGATAACGAGGTCGGCAAGGTTCTGGACGCTTTGGCCGACAGCGAAGCAGCGAACAATACGGTGATTATTTACACCACCGACCACGGTGAGAACATGGGCGAGCACGGCCTGTGGTGGAAGAATTGCATGTACCAGAACGCCAGCCGTATACCGCTGATTGTCAGTTGGCCCCCACGCTGGAAGGGCGGGCAGCGGCGAACGCAGGCTTGCTCATTGGTGGACGTTGTGCAGACCATCGCCGAGCTCGGCGGCGCCGACGTGCCCGAAGACTGGAACGGAGATTCCATGCTTGGGTTGCTGGATAATCCTGAGACGAAATGGAAAGACCTCGCCGTCAGCGAATACTATGCCCACAATATCGCCTCTGGGTACGCGATGATCCGCATGGGTAAATACAAGTACGTATATCACACGCCGGCCGATGCGGCTCACCCGGCCGAGCGGGAGCTGTACGACTTACAGGCCGATCCGGATGAATTCGACAACCTCGCGGGCAAAGATGGGTTCAAGGAACGCCTCGACGCCATGCACAAAGCCCTGGTTGCGGAAATCGGCGAGGACCCGGACAAGACCGAGCAGCGCTGCCGGGCCGATTACGCCCGCGGATACGCCCGAGGCGACGCCAGGAAGAAGAAAAGTGGCAAGACCTGAGAGGAGAAATAATTCCCGTCAGACAACTTTTACGGTGACATTGATGCCTGCCCGTACGTTTGACCAATAGCAGGAGGTTGCAGCCGTGCCCAAAGCGAATGGCCCAAATCACAGTGATCAAGAAAGGCTGAAGCGGTCGCAAGACCGGATGACTTCACTGCCGGCCCAATTCAAAAATGCCGGGCATGAGGCGTCGGAGATACCGCAATTCGACCTGGCCGAGCAGATCATGGCCGAGCAGCGAAAAGTTGCTGCTACGCGGCGAAAAGGGCCCGCTAAGAGAGTCGATGCGGCCAAACAAGAAAAATCTGAGCCAATCGCCCCCGCTGTTGAGATGTTCCGCGCATCTTCCGAAGAGGAAAAAGTAATCGCTGAGATTGTCGCAAGGGATATTCAGCAGTTATGCAGGCCGAGCGGCTGAAGCATAAAGCTGGATATCGACCACAACAAATAGTGGGAACACGTTTATCTACCTGCAGTCTGGCCTTGTCGATTGTATCAGGGTATATTTTGTCCCAAGTAATTACAGGGCAATGTGTTTATGGGAATTCTAACCACCAGGCCCCGGTCCTTTGCCGCCAATCAATTGGAAGACTATGTAGTTGGCCGTTAACTCAGGTATCGAGCCGTTTTCCATCTGATCCCACGCGTCATTATCGAACACCCGTTGGTCGTTGCATAATGTCACATGACCATCCTTGAAAAGTGCGTTGACCGCATAGTTTTTCTGTCTCTTGTGACTGATCTGCTCTTTGTGGCGGATTAAGTCGGTCATGTAGGGAACATACGGATCGAGCATGTCGATTCTCTTGGCTGTTTCTTCAGGCATACCAGTGACACTGTTCTTGGGAGTTCTTGGGTCTATGGGAAGGTAGGTATATCCCATGCGTACCCATTGGTTGTGTCCTTGCCCGTCTAATGTGTTGAAGTTCTGCGGGAGTGTGCCCCATGGCTTGGGATTATTGTAGGACTCAAACTTGTAAAGTGGATTCATATTCGAGGGACAGTAATACACCTTCGGATCGGCTATGTACCTGCCTTCATACAGGACGGCGAGTTTCATGGGGAGCGGTCTGCCGCCGCCGTCAACGTAGGGACTCTCGCTTCGATACAAGGCATACGAGTGAACCAATAAGTAAGGATTCTCGTTCGTGTTGTTGGAATTATATGCGGGCAAGCGACTATCATTATCCGATGTGTAAGCAGTCATGGCCACGCCAACCTGTTTGACCTGGCTGGAACAGACCGCTCGCTTGGCAGCTTCCCGGACCCTGCTCATTGCGGGCAGGAGAATTCCCATCAACAGAGCAATAATCGCAATCACTACCAGCAATTCGATCAGGGTAAAACCAGCTTTCTTGATTCGCATCGTACCTGTTTCCCGCGAAAGCAGGGGCAGCGGGTGCTTCCTTACCCGGACCAATCAATTTGTCGTTCTGTCCTATGACTGATCGTGTTATATCTTTACAGCAATGGCTCTTTATTCCGAGGCGTACAGCCGGATATCGTCAATTAGTACGGTGCCAAAGCCGCCGGTTGTTCCGGTCCTTTCAAAGCCGATGCTCAATGTGGTCACGTTACTCAGATCGATTCCAAACGCTGCCAGGTCAATCCTCCATTCCTGCCAGGCGGCCTTCTGTAAATCGCTCGCGTTACCATCGTATGTTACCTTGACGCCGTTGAGCTTCACATACATTCGTTCTGAAATGGAATTGTACGGACCGCCGTAGAACCACAACGACAATGCTTTGAAATTATCAGTGGTCCAATCCTTGCCAATGGCCAGGTCATCGAGGCTCGCCGTGACCTCCGAATAAGCCGCTTTGCTGTTGTCGTATGCCAACGGAACCGACTGCTTACCCCCATGGACTTTCCCAGTCTCGAGAGAGCTGCCTACAACGTTACCCATGGTAGATCCGTTAACGGATGGATTCGCAAAACCGTCTATCCACGTATCATAAACCAGGTTGCTGCCCTGTTCGCCGGCCGGGATGTCATTGTAGGACTCGAAATCGTCCACAACAATGTAGTCAGCGACTGTAAACTCCCAGACAACACCTTTCCACGGGCAGTTTGGATTCGCATCATTGACCTCATCGATCCGCCAGTAGTAGGTCTTGCCTAATTCGAGAAGCTCCGGAGCATAGCTGCAAGGGTCCTGGTTGCCCCTGAACTCCGGCCAGACGCCGGCGGTGTTATTGGCATCGCGAACGGCGTTGGGATCCGTGCCGAAATACACATCGTGGGAGGCGGCATATACACCCGGCGTCCAGCCGAGAACAGGACCGTCGGACGTTCTCTCTACTGTGGCCAGATGACGCGGACTCGGATCCCACGCAAGTTCCGGATCGAGCATCTTGCCCGTCACTGTGGTCTGATTTGGATCGGCCGTATAGGTCACATCGACTATGGCCAAGCCGCCGTAGGCGACGATCCAGCCCCTGTTGATGTATTCGTTTATCACCGATGTATAATCGCCCTGTAAAATCAAAGTGCCTTCTGTGATATCAATCAAAGGGTCTCCGTATATTTGATCCGGATTTCGGAGGTTGCCGGCGTTAATCGTCCCACCATCCAGATATAAGCGGGCAACGCCGGTGGTCTGTGTTGTACTGCCCTGGGCCAGTTTAATGTTATCTTGAAGATTGATCACGCCGCCGGTCATATAGAGCGTACCTGTCCCGTATGTCGCAATCTCAAGGTCAGTTGAGTTGCCTGTAAAGTTCATAGTCCCGCCACGCATATAGACCACACCGTTGCCATTGGCGTTTTTCCCGATTTCGATCTTATCATAGATGTTCAACTCACCGCCTGTCATCGTGAATGTACCCGAACCGTTCATTCCCACCCACAGTCTTCCGCTCAGCGAGGTTGCGGTACCACCGCTCATATTAAAAACGGCGTTACTGTCGGATGGTTCTCCTATGCGGATATGACCATTCGTCGTAAGGGTGCCACCCGTCATGGTGAGACAACTGTTGCTATCAACATACACAGTCGAACATTCAGCGGCCACGGAGGTATCAATTACACAATTTGCATCCGGAAGGGCGGGAAGGTTAATTCGAGCCGTATCTGAAGCGGTGGGTATGCCATCAGGATTCCAGTTCCCCGGCACATTCCATAACATACCCTGCCCACCATTATCCCACAGATAAGTGGCAGCGACCACATTACCAGCCAATACCAGCACAAGAAGGAACGAAATCGGATGTTTCACTTTTTCGTACATAATGCACCTCTTCCAGAAATGTCGAGTTAACCATACATATCATGACCACGCTTTTGGCAGGCAAGAAGCCCTTGGCAAGTACGAACGCGGCCATACCGATACAAAAGAATGGCACCTTCCATTTGTCCTGCTTTCGAAAAGCTCCTAATCTTACGAGTCCTATAATACCAAAATCTCATCTGGATTTCAACAAATTCCCTGCATATTCAACACCTCATTGGCCTACCCGCCGTGGTTTGTCCCAAATTTCAGTATGGTTGAACAACTTTTTCATAGAATGACCACCGAGAACGATGAATTGGCTGCTCTTTTGTTGATAGCCTTCTCACTCGAACGGGGCCGAATCTCGGGAAGTGGTTACGTGTGGCGTATCGGTGCTTCGTTGCCGTCGATGCTAAAATAGTACAGTCTTGCTCTATTTCTCTTGCAATATTAAGCTGCCGGCTGTAGAGTGGGCAGAAATCTGTCAGAAAAGGTTTTTCGTTTTGGATTTGGACTTTGCCATGGCTGGCATCCTTGGCTATAAAGCAAAAGTACCGGGCCGTTAGGCGTTCTGAGTCACAATATCATCGTAGTCATGGCTCTGTTGTCCGGTCCTGTGGATTCTTTTGAATTTTCATAAGTATAGCTTTGATGTGACTTTGGAGAGGTGGCCGAGTGGCTTAAGGCAACGGTTTGCTAAACCGTCCAGCGGGCTTACACTCGCTGCGCGGGTTCGAATCCCGCCCTCTCCGTTTTTCCCCTGAAAATGGCGTTTCTGACCCCGCCATGCCCGATCTCTGTTCCTGTGTGTCAACTACTGCGGCAACTGCTTTTTGTCCGTATCCGTCCATAATTGTTGTATCGGTCCGCCCCAAAACGCCAAGCGCAACGCCAAGTCGCTCAGGTGTAGTGACACAAGCATCATTCGTCCCGGTCCTGATCTTCTCTTGAACCTCGATGGACAAATCCGGCAACTTGGCAATGGCCTCCGTTTGCTGTCCCCGCAGGCAATGAGTGTAAATCCCCATCGTCAAGTCGATCTTGGAATGTCTCAAAATCTCCATCGCAACTTTTGGATGGACGCCAGCAGCGGCCAGGAAAGAGCCTGTTGTATGCCTTAGTGCATGAAAGTCGGCGTAACGGCCTGCATCATCGACGTAGGCAATACCGGCGCCCTCAAGGTCCCGGCGGAACATCGCCACAAGCCTGTGTTTACTCGGCATATCGAACCCCCGGGCGCTCGGTTCCTTGCCGGCAAAGAAGGAGCGTAGCCCGGCTGCCGTATCCGGTCGCAACGGCACGCGGTCCTCTCTGCGCCGTTTGCTGTAGGAAGCCGCCACACACACGCTGCAATTATCCAAATCGAAAGACGATACCCGCAGGCTTCGCAATTCGCCCGCTCTCAAGCCCGTCTCAATCCCCACGCGATAGAGCCAATACCGCGCCGGCCCGTCCATCATGCCTTGCTGTCCAGAGGCCGCTGTAACGGATAATAGTCGCTTTACCTCGTCAAGCTCAAGCGCCCGGCGGTCGTGGCGTCTATCCGTTCGGACGTTGACGGCCTTGAGATGTTCAATGGGCGATTCATGCGCCCGGCTCTCCCGGACCATCCACTTGCCGAATTGCTTGACGGCTTGAAGGTAGCCGTTTGATGTCTGAGCGGATACCCCCTGTCCCCGGTCCCGGAGTTGCGCCAGGTAGGCTTCCACTTTGCCGGGCTGCACGTCGGACCACGATTCAAACTTGCAGTCCCGCACGATACGGCGGACCCGTGCCGTCACCTGTCGCGCCTGCTGTACGCTGTCGTCTTTCGCCAGCAGAGACTTCTCAAAGTCGTCCAGGTGCTCCCGGAGCGGCTTGGCCGATGCTACGCGCTGAGAATCCAGAAGCCCGATCGCTACGAACCGCAATTTGAGCTTTTCCGGGATTCCCGCTATCCATTCTGACAACTCCCGGTCTAATGGTTCTCTGTTTTCCCGGCACACAGCCAAGCGCTCGATCTTCTCTCCGAGTCTGCGAGATTGTACTTTGTCTGTAAACCCCACGAAACGCCGGACGGTCCTCAGGTGGTCCCGAAGCTCGATATACCACCGCGCGGCCTCTTTTGTCGTGCCGTCTCTCGCCTTATACGATGTCCGAAAAACTCTCATAACTCACCTTGCCTTTCGTTTTCCCTTCTGCTTTCGCGCAATCGTCAGGCCAAAGTACGATAGCAGAGAATCCGCCGTCACGGTCTTACAATCGCCGCCGTGCATAATCCGTGAGAGCACCGCCACGTCCACGCCGGTATCTCTGCCGATCTGGTTTAGGCTTTTGCCCGAAGTCTCTATTTTCCGCCGTATCTTTTCGATGATCATGCTGCTCATTGTATCGTCTTATTGCTGTTCGTCAATAGAAAAATCGCAAGTTTTTCAAAAATCTTTTCGGTCCCGCAATTCAAGCCATTGCTGGCGGTTCGGCAAGAGGCCCGTTCGTGGGTTCTTTGTCAACAGCCACGCTTGCAGCTCCGCCCGGTCCCAGCGGACGCAGCCGGCCAAACGCACCGGCAAAGGTATCTGCCCGGCGGAATGAAGCGAATACAGTTTGCTCCGGGAAATTCCCAGGAGATGCGCCGTATGCTCGGCGTTAAGTAGCAGCGGTTCAAGTAGGGTTGCCCTTTGCGTGTTCATCATTTCACCAAAGCAATCCATTTCGTTCTTTCTTACCCGCTCGACGTTCCTTTTTCGGCTTGGACTTGCCGGCCAGGAAAGCACCGACCGCAGCCACAACCCCGCGCCGATCTTGCCGCCGTGCCGTCCGCGCCTCGATGTCCGCCATGACCCGCTCGGCAATGTCGATAGGCCGGCCCAGGTCGGTTTCGGTTTCTGTTTTCAGCTTCTTAAAATCCGCGTCCATGCTTTTAACCCTTCAACACAACCCCGGCCTCCGTGAATCTCGCACGCGGCCAGTCGATGCAGATACCGATAGACTTGCCTACGCCCGGCGCCTTGCGAGCTTTGGCTACGTGGATGCTCAATGCGATTTCAGCATGGGACCGGCCAGCTACAGACAGAGCCAAGACGTTCTTCGGCGGTCGATGCGGTTCCACCCACAGGACACACTGCGCCAACTGCCCATAAGCTGCACCCCCGCAGAGATCATCCAAGCCGTACCCGGTCCCACCTTTTTTTCGATGCGTCGCCAGAATGATTGTTGCATTGGTCAGCCGGGCAATGGTTTTGATTTCTGTGACAAATCGACGGTCGGCAAGGTAGCAGTCCTTGACGGGCGAAATGGCTGTCACGGGGTCCACCACAACGAGCCGGCGTCCTTCCGCTGCCCGACGTCGTACCCATTCGACAACCTCAGACAGGCTCATCGCTTCATTCGGCGCGTCGAACAGGCTTTGGCCGATGGCGTTCAAGTACGCATCCTGCCGATGATCGGCGGCGCGTTTCTCGTCTGGATGGGTTCTCACCCAAACAGGGTTCAAAAGCTCGATGTTCTGCTCGCGGATAGCCTGGATGCGCTCCAGGCAGTAGGTGCGGTCCTCCTCAAGGCCCAGGTACGCAAAGGCAATATCTGATTCAAACCACGTCATTGTCCAGAGCAGTAGAATCCACGTCTTGATCGCCCCGCCCGGTCCGGCCAGTATCGCCAAGATCGCCGGAGCGGTTATGCGGCTGACGATTAGAAGTTGAGAGAATGACAAGGGCGCGTCGAACAGCTTGCCCGATATGATCGCTTCGGTGTTCTGCTGGACGCCCGCGGTCAACGTCGGTTGTGTCGATGTCCAGGGTTCCGCCGCGTCCAGGGCGTCCAGGAGTTTTCGAGAACGCTCAGTTTCGGGAACGCCCCGGAAGTAGTCAACGGCGTCCTCTTTCCCGCTCAGGCCCAGCGCTGCCGGCGGGATCCAAAAAATCTCCGGCCTCGGATACAAGGCCCACAACCGCTCCGCTATCGCCTGCATGAAGGCAATGCCGCCAGCGTCCGCATCAGGCCAGAAATAAACTACCTTCGGACCGCGTAGTGGCCGCCAGTCCGTTAGAAATTCCTTCTTCGGCCCCGCGCCTCCGAGGGTCGATGTCGCCGCAATGTCCGGCAGGCCGATCTGCTGGATAACATCGGCTTTGGGTTCACCTTCACAGAGAATTGCGCTCTGAGCCGCTTTGACCTTTGGCAGATACAGCAGCGGGTACGGCGGCTTCGGGCCTTTGAGTACAACCCCGCCGTCGTAGGGTGTGGCCTGCATAATTTGTTTGTGTTCACCTGGTCGCCGGTAGCGGATCGTCCAGCACACCAGCTCGCCGCTATCGCCCGTCCAGGCCCAGACGCCCTCCAGCCCCGGCAGGCGTTGTGTGATCGCCTCAATGCTCGGATATTGCTTCGGCGGCTTTGGTTGCTCCATTGCCGGCTCTGGCGCCGGTCTCTCATTCGCAGACGGCACAGCCTGCCGGCCGGTTTGCCCGCGAGCTTCGGCCAAAACCTCGCCGACAGCCTTGCCGGTGATCTTCGCTCGCACATCGAACACATCGCCGCGAAAGTTGCAACTCGCCGCGTGACAGTAGAATCTCCACACGCCATCTTGCCCCTGCTTAATTTCCGCGCTGGCGTGTTGGTCGTCATGGAACCCGCACCGGATGCGCCGATCATTCATCACTTGGCAAGTCGCCTCCGCCAGCGCCTCAATCAATGGCCCCCGTGTTGTTCGTAGAGATTGCTGCTCCGCTGTCAGATTCATGGCTCATCCCTCAGTACAACACCTGCTTCTCGAAGTGTCCGCCGGGCATCTTCTTCGTCACAGGGACCGCAGCCCAGGGTTTCTGCTACGATCGCCTGGCCGTCCTTTGGCTTCAGCCATTGCGACAGCATTTTCTGCTTCCAATTTCGGACGGGCTCGCCTTTCTTGTCATGCCAGTCAGCGACGGCGTAGTATTCGACAAATCGCTCGGCATCGAAATTGGGATATCCCCGGCTCTCGGCGTATGCTCTGACCTCAGCGACCGTGGGTGGTGTGAATTCGTGGGCCTTCGTGGGTGTGTGTTTTTTTGTGCGTGCGCCTACTGACTCTTTCACTGACCCTTTCTTCCTTATATGCCGCGACAGTTTTGTCACCCTTTCCGCGACAGTTTTGTCACCCTTTCCACTCTCAGAAGGGTGACACTTTTGACACCCTTCCGTCCCATCGGCGACGACACGATAATGGTTGTCCATCCCGCGCCCCTGGTTCTCCGGCCTCTCTACGATCAGACGGCCCTTGTCACATAAACTGCGAATCAATCTTTGAACCGTGCGGACCGATTTTCCCATGTCCTTCGCCAGCGTCTCGATCTTCGGCCAGGCCGATTCATTCTTCCCCTGGTATCGCTCCAGAAGTGCCAACAGAATCCGCTCATTCGGCGCCCGTGCCGTATCGGTCAATGCGCGAACCCAGGCAGGATCATCGTTTGTCACGATTGAAGCCCCCCGCGTCGAAAATCAATCAGTAGCCGCTCAAGGGCGTCGGCGTAGGTCAAGAGAGTCGCCCGGTCTGAATCGGTTGTGCTTTCCCAGCATAACGAGAGCAGAATCAGGCCCAAGACTTCCCCAATAGTCCCAACGGACAACCGCGAAGAAAAACTTTGGGAAACTCTTGACGAACGCTCATGGGCTTGGTAACGTATGATTTGTAGTTCACCGTACCCGCCGGCCTGCCAGCCGGCATTTTTAATTTCTGGGGTTGTTAGGCTGTGCATACGATTCCCTCCTTCCGGTACTGCCGCTTCGATTTGATGAATTGCCTTACGGTTCCGACTGCATTGCCCGAAAACAGCCGGACAATGCCCGCGCGTCCTACAGGTTCGATATTCGCCTTACGGACTGCGTAAGTTACAGCGTCTCGATCAACTTTGAGTTCCTTCGCAATGTCACCGACAGTCATAATGTCCATGATCGATCTCCAAAAATAGTCTTAACTTTCTGGTCATCCTACATGCACAAAAGATTTGTTTTCAAGTGATAAAGCCAGTAAAAACGGCCACTTATGAAAAGTAGAGGGGAGATTTCGGGGGAGATTTTTACTTAGCCAAAAAAGAGAGAATCGTTCCGAAATGGCGCATCCGGACGGCGTGACATGCGTTGTGGACTTTTTGAAACAGGGGAGATTTCGGGGGAGATTTCGGGGGAGATAATTTTCTTATGTTATCTCGATTTTGTTGCTGTCGATTTTCAACGTGATGGTGTTTTTCTCCTTGTATATTTTGCGAGCAACCTCCTCGAGGCCCTTAGTCCTTAAATTCTTTCTGAGTGTTTTGGGTTGATCCTTGCCATGTTTATTCTCATCGTAAGTGACTCCCTTACGAACGGTGTCGCGCAGCAAATCCTCCAGTAGGGTATGGCTCGGCGTGGCGCTGAAATCATCCAGCTTGATGCGAATTAGGCCATCCTTATTTCCTTGTGGCGTGGGTCTATCTTGTGCCCCTTCCGTGTCTGTACACTTGTCTTGGTCCCCGCTCAAATCGGCTGCCAATTCTTTCGTCCCGTCCGTCCGCCCGTCTGCTCCGTCGCCCAGCGCGGGTGGCTCCATAATGACAAGCGGCCTCGCGGTCAGCATCCTACGAATGTCCGGCAGAAATCTATCCTCAATGCGCGACTTAAGAACAATAAGCTCTGCCTCAAATCCGTCCCGGTAGAATCCAGCGGAAGCCCTGACATCACACAAAAATTGACTTTTGCCGTCTATCTGCGTAACGTCCGTAGCGGCTCGATAGTAATGATCAAACTCCATAATAAGCTCTTCGAGCGTTGCTCTTTCTTTGGCTTCGAGCCTGGCCCGCTTAATTACTTGCTTAGTATTGTCGATGGCTCTTAAGACGTATTTAGATTGCCTGAGACTTTCCGCACTGGACAGTTCATTATTTTCGAGCATCAGTACCAGGCTCGACTCAAGGCTTCCCCACAATGCCGCGATGTAACTGAGTATCGCCATCGTTCCACCTCAAAATAGCCGGGAACCATTCTTGCGTTCCGGGTACAGCGAGCGTTCACAAAACGGATCGTGTGCGGCTCTGCGATAGTCTCCCAGGGTTCGAAGACCTTGCGGTTTCTTCACAGCCTTACTTGTCTTTGTCTCATGCTTCATCGTTCACCAAAAAGGCCCGGCCAGGCTTATGTCCCTACTCACCCGGCCAGGCCGGTTAAGCGTCTGTGCTTAGAGATTTTCTCTCCAGACTTCGGCTTCTGCCGCAACGCCGCTCATGGCCGCTTCTTCCAGTGAAAGACCTTCCGGCGGGTTTTTGACATTAGCTTGAATCTCGTCAGTCCATCGGCTCAGAATGTCCCCGGTAATACCGTCCGTGTTGTGATCGCCGTTAAGCCAAATCTCCATAATCACGCAGGCCAGCTTTGTCGCGTAGGACTGCTTGAGCAGCCAATTCACGACGATTTTTTCCGTGTCGCTGGCGTCCTCGATGTTCTCTTTCCAGGGACGTTTTTTCTCCGGCTTTGGCTGTTCCGCCGGCGCTTCCACTGCTGGCGGCTCGACCTGAGCTTTCGCCTGTTCCTTCTCCGACTCGGCAGTCTCCGTCTGCTTGCGCCAGAAATTCAACACGGTCTGAATGTCCCTGACTGTTTCTGGACTGTCCTCGCGCTCGACTTGTTCGTGCCAGGCTACGTCCTCAAAGCAGAAGCCTACGTGCTCCCAGAGGATGCTTTTTACGGCGTCCGCCATGGCGCGGTCTTTCAAGGCCAGACGGACCAGCACGTAGGCCGTCACTCGCTCGTCGGTCGTCATGTGCTCGGCCGCGTAGCTTTCCAGGAATGTCCGGGCCTCGTCCGAGGCTTGCGGTTGCTCCGGCCTCTCACTTGGCGGGGCGGACTGTGCTTGCCGCTGCTCCTGATCCGCTGCCTCACTCCGTTCGATTGTTGCTTGTGCGTTCATAGTGATTCTCCTTTGAAAAAAGGCGACCAGGGCTATGAACGCACATAGGCGCGCAGCCGTCCTTACGGATAGACTCACCCTGGTCATGGTTTTTCAGGTTAATGAGAATTGATCCTATGTTTTTCATGCTCTCATTATCGTTCTGCAGGAGCGGTTTGCAAGACAATTCCGAGAATTTTCCGGCTCGCCTACTGGCCCGAATAGTCCCTAACGGACTCGAACAAAGGCCGCTGGCGTTGCGAAAATGCAGAATCCGGCAAGAGACGACGCAGATATAGGCGCGCCGGGTAGCGATTTCGGCTTTTGGCTTCTTGCGCCTCCGCTGCGGCTCACCGTTTCCCCAGGGACGCTCACCACGCACGTTTTCAGGCCGTAGGATTGACGAACGGCCTTTGAACCTACTGTGGAGCGCCCGGTTTCGTCCAGACGCTTATGACGAGTAACGCAGTAACAAGGAAAAATGTGTTGGGTAAGGTCTCAAAAAAGTCAAGAAAACCCCCATTTTTCACCTGATTTTATGGGTAATTGCCAAATAGAGAAAATTTTTCTGGTTTTAGTCTTGAACACAGTGGCGTTACTCACGATAATATATATAGCTCCCTGGTGGAAATACCCACCAGGCCCCAGACTTCTTCGGACGTCTGGGTTTTTTTGTTTGTACGGGCGCTGAGGGCATGGCTCGGTACTGTTTCTACATCGACGGTTTCAATGTATATTACGCATTTCAAGAAAAGCCGCAGTTCCGCAAGTACAAGTGGCTCAATTATCGCAAACTGGCGGAAAAGACAGTCCAAGCACAAGATGAGATCACGGGCATTTTCTACTTCACGGCTTTAGTGGAATGGAAGCCGCAATCTGTCGCGCGGCACGAGGAATATATCAAGGTCTTGCGCTCTGTGCGAGTTGAAACAATTCGAGGTCGTTTTCTGCGGAAGGATGTTGAGTGCCATCTGTGCCACAAAGTCTTTCACACCCATGAAGAAAAGCAAAGCGACGTCAACATAGCGCTTAAGATACTCGCCGACGCGGTCGATGATTTGTATGATAGGGCCGTGATCATTTCCGCAGACAGCGATTTACTTCCGGTTATCAAGACTATTCAACAGTACGCCCCTGAAAAAGAGATAGGGGTGATGTTCCCGATAGGACACACCAGCTTCGATCTCCGTCAGAGCGCTGCATTCCGCCGCAAGATGTCAGAGAGGTTGCTTCGTGAATGTCAGTTCCCCGATGAAGTCGAAGTCGGCAACGTAATCATCAAGAAACCGGCGTCTTGGCAATAACTCTCTAAAAAGCTTCCTCAGCTTCACCCTTTCGCCTGCCGTCCGGCTCACCGCTTGCCAGCCAGCGTCATTAGAGGCGTGCCACGCTTGCGCCAAGGCACGATCTGCCCTTGTCTGTGCTGCGGAGCGTTCGGTTTCGGTTCTGACGCCGCAACCCCCCTCTTTTGCAACTTTGGGCGTTAACTGTGTACTCACACTGCACCCCTCAGCTTTCAATCCGTGGCGTCTGGCTGGCCCGTGGCTCGTTGGAAGTGCCGGAAACGTCCCAGAGGCCATATCTCATAGAAGCGTTACTTAACTGTGGACGTTTCGGCGATTCAGACAGCCCGTAGCTTTCGTTCTGGCGCCGTACAACTGCTCTGGGGAGCATTGTCTTGAAAGAACGGGCGGGAATTCGTCCTGTGGGTCGGCTAAAGTGCGTTCGTTTCTCTGTGTGTGTCTGGCGCGGGGGTTTGCGGCTCAGCCTGGATGATGGATTTCATGGGTAGCAGCGCCCGGCCGCAATCATACTGGCTCGGTTCTTTCCGAATTGGCCGCGTAGGTGTCTTGGCCGGGCGCTTAAAACCGAACTCCAGCACATACGAATCGTCCGTCGAATGTTCCCAGGGAATCAGTCTTACGTTGCTGGTACTATTGGCGTCATCGACGTACTCCGTACCCGGTCGTTTCGACGCCCGGCCTTTGGCCCTGACAATGATGTTAGTCAGTTCCTCGGAGGCCATCGAGTGATTGTCCATATCGACGCGGTACTTCATCAGGGGACTCTGTCGGCCGGCGTTGAAGCTCAGTTGAGTTGCCCCGCCGCTAAGGAACACAGAACCAACAGAATGACTATTAGTTTTTTCAAGGCACTGTCCTCAAAAAACCTATGTACCGATGCCCGAGTTCCAACACGTCAGCATCGTTGACATCATGTTCCCAGGGAATCAGTCTTATCGGGTCCGATCCCGCCCCGGCGATCCAGACTTCGGAAACGGCGGGCACGTAGTCGGCCATGTACCAGATCGTTGTGAAATTCCACGAGGCGGGATAGTTCGTTTTGGTTTTGAGCCATATAGTCGTTTTGCCCACCCCACCGTCACTGATGGCATTACCACTGGCTTCGGTATCCCAATAAGAATCGCTGATAACCGGAGTACCAGAAGTCAATTCGATAAATCCACCCGGATTCAAAAGACCCGTCGCGGAGCCGATAGAATAACAGTTGGTGAATAACGAATCGCTGCCTATAGTCAAGTCCGCGCCTGCAAATCCACCTACCCGTCCGTTGGCTACGGCACAAGTAACATCGCCCCAGGCATAACAGTCTGTATAATCCGCATTGGAATTTCGCCCTACAAATCCACCGCCGTCCGTTGCTCCCGTGCTCGCTATAGTGACATTTCCAGTCGCGGAGCACTTTTGAATCACGTCATTTTGACTACTAATACCGATAAAGCCACCCACTTTAGTATTGCCTGAAACTGCACCGGTCGCATAGCAATAAGTAATCACCGAACCTGCGGTTGTTGTACCTATTTCCCCCACAAAACCGCCGATACCAAGACCAACTGTTCCACCCACCACGTTTCCCGTCGAAAAACAATTACTTATAGTAACAACGTCGAGAAAACCAATCAGGCCGCCCAATGCCTCAGAGACAACAACCGCCGGAGTTGTGACGGTGCATGATGAACTGCAATCATAGATATAAACAGCACCAGTTGAATTAGATGCAGCGCCGCCAATAAGACCTCCTAAAAACATAGTCACCGGGTTGGTAGTGCCTTGAACTGTTCCTGAAGAATGACAATTTTGAACCTTTACATCTGTGCCAGTATATTCGCGCAGATAACCGACTAAAGCACCACAAAAAGTACGCCCGATAATCGTACAAGAAGGCAAAGTCACGTTCGCAATGATAGCAGGATTAGTTACATATCCGAACAAACCTTGATAACTTGTAGAGGGCCTATTACAGACTAATCCTGTAATTGTATAACCGCAACCGTCGAAAGTGCCCGTGAACGGCCCTGGCCCTAATCCGCCAACGGGAATGAAACCCTGCCCCCCATTCCAGCCCGATGTTGCCGAGGCGTCTATATCACCCGTCAGATAATAGTTACCAGCAAGATTTGTGTTCATCGCCTGTAGTTCAGTCACATTGTTTATCGCCGTCGTATGAGTAAGACCAGGATCAGTCTGTTCCGCCACCGCACGCAAAACCGGGTAATCACTAAG
>Ga0315295_10000492_pt1 | contig 34422 bp, 26 predicted proteins | sample YL17G14_0_MG_FD_204453 | JGI IMG/M metagenome (GOLD analysis project Ga0315295, IMG submission 204453) | Sediment microbial communities from Yellowstone Lake, YNP, Wyoming, USA - YL17G14_0 | ecosystem: Environmental > Aquatic > Freshwater > Lake > Sediment | place: USA: Wyoming | collected...
ATACTTAAATAGGCACATTTTATTATAAAATTAGATTCAGTGACAGTTATTTTAATGGCCCCTGCAGCAACATTTTCTGACTATTATGCCCGCAATGACAGACTAAGAGTTTTTTATTTTGCGTAACATGACATTATTAGACAGCTTCATATCTAATATTTTCCCCTGAGGCGAATTTCGTATGTTCTGGTTTCGTTGGCAGTTTGCCGGCCGCTACCGACGGTGGCGGTTATCGTTAGTGTGAGCAAACCACCGGCATAACTTGAAGTAACCTCTTTGATATTGCGCGCCACGATGGTAACGGTCGGGGTACCACCATTTACCGAATAGCTGCGCCTTAACTCGCCACCGGTTACGGAATAAATAACGGTGTAGGTATTATTGCCGTAGTCCGTCCAGGTGAGGGTGAGATTACCCAGGGTGAAATTACCTGAGGGTGGGAGGCTGACGATTTCAGCCATGCGGGCGTCGCGGCTCATCCAATCGCCGGCATTTTGCACGCTGCTTACCGCAACCACGCCGTTATTGCTGAGGCCGCTTCCGTTAATTATCTGTATGGTGCCCATCGCCACGGGGATAAGGATAACTCCCATCGCCACAAGAGCTACCAGCACTTCAATGAGGGTAAGGCCCCGCTGGTTTTTATTAGCCGTTGCCAGCTTTCTAAGTATCATCGGTCTACCTTTTGTAGGTCTCCAGTGTAAGTATAGTGTTATTACCCTGTTTGATAATTATCGTAATCTTCTCAAGGCCGGTATCGTTTGCCGACGGGGTATTCAGTGGAGTGGGGGGGTCCTGATTATTCCCGCTGTCCCAGGGAACACCTACTATGCTTGTGGTATTAGTCCCGGCGCGATTATAACTTTCGATGGAATAACCGGTAGGAATACTGGCACCACTAATTTTTGTATAAATAGATTCACCATTTGTTGCCGGAGTAGGAGAAGCATATGGTTGGCTTTTGAGATATTCCACCTGGCTTTGCGCCAGACTCATGGCGACAGACTGGCTGTCAGCGGTAGAGCCGGCTTTGAAGGCGGTGGCTAACGCCATCAGAAACGGTACCGCGATGACACCGAGCAGACCGATGGCGACTAAGACCTCTACCAGGCTAAAGCCCTTTTCTCCTTTATTTTGACGGCATTTGGTAGAAATGCCCAACTTCAAACAACGAAACATTTCTCATCCCCGGAACCCAGAGCTCTTCTGTCAGGCCCTTTTGACCTGTCGCCAGAAACAAGATGGCCAATCCATTATTGCCGAAACAGGGCATTTTTACAATATGCCGTTAACTACCGGACACTTATTAACCCGATGTGCAAGTTTTTTGGTAACTGCCGGGATAATCTTGGCGATAATAATAATAAGTAAGGTTGTCATTCCCGCGAAAGCGGGAATCCATTCCGCCGAAGGCGGATTGAATTGTTGTCAGGCAACTTCTTAACAGCAAACCGTTTTCAAACGTCGTGGATTGTCGGGTCAAGCCCGACAATGACATTAAAAGATTATATTGTTAAATTGCATATCCAAAAATAAACTTTCACACGGAGTTTATTACTTTTTTACGGCCCTATCTGGCCATAGATGCCGTACATGGTAGAGACAAGGGCGACGGCAATGAAAGCAACTACCCCGCCGATGGCAACGGTCATTATTGGCTGGATAAGGCCGATGGCGGCTTTTGTTCGGTCGTCGGCATCAATTCCATAGGTTTCGGCAACCGTGCTAAGGGTCATATCAATGTGTCCCGTCTCTTCGCCAACCGTAATCATCTGGACCATGAGCGGCAGGAAAATCTTGCGATGGGACATTGGTCGGGAAAGCCCTTCGCCACGGATGAGCTCCTGTTTTACCTCGTTAAACGCTTCGGCGATAATTTTGTTACTGGCGCTTTGAGCGACCAGCGTTATTATCTCTGGTAAAGGCAGACCGGACTGGTATAGTAATGCTATAAGACGGCAAGCAAAAGAGAGTTCATTAAGCAGGATTATATGTCCGATGACGGGTAAAGAGAGGGAGAATCTGTCCCACACGTACCGGCCGGGCGGGGTTCTGATATAAAGGAAACCGGCGATAACCGCGGCTACCAGGACGAGTATGACGAATAACCCGTATTTGCCGAACCATCCGACGATCGAAAAGAGCACCTGTGCCGCAAGCGGGAGTTTACCACCAAATGAGGCAAAAAGATTCACAAAAGTCGGCAGGACAAAAGTCGTGAGAACCAATATCACGATAATTGAAACGACGAGGAGCATCGCCGGATAAGACATGGCACTTTTTATCTTCTTCTGCGTGTCAGCCGTTCTTTCCATGAAATCCGCCATTTGCCTCAAGGTGGAATCAAGTTTACCGCCCTCTTCGCCAGCGGCAACTGCCCGTGAGTACATCGGCGGAAAGATATTGGGATACTTGGCAAAGGAGGCGGAAAGTGATTTTCCGTTCTTAAGCTCGTTGATGATGTCGGCAGTCGCGGCTCTTAATATTGGGTTTGTCATCTGGCCGAGCAGGAGCTCCAGACCGGTAACGATATCCATACCTGATTGGATGAGCAGGGCGAGCTGCCGGGAAAGGAGCAGGACGTCACGGGTGTTGACACTGGAGAGGCGTGCCAGAACCTTCTCGAGGAAAAAAACCCTCGACTCGGCTCGCAGGTTGACCACCTGAAAGCCGCCCTGACTCAAAATGCTGGTTGCCTCGGCCTCATTTTTCGCTGAGACCTTGCCTTTCACCAGCTTCTTCTCTTTGGTATAGGCCATGTACGAATAGTCCACGTTTCCCTCTAATCCGATTGGTAATTTAACATCGTTACCGGATGACGGCTATTCTTCCTAAGGATTATTCCGCTAACCCCTGTTGAAACAGCTCCGAACTGTCCGGTTGACCATAATAACCAGTGCTCATTTCACAAGGAATGTAATTCTACTCCTGTGTATAGGTCGCTTGCAAGACCTCGGGAACGGTCGTAATGCCCGCTTTTACCTTGGTCATGCCGTCCTTTATCATGGGTATCATGCCATCCTTTAAGGCCTGAGTCCTGATTTCGTGTTTGGCGGCGCCTTTCATCAGCATGGTTCTTATATTGTCTGTAATGACAAAAACTTCAAAAAGCCCGATGCGTCCCTGATAGCCGGTATAGGAGCAGGTGGCGCAGCCCGTACCGTAACGCAGTTCGGTCATCTTTTCTCCCATTACCTCTTCATAGGCGAGCTGTTCCGCTACCGGTGCTTCCATCTGACGTCCGCAATCGGGACAGACGCGCCGTGCCATGCGCTGGGCGACGACGCCGATTACAGCCGAGGATATCAAGAATGTTTCTATACCCAGGTCTTGAAGCCGGGAGAGGGCGCCGGTCGAATCATTGGCGTGAATTGATGAGAGCACCAGGTGGCCGGTAAGGGCGGCCTGGGTCGCGATACTGGCCGTTTCCCCGTCCCTGATTTCACCGACCAGGATGACATTCGGGTCAAGGCGGAGAATTGACCTCAGCCCGCTGGCGAAGGTAATGCCCGCCAGCACGTTGACCTGAATCTGGTTGATATCCTTAAAATGGTACTCGGCCGGGTCTTCGATGGTGATGACGTTCCGGCTTATGGTATCCATGGAGTTGATGGAGGCGTAAAGCGTGGTCGTTTTGCCCGAGCCGGTGGGGCCGCTCACCAGAATCATGCCGTAGGGATATTTTAGAATCTTCTGGTACCTGGCCAGGCTCTCCGGTAACAAGCCGAGCGTTGAGAGCTCACGCGTCGCCACCGATTTGTCGAGGAGACGCAGTACCGCCATTTCCCCGTATAATATCGGAGCCGTCGCCACGCGGATATCGAGCTGCCGGCCTTTCGTTTCGACGGAGAATTGGCCGTCCTGAGGGCGGTAGTGGTCGGCAATGTTCATTTCAGCGAGGACTTTGATGCGCGAGATAAGGGCGCGGTGGATATTCATCGGGAGCGACATCGTATCGTGCAGGGTACCGTCGATGCGGTATCTTATGCGGAGACGGTTTTCCTCCGGCTCGATATGCACATCCGAGGCACGGGCTTTCGCCGCCTCTTCAATGATGAGGTTCAGGGCCTGCGCCAGCGGTGCATCAACGGCGGCGCCGATGGCGAGCTTGTCGTCGGAGGTTTCATTGCTGATGGAAACGCGGGAGAGCTGCTCCTCAATTTCACCGGTGGCTTTGTAATTAAAATCAATCGCCTGGCGGACCTCCTCGGCGCTGGCGGCGACTGGCCTTATACGCCGGTGGCTTTGCGCCGCGAAGGCCTCAATGGCGAAAATATCGGACGGGTCGGCCATGGCGAGGGTAAGGGTATTACCCGAAATGGAAACAGGGATGGCGTTGTACCGCCGCGCCATCACTTCAGGTATGAGCTGCATTGCCTCCGGCTCCAGGCGCTGTCTTAAAGGTTTGGCCTCAGGCCTGGTTTTATCTTTATCATTCGGTTTTCCGGCTGGTTTTACGAGGCTTTCTACGGCCGGTGCTGGGGAAGCCGGTGCTTCGATGATTCTAATTCCCTGGAGTTCGGCGAACTTTCTTGCCTCCTGGGTCAGCTGGTTCATTACGAATAAGGCTTTGTGTTCAATACCGACGTCATATGCTTTGGTGTCGAATAGTGATACCTGGCCCAGGCCGGTAACGCCGTTACCGCCGATAATATCGATTCCTAAACTGTGGGCGGTAAGACCGTAATCGGCGTAAGCCAGGATGTCAAATACGTATTCGGCACCGGAGCGTCCCTTTACCGAAGCCTTCTCTTCAACCCGGTAGCCGTAATTGCTCAGCGACTGTACAAGGTCGGACTTGTTGTTAAATAATGGCAATTTCACTGATGGGGCTGGGCGTTTGATTTTCTGGTCGAGAAGCTGTTCAATCTGGTCGGCATCCACTATCCGGATGTACTGCTTCTGTGCAAAATCGCGCGCTTCCTGGCAGCATTCGGTACCGGCAATGAGGACGCGGTCACGAATGCCGGTATCGTAGGCTTTATTGGCGAAATTGAAAAGGGTAGAGAGCTGGCTTTCGCGGTCGGCGTCAACGCTGATGACGAAAGCAACAGAATAGCTCACAAATCCATCATCCAGTTTTGCCAGGAGGTTAAATGTATGCTCGATTCCTGACCTGCCGCGGAGTCTAACGTCTCTGGTTACCTGGTAACCCTGTTCGGTAAGGTATTTTACCAGCCGGTTTTCCAGCGCCGGTATTGAGACGGTCCCGGTTAGTTTTTGGTTCATCCTGTCTCCCGTATTAAGTTGGAATTGCCTGGCCCAGTATAAGGGTTACCGGCCAGGAATTCCCTTTAGAAGCCATCTCATAAATATCCGTAGTGAATGTTCCGAATGTGTTCATATCATCAGTCGAAAGTTAAACTATAACCGTTTTTTGAGATGACTTCTATATACTTTACTTATTTTATGTTACTTTACATTATTTCAGGCAACAACGCAATACTAGATACATCTACTTAAGTACGATTACGTCGAAACATGGACGGACTGAAATAGGTGTGTTGTTAGACTGGAACCTCAGATATTTCTAACCTGGATAAATATTCCCGCCTTACAGTTTTTCCCGGCATCACGCCCGTTTTGCACAGGGGATGTACTTTTCTTCTTCAGTGTCTTCAGAAAGCAAAACAACTTACATTATCTATTCGGTATCTCTGTATCAATGTAAGTTCAATCATAACCGCCTTAAGTTACCGCTTGACAGGGTTAACAGGGGGCTTTAATATGTTAACGATAAGAGTCGTCTATTAAATAGTAAGTTAGCAACTGCTTACTTATGAAATGGTGACTGGGGAGGGGTGTTATGCTGTCTGGCTTTACGGCATAGCAAAAACGACTTTCTTGAATCCAGAATCAACGATTCCAGCCTGAAGCAAATAATACTCAGAAATGAAAATTGCCATTTTACACAGTGCATTTACCGAATCGGGCGGCGCTGAGCGTGTTATCCTGTCCCGGGCAAGGTATTTAATTCGTCTGGGACACCGGGTGAAATGCTACGCCGCGGCCATAGATAAAAACAGGTGTTTCCCCGATGAAATTTTCGGGTTCCGTTCGCTTTTGGTTGATGTCCCCGATACATTATCGGGAACGCTGTAGTATAGTTTTCAGCCAAAAAAGAACGCTACTTATCACGGATGATTTTAGTCTGCCAGAGGCGGACGGTGAATTCATCTATGACCTTAATCGGCATAATTTCCTCGGATTCATGAGATAGCTTCTATATCGCCCCGTAATTTTTCTTGAAAGTGGTTCTTTTCCTTATGTAGAGATACGCAATCAGCAGAATCAGGATACCGAGTCCCACGAGCATATATATCGCCCATGCCGGTATGCTCAGCCAGGGTAATTCGACGAAGAATAAGGATGCCGGTGTCCATTCGCTGGCATTCTGGGCACCGTCCATCGCCCTGACCCGCCAGTAACAGGAAGCGCCGCTCTTAAGTCTGGCACTTTCGGCGGCAGTAAAGGTATATTCTGTTCCGCTAAGCCCGTGCTTCTCAACGAGCATATTATTGAAATCACGGTCCGCGGCAACTTCAAGGTTATAGGTAACACCGCTCGGGTCGGTGACCGCGTACCAGGAAAGCCGCGGCGCTTCCCCTGAAGTCTCGGTTATGCGTGGTGATTTCTGCACCGGTGCGGGCGGCGCTTCGCTTTCCATTATATAAGTTGTGGTCGCACTTCCTTTGCTGCCAGCGGCGGTTAGATTGTGTACCCCGCTTTTGCCCGGCGGCAGGACGAAAGCAACCGAGAACGAATTATTGTCATTCACCGTGATGTTAGCGACGGGAACTTGAGAGCCGTCAATGAAGATATTTATCTTATCACCCGGCTTAAACCACATTCCGTTCACCGTAAGTGTCATTCCAGCGTAAGCCGGTTTAGCGGAGCTTACCTCAGGTGAAAACGTAATGACCGGTGTCGTAGCTGAGATGGAAAGTTCGGCTGAAGCAGCGCTTGTCATGCCGTTGGCCGCGATTATTGCCTTCCCGCCATTCAAATAGGCAAAATCGAAAGGCACGGTAACGGTCGCCTGAAAACTACCGTATTGCGTTGTGGAAAGTGGTGCTTCCTCAGAGGTTATTTCGCGCCCGTTAATAGAAATGCTTACTGGTTTACGTACCCCAAATCCTGTGCCGTTCACAATTACTTTCCCGCCAACGGCCTGGGTGGCAGGAGAAAGAGCTATACTTGAACTGACGGTGAAGTTACCTTTTGGGGAGTTTCCTGTCTCATCCGTAATAGAAATTGTGTGTTTTCCGTCGGCGCTGTCGGGAATCTGAATTGTACCTTGAAACTCCCCGTTTGCCGTTGTTTTAGGGTTGCCCCCTTTTATGGCGACATCCCGGTCGTCATATTTGGCCGTGACTTTTTCATTAGCCGCGAATTCCTTGCCCGCAATACCAAGATTGTCGCCTACCAGGCCGTTGTTTGGCGTTATTGATATCGTGGCAGAGGTGGTAACGGTGAATGTGGCCAGCGCGATGACGTTTTTACTGGTGCTGTAGGTGGCGTATATGTAGCAGGCACCGTCCGGAGTGTTCTCTTTGTCCACTCCGTTATTCAATTGATACGGCACCTGGTATAGCGCTTGGTTGCCGGGGGCGACGCGGTTGTCGATAAATCCGCTGCCGGTCGTCCAAACGCTTCCCAGATATTTGTAGGCTTTAATCTGGCTGTCAATCGAACTCGATGTGCCGCCCGTATCACTGGAGAAATAGAACTTGATAATACTGCTATTGGTGAACGTACTGCCCTTGATGCTTATCCAGGTGCCGCGATTCCCTTCCCACGGTGAGAGATAAAACTGCGGTGGTATTACGGGTGTCCCGGTCGGTGTTGTCTCGGGATAATCCTGAGCTACCGCGGGACGGACAGGGGGGAGCGCCATAAATGACAGGACAGCACCCGCAATTATACAGAGAAGAATCTGGCCGTATTTTTTAGTCATTGGCTAGTACTTCCTTGCGGAAATCAGCGTTACGATATCCACGTTAAATTGTCCCGACAATACATTTGACCGGCGGCACACAAAATTGCGCCGGGAAATACTAGTAGTATAGCCGTTATTCAGCAAATTTCATAGCCTCCTGCAAATCGTAAATCCTGGTTTCTAAATCCTGAGAAAGCGCTAAGTACCAAAATTCAAAATCTTCAAGTGTCATTCGTTTTGATAACTACTATCGGTGTTTGGATTTTTTGTGAGTTACGATAGCTTTGACATTGCTCAGGTTAGACGTTAGAATACTGTCAAACTCACCCACTAATTAAGTCACAATTCTGAATTATGGGGCTGGTTCTTTTATTTTGGCGGACGCAGTTAAGACTCTGGTCGCATTCGAAAGCGGTTTAATGATTAAAACAATTACCTTTCGGGAGAGGCTAAATCCCGGCAAGATTTACTTAAACTCGCCGCGCCTTTTCCTTAAAAAGACGCTTAACTCCATACGCAACGAGAAGGAGCTAGAAAATCGCAGTCTGTATCTCAGGTCCTACCCTGTTTTTCTCAATGTTGATGCGACCAGCATCTGCCAGCTTAAATGTCCCCTCTGTCCCAACGGGGCCGGGTATGAAGGGCGCTCCAGGGGGAAGATGAGCCTCGAAAACTACAAAAAGCTCATGGACGAAGTCGGTGATTATTTAATCCGTATTTACCTCTTCAACTGGGGCGAGCCGCTCCTCAACGACGATGTTTTCGAAATGGTCGCTTACGCCAGGGGAAAGCTCATCCAAACCGTCTTTTCCACGAACTTAAATCACTTACCCTCGGCGGAAAAGCTGGTTGCCTCGGGCCTCGACTCACTCAAAATATCCATTGACGGCGCAACGCCGGGAACGTATGAGAAATACCGTCGGGGTGGTAACCTGGATACCGTCCTGAAAAATTTGAAACTCATATCTGATGAGAAAAAACGCCGGAATTCACGTTTGCCTTACATGACCTGGCAGTTTCTTGTTTTCAAGTACAACATCGATGAAATGGAAGCGGCCACAAAGCTGGCGAAAGAGACGGGATGCGACGCCATCCAGTTTATCGGGGGACACAGTCTCATGGGTTTAATGCCTTTCTCTAAAGTCTCGGAACTCGTGGCAAAGGGTAAAGACTACCTCATGGAACGGGACTCCGAATGGAGCATCTACAACGAAAAAGACGAGCTTAAAAACCCCGCCAGCGTCTGTAAATGGCTCTGGAACCAGGCGGCCATCAACTGGAACGGCTCGGTTTCCCCCTGCTCCGGCGTCTTCCCGGAGAAGTACGATTTCGGCAACTGTTTTGAGTCCACTTTACGCGATGTCTGGAACAACGATGCTTTCCATCGCGCCCGCGAGGCGGTTAGAAAAGCTGAACTCGGTGATTACAAAGCTCCGGAAGGTTCTTCCAACGTCTGCGAACTCTGCGCCCGCACCCACAACTACGTTGACGGGGTAGGATTATCGCGCATGCCGGCGGTGTTCTTAAGCGAAGCGTAAATCCGATTTAAGTTAGCTTGAAGGATGCGCTTAAATTACCATTATTCCAGGAGATTGAGGAAATACTCTCTGGTTAATCCCGCTTGGTTTATGATGGATAAAAGAGTACCACGAGGGACCTGCTTTTTGCCGCTGGGAACAACAACTACTCGTGTTCTCTGACCCGATATTGGTTTTAAATAGACTTGATGACTTCCGCTTTTGGGTTTAGACCTTGGTTGGAAGCCATCTTTTAATAAAGCCGTAATTATCTGTTCGCTGGAGCATAAAGGAAGTTTGCTCATGTGTTAACTTCAATTGGAGCCTGCCAGGATGATACGAAGGTGTTGTTTTCACAAACATCGTCTTGAGATTTGACGTTAAGCCCTTTTTCCTGAAAAAACTGGTCTATTTCACCTATCTCACTCAGGGTATCAAGAAAAAGAGTTACGGCCTCTTTAAGATTAGCGCAAGATTCTTCTACCGTGTTGCCGCAGCTGGCTATATCAAGCTCAGGACACCATGAGCAAAACTGACCGTCTTCTTCGCGTACAAGAATGGTTACTGGAAGGAATTTGCGTTTATCCCTATTGCGCGCCACTATCGTCTTCTTTCTATCCTTGTTCTGGATGATGAGACGTAAAGTTCTTACGATAAGAATACTTCTCAGTTACTAAAGTAAAGCAGGAAATAACTTCGCTGTCAACAAACGGCGATAATTGGGTGTGGCGACAATAATGGATAGTGTTTATCTTATTTATAACTCAGGTCTAATACCGGTTTGCGACTCAATTGCAGTGATTTCTCATTTTTCTCCACGCCAGTTGCACCTAACCTTCAATATTGTTATAATTCGATCTTATTAATTTCCAAAGCCTGAGTTGCATTCATTTTATTTAATATTTTGTGGTGAACCTTATTAAAATGGGTAAAAGATACGTAAGTTTGGGGGAATACAGTGGGTAAAACGTTATCGGAAAAGATATTGAGCAACAGGTCCGGGACAGACGCTAAAGCCGGCGACATCGTCATCGCCAGGGTGGATATGGATTTTATCCAGGATACCACCGGGCCTCTCACGGCGAGGCAGTTTAAGGCCGGCAAATTCAAGGGGGTCGCGCCTTCGCTTCAGATGGCGGTCTTTCTCGACCATGCCGCACCTTCCCCGGTCAGGGATATGTCCAACGACCACATCTTCCTTCGCGCTTTTGCCGCCGAGACTGGCGCTTACCTCTCGGAAATCGGCGACGGCGCCTGCCACCAGGTGGTCGCTGAGAAGTTTGCCAAGCCGGGCGACCTCATTATCGGTACGGACTCCCACACGGTAACAGTGGGGGGACTGGGGGCTTTTGCCACCGGTATGGGCTCAACCGATGCCGCCGTCGTCTTTGCCCTGGGCAAGACATGGCTCCGCGTCCCGGAAGCGGTTAATATTCACGTTACGGGCAAATTCGCTTCCGGCGTTTACGCCAAAGACCTCATTCTTTATATAATCGGTAAAATGGGGGCTGACGGGGCGACTTACAAAGCGCTGGAGTTTACCGGCCCCGGCGTGAAAAACATCAGCGTCTCCGGCCGGCTTACCATCTCCAACATGGCGATTGAAGCGGGCGCCAAGGTCGGGATTTTCCCGGCCGATACGCTTACGCGCGATTTCCTCACCGAACAGGGGAGGCGGCAGGACTATAAACCGCTTACGGCGGACAGAGATGCCGTTTACGAGGAAACGATGAATATTGATTTATCAAAGCTCGAGCCGGCCGTTGCCAAACCACACACCGTTGACAATTTCGCCCTGGCTAAGGACTTAAAGAACGTCAAAATCCAGCAGGTATATATCGGCTCCTGCACCAATGCCCGGGTCGATGACCTTGCCATTGCCGCCGGGATACTTAAGGGCAAGAAAGTCCATTCCGGCACCAGGCTGGTCGTTGCCCCGGCTTCGCGTAAAGTCTTGCTCGATGCCATTGCCGCTGGCTACATTCAGACGCTCATCGAAGCGGGGGCGGCGGTGGTTCCGCCCGGCTGTGGCGCCTGCCTCGGCGTCCACCAGGGGGTGCTCGGTGACGGCGAGAACTGTTTATCCACCGCCAACCGCAATTTCAAGGGGCGCATGGGCAATCCGGATGCCTTTGTTTATCTCGGCTCCCCGGCAACGGCGGCGGCGACGGCGCTCCGCGGTGTGATTACCGACCCGAGAGAAGTAATGTAAGATTTAGTGTAGGAATAATTGATAGTGCTACGAAAATGCTTAACCACTCTTGATTGTCATTCCGGCGAAAGCCGGAATCCAGAAATAAATTTCTCCTCGCCCCTTGCGGGAGGGGATTAAGGCGAGGGGATCACCCTCATTCTCACCTTCCCCCGTCAAGGGGGAAGGGACCAATAAGGGATTGTCGGGTCAAGCCTTCAGGGAGAACCCTTCAGGGTGAACCCGACAATGACAAATAGAGGACGGTTTTCTTATTTGGTGGCGCTCATTGCAATGGGTACGAATGAATACGAGAGGTAAATAGTTCCATTGAAAGGTAGATTAAGATGCTAAAAGGCAGAGCTTTCAAATTCGGGAATGATATATCTACCGACCTCATCATCCCCGGCAAGTACGCCCAGATAAGAAGCAACCTTCCGGAGCTTGCCAAGCACGTCATGGAAGACGCCGACCCCACATTTGTCACCCGGGTTAAGCCGGGGGATTTCATCGTCGGCGGGAAGAACTTCGGCCTGGGTTCCTCGCGTGAGCACGCTCCCATCGTCATAAAAATGGCCGGCGTAAGCGCCATCCTGGCGAAGTCGGTCGCCCGCATTTTCTTTAGGAACGCCATCAACATCGGCCTGCCCGTGCTCGTCTGCGATACCGATAAGATAAATGACGGGGATACCCTTGAGGTTGACCTTGAGTCCAGCACGATTAAAGATGTTACCAATGGCAACGTGCTCACCTTCGGCAAAATCCCCGATGTCATGCTCCGCATCTTAAACGAAGGCGGCCTTCTCGACTACATCCAGAAGTACGGCGATATCAAAGTTTAGGAGTTAAATTAGCTGTCAGCCTTCAGCGTTCAGCAGTCAGCCTGGACATAAGTAGTAACTAAGCTGATGGCTGTTAGCTGATGGCTTACTTTTATTAGAACCCGAAGGGCAGAATACCACGGGTTTACCCGTGGATGAATGAAAATAGCCCGAAGGGTCATTAACAAATTAAACTATCCGTTTTCGATAATCGACGCCATTGGTAAATTGCCAATCATCACGTGTTAAAGCCCTGAAGGGCGCAAGCGAAGCTTGAATGGCATAGAACCACGGGCTTGCCCGTGGATATCTATTACTCTGGTTCCGGCTTGTCCGGGTCAGGATTTATCTTTACGTAATATTCCTGAAACAAGAGTATGCTATAAAGGTTTACAGGAGGCGGGTAATGGCTTATAAAGTGACACTGCTGCCGGGTGACGGCATTGGCCCGGAGATTACCGAGGCGACCTTAAGAGTCCTCGATGCAACCGGCGTTAGGTTTGACTGGGAGGTAATGGAAGCGGGTGAAATTGCCGTTAAAAAGTACGGTACGCCTTTGCCGGATGCCGTCCTCGAATCAATCAGAAAGAATAAGGTAGCTCTCAAAGGCCCTGTTACCACACCCGTCGGTACCGGCTTCAGGAGCGTTAATGTTGCCATCCGCAAGGGGTTAAACCTGTATGCCAATCTTAGACCCTGCAAGACCTTTGCCGGGATAAAATCACTTTATAAGACGGTTGACCTGATAGTCGTCCGCGAGAATACGGAAGACCTTTACGCCGGGGTCGAATATGAGCAGGGTAAAAAGGACACCGCCGAACTAATTAAATTCATCGATGCCAGCGGCGCCGGCAAGCTCCCGGCTGACTCCGGTATCAGCATCAAGATGATTTCGGTTGCGGGCAGCCGCAAGATTGTAAAATTTGCCTTTGATTACGCCCGCCTGAATGGCCGCAAGAAGGTTACCGCCGTGCACAAGGCGAACATCATGAAATTCACCGACGGTCTCTTCCTCGCCGTCGCCCGCGATGTTGCCAAAAGCTACCCCGACATCCCGTTCGAGGATGTTATTGTTGACAACATGAGCCAGCAGCTTGTAATGCGGCCGCAGCAGTATGACGTCATCGTTGCCCCGAATCTTTACGGAGATATACTATCCGACCTCTGCGCCGGGCTGGTCGGGGGCCTCGGGATTGCCCCCGGTGCCGATATCGGCGACGACGGGGCTGTCTTTGAGGCGACCCATGGTTCCGCCCCGGACATTGCCGGACAGAATAAGGCGAATCCGATGGCGCTGATGTTTACCGCCGCGATGATGCTTAAATACCTGGGGGAAAAAGAAGCGGGGGATAAAATAGAGCGGGCCCTCACCAATATCATCGCCGAAGGTAAATACATAACGGCTGACCTGAAGCCGTTTAATAAGAAAAAAACGGCCATCGGTACGAAAGAAGTGGCTGATGCCGTTATCCGCGCCATGGCAACTGAGCCGTGCTGAGGCAATGAATAAGCGCTTGCCGGCCGGGTAAGCGACAGCAGCTTACTCACTCATGTTACGTAAAAAACTCTTAATCTGTCATTGCGAGGAGCGTAGCGACGAAGCAATCTCAAGTCATTGACAGGCCAATCGGGGACACGAGATTGCTTCGCTTCGCTCGCAATGACAATGCAATACATTTTATTATAACGTATGGTTATTTAGAATCTACTCTGTAAATTGTCACAAATAAAGGAGCTATCGAATTTCTGAATCATTACAATGTCGCGTAGCTTCTGTAAGATAAGAAGGTGGGATATGGGTAAGATTTATTTAATCGATGTCACCAACCGTGACGGCGTACAGACGGCCAAGCTGGGACTCGCAAAGCTGGAAAAGACTATGATAAACATTTATCTTAATGAGATGGGGGTCTTCCAGTCGGAGCTCGGTTTCCCGACCACGAACCACGAGACGAACTATCTCAAGGCGAATTTGAAACTTGCCGAAATGGGAGTGCTTTCGCCCATTCGGCTCGAAGGCTGGATGCGCGGCATTCCGGGGGATGTTGAAATCACATTCAAGAAGGTGCCGGAAATAAAGCACATCAACCTCTCGGTGTCCACCTCTGACCAGATGATTAACGGCAAGTACCTGGGGAAGCGGCACCGGGAAGACATCACACAGGAAATGGTCGAGGCGGTGAAGCTGGCGAAGAAATACGGTGTTGAAACGGTCGCCGTCAATTCCGAGGACGCTTCGCGTACCGACCTGGATTACCTCCTGAATTTTGGCATGGCGGCTAAAAAGGCCGGTGCCTGCCGTTTAAGGTACTGCGATACGCTTGGCTACGATAACCCGTTTACCATTTACGATGCGGCGCGGGCGCTGGCCGAGCACCTGGAGATGCCAATTGAGCTTCATTGTCACGGCGACCTGGGGATGGCCGTTGCCAACTCCATCGCCGGTGCCAAAGGGGTCATTGACGGCGGGCAGGACGCCTACATCAACACCACGATAAACGGGATTGGGGAGAGGGCGGGAAACGCCGACCTCGTCGCCGTCGTCCTGGCGGTGGAGAAGTCAAGGGACTTTGCCAAGAAATATCAGCTTGCCAACCGTGTTGATATGTCGAAGTCATGGAAGATAGCGAGGTTCGCCAGCTACGCCTTCGGCATACCCATCCCCATCAACCAGCCCGGTGTCGGCTCCAACGCCTTCGCCCACGCCTCTGGTATTCACGCCGACGGCGTGCTCAAGGATGCCGACAACTACGAACTTTACAGCTTCTCCGAACTGGGGAGGGGCGAACCGGAGTTCGTTGAGACGGGAAGACAGATTATTACCGGCGAGTACAGCGGCATCTCCGGCTTCCGCCACGTCATGGGCAAGATGGCGGTGACTTTTGCCAACGCCGATGAGGCACAACAGGTTCTTGAGCTCGCACGGTATGCCAACGTAGAGTCCCAGAGCCCGCTGGTCGAAGACGAGCTTGTCTTTATCTGCAAGTACCCGGAGATTGCGAAACAGCTTTTGACGCTGAGCCCGCTGGAAGAGTAACCGTATAAATCAGGGTAAGTTTTACAAAGGAGGGGGCTTTGTCCCCCTCCCCTTATTTTCGGCGTTAGCGCGTTGACATAGTTATCTCACCAAAGTATAATTTAGGTCTGATAAATCCTTCCTGAGGAAGGATAAACCCCATGCCGAAGTGGCGGAATGGCAGACGCGCTACGTTCAGGGCGTAGTGCCTGTAAGGGCGTCAGAGTTCAAATCTCTGCTTCGGCACCATTCATTGTGCGCCAGTAGCTCAGTTTGGATTAGAGCGCAGCCCCGCGGAGGCTGATGCCGTGGGTTCAAGTCCCTCCTGGCGCACCATTTTTTAATCTTCTGCACGGGCGGTTAGCTCAGCTGGTTAGAGCATCTGCTTTACACGCAGGAGGTCGCAGGTTCGAATCCTGCACTGCCCATGTCAGCTTCACCCAGAGCACCTGCTTTTGACAAATCCCTTCATTTTTGTCAACCAAAACCTTCCCCTAATCCGTTAGACTACCAGCATGGAGAATTCCGAATGATGACACTTCAAGACGCGCTGGTAGCCTATCGCATTTGCGTAAAGGCCGAGGGAAAAAGCTCAAAAACCGTTGTCTGGGTCACTTCAAGTGTGAATTACTTCAGCAATATAGTATGTTGTTTAACGACATATCAAAAGAACAATTAGAAAAGGTTCTACGCACTTGTCTGTTCTCCTGCGCGGCTCGCTTCTCTGTTTCTTGACTCCCTTATTTAACCCCCCTCAATTAGTGGGACAAAGGTCAAGACATCCCCTTCCTTGAGCCTGGTTTCCAGACCGCTCACCAGTGTTAAATGACGATTGTTGATGAAGATAGAGACTTTGCCTGTAAGCTTCTGAGTGCTGACATCAAAAACGAGCTCTCCGAAGCGCGGATGCCTTTCGGCGAGCCGGTTAAGGAGGTCTATGACTGAGGTTATACTGTTATGCCTCTGTTCAGAAATGACCTCTTCCCACTTTTGTTCGATACCCAGTGTCTCAGCCAGCGACGGTAGAAATTGCAGACGCACCTTCTCCACTTTTTCTCTTGGCACTCCTTTCACTGTCAAAGAGAACTTCCATTAATTAATCCCTGTTGGTAACCTTCCGTATTTTTTGCTTAGTGGATTTAACCAATCGCTTTCATGGGTTCCAGCACGGGGATGACGAAGTCAAGCCCGAGTTGTTTTAAGCCTTCCCTGGGTGGAAGCCCCGCCTCAGTAAGCTTTAACCTCTCCACATAGAACCTTTTCTTTTCCTGTTCCCAGTCTGCTTTGTCCCACACCCACTTTGTGCCGTATTTGTCGGTTACGGGCTCATCAAAGGCGCGCGGCGGCAGATAATCATCCTTTGCCGGATGGTAGCCTTCCCTGAGACTCACGCACCGGTTGAAATAATAATTCCTTAGTTTTATGTCGTTAACATCATTCAGTGTCAGATTCCATCCGCAGACGGCGTTAAGAAACTGCCGTGCAACCTCTTCTCGTGAGCCCCATATCTGGACAAAAGGCGGGAGAGCGAAATTACAGAATGTTATTGCTTCCCCCAGCGCCTCGTCCAGGCCTGAGCCCATCCGCGCCCCGTTGTGACTCGTGCCGTACATAAGACCCCAGCCAACCTGCTTGTTCCTGACGTCATATGTCGGAGCGGCACAGCCATGGACCTCAAAACCGTAACGCACGGAATTCTCGCCGAACACCTTATAGGCATGCCGGAACCCATCAGCCAGAGCATTTGCCGCTCGACCTTCCCGGTAGGCAATTTTCTTGAGTAAGGTACAGGTCGCTTCTACACTGCCCCATGAGAGTTCCAGCCCTCCGAGGTCCTCTCTTGTGATGATGCCGTTCTGGTAGAGGTCTATGGCAAAGGCGACGATGCCTCCCAGTTCCTCGCCATCCATGCCCAGCTCGTTTTCCAGCGGTGCAATCTCAGCCATCTCCTCATAGCCTACCATGATGTTAGCATTGAAGCCTCCCACGTTGTCATGCCGGAACTCGCCGCCAAAGGCACCTCGCTCGCTGTTCTTAAAATAGGGAACCTCGCAGGAAGCAGCGCAGCCCGGGCAGCCATCGGTCCAGGCAAAATACTGGAGATGGTGCTCCAGATAATTGGACCTCTCAACGATGGGGTCATAATTGTCGTGGTTGTTCCTGATGCCCTCGGCGGCGTGGCGGAGCAGGGAGGGTGGCGAGGCGGTGGCCCCAAACCGGCTCCTGGTAACCTTTTCCAGCGCTGTCTTGGGGCTTAGAGCGTAAGTTTTGAAGAGTTCCCAGACCCGCTTGTGGTCGGCGTATAGAGGCCCCCTGGTTCCTTTTACCGCAATCGCTTTCAGATTCTTGGAGCCCATTATTGCACCGCACCCCCACTTGGAGGCAGAATGGACAAACTCGGTGGATGCATTGGCGAATCTCACCAGGTTTTCACCGGCCGGGCCGATGCACAGCACACCAAATACCTCTCCGGTCTCGTTATTCAGCCGGTCTCTTATCGTGAACTCCGTTTCCTGCTTCCATTTCCCCCAGAGGTCAGTGGCATCTCGTATTTCTACTTTGTCATCATAGACATAGATATAGACTGGTTTCTTTGCCCTGCCTTTGATGAGAATACCGGCGTTATATTGCGCCCTTACGATTTCATCACCGATATAGCCGGAGACGGTGCTTCTGCCCGCCCAGCCGGTAAGGGGGGATTTAAAGCTTAGAACGGTCTTGTCCCCGATAATGCCAGTTGTCGGCCCGACGCCGACGTGCAGAATATTATCCGGTGAAAGAGGGGCCGCCCCCTGGGGTACCTGTTCCCAGATAAGTTTGTTGGCAAGTCCTCTGGCACCTAGGTATTTTTTGACATCCTCGGTGACATCGAGAACACGGCTTGTCTCGCGGGTCAGGTCAACTTCAAGCAGGTTAAATCTAGTTTCAGACATTTGCTTCACTCATCCTGTATCTATTTTTACTATAATTTCCAGCCCGGATTCGCCACACCTGTCTTTTTCAGGGGATAAAGCCTCTTAGCAATGAGTTCTGCCTTTTCATCGGCGTGCTTCCGCAGGACATCGTGTATGGAATAACTCCAGCGTACCATCGTGCTCTTAAAATAGAGCGCTCCGTAAGGACAGACACTAACGCACTGGGGGTTCCGGCTGCCCTTGTTCTCAGGGTCGCACAGGTCGCATACAAAAGGCTTGGGAGATATGGCCGGATAAATCCTTATGGCTTTGGCGGAACATGCTTCCCGACACCTGAGGCATTTCTCTCCAAGGCACCTCTCGGTATCTATCACCATGTGCAACGAAGTCCGGTCAAAGTGAACCGCCGCGGGCTTTAACGGACAGGCTTTCTCACACTCTCTTTCCTGTGGCGGACACTGGACACATGTCACCTGAACTGCCTTAGGTAGAGGCAAAAGGTATTTTCGCACCTGTATTCTGGCAAGGTCTTTATTTATCACCCCAAAATGATACATGGAACAGGCCATCTGACAAATGCCACAACCAACGCATTTGAGTTCATCGCACTCAATATATGCCGCCCCCTCCGGATAAGGTAAGTTCTCTTTCCCCCAGCCCGTAATATTGACCGGTCTGATAGATTTATCCTCTTGCATGCCTTTTTGCCTCCTTTAACCTTAAAAATAAATTTAACTTAAGTCACTCTTGTCCAAATTAAGTTTTAAAGCTGAGCCCAAATTTGGGATAAAGAGCTAAGCAAAAACAATTTAAACCAAAGGAGGGCTCAGCTATGAATCAATATTGTAGCATGTTCAGTCAATTATTACAGTTGTTTCCTCGTTTGGAGTTTCAGCAGATGGTCAAAAAAACCAAATCCGAACGTCATGCCCGGGGGTTCACCTCCTGGAGCCAGTTTGTATCCATGTTGTTCTGTCAATTGGGGCGGGCCAATTCCCTCCGCGAGATTAGCGGCGGTCTCCGCAGTTGCGAAGGCAAGCTCAAACACCTTGGCATCAGTGCTCCCAGTCATTCCACTCTGGCTTACGCCAACGAACATCGTCCCTGGGAACTTTATCGGGGTATCTTTCTGAAACTTTTTGAGCGGTGCCAGTCTCAATGCAATATCGGAAAGAAGAGGTTTCGCTTTAAGAACAAATTGATTAGCCTGGATTCCTCCGTTATCGATTTGTGTTTGGAGATGTTTGACTGGGCTTACTTCATTTCTATTAACGCGTGATTGTTACAAGACTCGGCTCATCTACTTTTGCGCTATTGCGTACACCGCCCCAACGGCAATGTGCAGTCCATCTGGTTTCATCATTGATTGTAACTTTGCACAGTATTCTTCCTTAAAACGTGCACGTGTCTCTTCATCCATTAACATAATGGTGGCGCGTGGTCCTGTTGCAAGCATACATTTCCACCATTCTTCGGCATTCGAATAAACAAGGTCATAGAATTCGCTTCGGGTCAGAGTAGAGCGGAACCCAAATTGTTCAATCATTCCCTTCATTTCTTCAGGTGTCCAGGAACTTCCATGTGACATTCTCACGTACGGCACTTTATATGCTGTGACCTGCTGGTTTAGGATGGGGAAACCCGGAGTAAAGGGTGCCGGATTCTTGTCAAAAACAGTTAAACCAATATATCCTCCCGGCTTACAAACTCGGTACATTTCTCGAAAAGCGGCATTCATATCGGGACAGAAGAATATTCCAAAACCGCATGTGACGGTATCGAAAGAAGCATCGGGAAACTCAAGATGCTCGGCATCCATTTTGAGAAAATCCACATTACTCAAACCACTCGACCGTGCAATACGCCTCGCTTCTTGAACCATCTCGCCGGAAAGGTCAATGCCGGTAACGCGTCCCTTCGGACCAACCTTTTGAGCGGCGGGAAAAAGAACCGCGCCAGTGCCGGCGGCAATATCCAGGACACGCAAACCAGGCGTAATGGGCATGAGTTCAATCAGACGTTTTCCCCATTCAGTAAAAAATTTCGGACCGCTGCGGTCGTAAGAGGTCGCCACCTCATTAAAAAGCTGTTCATTCCCCTGTTTGTCCAGTACAATATCCGGCATATTGTTCCCTCCTTTTCCGTTATTTATCTCATCTGGTCGGTCGCAATGGAATGGGTCATTGGTACAAGCATAAATTAGTCAATTTCAGTTGTCAATGGAAAATAAAAAAAGAGGAAGGTATAAAACCCTCCCCTTCTGTTTTGCTTTGGAATGCCCGCCAACGGCGGGCGCATTTTTGTTTAACCGCCTCAGCGGCCGAAGCTTGGTGCGGCCTTCGGCGTGAGTCCCAATTTCTCGCGCATCCAGTCTTCGTCATAGCCGACGGCGACATCGCCGTCAATGTCAACGACCGGTACACTCATCCGCCCGGTCTTTTCGACCATTTCCTTGCGGGCTGTCTGGTCTTTAGAAACATCCAGATTCTGATACTTTACGCCGTTCCCATCCAGGAACTGCTCCGTCTTCTTGCACCAGGGTCAAGTTGGGGTTGAATACACCTTCACCGTATGTTGCTGTGCCATAGAGAACCTCCTTAAAAAATGTTCTATTGTTTAATTCATTCTTCAGCCGTCAGTGGTAAACTTGGGCTAAGGGCTATTTGCCCATTGTGTGTTTAAGTAAATTTGAAGTTCGTAATTATAGATTATTGGAAATTGGTCCCTATAACCGTTCACTGAATCTAACTTGCCAAAAAATAATACAATCTGTTACATTGTTGGATGTCCAACGTCTGGTTGCCATGTCCAGGCGCATCATTTCCACAGGCAATCCTCTCTTAATGAGATTCTACAGAGAAATATTAAAGAGGGAGATAAGACGGCTCAGGACTTGCTGACGGTCGGGGGGACATCCCGGCACAGAGCCTGCCTCATTGGCATCCTTAACTATGGCGCAGTCGCCTATGACGAATCCTGTCCGGGTCCCTGCCTCACGGGGCTTTTGACCAATATACACCTTTAGCGGCTCTTCGCATTTCACACCCCGCTCCCTGAGGAAATCCAGAGCAGATAGCAGGGGAATCAGGCAGCCGCTACATGCCTTCTCGGCGCCTATTATCTCAAGAAAAGGGAAACTCTCTTTCAGCTCTTCCTGAGGCAGCCTGAGTTTAAACTTCAGTCGATTCACCTCTTCGCCGATAATATCTATCCGGGTGAGGTTCCCCTCCCCCAGCCCGCTGGCGGCACCTAAGGCAACGGTAGGCACTGATGCAGGGTCTATACCCATGAGCGCGCTGCCGACTGCATCTGTTGACACTATATCCGAGCTGATAATAAGCAAGCCGCCGTTCGTCTTTTTCTGGAATGAGTAGCCGGTGCCAAGCTGACGGACGGTTGTTTTAGGCGTCCCATCAATGATATTGAGTGACGGTCTGACTATTTTGTTCAGTTCTACTATTGCCCGGTTGATGTCCTGGCGGTGGAAGAGTGGCTTGTCCTCTCGCTTAAGACACCCCTTAAGATTTTTCATCGCCAGTGTGACCGTAGTCAGCCAGTGGGTCTTCAGTACGGGTAGGTTTATGAATTTGTCACAGTTAAAAGCAAATTCGGTGATGCGGAACTCTCGAGGGATACAATCAGGAACCATCGGGAAGGTCCGATACTCGTGCTCATCAAACAGCACCCACGGTATGCCTAACCTGTCGGCAACTTCGGCAACACCAGTGAGCGTGAAGCAGTCTCTGAGATATGAACTTGGCTGATAATAACCAGGTCCCTCCCCGATGATCACTTTAGACGCGCCACAGTCAAGGCAATAGCGCGCTACCGCTTCAATGACCCTGGGCGTACTTATTTGACCGCTTTCCGGGTCGGCTGGCTCAACCAGGTTAGGTTTGATAAGGACATGGTCACCGAAAGCAATAACCCGCTCCTGAATATCATCAAGAGCTTTGCCCAATGCGGTGCAACAGTCTTCTTGTGTTTTAACGATGGAAACCCTGGCCACAAATGCCTCCAACCAATGCCATTTATATCGCTGAAATATCAAGCGATTCCATTTCTTCAATCCCATCTCTAAGCGCTCTGGGCTTAAAACTTAACGATTTCATAGCCCTGGAATAATCGATGGTGTAACTTCGCCTGTCTATTATATCCGGGATGACATTGACTTTGCAGCCAAAGATTTCACCCACCGTTTGGCCCAATGCCAGCAGACTGATATTTTCGTCGGCAAGATTAAAAATCCCCCCTGATTTTTCTAACTTCAAACACTCCAGATAGGTTTTAGCCGCACTCTTAATCTCCAGGAATGGTCTCATCTGCTTTCCGCCAAATATATTGATGGATTTATCAGTTTTAGCTTGTCTTACGAATTCGTTGATTACGAGGTCATAGCGCATTCTCGGAGAAAGGCCATAGATTGTCGCCATTCTGAAACTGATGCCCCCGGCATTCGAAACATCGCTTTCGGCCGCCAGTTTGGTGATACCATAGACGCCGTAAGGTTCTGGCTCCGTAATGCCTTCCTGACAGAGTTCGTTCTTGACACCATAGACAGAGCACGACGAAGCAAATATGAGCCTTATGTCAGCTTTTTTGCAGGCGTGAGCCAGGTATTTAGTCGCAAGGAAATTGACCTCTACCGTCCGCTGTGGTTCCTGATGGCAAATGATATCGCCCACCAGGGCAGCCAGGTGAATAACGGCATCCACGTTTCTCAAGTCTGTTTCGCTTAACGGACAGGAAAAGATATCTCGATTGGTCCAATTCCCGGAAATGGGTTGCCGTATATCCATAACCTCCACTTCGTGCCCGGCCGAAACAAGCAACGGCACCAGAACACTTCCGAGATATCCGGCGCCACCGGTGACCAGTATCTTCATATTGGCTTCACCTCCTAAAACATGTCCTAAATTTAGTTCGCCTTTCTCCCTGTTTATGTTTTTGATGCCATTGCAGGCAAACAAAAGGATAGTAGAAGCAGTCATGAGGAAACCGAACAACTCTTATACTTGACCTGATAAGGTTTACTTCCCCCTCTTTAGCTATCGAGCAGGCAGCTTCACAATTGCGGCAGCTGTCACATTTAGCCGGAGAAGGGTAATCGTCTTTCTCATCATCAAATCAAAGTTTAACGCAAACTGGTTCCGGAATCAAAACATGTTCGCACGGAAATGATGAGAGAAACTTGATTTAGGTATTGGCAATGAGTATTCAAAAAGATATTATTATGTATAAATCACACTTTATTCGTAAAAATAATGCAGCCCGGGAATTTGGTGATGGAAGATAAACGTAGCACAATTGAGGTCAGGGTAGCCATTCCGCCATCACTGGCGAAGATGTTTAACGTAGAAGAAATAAACTGGTTCGACCAAATAGAAGCATTCCGAGATGGAGCTTCAGTCGGTGACTTGCTGGATTACCTTGCGCTCGCCTTCCCAAAATTTAAGTCTGTATTATTCGACCCTCAAGGTGACAATATCAGTGGCCGGATAGATATTTTCTTGAATGGTAACCTCCTGATGTTGCCCAATGCAAGACAAGTGAAACTGAATGACAAGGATTTAATCGTCTTCTTACCGGCGTATTTCGGGCGATAGGGAATGATACGGTTAAGGAAAGATTCAATTTGTTCTAGGTTGGGATAATACCCATACCCGCCATAACGGCCAGTATTACGGCTGCCGCCATGACTGAACCTATCTGACCACCGGTGTTGGCGCCGACAGCGTGGAACAACAGGAAGCTTCTCGGGTTCGCTTTTTGCCCTTCTCTTTGCACTACTCTTGCCGACATCGGAAAGGCTGAAGTACCGGCAGCCCCGAGCAAGGGATTTATTTTGCCCCCTGTAATAATATACATCAGCTTCCCAACCAGAATTCCGGTCACCGTATCAAGCGAGATTGCTACCAGCCCTAAAACAAATACAAGTATCGTCTGCCACCGCAAAAAATTACCCCCCAGCATTGAGGCACCGATGGTAAGTCCGAGGAAAAGAGTGACGATGCTGGTCAAAGTCTCCTGAGAAACTTCTACCAGTCCTTTAATCACGCCGGATTCTCGCATAAAATTTCCCAGCATCAGCATCCCCATTAAAGGTGCGCCCATCGGGGCTATCAGGATTGTAAGTATTCCGGTGACCACCGGGAAAATAATCTTTACTTCTCGTGAGACTTTTTTCTCGGCCGTCGGCATTAGCGTGGCTCGTTCTTTTTTGGTAGTTAAAGCTCTCATGATTGGCGGCTGAATAATTGGTACCAGGCACATGTAAGAATAGGCAGCAATCGAAACGGCCGGGAGGAGTTCACGGGCAAATTTGGATGTTACATAAATGGCGGTCGGACCATCGCAAGCACCTATTATGGCTACCGAGACAGCTTCCTGGCGTGAAAAACCTGCCCACAGCGCTAAGAGGAGCGTTAAGAATATTCCGAACTGACCGGCCGCGCCAAAAATCAGTACGGTAGGATTAGCCAGCATGGGACCAAAATCTATCATGGCGCCTAGCCCAATAAAAAGGAGACTTGGGAACAACTCAGTAAGGATGCCAAATTTATAGAGTATATTGATGATACCCCCTTCATCGTGTGCCGATAGACCTGCCATAGGCAGGTTACCCAGTATTATGCCAAACCCAATGGGAATCAGTAAGATGGGTTCAATTTTTTTGGCGATGGCTAGATACAGCAGGATGCAGCCTATTAATAACATGAGAGTACCCGGCAATGAAATATTTGAGAAGCCGATGGCCAAACTGGAAAGCGCAGAAACCAAAGCTTCCATAGAAGCCTCCTTAAATCATATGTCGAACTGCTATTGTGCTTTAGCCCTTTCCCTTCCTTTCATCTTTGAAGGGGAACAGCCTGTTCATCAGGCGAATAACCAGTATCAGCAAAAAGAGGGTGAGAAAGGTAATTCCCATTCCCATGATTGTCATCGTCAAACCAAAAGCCCAGTCGGTCAATTATCACCTCCCGATTCCTCATTTATCTATCCGGCAACTGTTATAGCCTTCTTATTGTTGGCCGCACAACCAGTACTGGCGTATCTCCCGCATATAACACCTTTTCGGTAACGCTGCCCAAAACCCAACGACCGAGACCTGATAGACCATGCGTGGACATGGTAATCAGGTCAACGGAGTTTGCCGCTGCATAATCTATGACCTGTCCAGCTGCTGACTCCTTTTCTTTCTACTGGCTACTTTTTCTGAGTATATTCTACCCGTCCAATGTAGTGAATGAGTCCCGGAATTTACTTCATAACCTGGGTAGTGTTCTTCTTTACCAACTCCCAGTCAATTTCAAAACCAAGGCCAGGTGCTTCCGGTGCATGAACGAAACCCTGTTTATCAACTTCAATGTCACGAACTAGGCCGTATTTCTGTGCGATGTCGGGAAGCAGTACCTCGAACCAATCGCAGTTGTTAATTGCCATCGTAACATTCAGATTTGCGGCGTTCATCAGGGAATTCCCACCGTGATGGATTTCGCATTTCATGCGGAAGGCATCGGCCGCATGCGCGATTTTTACCAGAGACGTTATCCCGGCTTTGACGGTGACATCCCCACGCAGCATATCCGTAGCGCCCTGCAGGATAAACTCTGGGAGCCCATAAAGCCCACCTGGGGCATACTCTGTCGCCAGAATCGGTATATCCAGCTTCTGCCTGAGTTTCACGTAATTGTAGATATCATCTTCGGGTAGCGGGTCTTCGTACCATAAGAAGTTTAGCTCCTCTATAGCACGCCCGACCCGGACCGCATCTTCGTAACCGTATGCCCAGACCGAGTCCAGCATAAGCGTATAATCGTCCCCGACGGCTTTACGCACGGCGCGGCAAATCTCAATGTCCTCTTTTGGATTGGAGTGAGGGTGAATCTTATAAGCTGTCCAGCCATTTCCCTTGTACTCCAGGGCTTCGTGAGCGTAATCCTGAGGAGTCGGAAGATATTCAGAACTGGCGTAAGCGGGTACTTTATCGCGGCAGGTACCTAGGAGCCGGTGAATCGGCTGTTTCATTACCTTACCTGCCAAATCCCACAAGGCGACATCCACCGCCCCAATGCACCTTAAAGATGCCTGCCGATTATTCCGCCACATCCCCTGCCACAGCCGGCCGATATCCAAGGGATTCTGTCCCATTACAACCGGTTTAAGGTAAGCCAGAAGAGCTGGTGCCTCGATGCTGGCGTGGCGGCTTGCAGACCCCAGAAACGAGTGGCCTTGAACCCCTTCATCGGTGCTGATGGTTACTACTGCTAATTCTCCGGTACCGTAAGCCGGCGATTGCAGGCTCCCTGACCTGATCCCCGAAGGTACATTCCACTTGAACATAGTGAGGGTTAAATCGGTGATCTTCATTGCTTTCTCTCCTCTTACACTCTATTTAGAAGCAACAAATCCAGTACATCCTTCTTGGACGTTTTACTACTCCCGAACCGCTGTTCAGCAATCTGCAATTCCGGAGGTCTTCAGGTCTTATCGAGTTTTAATGGTATCAAAGAAAATGTTCTGTCAGTTAGAAAATGCTGGTTTGGAAGGCTCCAGTGGATGACCACGTAGAGCTGCCTCTTTCTCGTGGACATTGACTTGAGCCTGTCGAGTCAGATAATCGCTTATTTCAGTGAGTATGTAATTCCGGGATGCCTTTTAGATATCACCCCTTTCTATGTCCTGCTTCATGAGCCGAATTAGTTCCGAATGGTACCACTCAAGGAATGCTTTACGCGTTTCTTCAGGCCAATCATAAAAACCCTTGCCGTTCTTCATGCCGAATTCCCGTCGTTCAACGTGTTCGGCCAATGGCTTCCACAGTTGTGAGCCTCTCGCTTTAGCCCCGTAAGCAGTGTGATCCAGCCCGACAAGGTCAAGCCGCTTGAAATAACCCGTGTATCTCATGCGCCTTCCAAAGCCGAACATGATAGCATCATCAACTATCTGCGGCGAACCGAGTCCTTCATCGACCAGCTTCTGGCACTCCTGCGCAATTGCGTTCTGAATGCGGTTCTGGATAAATTGTCGTGAATCTTTATTTGGAATAATGACTTTCTTGTGCATTTTCCGCAGAATGCCGGCAACGACCGGTACAAGGGTGGGCTCTGTCTTTTCCCCGGCGACAACTTCCACCATGGGTGCAAAGTGCGGGGGTTGGGTATAATGGGTCGCCAGAATTCGCTCCTGGTGTTTTGCCTTTGATGCAATATCTGTCACTCGCAGCGAGGAGGTATCCGTGCACAGGATAACCCTTGGCGGGCAAATCCCATCGAGCTTGGCGATGATATCCTGTTTCAAGCCAAGGTCTTCGACTACCGATTCAACTACCAGGTCGGCTCCCTTGACGGCATCAGCAATATCAATTGTCGGCCGGATACGAGCATAAGTTGCCTTTGCGTCAGCGCGGCTGATGAGTTTAGTTCTAACCATCGTGTCCAGGGCTTCTTTTGCTCGCTGCATTGCTCCTTCACTGCTGGCTTTGTTCGTATTGTAGAAGTTGACATTGTACCCGAAGCGGGCATATTCTACCCCAATTCCAAATCCCATGAGCCCGGCACCGATAATGGCTACGTTCTGCACCTTTCTTTCCATAAGACCCTCCTTAAATTGACAGGCACTTTCGGGTTCTACTCGCCAACGATACTTGATTTACTGATTGGTGTCAACCGCGTGTTAGAAGCTCAATGTCCCAGCTTTCCTTGCAGGTACAAAGAGTTTGAAAGAACATTGAGCCATGCCTACAGTAACGATTTAGCATTCCCTTAGTCGGCTGGGCCAAATATCAGCTTCATGAACATAACATCGCCCAAATGACGATAGCTATCGTGTTGTCAGCGACCGTCACCGCCGTTACACTACACTTATTTAGTTAACCTCAATTCATAATTGATGACAATGAATCACTCGCAGATTATTGGGCGGGACGTATAAAGCCACATACAGACGGGCATAAGTGGGTAGTGTCCCGTCAAGTGGTGTAAATCCGTTTAAATCCACTCCTTGACTTACCCTGTAAACTCCATTAAAATCCATAAATGGGAAGCATGGGAGGTTGCTGGATAGTTTGAGAGCCTAATGCAGATAACACCGAACCAGCCGGCCCGGCTTTCAGGGGCTGAATGCAATGAACCGCCTCTTTCTGCTAAATTTATTTATAGTGAGGTAATCGAACTATTTATTATCCCGCAACCCACGCGGGGTTTTTTATTGCCAAATTAAGGGAATTTAACTTTTCAGTCAGGTATGACTACGGATTCATCCTGCTTGCACTCGGACTGCACCTGTGCTCGTACCACGCTTGTACTTGCACTACAAGTGCAAGCAGGTACAAGCAAGTACAAGTGAACGGATTCACTTCAGTGTGAACACCGTGAACGGATACCTTTCTGATACTGGTAATTTGTAGTATTGAATAGCATCTTTAAGCCATTCTATTTAAGTATCGAGGCGATAGAAGCTGTCTCAAAAACAGTGATAGTTCTTCCTAGGAAGGACTGATGATTAAAGTCATTGAATCGACATGGTGAAATCACTAAAGATATTAATGAGACAGCTTCTAATAATAGCCTCATTATCCGGGTCAAAATCTAATGAATCAGGAGGGAAATGGAAATGGAGAAATTGACAGTCAGGGATGTAAAGGTCAAGGGGAAACGGGTTTTCGACCGGGTTGATTTCAATGTCCCGCTTGATAAGAAGACGGGTAAGGTAAGCGATGACAGCCGCATCAGGGCGGCGCTGCCCACCATCAAGTATCTTATGGAGCAGGGAGCGATTACGGTACTCGCCTCGCACCTGGGACGGCCGGACGGCAAGGTCGTCGAGAGCATGAGGATGACGACGGTAGCCGAAAGTCTGTCGCATCTGCTCGGTAAACCGGTGATATATGTGGGGGAAATAGTCGGGCCTGAGGTTGCGGCAAAAGAGAAGGCAATGAAGCCCGGTGACGTGATGCTCCTCGAGAACCTGCGCTTTACGCCCGGTGAGGAAGCGAACGACCCGAACTTCGCCAGGCAGCTGGCGAGCCTGGCGGATGTCTATGTTGACGATGCCTTTGCGGCGGCGCACCGCGCCCATGCCTCCATCAGCGGTATCACCAAGTTCCTCCCGGCTTACGCTGGCCTTCTCATGGAGAAGGAAATCAACACCTTGAGCAAGGTGCTGGAGAATCCCGACCATCCCTTCTGCGCCCTGCTCGGCGGTGCCAAGGTGAGCGATAAAGTCGGCCTCCTCCAGAATATCGTGGATAAGGTGGACTGCTTCCTTATCGGCGGCGCGATGGCGGCGACCTTCCTCAAAGCCAGGAACATCGCAACGCAAATCGGCACCTCGCTCTTCGAAGCGGACAAGGTACCGGTCGCGGCGGATGTCCTTTCCAAGTCGGAGAAGAACAAGGTCAAGGTATTCCTGCCGGTTGACGTCGTGGTGGCTAACGACAAGCTCGACCCGGCATCGGCTAAAGTCGTTGATGTTACGGCCATTCCGGCGGACATGAAGATTGTGGATGTCGGCCCGAAGACGATTGAGGAATACACGAAGCAGCTCCAGAGCTGTAAGACGGTCTTCTGGAACGGCCCGATGGGCGTCTACGAGACGCCGCAGTTCGCCGCGGGAACAAAGAAGATGGCGGAAGCCCTCGCGGGTCTCAAGAGCGCCGCGACCATCATCGGCGGCGGTAATACCGGCGAGGTGGTGGAGCAGATGGGGCTTGCTCTGAAGATGACTTTCGTTTCCACCGGCGGCGGTGCTTCTCTAACCTTCCTTAACGGAGAAAAGATGCCCGGCGTTGAGACGCTGCAGGACAAGAAGGTTAAAGGCACAGCCAGATAGAAAATTTGCATTCTTGACATATCAAGCCAATTCTATTATTCTTCTCTTGTTCGACTCAATGTTAGTCGTAAAATATCTATCTTATGGAGTGATAGAATGGCTCAATTCATGAACGCTACACAAGCTCGTGGAGAAATAGAAAGGATATTGTCTAACGCAAAATACACTATTGTAGTGATTTCTCCATATATGAAAATAAATGATGACTTGATTACCCGTTTAACGGATGCTGGGAAAAGGAATGTAAAGGTATTGATGGTTTGCAGAGAGCAAGACCTTAAGGCTGACGAAAGAAACAAAATCGAACAAATCCCAAACATCGATTTACGCTTCAATGAGCGGGTTCATGCTAAATGTTTCTACAATGATGAATCGATGGTCATTACATCATTGAATCTTTATGCCTCGTCTTTAGGTGATAATCGCGAAATGGGAATTTTGCTTCGTAATGAACAACAAGAAGATAAAATAGCCTTTCAAGAAGCCAAAAATGAAGCGCAGTTTATCATTCGTGAATCTGCTCTAAATTCTCCTGACTCTAAACCCAAATTGATAAAAGAAGAAAAAAGAGGGGGATATAATATCGCTATTGATTCCGAACCCAAATATGACAGAATCCCCAAAAAACAACCACAAGTCGAAGATTCTATAATAAAGGGGATTTCCAATTTTCTCGGTTTCGGGAATGATACAGGTCACTGTTTACATTGTGGTAAGGATATTCCGTTAAATGTAAGTGCACCTTACTGCCCTGAATGCTACAAGAGATGGGCGAAATACAAAGATGAGACTTATAAAGAAAAATATTGCCATAAATGCGGTAATCCAGCAGATACTTCAATGAAGCATCCATTATGTTATGCTTGTTTTAAAAAAGGCCAATAAACTTTCCAGTTAATAATCTTAGCCCACTATTTAGTGGGCTAACTTTTTTAAATAGACACTCTATCTTAATAATGATACAAAATAAAAATCGTACTCAATATATATTGATAACTAAACGTTCTGGCGTTACAATACCTTTGGTTAAAGAACGGTGGTGATTAGCATTCTTTAGAGAATGGAATTAAATTTGAAACAACTGTCAATATACTTAGGAGCAGCCATTCTCACCCGCTACTTTAAGTGAATAGTTCTACATCGGAGTTTAGTGATTCGGTGTAAATCAATGACAAAAGAGGTGAAAAATGGGCGAACAATCTGAGCAACTGAAGTTTGCGGTTTTAATCGACGGTGATAATGCCCAAGCCTCGCTTCTCCCGCAAATTCTAGCGGAGGTTAATAAGTGGGGTCTGATAACAATCAAGCGGATATTTGGGGATTGGACAACAACCAATATGAATAGCTGGAAAGACTCGCTTCATAAATACGCAATCCAGCCTATCCAACAATTTAGATATACGGTTGGTAAAAATTCCACAGATAGCGCGATGATAATTGACGCAATGGATTTACTCCACAGCAAAAATGTTGATGGTTTCTGTATCGTCGCAAGCGACAGTGACTACACGCGACTGGCAACAAGAATCAGAGAAGCAGGTCTTTTCGTCATTGGGGTCGGAGAGAAAAAGACTCCAGAAGCTTTCACAAACGCCTGCAATCAATTCATTTTTTGCGAAAACTTGAGCGAACCGAAAAATAAAGATAAAAAACCAGCAAGAGAAGAGCCGTCGGATGCAACTGATCCTTTGCCTATTCTTCTCCAGGGTTTCAATCTGGCAGCCAAAGACGAAGAATGGATTCATCTATCCGCCCTTGGGAATGCCCTTCGCCAACTGGACCCAGCGTTTGATCCCAGGACTTATGGTCAACAGAAACTACAATCACTTATTAAAAAGTATCCAAAAGCATTTACATTAAAACGAGATAATTCAAAAAAGCCGCCAATCATATTCGTTGCGCTTACATCGCAATAAAAGACAATTATCGAGTTCGTGTATTGCCGGATTATAAACCGTGACGAGATTTTTTGTTACTTCAACTTTATCGAGCCGACAAAGAATCCGGTCGATGCTGAAGTCTATTTATTCTGCTCGAAAAAAATAATGCTTTACTTCTTGCATCTTTGTCCGATACTCCCCGTCCCACTCGTCCCGAATTGTTCTGGCTCTGGTTACCATGGCTATCGTGCTGCTGGAACTTCTTTCCGGCGGCCTGTAAATCATGTCTTCGAATCTTATTGGAATCTTTTCCGGCACTTTCGATGGCCGCCCCTTGAAACGCAGGAGCCGGCTTGCTCATGAAACCGGCTCCCGTTGTTCAAAATGTGTCTGGTTCAGGTATTCTCTTTAGCCACCTTCAATCGGCGGCAGCAAGACGACCGAATCCTTGTCCTTGAGCGGTGTTTCCATGCCGGCGAGCACCTGATATTCCCGCCCGTTCACTAGGATGCGGAGACCTCGCGTGGCGGCAACCTCTTCAGCAAACTTCGGTCCGTGTTTCTCCTGCAATTTGACAACAAGTTCAGATAGCTTCGCCTCATTCTTTGTTGCGACCATTTCTTTGGAGACGCCGGCGAGGTCTCTCAACTTGCCAAAAAACATCACTTCGACATCCATAGTTTTCCCTGTTCGCCTGATGATTTATTTTTTTAATGTAAAACCAAGTGCCAATTCGTCCAGTTTTGCCTTTGTCGGAATGCCGCTCTCGTCCCAGCCGCGCGCCCTGTAGTAATCGGGAAGCAGGACATCGGCTTCGAATACCTGTCCCTTGGCGGTGCCGTTCGGCATCGTTTCCTTGGTTATGCGGTCGGGGAAGACGTCGTCCTTCTTGTTAAACCCTTCCCGGACATTGAACATGCGCTCCAGGTTGAAGATTCTTTCCCCCACTTTCCAGAGGTAGGCTGGGTCGGCGAAGTCCCCCACGCCGGTGGCGGTCGAGACGAGCTTCCCGTACATCTCCGGCGACATCATGTTCCCCGCAAAGACGCAGAGCGTCCCCGTCTCCAGCATCGCCTGCTTGTCCTGGTTCCACTTGCAGAGGGCGCCCTTATTCTCGGTGGAGAACCGGTCAACCTTGTAGGGAATGGGCAGGCCGAACATCTCCTGCGGGGCATAGCCATTGCAGTGGTCGGCCCCGTTGTTTGATGTCAGCAGGTTAAGCCCGTGCGCCTTGGCACCGCGCGGGTCATAGGCGGGGAGTTCCAGCCCCTTTACCTGGATGGCATAGCTCATGGCGTTCCCCCCTATCTGGCGGGCGGCTTCGCGAGTACCTTCGGCTAAAACGTTGCCGAATCCCTCGCGGTAGGCAATCTGGCGGATAAGCTCGAGCACGTACTTATCGCTGCCGTAAACAAGCTCAATGCCGCCGGTATCTTCCTTGGTGATGATGCCCCGCTCGTAAAGCTCATAGGCAAAGCCGATGGTGCTGGCGACGCTGATGGTGTCAAGTCCGAGCCGGTCGCACATGTTATCGGCGGCGATGATAAGTCCGGAATCAACGACCCCCATCGGCCCGGAGAAACCCCAGATTGTCTCGTATTCCGGGCCTTCTGTCCAGTAACCAGCGTATTTGCCGGTGTTCTTCTTGGTGATGGCGCCGCATCTTAACATGCAACCGAAGCAGGCGGTATGGCTGTAGGTAAGACTGTCCCACTCCGGCCTATCTATTTTCTCCCAGTCGGGTAAGATACCGTCCTGGAAATTATGGGTCGGGTACATGCCCAGGACATTGGTGAACTCATTATGGCGCGTCCCGGTCTGCCGGCGTGCCTCGTAGCTGGGATTGGTGCGGAAGGTGTCAACCTGCTCTTTTACGGCTTCGCGGAAGCCGTCGGGGTCAGCGATCTCTATTCCTCTCGTGCTACCCCTTACGGCTATCGCCTTCAGATTTTTCATGCCCATTGCCGCCCCACCGCCGCCCCTCGCCGCCGCCCGGCGGTCGGAAAAGACGCCGGCGACCTTAACGCCGCGCTCCCCGGCCGGGCCGATGCAGGTCATGCGCACCCGCGGGTCGTTCAGCTCCTCGCGGATAAGCTGGTGCGTGTCATCGCAGTCGAGCCCCCAGACCTCGGATGCGTCTTTGAGTTCATACTGGCCGTTGTGTATCCAGATGTATACCGGCTTTGGGGCAACCCCTTTAACGGCGACGCCGTCAAACCCGGCGAATTTGAGTTCCGAGGCGAAATGCCCGCCGCCGCTTGATTTAAATGCGCCGCCGGTGAGGGGGGACTTGAAATAAATCTTCCAGCGG
>Ga0315295_10000493_pt1 | contig 34420 bp, 31 predicted proteins | sample YL17G14_0_MG_FD_204453 | JGI IMG/M metagenome (GOLD analysis project Ga0315295, IMG submission 204453) | Sediment microbial communities from Yellowstone Lake, YNP, Wyoming, USA - YL17G14_0 | ecosystem: Environmental > Aquatic > Freshwater > Lake > Sediment | place: USA: Wyoming | collected...
CAGCCAAATATTTCAAGGGATAACAATGGTAGATATTATAAAGAGAGCCGGTTTAGCAATTCCAACTAGTTACAGAAATGAAAAGTTTTACGAGTCCATAAAAGAGTTTCTTACAAGACGAACAAAAACCTATAATTCGTCTGTTTACACATACAATATGTTTTATCTTGAATCGGAAAAGTTTCTTACAGTTCCAAGGAATTTTCCGATTCAAGATTATGTTTCAAGTTTCAAGCTGGTTGATCGCAGACAAGAAGGTGAAGAGATTTCAATTCAACATAACATAACGTTAAGAAGTGAAGCTCAGAAAAAAGCAGTTGAAATCTTGATGAATAATGAAACAGGAATACTTCAGCTTGCTCCAGGTGTTGGTAAAACAGTTATTTCTATTTTTATGATTGCTGAAAGAAAACGAAAAAGTTTAATTTTGGTTCATAGAGATAGTTTAGCTGACCAGTGGAGAGATAGATTTCTTCAATTCACTAATATTCAAAATTCAGATATATCAAGATTAGCATCTTCAAGTTTCAAAAAAGATTTATTAAAGCCAATAATAATAGCAACCGATCAAACATTACTTTCCTTATTAAAAAGAAATAGAGAAGAATTTTTAGTAACTTTGAATGAAGCAAATATTGGAATCTTTATTGCTGATGAAGTTCATACTTCGGTAGGTGCTCCAACCTTTTCAGAATGTTCAATTCATATTCCAGCAAAATATTCCTATGGATTAAGTGCAACTCCTTATAGACTTGATGGAAATGGGGATGTTATAGAATTTCATTTAGGTCATATAACATCTGATGATGATTTAGAAGGAACAATGTCTGCTAGAGTAACAGTTCTTCTTTTGAATTATGACATTGATACTCCTAAACGATATACATATGTTCATTGGGGTGGGGAATTTCAACGAGCTAGATATTTAAATTTAATAAGAAAATCTCAACCATTTTTAGAAATTTTAAAACAATTATTAGCTAAAATGATTAAAGATAATAGACAAATAATATGTATGGTGGAAAGAATTAATTTAATTGAAGATCTATATAAGTGGGCACCAACTGTTGATAAATCAATGTTTTGTGGGATTGGAAAATTAGATACTTTGCAAAAACAAGTTACATTCGCTACACCAGGAAAGTGTAGAGATGGTATTGATGCTCCACATAAAGATTGCGTAATTATAACATCACCAATAGCAAATATTGAACAACTGACCGGTAGAGTTGTAAGGTCAGTAAAAGATAAGAAAACGCCTATTATAATTGATATGGTGGATTGCGGATCAACAAGAGTAGGACAAACTTTGAGTTCAAGAGTTAATTTTTATGAGAGAAAAAAGTGGCCTGTTCAATATGTTTTATTAACTAATGGACAAAAGAAATTAATCGACAAAGAAACTAGTTATAGAATAATTCATGGAGGAGTTGAATGAAATTTCTAATAACGGCTGATATTCATTTATCAAGATATGGACAAGATAAAGTAGAAGATACAACTAATCTTCCAGAAAGATTACATAGTATAAAGAATGTATTATATAGCATGGGAGAATATTGTTTCCAAAATAAAATAAAGGATATGATAATTGCTGGAGATCTGCTTCATGGAAAATCTATAATTTATGCTATTGCTCAAGATGTAATGATTGACTTTTTTTCAGAGTTTAAAAATTTAAATTTCTTTGTATTAGATGGAAATCATGATCTATCCGGAAAAAGTGAGAATTCAATTTCAGCTTTGAAGTCTATTAAACATATTCCCAACGTTACTTGGATTTCACATAATCCAGTATATCACATAGACGAACCAATTGTTTTTATTCCATATTCAACAAAAATCAGAGAAAATGTAAAAGATAGCCAAGCAAAAATATTGATTTCTCATTTCGGTTTGAATGAGGGAATGCTAAATTCTGGAATAAGTATTGTTTCAGATATAAGATTAAAAGATTTAGTCGGAAAATATGAATTAGTTTTATTAGGACATTATCATAAACCCCAAGAAATATTAAAAGATAATTTAAGATTATTTTATACAGGTTCTCCAATTCAATTAGACTGGGGAGAAAAGAATGATGAAAAAAGATTTTTAGTTGTTGATACAAAAACTCTTGAAGTGGAAAGTGTAAAGACAACTGGTTATAAACGGCATGTTGAATTAGAGTTAACTAATAAAAATAAAGCTCAAGTATTAAAAATTGCAGAAGAAGAAATCCAAAAAGGTAATTATGTAAAGATAATCAAAAAAGAAGTTGTTGATATTAAAGATTTAGAGAAGTTTAATGTTGTCGATAAATCAGATAGAGATATAACGAATAGAGGAATAACAAGTTCAATGGCAAAGGAAGAAAAACTGAAAAGATTTTTGGAAATAAAAGAAATTTCTCCTGAAGAAATAGAAGACTATTTAAAGTATGGTATTGAAATAATCAATAGCTGCGAAGGGGATACTATATGAGGCAAGTAAATTTTGAAGAAGTTGGAATGAAGAATTATGGTCCATATATTGATGACATGATTCTACAATTCAAAAAAGGAACGTTAACTTTTATAACAGGACCAAATGGTGTTGGAAAAACTATGGCATTAGATGCAATTCCTTTTTGTCTTTATGGAACAACCTCAAAAGGAAGCAAGGGGGATGAAGTTGTAAATAATACCATAGGAAAAGATTGTCATACGTGGTTAACTTTCTCTATTGATAATGATAAATATAAAATAGATAGATTTCATAAGCATACTAGAAAGAATAATACAGTTATCCTTCAAAAGAATGGTGTTGAAATAAAGAAAGGTCAAAAAGAAGTATTGCCAGAAATTGAAAGAATTGTTTGTCCCCAAAGAACATTTATGAACACAGTAATGTTTGGGCAAAAAGTAAAAGATTTCTTTACAGATTTAACTGACTCTGATAAAAAAGAAATCTTTAGAAAGATTCTAGACCTGGATATTTATCAACAATATTATAAGAAATCAGATGATATTCTAAAACAAGTGAGACCAGCTATTGTTGATCTTCAATCCAGTCAACAAATCAACTCCTCGCTTTTATCAGATTCTCAAGAACAATTGAAAACTTTGAATGAAAAGAAAGAAGAGTTTGAAAAAGCAAAAACTGAATATTTAAAAAACTTTTCAGAAGAAATAGTTAAAGCTGACCAAGTTTTAAAAGAACTCAGAGAATCTCTTATAGAATACCAATTAAAAGATTCAGATATTGAAAAAACGGTTAAAGAAATATCTGACGCTGAAAATCAGTTAAAATCTATTACTAAAGATCAGGAAGTAGCAAGACAAGAAGTTAAAAATCAAAAGGTTATTAAAGAGGCAGAATTGAAGAAAACTTCAGACAATATTAAAGCAGAGGTTCTTCAAGCTTGCCAAAAAATGAAAGATGAAGCTACAACTGAATTTCAAAATAATACAAATCAAATTCATAAAGAAACAGATGAGTTGAATAAAAAGAAAGTTTTATTTGCATCTGAAGAAACAAAGTTACAAGTAACAATTAGTATGGCGCAGCAAGAAATTCATAAAATGAATGATGCTCTTAATCTTGAAACGGCCACGTGCCCAACTTGCTTACAAGAAATTGATGAAGAAGCAAAGAATGTTATTAAAGAAAAAATAAGAAAACTAGAAAAAGAAATAACAGATTGTAGCAATTTGTTTAAAGAAAATTCTTTAGGACAAAACGAATTAAAAGAAAAAAGAAAAGAATTAGATAAGCAAATTGAAAATGAGTTAACATCTTTTCAAAGAAAGAAAGCTGAAATAGAAAAAGAAAGAGAAAAAGGATTTGATGATGCAGAGCAAAGATTGCAGCTTGCTTTAATAAAACTGAATAATTTAGTATTGGAAAAACTGAGTGCTATTTCTGATGAATATGCTAATATAACTGAAGGTATAAATAAAGAACTAGAACGATTAAAACGAATAAAAGGAGAACAAAATTCAGTAAGAACCATTATTCAACAAATTGAATCTAAGATTAATAATCAACAAATGCATATAAATTATATGACCAAACAGTTAGAAGAAAAGAAGAAGGAAAGTTTTGATCTATCGCAAATTAGAAGTTATGAACAAAAGATAAAATCTTATACAGCAGTATTAAAACAGAATCAAGATAAACTTCTAATATTAGAACGAAAGAATGCAATTATTGATTTTTGGAAATCAGCTTTTTCTCCAAGTGGAATTCCCTCAATGTTAATAGATGAGTCAATTCCATTTATGAATAGGCGAGTTACGTTCTATTTAGATCACCTAACTAATAATAGATATTTAGTTTCATTTGATACTCTTTCTGCGATTAAATCTGGAGAAATAAGAGATAAAATATCTGTTAATGTTTTAGATACATATACAAAAGCTAATTCAAGAATTCAACTTTCTGGTGGTCAGACAAGACTAATTGATATTTCTATAATTCTGACCTTGGGTGACTTGCAAGCAAAAATGCAGGATGTTTCATTTAATATCTTATTATTTGATGAAATATTTGATAGCTTAGATGAAGAAAATATTGGATTTGTATCTAAGGTATTAACATTAATAAAAGAGGGATTTAAAGATCCAGATACTAATTTAGAAAGTCAACCAAGATCAATCTATTTGATTTCTCACAGACATGAAGATCAATTAGAGGCAGATGAAACTTTAAATATAAATTGAGGTGGTTATGATAATATCATCTGATTTTATTACAAATAGTTCATCTTCTTCATATATTCTTAAAATACCAAACGAAACGACTTGTATAAAATTTAGAGAATATATTAATGAACTTCCAAAAACTGTATTTAAAGGAATAAGACTATTTCAAACATTTATTAATAAAGAAAAATTAACTGAATTTGCTCAACAAAAAGAATGTGATTGGGTATCAAAAGTTATGGGACCCAGCGAATATATTTCATTAAATATAAATGAATATATTATTCTTAGACGTGCTATTGAAGAAAAAAAATCATTTGAAATAATTGGTTATTTAGATATATCATGGGGAAGACAATATGATTCTGTAAAGGTTTATTGTAGTAAAAATTCTATAAAAATGGTTTATCTAATGGACGATTAGGAGATGACATGATAAGAATAGCAAACTGGTTGTTGACAAGGAAGTGCAATCTGCGGTGTGAATATTGTGCAATAGTTAGGGATTATGAAAATAAACCTGAAGAATATCCTGATATGAAACATTATATAGAAAATGAAATGTCAACCGAAACTGTTATAGATGGTTTGAAAAAGTTGAAGTTACATAATCCTGATATGTTTCATATATTTTATGGTGGCGAACCATTATTAAGGAAAGATCTCGCAGAGATAATAGACTTTGCAAATAAGAATAATATTCATTATACAATTATCTCAAATAATACTCCAGAGGTTCGTCCATTAATTGAAAAATTATTTTCTAAGGTAGGAAAAATAAATGGTTTTACCGCATCTATTGATCCTATATTTTCTAATGAACAAAATGACCATAGAACTTTAAAAACTATTAGTGGTTTTAATAGTCTGGTAAAATTAAAGGAACTAGTAAATGATGTTGTTGGAGAAATAACTATAACCAATGATACCGTAGAAAATATTTATGAGTTGGTTAAAATGTTATCTGAAAAAGGAATAAATAGCGATATAACTTTTGTTGATATTGCAAAGACTCCATATTATGACTTCTCAAATGTAAAGGATGAAAAAGAACTAGTTCAAATATCAGGAAAGTTGGGTGATCAACTTCAAAAGTTATGGTATAATTCTTCTTTAGATATACATATGAAAGATATTTTGATTCCAGAAATATGGATGATGTTACCGTCAAATTATGATTGTCAAATAGATCAGATATTACATAATATTTCTATTGACGCAGATGGAACTATAAGACTTTGTTTAAGAATTAGAGGAGTTTACACTCCAGATGAGATAAGAATATGGAATCTAATAAAAGATGATGGTGCAATAAATGTCGAAGCTATTGGTGCAATAAAACTAGATAAGAAACTATTTTGTAAACGATGTAATCATACATGCCAAATTATGAGTAGAGAAATTGAAAGATACAATACAAATCCTGAAGAACTTATTCATTTAGATAAAAGGAGTAAATAAAAATGGTTGATAAAAAAGATGATGAAATCCAAGGTGAAGTATTAATAAATGCCATGATGTTTTGGAAAAAAATATATGATTCAAAAGAAGTAACAATAAAATTTGTAAAGAAAAACGGCGAAGTCAGAATAATGAGATGCACATTGGACTTCAAAAAAATACCTAAAAAAGATGTTCCGAAACAAGTTAACGTTCCAAGAATGTTACAATTGGTAAAGGAAAAACAAATCATTCACGTATATGATTTGGATAATCAAGGTTGGAGGTCTGTTCCATTTTCTGAAGTTGAATGGTTGGAAAATAAACAAGGCCGTTTTTACAGCAAAAAAGCACTTGAACTATTGAGGAAAGCCAAATGACAATTCTTGATGAATTACTTAGTGAAATAAAAACTATAGATGTAGTTGAAAAATTAAGAATAATTTGTGATAAAATTCAAATAGAAGAAAATGAAAAATTTAAATATGCAAAAGAATTAATTCCAAAAGGGCCAAATAATTTTCTGGTTGTTGAAGTTCCAGGAAGAAATCAAAAAGAAATAGCTTATTTGGTTTTAGAAAGAGATATGCCGGTAATAACTCAAGCATATAATGCAGTATTATATACGTATATATTATCAAAATTAGATTTAACAAAACCTGAAACGTTTCCACCTCCTAAAAGACAACACTCATGGATAATAGGTGAAACCGACCCGCGAAAAGTATTAAAACAATTTGCAAGACTAGTTAAATTTTTAAAAGGAGAATAAATGCAACAAGAAGAAATACGAATTAATGATAAGTTCGTATCTGTGATTAGAGTCGACCAAAATGCTGAAAAACCAGATATTCCAGTGGCAAAACTTCGATCTCAATCAACAAATATATTCTTGAAAAAACTATATGAAAAATATTCCCAAAATCAAACAGGAATGACTCCTAGAAATTGTAGATATATAGAAAGAATTGATAGTAATAAAACAATTATTGTAATAGAAGAACCTCCTTCTTTTAGAACTTTATTCTTTTCAACTGAAACAATAAGAAATCATGTCATGGCCTTAACAAAGGAAAAAATATTTAAATATGAAATTAACATGGCTGATTATGAAAAAGATACTTGTCAATTCAACCTAGCATTACCATATATAGTTTTTACAATGATATTCAATGGTCCAAGACTTGATATTTTATTTGGAGCTGTTAGACCAAAACCAATTATAAGTATATCAGATAATCTTTTTGTTCCTCCATTCTTGAATATAAATGATGCTTGTCAAGTTTGTCTTGGAGATCAAGTTAGTGATTCGCAAAATATTATACTGGCTATAGACAAACTTCTACTAAGATTTTGGTCTTCTCAGTTTAACAGAGATTATAATTCAAACTTTGTAAAGTATTCTGCGGTTCCAATATTAGGAAATTTATTTGATTGGCAATATCAGAGTCAAATAGATCCAATGTTTATTTATAAAGCAGAATGGATTCCTATGGATCTCTCATGTCTCACATTTATCACCAGTATAAAAGCAACTTATGCTCCTCATAAAGTGAAGGCTTTAACATATACGGAACTGTATAATATTTTTGATATAAAACAAAAATATATACATAAAAAAATAGATGTTAAGAAACCTCCATTACTTACAGATGTTTCTAATGGAATTAATTTATTAAAAACTAAAGATGAGCCAGCAACGATCTTATATGTTGGAGATCCAATTCAATTTAAAACTAAAACTTTTTATGTAGAAACATTTTTGGGGCATGATGCAGTTGGTCCAGCTGAATATATTAGATTTATTGGAGAAGATAATAAATCAATCAGTATGAAATTAACAAAGAGGACAAGATCATTTCTTCTAAAACAAAGGAAAAAATTACTTTTTGAAGAAACAGTAACCTTATCAAACGGCGTAGTTATAACAGCTGGTGATATTTTAATATTAGAAGATAGAATGTTTAAACCTATTTATAAAAAAATTATTTATATTAGAAAAAGTTCTGAAGGATTGATGGAGCTAAGAGCAGCAGACCAATATCTGATGGCTGATAATCTTCCTAAAAACGCAAAAATATTAGATTTACAAAATATAGAAGTAGATGGGCTCAAGTTGAAAGAAGGTGAAATATATGACGTATGTAATAGACAAGTGAGTAATTCTCTTGTATTGCATCTTATAATAAAAGCAATATTTAAAGAGATTGCTATTGTTCAATCAAATAAATTAGTAGCAATGTTTAAACCTTTGAGCGGTGGTGGACCAGATTTTGGTATAAACTTAAATGACAGTAACTGTATATTTAAAGAATTAAATATTGAAAACCTTCCTGACGTTATATATATAGGGGCTAATATATTAAAAAATCAATCTACTGGCAAAATATTTAAAATGAATAATACTATATGTTATAATTATGGTATTATAAGTATAGGAGATAATACTTTCGAGACTGCATGTAAAACAATTCTGAAAGAAGATGCTTTTACTATTAGATCAACTAGTCTGGATATCTTATTTGAAGTTGGTGATGAAGTTGTAGTTGCAAATTGGGAAAATCCAAAAGATATGTTGAAAGTAAAAAAAATAATTGGAATAACAAAAAATAGTGAGAAAAAAACTATTGAATTTAATTTAGTGGATAAGAATAACAATAATTCAACAGCTACTTATGTAGAAAAAAATATCATTAATATTGGAACAGTTAGAAGAATAGTAAGAGAATATAAAGGAATAAAAAGAGGATCAAAAATAGTAGCAAAAAATAATTTAAACGGTTTTCTAAAAGGATCGGTTAATATAATAATTGGATTCTTAGATGATACAGGAACGCCTGAACCGTTAGTTTATTGTTCAAATTGTTTAACATTATGGTTTAGTGATGTAATAGAAAATTTTGATATTATTGAAAGAGATTTCAAAACATGGAACGAACTAAATCATAATCCAATTGATATAGCAAGAATTGAAATGCAACCCGGGGATATAGTTCAATGCTCTGGAGGTTATAGAATGCTTGGAGGATATGCATTATTCAGAACTAGTTCATATGATTTAAACTTAACTGCAGTAATTTTAAAAAATAATATGAATTTTGGAGATTATTATAATCTAGATAAACAATTTTTATCAGAAATGAAATTTCACGCAATTTTAAATCCAAGAGTTAATAATTCTAAAGAAGAGATTTATCCTTGCATTCCAAATTTACATGGTGGTTATTATACAACTCCACAATTAATAGCAAATGTTCCAAATTCTGCAAATGGACCATTTTTTCAACCAGGGAAAGGAAGGTTATTTAATGTTTCCGATAGCAATAAATGATGGAAATTTAGAGTTACCAAAAGATGATATAATATATATTATAGCAAAAGAAGGAATATTTCTTAAGAAGAAACTAGATATTTTAGAAAGCATTGTTCCAGTTCAAAATATTTCTTTCTTGCAAAGTATAAATACAATGGCAAGAATGAATATTCCAAAAATACCAGGTGATGTTATTACACGAGTAATCTTATTCTTCAGAGAGATCTATAAAATACATAGATCAGAAGCTATTGTATTAATCTTCTATAATAAAATCAAAAAGAAATTTAAAATGGTTCCTCCGTTTCAAAAAGTTAGTGGTGGTTCGCTTGATTATACTAGAACTATTACTGTAGAGGGATTTGATGTAATTGGAACCATTCATAGTCATGGAATGATGTCTGCATTCCATTCTGGAACTGACCAGCATGATGAAAAGAGCTTTGATGGTCTCCATATTACTATTGGAAATGTTGATGAAAAATTTGTTAGTATGTCAACTTCAATAGTATCAAATGGAAGCAGATTTATTGTAGACACTATTGAGTATATGGATGGATTAAAGAAAGAAATTGATATTGATACAGTAGAAGAAAGAAGTTATGGAAAAACATATACATGGGATTCAGATCTTCAAAAGATGATAGAAAAAGAAAATACATATAAAGTAAAGAAATTTGATAAAAGATTTTCTCCAATGCCATCAAAAGAAAGTATTTCGTTTAATAAAGAATGGTTAAAGAGAGTAGAAAAGCAAAGCTATACTGTATCATATCCTTACAGACATCATTGGGGTAATAGTATTTATAGTCATGGTTATGGCATGATTGATGATGTAGACGCATGGGAAGATTATTTCAAAAAAATGCGAGGAGACTATACTCCAGCTGGTTTTACTTATAATAGCAAAGACGATAATAAAACTAAGAAACTAGAAACTGATAAATCAAAAGAAATGAAACCAAATGAAACAGTCATTAAAGATGAAGATGACTTTAATCCTTGTGAAAGCTGTGTATTTAGGGACAGCAAAATTGATTGGGTAATAGAACAGATAACACAAGGAAAAGAAGATGAATATGATGAAAATAAATTAACAGACCATTTTGTAGTTGATGACCTACAAGTCATTGAAAATCAGAAGGGGGAAAGCTATTTACAAGAAGATCAAAAAGCTATTCAAGAAGAAGTTCTGCGACAAATAGATGAAGAAGAAGCAATGTTTCAAATAGAAGAATCAAAAACTGTTGAAATGATACCCGAACCTGATAAAAAGGCAATTCCACTAACGTCAAGATTTGGTGGATTGCTTCGTTATTTGGTTCATAGAAAAGAGGGAACTTAATGCGAATTGTTATAGTTGGACTTGGGGGTATCGGTTCAATTCTATCTGAAAAATTGGCAAGATATCTAAAACATATAACAGATGAACAATTTAATTTAATCTTTATGGATGGCGATGATTATGAAACAAAAAATTTAGTAAGACAAGAATTTGAAACCTATGGAAACAAAGCAGAGGTAAAAGCAGCAGAAATATTTAATAAATTTGAAATCCCTGTAAAACCATATCCTTATTTTATAAACGGAGATAATATTGACGCAATTATACAAGGAAATGATATAGTAATGTTATGTGTTGATAATCATAAAACAAGAAGACTAGTATCAAATTATTGTAGTTTACTAGATAATATTACTCTTATTTCAGGGGGAAATGATTTTATAGATGGCAATGTCCAAATTTATGTAAGAAGAAATGGTCAAGATATAACAGCAGATCTTACAACATATCATCCAGAAATTAAAGAACCTAAAGATAAATCCCCAGAAGATATGTCATGTGAAGAATTGGAAAAATCAGAACCGCAACTTTATTTCACCAATTTGACAGTTGCAACTATTATGTGTTGGGCATTTTATAATATTATCACAAAAAAGAAAATTGGAATAGGTGAAGTTTATTTTGATATAGAAACTATGTCAGTAAACTCACAACTTCGAGAACCAAATAAAGGAGAATAACAATGGCTTACAAAAGAGAATCATTAGAAAACATGACTGTTAATGAATTGAAAGACATTTGTTGGGACAAAGACATTAAAGGTGTGTCCAAGAAACCCAAAGTTGTCATTATTGACAAAATTATGGAAAAATATGGTGCTAAGGAAAGAGCTTCTATAACACCAGCAAAGTCACCAGCTCCAATGAAAGGTCTGTCTGGAGAATTTGAAAGCGAGCTGACCAATCCAAGTGGAAGAACTGGCGATAAAACAACTACAACCATTCAAGTTTCTTGTGGTGCTTCATCTGGTAGATTTCCTGTTGTTGGAAGAACAGTAAGAGAAGTATCAGAATTTCTAAAAGAGATTTTGAATGTAGATTCGCTTTCTGCAGGTCTGGTCAATGGCCGGGAAGTATCATCTGACTATGTATTAAAATCAAAAGATACTCTGGAATTTATTAAGCCTTCCGGAAGAAAAGGATAATATTATCTAACTCAGGTTGGGGGATTCATAAAAAATGAATCCCCCAACAAATAATCCTTGAAAGGAGAGTAGTCGTGGTGTATAATAATATCACTGTAGTAGGCATCGGAACTCTTGGCGGATTTGTTGCAGATGCAATTTCTGAGTTAGAAAAAGTTTCAAAACTTACCATAATCGACCACGATCTAGTTGAAGAAAAGAATTTAATTAATTCGATTTATAGACAAATTGATGTAGGACTTCCAAAGGTTGATGCTCTTTCTGATATAATAACTTCAAAATATTCGGATATAAAAATCGAGAAAATTCAAGAAAAATTTATAGAAGGTAGAACAAAAATTCCTAAAACTGATTTAATATTAGATTGTAGAGACTATACATATGATAGATTGGGTTTAGTAGATGCTAGATTGTATATGTCATCAAGATATTTAATTGTTGACTGCAGACGTTATGTGACTTATATAGATAAGCAAGAAGGAAAATATTTAGTCCAACTTTCCAGAGAAGATTTAAAATATGCTTCATTTATTGTATCTTTATTAGTAAATAGTAATACGATAGAAATAATGAAGAAATCAGAAATTGTTCAAAAATATGAATTGGATCATTTTAAAAAAATAAACAAGAAAAATACATATGATATAGTTTATGAAAATGGAGAAAAATTTATTAATTTACCAGAAAGTATAAAACCTATAATAGATTTAAATAAATCAAAAGAATTGACAGTATTTATTGGAAGCAAAATGATTCCAATAACACAAACAATAATTCCAGTAAGAACATTACAAAACGAACTTGATGTAATATCAAACCTATCATCAATTGTGAAAATTCAAGATTTTAATGCTTTTATTATTTCAATACAAAATAGTAGTGAGGCGTTCATAGAACTAATTCCAGAAACCGGAGCTGCATAAATGCTGAAAGAAATAAAAGTAGAAACTATAATAGTTCCAAATAAAGTAATTTATAATGGTATGCTTTATAAGATAGTGGATCTTGAAGAAAAATTTATAATAAGTGAATATACAGTTTCTTTATTTGAGGGAAAAATATTTTCAGTTAAAATTAAGTGTGAACACCCTAATGCTAATCCTCTAAGTGGTGAGGTATGCATCCCTGCGAAATTACAAAATCATGGTTTTTCAGATAAAAGTAAAGCAATGATACATTCAATATTATGTTGTTTTAATTTAGATAATTGTTATTTTACTCCGTGGGGCGAATTTGAATATGAAAAAATGGAGGTATAAAAATGGAAAACGAACAACAGAAAAAAGAACTATCAGAAGAGTTACAAAAAAATATTGATGAAACTATTGATGACGTAGATCAATTGACGAGAAAAACAGCAAATAGATTTTCTCAATTTCTTGTAAAAGCATCAATGGAAAAATTTGAAAAAATTTTAAATAATGGAAAAGCAATTCTAAAAGAAAAAGTCAAAGAAGGACTAAAACATGGCAAGACCAAGAAAAGACAAAAAAGAAGTTCAAAAATCAATTGAAAAATCAAAAACTGGATTAGAAAGCGAGATTAGAAAAATAGTATCAGAAGTATTATATGAAGAACAACAAAAATTAAGCGAAGAAGAACTAAAAGAGATTGTAGCTCACCTATTACCAAATTTAGATCTTATGATAGCTAAAGCAATAAAGAAGCATACAAAGCTTCTTATCGGTTGGATTGATTCTAATTTAAAGGAGTAACTAATATGCCAAAGATCTTGGACTATAAAAATTTCTGCGAAACACTAGACGAAATATCGTCTCTAAAACTCATAAGCAAGAAAAAGTTTCATCCAAGGGGATTATTTTCTGAGCAGATTTTTGGTCCAATACGAAATTATACTTGTCAATGCGGGATTTATTATGGAGTTTCAAAAGCAGGTGGTAAATGTGAAACCTGCGGTGTAGATATAGTTAATAGTGATGAAAGAAGAAAACGATTTGCTAAAATTACTTTACCAATACCTGTAGTAAATCCTATAATGTATGACCTAATATGTGACTTAGGCGGAAAAGAAATTAAGAAATCAATTGATGAATTAATGAAAAATGATAAAAGTAGTTTAGTTAAAACAAGCGATGATGAGTATTTTGTAAAGACTGAAGATACTGCTATTCCAGAAACTAATCAAACTTGGCAAAAAACAGAAGCCATATATGAAATAATAAAATTTACAGCTCAAGATCAAGTTGATTCTGGGAACAATGAATGGAAAATAATTTTAGATAATATCGAAAATGTATTATTAAGTACAGTAATTGTTTTGCCACCAGATCTGAGACCAACTTCAAAAACAATGCAAGAAAGCAAACAATTAATGGATAAAATAAATAGATACTATGTTCAAATACTTACTAAAAAAGAGATTATGAAGGATACAATAATTGATATCCAAAAAGATAAACCACTTTATTATACGTACTTTAAGCAGTTACAAAAAGATGTATTTGAGTTATACGAAAGAATTTTAGAAAAGATGGCAAAAAAAGAAGGTCTAATTAGAGGAAACATTCTTGGGAAAAGAATTGATTTCTCTGGTAGAGCTGTAATAACTCCTGAACCAACTCTTTCTTTAGAGGAATGTGAGTTACCATATTTGATGATTTTAGAAATCTATAAATTACCTATAGCAAAAAGAATAATTGAGTTGGGTAAGTTTAAATTATTAAATAAAGCAATTGATTTTGTTGATGAATGTATCGAAAAACAATCTCCTATTCTATTTAAAATTGCTTCAGAAATAACAAAAGATGAAGTATGCATCTTAAACAGGCAACCCTCATTACATAAATTAGGAATGTTGGGTTTTAAAATAAAAGTTACGTTAGATCAAGTTGTAAAGATTCATCCATTAGTTTGTCCTCCATTTAATGCAGATTTTGATGGAGACCAAATGGCAGTATATATTCCTATTACAGAAGAAGCTAAAGAAGAAATTAGAAATAAAATAAGTATAAAAATGAATTTAAGTAGTCCAGCAAATGAAAGCTTAACAACAACTCCAAGTCAAGATATTGTTTTAGGAATTTATTTCTTGACTTCAAATTGTTTTCCAAACACAAATGGACAAAAAATGTTTATGACATGCCTTCCAGAAAATTATCCGGAAGTAACTGGAGTTGTTGATAATAAAAGATTGATTGAAATTTTAACAGAAATTAAAGATAAATATTCTGAAGATATTACAGTAAGAACCCTAGACAATATTAAAAAGTTAGGGTTTAAAGCAGCAACTCTTTATGGTTGCACAATTTCATTAGATGATTGTGAAATGCAAAATTCAAAAGAAATAAAAGATTTCATTTATGAAGGTAATAGTATACGAAAACAATTATCAAGATATTCAAATCCAAAGTTAGTAGATGAAATGCGAAAGCAATATAAATATTCTTATTTTATTGATTCAGGAGCTCGTGGTAGTTGGGATCAAGTAAAGCAATTAATTTTAACAAGAGGTTTTATTTCAAATTTTGATGGTCAAATTTTGCCAATACCAATAAAGAGCAATTTAGTAGAAGGATTAACACAAGAGGAATTCTTCTATTCAACATATGGGTGTAGAAAAGGTCTTTTAGATGTTGCCTTAAATACAGGAACATCTGGCTATCTTTCAAGAAAATTAGTTTTTACATGTGCTAACTTACAACTTGATAAAGATTTAAATGATTGTGGAACTAATGATACTTTACAGGTTGATGTAAATTCCGAACGAAAAGCCAGAATGTTAGTTAATAGATATCAATTAAAAAATGATAAGTTAGAGAAGATAACAATAAAAAATTATAAGAAAATAGTTGGAAAGGTAATAAATATCAGAAGTCCAATATTTTGCAAAAGTCCAAAAATCTGCACAACGTGTTATGGTGATTTATATAAAACAATAAGAAGTAGATTTATTGGAGTATTAGCAGCTCAAACTCTTGGAGAGAAAGGAACTCAATTGGTATTACGAACGTTCCATACTTCAGGTTCAGCAGTTGTTCAAGCAACTGAAGATTCAAAACCAAATATGAAACAAAAAGATATTATTGGTGATCTAGCTATTGTAGCAGAGTTATTGCATAAATTTAAAGATAAAACAGCTATACAAATAACTCATCAATTATTTGAGGCATATGATAAAGATATTTATCATATTCATTTTGAATGTGTTGTTTCGCAATTAATGTGGCATGGAAATAGAAAATGGAGATTATTGCCAGAAAGAAATCAAGTTAATCCAACCTTTTATAGTATTCAAAGTGTTCCTAATCATGAAAGTTGGATACTAGCAATGGCATTTTCAAATCCCAAACGCTCAATCCTAAATGGTGTTTTATATGAAGGTTTATATTCTGGAATTATGGATAAAATTCTTAAAGGAGAAAAAATAACATGAGAGATCCAAAAAGAATCAAAAAAATGTTGAAGCAAATAGAAAAGATTTGGGAAAAAAATCCAGACTTAAGATTATTCCAATTACTGCTTAATCCATTAGGATTATCTGGAAATACTTCAATATATTACCTTGAAGATGATATTCTTGTAGAAGCATTAAAATATTATGATAGCAAATAGGAGGATTTAAAACTTGAACATAATAAATCCGTTATTTAAAGTAAACGAAGAGAAAAACATCTTTACTATAAGAGAAAAGGATTACGATAAAATATTAGATTCAATACGAGAAATTGTAAATCCTGTCGAAGAGATAGGGTTTACAATTCTCGAAGTAGATATGAAAGATTCAAGATTTTCATCTGGAGAACTATCAAGAACTTTAAAGCAAACAATAAGCATAAAATTACAAAAAGGGTCAAAAGAAATTGATCTAAGTTTGTTTATTCCAAAGTTGATTGAGAAGAACTATATTTTTATAAGTGGAAGAAAAAAGATTCCATTATTTCAATTGTATGATCTTCCTATTGTAACAAGAGGAGAGAGCATAAAACTAAGAACTAATGTGGCAACTTTAATGCTTTCAAAATCACCAGAAAAAGAATCTCCATTTGTATATGTTAGCTTTCTAGGAAAAAAGATTCCTCTTGCTTTATTACTTATTGCATATTTTGGTATAGATGAAATAGTAAAGAAGTTTGACCTATCAAGGTTTGATTCCACTAATAATAATAGTAATGATCTATATAATAAACTATTAAGCGATTTAAAATTATATCAAGAAGAATCAGAAGGATATTCTCAAGAAGATTTCTTAACTGAAATTGGACGATTATATTCAAAATATAATGCAAAAACTAAAGGCGAAGATATTATTTATGCTCTAAATCTAATTCCAAAAGTTGATCCTATAACAGCAAGCTTTTTAACAACGCCTTCAATTTTAGAAGAGCTAGTAGAAGCTATAAAAATACAAGATATTGATGATACATTATTCATAAATAAAAGAGTAAGATGTTTTGAGTATGCAATATTAGCAAAAGTATCAAAAATTATCTTTGATTTATGCTACGCCAATAGAACTGCTAGACAGCCAAAATTTAGTATCAATTCAACTCAAATTCTTTCTGATTGTAATGTTTCGGATATTGTTCAGTTTGATTTCTCAATTAATCCAATCGAAGAGTTAACTAAGTTATCGAGAGTAAGCCTTTTAGGTCCCGGAGGATTTAAAAGAGAAAATATTCCTAAACATCTGAGGGATATATGTCCTTCAATGTTCGGCAGAGTCTGTCCTGTAGATACTCCAGATAGAGATAATTGTGGAGTTCTTCAGAACTTATTACCAAACGTTGACCTAGATGAAAAATTAAGATTTACTGACAAGATACTAGAAAAACAACCAATTTCAATTCCAGTTTCTATGGTTCCATTCTTAAAGAATGACGATCAAACTAGACTTCAAATGTCCTCATCTCAAATGAGGCAAGCTGTTATGTTAAAAGAATTTGATATTCCAATGATTAGCTCAGGTTCAGAGGGTTTATATACAGATTTTACTCAATTTGTAAAAAGAGCTAAACAAGATGGATATGTGGTTCATGCTGATCCTCAATACTTAATAGTTTGTTATAATGATGGCCAAGCAGAAATAATAAATATCAGTTATAGAAAAATCTATGTAGAAAATCTGGACTATATGCCAAGTCATGTTAAGACAGGAGATAAATTTAAAAAGGGTGATATCTTAGCAGAAAGTAACTTCTGTAAAGATGGAAAAATTATGTTTGGAAAGAATTTATTGACTGGTGTTATGGTTCACTATGGAAATAATTATGAAGATGGAATTGTAATTTCTGATCGACTTGTAAAAGAGGGAACTTTTAGTTCAGTTCATTATGATGAATTATCGTTTGTTTTACCTCCTGATAAAGTTTTATTATCTCTTTCTGAAGATAAATATGAACCATTACCATTGGTAAATAAATCTTTATCACAAGGAAATCCATATGCGATCATAAAGAAAATCACAAAAGAAGAACCATCAATTATTTTTAGTGAAGAAATAAAACTTCTAGCTGAAAAGCGATATTTTATTTCTGAAGTAAATGTTTATGCAAACGAATGGAATACTGAAATTCCAGAATTTAGAGACTGGATTGAAAAACGAATAGTAGAGCAACAAGAAAGAGAAAAATATATTCAAACTCTAATTTATGAAAATGTAGAAAAAGATCAAGCTCAAAAATTGATAAGAGAACATAGTTTAGATAAATTTTCTCTTGTAGGTAAATACAAAGAGAAAAAAGAACGAGTAAATGGAATCATAGTTGAAATAACCGGAATTCATACAAGAAATATTCAAGTTGGGGATAAGATAGCAAATAGGCATGGAAATAAAGGTGTAATATCTAAGATTATTGAACATGAAAAAATGCCACAACTAGAAGACGGTAGACATATTGATATTTGTATTAATCCAATGGGAATAAATTCAAGAATGAATATTGGCCAAATTTATGAACTTCATTTAGCTATGTCACTTTTTGATCTAAAAATGGATCTACTCAAAATGATAGACCAAAAAAGAACGAATAAAGAATTAAAAGCACATTTATTAAGTTATATAAAAATAATAGATAAGACAGAAGGAAACTGGTATCTTTATCAATTTCAAAAACAGCTTCCAGAAAAAATAGATGAAGATTTCGTAAAAGATTTAACAATTATTCAAGCTCCTTTTGAGTCTTGTAAAGTTGAAGATATAAAGAAAGCTCTTGCTTTTACCAAAACTAAGTTTAAACAAGAAATCTTTGATCCTTTGTCTAAAGAATACTTACTTAATCCAGTAGCAGTTGGGTTCATTTATTTCTTTAGAATGGTTCATATAGCTGAAGAAAAATTAGCTGCTAGAGGAATAGGTCCATATACAAGACGAACACTTCAACCTTTAGGTGGAAGAAAACATAAAGGTGGCCAAAGATGTGGAGAAATGGAAACAGCATGTCTTATTGGTCATGATGCTCCTGTTAATTTATTTGAGTTTTTAACAACTAAATCAGATTGTATTGACCTAAAGAATAATTATATTAGAAACTCAATTTCTGGAGGATTTGTTGATGATAACAAGAATCCAGATATGGTTCCAGAATCAGTAAAATTATTAGATTCATATTTGACAGTTATTGGAATAGATCATAAAAAGTAGGAGGAAAAGATGGCATATATAAATAGTAATGACCTTCCTGATATTCAACAATCAGAACCGAAAATTAAAATGCCAATTATGGAAGTTGGAGTAGAAAATGTTGAAGTACCATTCATACTTGAGTCTAAGTATGGAGGGTTTCATCATATGGTAGCAAACGTGTCGATGAGAACTTCATTGGATTCGTCTATACGAGGCATCTCAATGTCACGTTTGCTACTAACTTTAAAACCTTATTTAGATCTACCATTAAAAAGTAAACTTATTAGAGAAATTCTATCAAAACTTCTTGAGTCAATTGATACTTCTACAGCATTTATGAAATTTGAGTTTAGATTACCAATTGTGAGGAAATCCATTCTTTCACAAAATGAGTTTCCCATTTATTATAAATGTAGATTTGAAGGAAGAGCATATAAAGTAAGAGTTATTGGTTTAGATCATAAAGAACATATTGAAACATATTACAGATTTTTTGAAGGTGTTACTGTTCAATATGCATCATATTGTCCATGTTCAGCAGAATTGTCATGTTCAGGTTCAGAAGGATATCCTCATAACCAAAGATCTTTTGCAAATGTTTTAGTTGAAGTTGATTCAGATACTAAATATTATCTATGGTTAGAGGACCTTATTGAACTTGTAGAATCAAGAATAAAAACCTTACCATACCCAGTCATTAAACGGATAGATGAAAAAGAAATTGGTAAAATAGCAAAAGAAAATCCTTTATTTGTTGAGGATGCTATTAGAGAAATTTCAGAAGGATTAGAAACATTACCTGGAATAAGTGACTGGATAGTTAAATGTGTTCATGAAGAATCTATTCACACAAGCGAAGCAATAGCAATTAATTACAAAGGTAATCATGGAGGGTTTGATGGACGTTGGTTTATCTAAAAAACCATGGGAACATTATGAGTATGAATATACTCATAAGTATTATACACTTTATGGATTTCCACAAAAGTCTAGCGGACCTTTTTACAATGAATGTCCAGCTAAATTTCAAACAATTAAAGATTCACCAAGACTTAGTTATAGAAAATGTGACTTAATAAAATATGATCGAAAATATAGGTATGAGTTATTTAAGGATTGGAGAGATTGGTTTCCTGAAAAACCAAAAAAGAAAAGAGTCCAATTTTCTAAAATTTCAAGATATCTAACAGGACAATATGGAATAGTTATTCAAAGATTTAGAAAAACAAAAGATAAGGGAATTATTTATAATGACTATGGAACATTAATTCTTTTATTAACAGGAAAACACAAAGGATTAATACAACAATGGTATAATAGATCATATCCGTTTCAAACCATTGCCAAATTTCCATATGTTGATCCATTACCAAAAATATTAATAAAAAACCTAACAAAAATGTTGGATGATGATCCATTTATATTATGTAAAAATATTGAAGATAGCGAAGAACAAAGAAATTTGTTTTTAGAAAGAATCTGGAATTACTTTACAGGAGAAAAAAATGAAAAAAGAAGATATAGTAAAATTATATGAAAAAGAAAGAGAATATCAAATTACTGTTTTTGGAGATTATAAGAAAATTACAACTCTTTCTTTTCCTAGTTTTCTAATTTTCTTAGAGACCTATCTTGATAAAGCCAAAAAAGCTTATTCAGGTCCTTGGACAAAAAATTTACCACAATGGTTGCTATCGTGTTCTGAAAGTAATGATGGAACAGCACCAGTAAAAGCATATGAAGAAGTGGTAAAAATAATGACTTTAGCAGGAGCAGCTCTGGAAACTTATGCAGAAATTGATATAGAAAAATGGCGGGAAACTGCCGAGATAGATCGTTTGAAATGGGAAGAAGGAGAAAATAAATAATGGAAAACTTATCAGAGATGCTAAAAGAAAATGAAACTAAAACAAAATTTACTGAAAAAGATTTAGATTTACCAGAAACTAAAGAAGATATTCCACCACAAGGAGAAATAGTTTCTACGGTTCCAATAACTTCATTTTCAAAATGGTTTGAACAAAATTCGTCAAAACTACAAAATATTAATCAAGTAAAAGTTGCAATACGAGGAGTTGATCCTAATAAAACTTTAATTATTGCAATTAAAGATCCTGAAGGTGGAAAAGATACATCTGGAAATGATAAAAAGATTCTAAAAGTATTTGAAGAATCTGATACAATTCCTGTTATAAATCTTCCAAGTTCTGATCTACAAATTTATAATAATGGCTTTAGAATTATAAGTAAATTTAATGATAATATAGTATTAAAATCATATGGAATTAAAACTGGCCTAGTTATTGTATTTTGTAATGAAGTAGATTTAAAATTAATTCCATATACGATATATAGACTTAAGAAAAAAGAAGCTGGAATAGATTCAAGTATTCCAATGTTTTCGAAAGATCCAACGGACCTTATACGAATATTTGCAGAAAATGCTGATCTGCAAACCTTACAAATTCTTTATAAGCAAAGCGCCAGAGCGGAAGGTTTGAAAACAAAAAAGGATATAGTTGATTGGTTACTAGAACGTCAAGCAGAAGTTACTGATGTTAACCATCACCTACAAATAGATAGTGTCATTATTGATATCTTAAAGTAAAGGAATGGGCCGGGCTTATAACTCGGCCCAAAAAAATTATGCAATTAAATGAAAATATGAAATTGGTTCTTCATGATATATATTTGTATGATATTGAAGCGTGCCATTATTCTATAATGCAGAGTTTAGGTTTAGATCTAACAGGAATTAATAGAGAAGATAAAACTCAAAGAAATATCGAAATAGGAAAATTAATGAAGAAGAACCCAAAGCTGACTTCTCTATTGCGAAATACAACAAATAGTATAATTGACGAATATATAAGTCGTAACAATATAACAGAAAGCGATATAATAATAAGACAATATGATGGAATTATAACTACTAAAAGACTTTACGAAACAAAAATAGGAAAAATACCTTTAGATATAAGGAAAGCGTTTGAGATATTCATAATGTCTATAAATAGACAAATGTATATTGCTATAGATAGCAATAAAGAAATAACTGTTAAAGGTGTTCCAAATAAATACGATAAAATAGTTGAGATATATGCTCAATTATGCAAGTTAAATTTTCTTAGTAAATTTTCAATATTTTCAACACTTCAAAAGATAAAAGATGAGTTCATGAAGTCAGAAGACGCTGAACTCTTTGCTATACCTTCAATTGATGATAAACATTCAATAGTTTATCTCAAAAATTATGGAGTAATAGAAGTAACAAAGCCTACTTTAAAAATAGTAGATACAAATGATATTGATAAAGAAAGATATTATAAATTCTTTTTAGAACCGTTTATAAAAAGTATAGTCATAGAATATATTAGGAGTTAAAATGAAAATTCTAAACATAGCAGCTGGAAAGGTTTTGCCTTTGCCTTTTAAGAATTATATTACATATAAAGATCTACCTGGAATGATAACGGTAAATATTGATAAGTATTATTTTGCTGATAAAAGTATAGTAGATGTAGATAAAATTGATGAGATAGTAATAAACTCAGATTATATTAATCGTAACGAAAATTATTATTGTAATACAGATATCTTCAAATATATGGAACGAACTAGACTTTTTTATGATAGAGTATGTATCTATAGATTTCTTGAGCACGTAAGAATGCGAGATGTTCCATATTTTATTTATCTAGTTTCCAACGTTTTATTAGCAGATGGGACAGTAGATATTATCGTTCCAAATTATTCAGAATTAGCTCGTATGTTATATAATGAAGTAATAGATAAAGATTTTGAAGCACATAATATATTACTAACTACAGAGTTATTAAATGAACCAGAAGATCCCCATACTTCAATCTGGACAGTAGACAGAATAAAATACTTTTGGGAACTTGAGAAAAGATTTAAAGTTCAAGTTATAGAACCTTTTACTTTAGATTGTAGAAACATTTACTTACGAGCTTTAATAAAAAGGGAGAGTTGGTTATGATACCGTTTGTTGAACGTGCATCTCAAATGGATTTAAGTACACAGTTTGGATATAAAGGATTATACTCATATAAAGATAAATATGGAGAAGTAATATATAGATCATTAACAACAATTGCTTGGTCAGACCAGTTTCCAGATGGTCGTCATGAAACAGATGGAATCGAACTTCCATATTTAGCAGTATATACAAAAGAATCGCAAATTAGAAGTTATATATATTGTGGAGTAGTATCAAAAATATATAGATTTATTGGTCATGATGTTTTGAATCAAATGATAAGAAACTCTATCAAAGAAGCAGGAACTCCAGTTCTTGAAGAACGATTTTTTTCAAACTACTTATCAAAGGTAAGAACTGAATTTATTATTAGTTCAGCAGTAAATTCTCCCATAGCTGGAGATCTATTACCAATAATTATTACATCAAATAGCTATGATGGAAATTCGGCAGCAAAACTATCATTTGGCTTATTATTAGTTAAAGGATCTAATACGTACTCTTTTGCCTTCAAACTTGGAGAAATGCGAGAAGTTCATATTGCAAAAGAAACAACATCTATGACTGCTAATATTCAACAATATATTAAAGCTTTTGGAGAAAATATGGTTAGTTTAGTTAATCAAAATTTCAAGATTATATTAACCGAAGAAATGATGCTAAGCGCTCTAGCTGTAGTTGAAAAAATAGGAAAGAAAAAGAGAGAGGCTGTTTCTACTATTTTGGCTCAACTACAATCTGAAGCAAATCAAGATCAACCATCTGCTTGGTTAGTATTTTTAGCAATAGTTCGGTATTGTAGTTTTGAACGAAATCTCAATACTAGAAGACTATTGGAGAATGCTGCAGAAAGTGTTCTTGTAGTTCCAACCAATATGATGAATGTATTAGACAAGCTAAATAAATAATATCTAACAATTTGCCAATAAAATTAGTTAGATATAAAGTGGGAGCCGCACTCAAGCGGAAAGCTAAATGCCTCCCACTATTTTTTTGTATTTTTTTGGAACAAAAAATAAAAAGGGAAATATTATGCCAGAAAAAGATCAATATTTTGCTCCTGCTAGATCTTATGATGTAGAATTAAAAATAAAAGGAAAAGACTATTCACAAGATCTCGGCGAATTTAAAATAGTTTCTTCATTAAGTTCCGGATATCCAAACGTATTTCTAACTCTAAGTTTAGATCCGAATGATATTTTGATTAACAATCTTCTAGGTGAAGATTCAATAAGTTTAAGAATTACTTTATTAAAAGAAGATGGTATTCCAGGAGAAAGAGTAGATTTTGATCTTCTTTATTTAAAGTCTGACTTTCAATTTGCTGATAAATCACAAGCTCCAGTACATGTTCAAAAAGATAGAACAATTATTCCGATAACAACGTTGGTTAGATCCCCATATAAAACTATGACTACTCTAGTTAATGACGTATTTATTGGAATGAGAATGCGAGATATTTTAAATAGTTTGGTCTCAAGGACGGGTGCTAAATTAAAATATGATATTGATGGAGAAAATCAAAATGTAGTAGATCAAGTTTGTATCCCTCCAACAACATTATATAAAATTATTAAAGAATATAATCAAGGAAATAGTGATGTTTTTGATGGATACTTAGATGGAAGATTTGGATTATTTGATGGAGTTCCAGGAATATTCTGTCAACATGATAATACGATTTATATAAAAAATCTTACTGCAAAATTACGAAAAAATCAGACGTTTACAATGTATCAATTCGCAAGTGATAGTAGCAAAGAAACGTTTGATATGATAATGAAGGAAACTAATACCGAAAATGCTTATTATACTTATGATCCAGTTGATAGTGACTACGCAGGAAACGCTCGTTTTGGTTCGATTGCTTCAAGTATAATAAATATAGTAAAACCAAATAATACTTTGTTCTCTACAATATCTCAAGAATTAAAAGATGTTGCAAAAAAATATGCTCTAACATATCAAAACTCAAATTTACCTATTGACTCAGGAATTGAAAGAACAAGATATTATAATGAAGATACTGGATATAATAAATCACGAACTCAATTCAATGCAAGATTTGGAAGAAAACTATCAGACTTAGCAACTCTTGGAATTAATATAGAAAGAAACCTTCCAATTCTTCCACTTTTAAATGTTGGAGAATGTGTCAAATTTAAACCACTCGTTTTAGATTATATATCTCTTGAAGGAAAATATATTTTATGGAGTTCAGCTTTAAATTTTACTTATAGTAGAAGTGGTTGGGAAACAACTGCAAGAGTAAATCTTGTTAGAACCAACAAAAAGATTTAACCTTCAGTGAGGCCCAGCCTCACCAAAGGTCTCAAAGGAATATTATAAAAAAGGAGGGGAGTCTTCCCCATAACATACTACCCCCAGTACTGCAGGGTCAGACAAATCAAGTTCCGAAAAATTAGAATGCATGTTTTCCCTCCTGTATTATTTAATAATTAATATATATAGAATACTATTTTTATAAGAACAAAAATGAAAGGAGTATCTTATGGTAGCAGCTATAAGCGCACAAACACAAACCAAAATTGGAGCGGCAGATAAGTATGTAGCTGAATACCTCCATTGTAAAAAAGATTTCGAATTCTTTTGTAATAATTATATTTACATAGAACTTCCAGGAAAAGATGTTCACTTGCATCCATATAGAAAACAATTAGAATTAATTGATTTAATTGAAAAAGATCACTATGTTCTAGTTCTAAAAAGTAGACAAATTGGAATATCAACTATAACACAAGCCTACGCTGCTTGGTTAACAATATTTTTTGATAACACAGTTATTGGTATTATTTCAAAAGATGGTAAAGAAGCTACAGACTTTGCTAGAGCAATTAGAGGAATGATCGAAAAGCTTCCTGATTGGATGAAACCGCCAAGAGGAGTATTAGGGCGAGGATTTGCTAAAAGAACAGAACAGTCGTTTATTTTAACTAATGGTAGTAAAGTATTTGCTTCACCAGTTAATCCAAACCAGCCAGATAAAACTCTTCGTGGTAAAGCAATAACTTTGTTAGTTATAGACGAAGCAGCATATGTTAACTATATTGAAAGTGCATGGACTAGTATGGTTCCTGCTCTTTCTACCAACCAAATGCAAGCTAGAAAAAATAATATTCCTTTTGGAACAGTTGTTTTATCAACTCCAAATAAAACAGTTGGTGTTGGACAATGGTATTTTAAAAGATATCAAAGATCTATTAGTGGTGATGATATTTTTAAACCATTTATTATTCATTATAAAATGATACCAGAATTAGCTGAAGATCCAACCTGGTATAAAACTCAATGTGAGTTATTTGAGCACGACCATAGAAAAATAGCTCAAGAATTAGAGTTAAAATTCTTACCATCTGAAGGATCATTCTTTGATGCTGTTACAATAGAAAAAGTTCAAAATTCTGTTATTCAACCCATACAAAAATTAAAGTTATATAATGGTGAAATATGGAAGTTTGCTAATGGAATTCCTGGTAGATATTATATACTTGGAGTAGATACTGCGCCAGAACATGGAGAAGATAAATCAGCAATTTCAGTATGGGATTATGAAACTCTTGAACAAGTTTGGGAGTATCAAGGTAAATGCAAAGTACTTGACTTTGTTAAAGTTGTAAAAGTTGCAGCAACTGAATATCCTGGTCTATTAGTTATAGAATCTAATTCATATGGAAATCAAGTTGTTGAAAATATGTATCATAGTGAATATGGTACTATGGTATATAAAGAAACTAGAGGTAGACAAACACAATTTCCAGGAATTTCAACTAATTCAAAAACAAGACCATTAATGATAGATGCTTTATATTCTTATATAACTCAATATCCAGAGATAGTTAAATCTGAGCGTTTAGCTTTAGAGTTAGCTGGTTTAGTTACTAAAACAAACGGAAGAGTAGAAGGTGATTCTGGTTGTAGAGATGACATAGCATTTTCTACTTCAGTATGTTTTTATGTTAGAAAGTATGATCCTCCAGTAATGATTAATATGATGCAAAATCAAGTTATGGAACAAGAGTTAAAAGATATTGTTGATTACAATACTGAAAAACGATTTGAGTTCAATAATGAAGATATTCTTGCAGCTGTAAAAGAAAAGTTTAATGAATATCAAGGATTCACTGACGTTTTAAAAATGTATGATAGGAAATAGGAGATAGAAATGGATAATGTTATTACATTCGATGAGCAACTTTTAAATGAAACCTTTTTTATGCCATTTGGTCTATATGTAGTTGCAGAACTAGGAAGTCAAAAACTATATGGGTCTGCAAAACTAAATGCAAAATTTATAGAGGCTGTCTCATTTACAGACGCAGGTCAACCAATTACTGGAAAAATAGCAGAATTAGTAGGTGAAACTAAAGTGATACCATGTTTTGTAAATAAGGGTATTCTTGGTTTTCTTGCTTGGAAAATATTTACACCAATAGGTTATAAATCTATCTTGGCATTCTACACCCAAGAGACCAAAAAGATTTATATTATTCTTACAAATAATGCTTCTTTACTTTTTGGTTATGCAAACAATATATGGATGACATTATTATTGATACATGAATGTCAACATATGGCAGCACATGATAAACCATCTCAATTTATAACAATGTTTTTAGGGGATTTAAATAAATTTTATACCGAATATTTTATGACGTTATTTGATCTTAAAAAAGAACCAGATAACAAGTCTATTATATCATTTATTGAAACGATTTCTAAATTTGAACTTCTAGATGGGCCAGAGATAATCAAAAAAGTAAAAGAATTTACTGAAATAAAAGATATTTTAGAACAACTAGCAAGCGGAACAAAAATGACGAAACAATCTGTTGAAGATTTAATTGAATTATATAGAACGGCAGTTGTTTCTCTAGCAACAGGAAAATTATTTGATGATATACCTAATCAATATCGAGCACTAATACCAGTTGTAAAACCTTTATACATTGCTTATAAAAAAGCTTTTGGAATGAAAGGTTTAAATACATTAGCTATTCAAGAATTAATTTATCCATCAGAAGTAATAGCTATAGCTGCAGAAAGGTTTTTAATTTCTAAAGGCCAGCAAGCAATAAAGCAACTATTGTAAGGAGATTTAGATGGCTAAAGATTATGATCCAAAAAAAATAAACAGTTTATATGGAAAGATGAACCAATCATATAAACAAGATTTCGAAAACTCTAGAAATATTGCCGATGAAATTGATTCAGTAAGTAGAAAACATAAACAATCTATGCGAGAATTAAATACTCTTAGAGGTGGATTTGAAGGTGAAACAAATTCTGCTTTTAGAAAAGTATTTATTGGTTTGGGTAATTCTCTTAATGCTTTAGCTGGTGGAATTAAAAGTATGGCTGCTGCCGGTGCTAATACAATGAGACAATATGGTGAAGCAATAGGTGAAGATATCAGAATAAACAAACAAAATCTGGTCGCAACTGCATTATCTGGAGCCTCTCCTATATTTGGTTACTTTGCATCAAAATTCATGGAAACTGATGTATTTAAGAATGCCGCATCGAGAATTAGAGAAGGTGTTGGTAAAGCATTTAAATTTGGACTATCAAAAATAGGAATAGGTAGAAAAGAACCAGATTATGGTGCGATGGGTGGTGACCTATCATATATAAAAGAAAAATTAGATAGAGAATTGCCATCATTACAAAGTGGAGGAATTGTTCAAAAAGGTGGTATGTTAAAAGTTCATGCTGCCGAGGTTGTAGTACCCGTTGAAAAATTCTATGGAAAAATGGAAAAAGAAAGATCTAGTGAACGAAAGAGTATTCTAAAAACTTTTGTTGAAGAATGGCAAAATGCTAATAATGAAGAAGAAAAACCTTGGCAAGACAAAGTAGTTGAATTGCTATCAGATTTAAAAATTCAGTTAGTTGGAACCGGAGGGATTTCAAAATTTAGTCAAGTTTTAACAAAAACTTTAGAGCAACATCCAACTTTTAGAATGATGTATAACTTCGGAAGAGTTCTAACTAATACTTTTAAAGCAACTTTAAAATGGTTATTTCAACCTCGTGGTGGTTATGCTAGCAAGGTAAAAAGAGCATCATCAACTGATAATGTATTTGAAAGAATAAGTAATCTTTTAGGTTTATTAATAACAGAATTAATGCCAAAAGTTGATGCTATAAATAAAAATTTATTTAGCATAACAGAATCATTTGGTCTTAAAGCGAAAGGAGCTAAAGATGAAACCTATACTATGTTTGAAAAAATTAAAAAATGGGTTGCAGGTGAAAAACTAGAAAAAGAAAAATCAAAAGGAATTTTTGGTTATTTAGTTGATAAACTTGGATTAGATGAACAGGTTCTTGAACAAGCTGGAATAAAATCATTAAAAGATTTAAAGCCTGGAAGTCTGGCTACTAAATTAGGTGGAGCGGCAGCAATAAAGAAAAGAGCCAGAGAACAATTACAAGAAGCTGCTTCTGACGAAGATAAATTTAAAATTGAAAAACGCTTTTACGCATGGTTGGCAAGAAGTAAATTTTTAGACGAAGGTGATAAACAACCAGAAACGATAAAAAAAATTGCAGAGAAAAAAGAAAAAATAAAAGAAGAATATAATAAACGTTATAAAGAGAAGGTAGACTCGTCAATAACATCTATAAAAACTTACTTAAAAGACCTTGTTAAATTAAAACAAGATCAAGAAGATAGAGAAAAACCTCAATCTCCAAGTTGGGTTCAATATATAGCAAAAACATTTAAAACAACATATGATGATGCAAAAAGAAGAGTGAAAGATAGTTCTAAAGCTCAAGATACTTTAGAAAAAATTAGAAAAGAAACAAAAGAAGGACATAAAATTTTTAGTTCAATGCATGGTCTTTTAAAGAAAGGTTTTAGTGGTCTGGGTAGTTCTTTATTATGGATTCTTACTACAGGAATTAGTATGTTAAGTAAATTATTATGGAATGCTATAATGTCTATTAAAGATATTATTATGGGTATCTTTACGGGAAAATCTATTGGAACCAGACTAAGTGAAAGATGGGAAGATGTTAATTATGATTTAAGAGAGAAAAAGAAAATGGAAGGTCATGAAAGAGCAGGATATGAACACGAAAGAAAAATGGGACGTCAAGAAAAGCAACGAGGAGCAGAGCAAGGTAAAAAACCATGGTATAGAAAAGCTGGAAGATGGGGAGCAGGAAAAGCAGGAGGTGGTCTAAAAACTGCTGGTAAATTTTTGGGAAAAGGATTACTTAAAACAAGCGGTATGTTATCTCTTGCAGGTGGAGTTTGGGATCTAATAACTGGGGCACCAAAGGAATGGGGAGTTGGTCCTGTTGCTGGTAGAGTAGGAACATTCCTTGGAGGTGAAAGTTCTGGATTATCCGGAGCAGTAATGCAGGGACTTCAAGGGGCATCTATTGGAGGAATGATCGGAGGTCCTGTTGGTGCTGCTATAGGTGCAATTATTGGTGGTGGTTTAGGATTTATTGGTGGTGAAAAAATTTCCAAATGGTTAAGCGGAGTAGGTGATAATACAGAAAAGATAAAAGACATAGCAGAAGAATCTCAAGAATCTCAAGAAGAAAAGCTTAAAAAGATACAAGAAGAAGAAAAAGGAAAACGAAAAGAATTAGGAACACCTTGGTCAGAATTACAGCAAGCTCAATTTAAAGGAAAATCTCCTCAAGAACAAATGATGCAAATAGCATCTCTAGGTGCAACAGCTGGACAGTATGAAAATGGTGAATTAGCAAAAGTAAAAATAGGTGATAAATGGTATAATGTTGATGAGCTAACACAAACTCGTGATGGATTGAAAGATATTGCTTTAGGATCTGGAATAACATCTAAAAATTTATTAGAACAACAACACAATGAACAAATGGCTCTTCTAGATGCTCAAAATTATGCAAATACAGAAGTTGCAAAAGTTCTAGTTGAGAAATTAGAAGATGCAACTGAAAAAATGGGAAATGATATAAATATAAATAATACAAAAACTGCAGTTTCAAATAGTTCAAATGTTATCTCAAATAGAGCAAGTGGAGCAGGAGGTGGTGGAGCAGGAGGTGGTGGTGGTACAGCATCTTCAGCCAATGCCGATGTAAGATGGCTTCAAAAATGTGATGTAGCTTAAAGGAGGGAGAATGGATTTTTTAAATAATACAATTGGTTACCCACCACGATCTCACGTTAGTGATACACAAATAATTAATAGCATGCCAGTGGTTGAAATAACACCATCTAAACCATATTTTGAAAGTGGATTAACATTATTCGCAGTCTTTCCTGATTGGGAAAGATATGAAAAAATTTTACGAAATCAAGATACTTCATTTTCTATCCCTAGCAAACCATTACGATTTGCATATATTGCTGATAGTTTTCCAAGTGATTCATTTACTAATGAATATGGAGAGACGTTCTTACAAAAGATGACAGATGTTGCTTCACAAGGAATTGGGGATTTAGTTCAAATTACAGGAAGTAAGGATATATTTGAAGCTGTTGGAAAAACTGGAAAAGGTTTAATGGAATTTGGAGAATCTGTTGGTGGAATGGCAGGAGAACTAGCAAAACAAGGTGGAGGAATGGCTATTTCTGGCGCAGGTTCAATGAAGAATTATATTTCAAAAATGGAACAAAGTGATAATAGTTTACGAAAAGCAATTGGTGGAGGTTTGGCTGTTGCTCATGGTTTAGCATCTAATCATAGAATAGATTTTCCAATGGTATGGAGAAATAGTTCTTTTACTCCAGCATATTCATTAACAATAAGATTATGGAATCCAAATCCGTCAAATCCTGAGTCATTGGTGAAATATATTATTTATCCATTAGCAGTAATTTTATGTTTAGCCTTACCAACTACAGAAAATGGTTTCTCATTCAGCTATCCATTTTTTCATACAGTAGTTTCAAGAGGACTTTTTTCTCTCGATCCTGCTGTTATAACAAATGTTACTGTTACAAAAGGTGGAGATCAACAACAAATTGCTCATAATCAACAATTAGGAATGGTTGATGTTAGAATTGATTTTGCTGGATTATTTACAAGTATGGTTCTAGAAGAAAAAGGTAGAGTCCCCGGTGAAAGACCAACACTTAAAAGATATCTGGATAATTTACGAGGAACAAAATATAATACAACCAGTAGAAAATATTTTAACCAGTTATCAGCAGTTCAATCAGGTATTTCACAAATAGTAGAACTTCCACCAGAAGCACTAACTAACAAACAAATGGGAGTAACAGACGAAAAACCATCTCCTGACGTATATAAAGCAAGAGTTGAGTCTAAGAAAGTAACAACAGAAGCTAAATTAATTAAAAAACCTGTTACCGAACAAGTTTATCCTGAACCTGATTATGAATCTTTTGCAAGCACAGGATAAGTTAGCATACTGAGTTTCTAAATACTATAGTTATATAGTATGCTAAATATAGATTGATTAAGAATTGAGTTTGAGGGGTAAGTTTTTCATACGTACTTTTATATCTCTTTCTACTAAGAATATCTATAAGCAAAATATTAATTTGTTGTTTGAAAAATAATCTAGATCTAGTTCTTTTTACTGACATTAATGTTCTTACATAATCGTAAAAATCTTTTCCACATAATTGGTTAGAAGCAGTCAAACTTTTAACATATAATTTCAAAATAATTCTTAGATTATCAATATATTTAGTATCGCCAATACCACTAGCAATAATTGTAGCAACCGAACTATTTATTTTACTAAATTCTCTTGCTTCCTCTTGAGCTTTAATATCAACAGTTTTATATACTGCAATTTTTTTAATAATATTTTCTATTTGTTTGCTAACCTTTTCTGTTACTTCTTTTTGATATGAATTTTCTTCATCTTCTGTAGGTTCTAAAGTAGGTTTGAAACCAGAACCTTCTTTCATTGATTGATAATATGCTTTTAAGAAACTTCTAGTACTTTGAGCTACTCTATGTCTACTCCCACTAATAAACTTTGCCATTCCATCTAAATCATTTTTTTCTATAACTTCAGTCCATTGCCTTATACCTTCCATAGCTAAATAATATAAAGCATTTCCAATTGTTCCTTCTCTAATAAATAGATGATTTTTAGTAAGAATTTCAAGAGCATATTTAAAAGAGTCTGAAATACAATAATCTAGATTCTGGGATAAATAGTTAGTATAATTTCGTATGTAATGAAATAACATCATATTTTTATATGCTGCAATATCTCTCTTTTTTAAGAAATATTGCATAAGAAAAATATAAAAATTAGTAATCGGATCAACAATAATATGAAGATTATATTTTTGATATATTGTTCCTTTCCATTTTCTCTTAGTAAATTCTCTCATATCTGGTTCATTCAAACCACATAAACTTAAAAACTCATAATATTTCTTTTTCAGCTCAGGATAGAAACAAGGTTCTGCCAACGAACTTAAATTATATGCGACACTTCTATTAAGCTCATGCTTTAATGTTTGATAATCAATCTTTGCTTTTTTAAGTAATTCTTCCATAATTTATATCACCTTAACAGTTATATTATCCTCGGTAAAAAATACATACTCTGGACCATATCGTAATAACTGCTCTTGTGTTAAAGTTTTTAACTCAAATTTAAAGAATATGCTTGTTTCTGGTTTTCTAACTCTACAATGACTAACTCCATCAATATTATGGATCACGTCAATTATTTCAGATCTATAAAGTTCAGAGTTAGTACCAAACCTACTTTTGAAAGCAGAATATAATGTTGAACGTACTGTAGTAACCATATCAGATAAGGTTCCACTAAATGTAGGTTCTCTAAATACTTCAACTTCAATATCAAGTGGAATTGTATAATTAGGAATAGTAATCCATCCTCTTTCTGAATAAATATATTTCTCAGCCAAATTAGTTACGTAAACAATTGTATCAATAGATGGTTGTTCATAAT
>Ga0315295_10000494_pt1 | contig 34355 bp, 31 predicted proteins | sample YL17G14_0_MG_FD_204453 | JGI IMG/M metagenome (GOLD analysis project Ga0315295, IMG submission 204453) | Sediment microbial communities from Yellowstone Lake, YNP, Wyoming, USA - YL17G14_0 | ecosystem: Environmental > Aquatic > Freshwater > Lake > Sediment | place: USA: Wyoming | collected...
ATGCCTGCTGTGGCCGGTGGAAGCCGCCGAACATTCTGGAACACCGATCTTGTTTCTGAGCCAATTTGCAGGCGGCCGAGGGATGTTTGTGCCTATAGGAAAGCATTTGGCTTGAGACCCTCAGGACAATCCAAACACGAGGGCGGGCTAGGCCGGGGGTGTCTTATTGGAATCTCGTGAAGGAACGGCGGTGTTCAGAGGAACATTTACTCTCGCTGCCGGCGAGGGGGAAGAGGCCGTCGCAAGCAGAACGCCCATCGATCAGCCGCTACGCCACCCAGCCGATCATCAACCCTGGTCGTGACCCAGGCTTTCCAACCCCAATCAACGTGAGTCTGGCGCAAGAAAGGCGCTGCGTGATTCCAGTTGATCTGGCAGGCCAGCGCGGTTTCTGTGATCGTAGACATGAATTCCGGGAGCATGTCAGGCTCTGAGTGCACAGCCAATTGCATGATTCACGCCCAAGGCCCATGGTGTTCCTGTGCTCAGGTAGTACAATGCGAATGAGGCGCACTGATCCCGAAGAATCCTGCCCGAGATGTCACTGTATTCAGAAATCTTCGAACAACCTGAACGACTGGGCCAACTGCTGAGCTCTCAGCGAAAGGCCGTGGAGGAAATTGCGGCCGCCATTAAGCGCCGGAGGATCCAGTACGTCTTCCTGGCGGCCCGCGGAACCTCCGATAATGCGGGAAGATATGCAAACTACCTGCTGGGGGCGATGAATCGACTACCCCTGGCCTTGGCAACACCTTCCCTGTTCACTTACTATGAGCGACCGCCGAATCTGAAGGGTGCCCTGGTGATGGCGATCTCTCAATCTGGGCAATCTCCTGACATCGTCCGCGTGCTCCAGGAAGGGAAGCATCAGGATTGCCTGACCCTGGCCATCACGAACGCACCTGAGTCACCCCTAGCGAGACTGGCCGACTTTGTGCTGAATATCGAGGCGGGACCAGAACTGGCGGTTGCAGCCACGAAGACCTACACAGCCGAGTTGATGGCCATCGCCATGCTCTCGACTGCCCTGAGCGGGGGTCGCTCCCCGGAGTGGAAAACCTTGGCGAAGGTTCCGGGGTGGCTTCAAGGCGCGCTCAAGAACGATCAGCCAATTGCCGAGGCGGCGCAGCGCTTTGGGACGATGCTGCGCTGCGTGGTGTTGGGCAGGGGCTACAACTATTCCACGGCCTTTGAATGGGCGTTGAAACTGAAGGAATTGGCCTACGTGGAGGCCGAGCCCTACTCCCCGGCAGACTTCCGACACGGGCCGATTGCGATGGTAGAACGCGGCTACCCGGTCTTGGCCGTGGTGGCAGACGGGAGAGTTGCAGTCTCCCTGCTGGACTTGCTGCGCGATCTGAAGCAGAAGCTGCTAGCCGAGCTGGTGGTTATCTCCAACCTGGATGATGCATTGTCCATGGCCCAGACGGCAATTCCTCTGAGTGCCGAGATTCCCGAAGCGCTGACGCCGCTCGTGAGCATTGTCGCGGGGCAGCTATTTGCCTATCACTTGACCCTTGACAAGGGCTATGACCCGGAAAAGCCCAGGACGATCAGCAAGGTGACTGAGACGCGTTGAGGCGAATCACACCGTAACTGCCTTTAGTATTTCCCTCGTAGAGTCGATCAACCGCTCTCGCATCATCTCTGGGTGCATGCCCGCGGCGAGCACCCCAAGCACAACTCCGCCTGCAACGGGCGGCGCTGTTAATCTGACAAGTTCGGCTGCAGGCGCAACCTTCAGGATGGTCGCCTTCAACGGGTCGATAAAGAGGTCGCCGCCTTCAAACAGACTGCCTGCCATGACAATCTCGAACTGGTGCTCTTGAATCCCCAATTGACGGATGACGCCACAGGCGCTTTCGCCTAGTTCGCGTCCAGCCCATGCAATCACTTGGCGCGCGACTTCATCTCCGCCGTGTGCTTCCTGGAAGACGGTGGGGGCCCAGTGCGCGTCCGGATGGTAACGGCCCAAGTCAATTCCTTCGATCAGGTCATCCAGGTCGCTGGCGCCAGCCAACTCAATGAACATCCTGGTCAACGTGGTTTTGGGGCCGCGTTGGGTCCACTCGTGGGAAACGGCTTGGACCGCTTTATCCACCAGGGATCCGGCGCCGCCGAATTCTCCAAAGCGTTCGCCTTCCCCCGTAATGCGGGCCTCGCGGCCGCTCCGATCTCGGCCGCGGCAATTGCTGCCAGTGCCGGCTATTAGCACCAGACCCCATCCTCTGGAGGCGCCTGCCAGAAGTGCTATGACCGAATCGTTGGCCACCTCAAGGGGGCATTTAAGGCCAAGCGGCGCAATCGCGTCGAGATGGTCCTTCAGCTGTGGAGGCCAGTCGTAGCCACCGATACCAAAGCCGGCGCCTGCAATCTGTGGAGCGGTCAGCTCTGCTTTGTTGAAGGCTTGGCCGACCGCACTCTCAAGGACGTCCCGAAGACCTTCATACCCGACCACCTGATGATTACCTGAGCCGCCAAGGCCAAATCCAACCGCCTGTCCCGTCTCATCTGTGATCAGAGCGTGAGTCTTCGTCGCGCCCACGTCAACGCCCAGGAAGTAACGCATGGAGATCCCTATTTGAAGAACTGCGGCAGCCAGGCCCTGTTCGTTTCCAGCATATCGTCCAAGACTTCCTGCACTTTGTCTGCCTTGGGGCCAAGCGGATGCGTCAGCAGGGCTTGATACGCGGCGTTCCTGTCGCCGTGAACGGCTGCTTCGACGGTGAGGAGTTCGTACATCTTGACTTGAGCCATGAGCCCGAAGCATGCGGATGGCAGGGGAGCCGTGGGAAGCGGCCGAACGCCGTTCTGATCCACTCGGGCAGGCAACTCCAGCACCCAATCTTCAGGCCATCCCTTGACCGCCCCGTCGTGCCGGATATTGACCACATGCACTTGTCCGAGATCGTTGTAGTGAGAGTCGATCAGCTGCGTGGCAAGCGTTGAATAATATGCACCGCCGCGCTTCATCAGATCCGCAGGCGGCTCGGTTAGATTCGGATCAGCATAGTCACGCAAGAGATCCTGCTCAATCGCCATCACTTCTTCAGCGCGCGACGGCGGCCACTTCTCCTGTGCCTTGACCTTCCTGTCCGTGTAGTAGAAGTACTCAAGGTAGTAATTCGGGATCATGCCTAGCGCCTCGAGAGTTCGAGCATCCCACTCGGGTTCATTCTGGCTGCGGGCTTCTTCCAGGTAGGTGGCAAAAATGGGCGGCCACAGCTCCTCACCGTCCAGGGTGAAGCCTCGATGCCAGGTAAGATGGTTGAGGCCCAGCGTGTTGAGTTGAGCGCGTTCCGGATCGATGTCTTGTCCCATGATCCGCTTGAGCCGATCGAGCATGTCCATCTTTACGGTTATGCCCACATTGCAGACGCCCACGGCCGGGACACCGGGCGCATAGCGCGTTAAGGCCTCGGTCACAAGACCTGCGGGATTGGTGAAATTAAGAAGCAAAGCCTCGGGGGCCGTTTCTTGAATGTCGCGTGCGACTCCGAGAATGACCGGGATCGTGCGCAGGGCCTTGGCCATCCCGCCAACACCTGTGGTCTCCTGGCCGATCAAGCCATGACGCCTGCCCAGGTACTCATCGCCACGGCGGGCGGGCATCATCCCAACACGGAGCTGGGTGATCACATAGGAGGCGCCTGCAATGGCCTCGCGCTGGTCCATCGAGCACGCAACTCGAAACGGCGTGCCCCGAGCCTTGACCATGCGCTCGGCAAACCCGCCCACGATCTTCAATCGTTCGGGATCGATGTCCATGAGCCAGAGTTCTTTCAATGGCAGATGGTCCATTCTGGCGAGAAAGCCGTTGACGAGCTCAGGGGTGTACGTGGAGCCGCCCCCGATGACTGCGATCTTTAGGTGGTCTGGTTGAGAGGATTTCGGCATCGAATTCGTCACGGTCTATGAAAGGTCTCAGGCGTGGTTGAGGATTTCATGTCTTGCGGGCGGCGACGGCCAAGATCCCTGCATTCTCCACCGCGCGGCGGGCAGCATCCTTTTCCGTTTCCCAGAGCGAGAGGAAGGGAGGCCGGACAAACGTCTGTTCCGGTGTCAGCAGGCCCATGTGCACGAGCGCCACTTTGCAGCGCGCCCGATAATCACCCAGGGGTCTGGCGTAGATGTAGTCACAGAAACCCTGGACGCGCGGCTGCATCGCCACGGCCTCACTGAATTCCTTGCGATTCACGGCGCCCAACTGATCAATCAGACCTGCGGCCCCCACGGCAGCAAAACCCAGCAAGCCGCCTTCCGCGCCCAAGAGGAAACACTCGAGCATGAAATTGTCATTGCCGGTCAGCAGAGTAACAGGATGATCAGCTTGCCGGATGATATCGCGCGTCATGATGAAACGCTGCGGATCAAATGAGGCATCCTTCAATCCCACGACCTGAGGTAAGGTCAATACGTTTGCCAGTGCCTCGGATGGATAGTTGACGCCGCCGAAGACTGGTCCCAGCTGAAACACAATCAGAGGCAGCTCTGCAGCCTCGGCGATGGCCTTGTGGTATTCATACGGAATTCGTGCATCCAGCGGATCGTTGAGAAAGGCCGGAGTTGGGAAGACAAGCAAAGCGTCAGCGCCCGCTTCGCGGGCAGCCCTGGCATTTGCGACCGCGGCGGGGGTGCTTGGACCGCCTACGCCGGCAACAATCGAGCACCTTCCGGCGGCCGCCTCCACAGCGGTTCGGATCACCTGTGTGCGCTCATCGGGAGTGAGATAGGGACCCTCTCCGGTGTCGACGTTGACAGCCAATCCCACTGGGCCTAATGCCACAATCCATTCGAGATAGCGTCGAAATGCGTCAAATTCAATCGAATAGTCCTGACGCATCGGTACTATGACTGCAGGGATGATCCCTTGCAGATGCAGGGTTTTCATGTTCCCTCACTCCTTTTGCTCGTGGCCATCGTGTTTTCTGCACGTGAGTTGCCCTCTGCGGCGGCTATCAGGCGCCGCAGACGCTCCAGAGCCGCACGGGCAGCGAACACCTTGGGTCGGAGATGGGTCTCGATGGAGATGAAACCGTCATAGCCATCCGCGGCGAGGGCGCGTATCTGGTCTGGCCAACCCGCCTGGCCTTCGGCCACGTAGCTCAATGCTCCATCGGGTCCGCGCCGTGCATCCTTGAAGTGAACGTGACGCAGCAGACCGCGCACCGCCTGGTAGCCGCGCGGGTACGGCTCGTCATCCGCGAAGAATGCGTTGCCCGGATCCCAGTTAACGGCCAGCGCGGGATGGTCCACAGCCTGCACCAGTTGGGCCGTGCGCGCACCTGTATCAGCCCAAAAACCGTCCTCGTTCTCGAGGACAAGCTGCACTCCGGCGGCAGCCGCCCGTTCGGCTGCAAGCCGCAGGGAATTGAGCACCTCCTCGGGCGGAGGTCCGGGCGGCGCGCCCGCGCGGTCGAAGCCAAAGATGACCAACAGCGGCGCGCCGAATTCGTTGGCAAAGTCAAGAGAGGCAGGCAAGAGCTCATACAGATGGTAGTGCACCAGACGCTGGGCCTCCGCCCAGCCGGCATAGGCGGCCCGATCCATCCAGCCCAAAGGGAGGCGCGGCGCCTGTTTCGACGGATACGTGCTCTTGAAGAGCCCCGGTCCGACGGCAATCACGCGTGCCTGATACTCATCCAGCGCATCCCGCAGGCGCTGCTTCTGGTATTCGGACAGAAGCGGCACGCGATCGGTATAGAAGCCTCGCAATTCGAAGTCGCGGACGCCCCATTCGACCCCGAGCTCAATCGCGGTCTCAGGATCGGCACTGATCTCGTCGGTGATGAGGCTAATCTTCATGTCCGTCCCGCCTGAACGCTGGCATGACTTCTGCCGCAAGCAGGCGCAATTCATTCAGGATGAAATCATGCTCGATGCCTGGAAAATAGAGACGGCAGATGATGTGATCGACCCCAAAGGAATCCTGGAATTTTCTCAGTTGGCTGATCACCGTCTCCGGGCTACCCACCAGAAAACGGTCCCGGCTGATGGCTTCGAACTGGCCGGCCGGCGTGGCATCTTCGCCACCGATCAGCGGATGCTTCCACTGCTTGCTTGCATATTCATCGCGATAGCTGATGAGAAGATGTCTTTCCGCCACCTGACGGGCTTTGTCGTCGCTTTCCGCGATGATGACCTCCCTCGTCAAGGGGATTGGACAGATGGTGGGATCCTTGCCTGAAGCCCGCAGTTGCGCGCGATAGATGTCCTGGGCATCCAAGAGCTTCCGCAGGTCTGCAGTTGGGCCTGGGAGCCAGGCGTCTCCCAATGTGGCAGCACGAGTAAGCGAGAGTTCCCCCCACCCTCCAAGCCAGATCAACGGTTGCTCCGTCGCGGTAGGACGCGGCTCGATCTTCAGGCCGTGCACCTGATAGTACTTGCCTTCAAAATCGACCTCCTCCTGCATCCATAGCTGCTTGATCAGACGGATCGCTTCCTCAAACCGCGCCCCCCGCATCTCCAGCGCGACGCCGTACAAGGCAAATTCGTCTGGCTTGTAGCCGATGGCCGCGCCCAGGACAAAGCGCCCGTGCGACATGATGGCGAGCATGGCTGCGTCTTCGGCCACGCGCACGGGATGGTAGAAAGGCATGACCAAGACATCAGTCCCCAGGAGCAGACGTTCGGTCCGCGCGGCGACCCCGGCAAGGCCGACAAGGGGTGATGGCCAATAGTGGTTCTTCACGCCGTGATGCTCCTCGAGCCAGACCGAGTCGAAGCCCAGCGCCTCGCCCAACTGAACCTCAGCCAGGAACTCAGGGTAGTAGCTGCCGCCTTCGATGGGAATAAAACCAAACTTCATAGATTGATCCATACGTTCTTGACGCGTGAATACTGCAGCATGGACTCCCACCCACCCTCACGGCCAAAGCCGCTCTGCTTTACGCCGCCAAATGGTGCTTCGATCCCGAAACCACCTCCGCCATTGACCGTGACGTGGCTCACGTCGAGCTGCGCCGCCACGCGGTGAACGCGTGAGACATCGTGTGTCCACATTTCGGCAGAAAGCCCGTACTTTGAGTCGTTGGCCAGCTGGATGGCTTCCTCCTCGCTCCCAAACGTCAATAGGGAAAGTACCGGGCCGAAGATCTCTTCTTCCACAATGTGCATCCCCGGCCGGGCATCCGTGAAGAGTGTTGGCTCGATGAAGAAACCTTGTGCGAGCTCGCCCGTCTCCGGATGCTGACCGCCATACAGAAGGTGGGCGCCTTCGCGCCGGCCGAGCTCAATCAGGTCGGTGACTTTCACAAGCTGTGCTTCCGAGATCAGGGGGCCCATGTCCGGATCGTCGAGGCCATGACCCAGCCGAACCGCGGCCATCGTTACCTTGATCTTTTCGGCCACCTGCCGCAATAATTCATGTGGAACCAGCAGCCGGGAGAGCGCGCCGCAGGATTGGCCCGTGTTGTAGCAGATGCCCATCGCTGCATTCTCTGCCGCGCGCTCAACATCCGCATCCGGGAAGATCAGACAAGGTGATTTTCCGCCCATCTCCAGAGAGATCACAGGAGTGATGTGACAGGCGGCAGCGACAAGTACTTCCTTGCCTGTCGCCACAGATCCACAGAAAGCCAGACCCTGGATGCCGGGGTGGCTGGCGAGAGGCGCACCTGCCTCTGAGCCGAGACCGGTGATCACGTTGACCACCCCCGCCGGAACACCTGCCTCCGAGGCCATGCGGGCCAACGCCACGGCCGAGAGTGGTGTCTCTTCGGCCGGCTTGACCACGACGGTGTTTCCCACTGCAAGGCACGGGGCAACACCTCTGGCAAAGATGTCGAGCGGGTAGTTCCATGGAATGATATGGGCCACAACGCCCAGCGGTTCGTGAAGGATGTAGTCGAACGCGCCGCCGGGTACCCGCAAGATGCGCCCGTCGCTTTTGTCGGCCCAGCCTGCGTAGTACTCGAAATTGCGGATCGTGGTGAACACCTCGTCGCGAGCGTGGCGCAGCGGCTTGCCGTTTTCAAGCGACAACAGGCGCGCCAGGGACTCTTCCTCTGACTCGATCCTCCGCGCCCAAGCCCACAGCAGGCGGCCGCGTTGATAGGGATCCATGCTGTGCCATTCTGCTGAGCGCAGAGCACGCTGCGCGGCCTCAATGGCTTGATCCACATCAGGCGAGCCACCCCGCGCGGCTGATCCAATCACCTCGCGCCGTCCAGGATCGAGTACCGGAAATGTCTCGCGGCTGCGGGCCGGGACCGATTTGCCGTCGATCCACAAGCCGACGTCATGCATGGGTTGCATATGCGGTTCTCCCCGGGCGTGCAGTTAACCAGAAGAGGATCAGGCCGGCGACGGTCACAAGGCTGAGAACACGCAGCAAGGCCGCCATGCCGACCGAATCATAGAGATATCCACCCAGCAGGGCGCCGACCATGGATGCCAGCCCAAAGCATACGACGTTGAAGACGGCTTGGGCGGTGGTGCTCAGGCCCTCCGGCGTCCGCTCGCTGAGGTAGGTGACCCCGGCCGTCAGGAAAGCGGCAAATGAAAGCCCATGCAGCAATTGCACTGCCACGGCCAAGCCCGGGCTTTCAATGAACGACAGCAGCAGCCAACGTGCCGCGTAGACAAGGAAGGCCAGTTTCAAGAGTCCAGCAGAACCGATGCGCCGCATAAGTGCGCCGGCGTACATCATGACCGGAATCTCGCTGACCGCTGCCAGGGCCCATGCCAGCCCAATGAGTCCTTCGCCAGCACCGATGCCGTCAAGATACAGGCTGAAGAAGTTGAGAACGGCGCCGCTGCCAACCGCCACCAAAAAGATGCTCACCAGGAAGAAGACGACGGAGGAATCGGTGATGAGCAGCCGAAGATTGCTCCACAGGACGATCTGCGTCGAGCCCCTTCGAGGAGGCCGCGACAGCGCGTAGACCAACGTCAAGCCCATGAATGCAATGTAGCAGTAGAAGAGCCAGTGAATATCGAAGGCCTGAATGAGGATCCCTACCAGCCAAACTGAGATGATCCAGCCCATGGTGCCGCCCACCCGTAACTCCCCGTATGTGATCCGTTTCAGTCTGGCGATTTCCAGAGCTGAGCCATCAAGAAGGGGAATGATCGGCGCGGTAGAGAGGGCATATGCAAGGACAAGCGGGATCATCAAAGCGTAACTGGAGACTTGCGAGAGAAAAAAGATGAAGATCGGCGCCAGCACGAAGGCCGCGCCGAGAATGCGCTGGTGCAATTGAAACCTGTCGGCGATGGCACCCCAGGGGATGGCAGTCAGCGAGGTCGTCACGAGAATCGAGGCTGCCAGGAATCCGATTTGGACGCCGCTCAATCCAGCGCGTTCATAGTAGAGATTGATATACGGCATGAAGGCCCCAAGCGCCATGTAGTAGCCCAGGTACATAACCCGGATACTGTTCGCTTCGGTGCTGCTGCCGGTCTTTCGACTGGTCTCCTGGATCATGGGGAGGATGGCCGGACCTGGTGCGCGTCAAAGAATCGCGAGAGGTAAGGGCGTTCGTTCTGAAGGACGCGGTCCCAAAACAACATGGCTCTGGGAACAGAGCCCACCAGTGGATGCGCCACAAGGGCTGCCAGGGCTGCTTCATGGCTGCCGGTCGTGGCAGCCTCCACCGTGAGTTCCTCATAAGCTTTGACCGCCTGAACCAACCCACGGACCCTCAGGGGCATGCTGCCTACAGGGAGGGGTTCGATTCCTGCGCGGTTGATCCGGGCCGGCACCTCGACACAGGTCTGCGCGGGAAGATCCGGCAGAGCCCCGTCGTTCCTCACATCGACCACAACGACCTCGCCGCTATCGTGCACGATGGATCTGATCACCTGCAGGACTGGCAGGTAGTATTGAGCTCCGCCTTTGGACGCCAGGATTCGCTGTGCTGTATCGCCATATCCTTCGGTCAAGTAGAGGGACCGCAGCCTCTCCTCGGCTTCCATATCCTTGTTGCCCTTGGTCGGCCCACTGCGCCTGTCCTGCTCCAAGACCTGTTCGATGAAGTAGTAGTAGCGCACGTACCAACTGGGAATCATGTTCAGGGTCCGAAGCCACTGCGGATCAAGCATGTCTTCCACCAGCCCGTGCTGATACAGAACAGAATTTCGCCCGCTGGTCCCGGCGATCAGAGGCTGAAGCATCTCTTCGTCGTCCACATAGGCTCCGCGCGCCCAACTCAGGTGGTTGAGACCAAAGGAGTCGAGCCGGACCTTCTCCGGCGGAACGCCAAGGACATTCGCCAGTTCGTATGTGGTGTTGATGGGGATATTGCAGAAGCCGATCGTGTGTAATCGGGTGTGTTTGAGCAGTGCCTCGGTTACGATCCCGGCTGGATTGCTGAGGTTAAGCACCCACGCGTTTGGGGAGAGGCGCTCAATCTCGTGTGCGATCTCCAGGGCAACCGGCACGGTGCGCAAGGCGCAGACAAAGCCTCCCGCACCGGTGGTCTCATTCCCGACCATACCGAACTCCATCGGCAGGGTTTCGTCCCGCACCCGGGCTTCCAAGCCACCCACCCGGATCTGCAGGATGATGAAATCGGCTCCGTCCACTGCCTGCTCAAGGTTCTGTGTCGCGGCAATCCGCATCCCCATCTGCGAGCCTGCCAGCAATTTCTCCCCCACCTTGGCGATTACGCCCAGCTTCTCCTTATTGAGGTCCATGAGCGTGACTTGTTCGACCTCCAGGTGCTCATGGAGATCTATCAAATTTGCAAACAGTTCCGGGGTGTAGCTGCTTGCACCACCGATGACCGAAATCTTGAGACCCACGTTTGCTCCTTTTCTTACCCTTTGAATGCACCTGCGGTCAGGCCGCGCAGGAACTGCCGCTGCATCACCAGGACCAGAATGATTACCGGGAGTGTCGCCAAGACCGAGGCTGCCATTTGACTACCCCAAACTACCATGCCCTGACGCAGTTGCATGCTGGCGATCCCGATCCCCAACGTGAACATTTCGGCTTTACGCAGCACCACCAGCGGCCAGAGGTAATCGTTCCAGACAAATAGGAAGCGAAAGACGGCCAATGTTCCGAGGATGGGTCGGCTGAGGGGCACCACGATCTTCCAGAATATGCGAAAGGGGCCTGCACCATCGACCTTGGCGGCATCCAGCAGCTCATTGGGAATCGTCTCCATGTACTGCCTGAGCAGGAAGATGCCGTAAGCGTCCACCACGCTGGGCCAGATCAGGGCGTGAAACGTATTGATCAATCCAATCTTTGAGAACAACCAGAAGGTCGGGATGAGCGTCGTATAGAGCGGCAGGAGCATGGTCCCGATCATCAGCCAGAAAAGAAAGTTCTTGCCTCGGAAATTGAACTTGGCAAAGCCGTAGGCAGCCAAGGCATCGGTCAGCAACACCAGGAAAAGGCTGGTGACTGTGACAAAGACCGTGTTCTTGTAGTAGGTTAGGTAGGGAACGATCAGAACCAGGTCCTTGAACTTGTATCCGAAGAAAAGTCGCTGGTACTGTTCCCAGGTCGGAGCCGAGGGAAAGACATGGCCGGAGAAAATCTCCGCGTCCGGCTTGAAGGACATGGCCACCATCCAGATGTAGGGGAAGAGGTAGAGCACGGCGAACAGGCAGAGAAAACCGCCGATGCCGTACTGAACGATTCTGCGACGCTTCACCATGACCAGACCTCGCTTTCCGCTCTAGTACTCAATTTCCGCTTTGACGAACCGGAAGTTCAGGTAACTGGATAAAAACATGATGATGGAGAGGACTATTGCCATTGCCGAGGCATACCCGAACTTGTGATATCGAAAACCAACGTCGTATAGGTAGAGCGCGATGGTCTGGGTTTCTCGCAGCTGACCGCCGCCGGTCAGCAATTGTGGCTGCGCGAAGATACCCCACAGGAAGATAACGCCGGTGACCATCACAAAGGTGAGGGTCGGGCGCAGCAGGGGCAGTGTGATGTTCCAGAACTCCGTCCACCCGTTGGTGCCATCCACCTTGCCAGCATCATATAGCTCGGTGGGGATGGAGCGCAGACCGGAGGTGATGATAAGAGCATCCCATCCGAGCCCGGCCCAGATGAGCATGACCAGCAGCGCCACCATCTGCAGCGTCGGGTCTGTAAGCCAGTTCTGACGGGCAAGGCCAAGCTGCTCCAGAAGGGTGTTGAAGTAGCCGTAATCGGTGCTATACAACTGCCTCCAGACATAGGCAATGACAACCACCGAGGTGACCGAGGGCAGGAAAAAGATGACCCGCAATAATGAGGACAGCCAATCCACGACGCGCTCCAGGAACACAGCCAATGCCAGGGCGCCGATCGTCCCCAGGATCGTGCACACGATCGTGATGATCAGGCTGACACGGAAGGCATCCCAGAATTTTGGATCCGCGAATAATGTCCGGAAATTGTCGAGGCCCGCGAACGCCATCGTGCTACCGCCATTCCAAGTAGCCAGGCTGAGATAAATCGAGAAGGCGATCGGCAGGAGCTGAAAGATGATAAAGCCAACGTAGAAAGGCGAGATGAACAGGTACGGAGCCAGATTCGTCCGCTTTCGGTTCGGCTGAATGGAACTTGTCAGCGTGCGAGCGGTGTCGGCCATGGTGCACCTCCGAGCGACGAGCAGGGAGAGGTTCCAGTCGGCGAGTGCGCCGACTGGAACCCTGGATTGTCCTTCAGGCAAGCCCCACTATTTGAGCGCTGGTGCCAGTTGCACAGCCTCGTCCAAGGCTTCCTTGGGGGTGGCCTGACCACTCGTGACTTTGGCAATTGCCTCGGTGATCAAGTCGGCAACTTCGACCGAGGGCAGTTGCATCGGCATCGCGCGCAACGACCAGTCGGCTACCTTGCGACCCAGAGGAACGTTGAGGAAAGGATTCACCTCGTCGAAGGCCGCATCGGTCCAGGAGGTCTTCAGCGATGGGACGCCGCCTACAATCTTGTAGTAGTTGACCTGAGCCTCCGGCGTCATGGCGTACTTCATGAATTCCCAAGCCAGATCAGGCTCCGCAGCCTTTGTCGGGATGGAAAGGCAGGCCCCACCGGTCGCCGCATCGTACTTTCTGCCAGCGCTGCCCCAAGGCAGCGGCGCGATGGCCCACTTGCCCGCCATATCCGGCGCCCCGGAAGACAAGTCGCTGATGAACCAGGAGCCGTTCATGATGGCTCCCAGGTCGCCGCTGCTGGCCGCAAGGATCGGATCGCCATCGGTGTCATAGTTCCACACCTTGGCGATCTTGTACTTGGTTGCCAGATCACTGTACAGCTGCAGCGATTGCACCGCAACGTCGTTGTTGAAGATGTACTGGGTGCCGGCATCGTCGATCAGGTTGCCGCCCATCGGCGCCAGGAAACCCGTATACCAGGTATAGTAGTCGTTCTCGATCAACAGTGCCGGTTTGCCCGTCTCCTTTGTGACTTCTTGAGCCAGCTTAAGGAAGTCGTCGGTGGTGCTCGGGAACTCGGTCATTCCCAGAGTGGCCATTGCCGCATCGTACACGTCTTTGCGATAGAACATGATCTTGAAGTCGAGGTCGAGCGGCACGCCGTACTGTTTTCCTTGCCAGGCGTACATGTTATAGCCGCCCGGCACGAAGTCGGCCACGTTCAGTTCGGCAGAGGCTTTGTCCAGTGGCAGGAGGCTGCCGCTGCGGATGATGTCACCGGTCCACATGGGATCCAGTGTCACCACGTCGGGAATGCCTTCGCCGGAAGCCAGCGTCGTCACAACCATATCTTGATACGGGTCATACTCGAAGCGGTTCACTTCGACAGTAACGCCCGGATGCGCGGCTTGAAAGCCTTCGACGAGCGTATCCAGCCAGTCGGCGGTCCAGATAAAGCCCCAGACGACCAGTTTCTTTGCCTCAGCAGGTGCGCCAGCGGCGGGAGCCTCGGTGGCGCCCGCAGCGGGCGGGGCCTCAACGGGAGCTGATGGAGCTGGCGCACAGGCTGCCAGCATGGCCATGATCAGCGTCAAGCCGACCGCGATTTGGAGCCATTTGGATTTGTATAGGTTTTTCATCGTCCTCTCCTTAAGGGACCATAGAGTGAAGACTTTACCGGGAATCACCGTACTCTGCATCCGTATTTTCCTGAGAACACCTCCTTGCCATTGGCTCATCCACCATGTGCATTCGAAAAGTCGTGGTCAAATACCGGACGTTCCAGATCGTGAGTGTCCTTTGAACTCAGCAAACATGACGAGGTCAGGGACATCCGCACGAGTTGCGGATGACCAGTTCTGTGGGTAGCAGCGTGATCGGATCGGCTGGCTCGTTGTGTATGGCCTTCACGAGCTGTCGGACTGATTCCCGCCCCACCTGTTCGATCGGTGAGCGGACTGTCGTCAGAGACGGCTTCAGGTGCCGCGAAACGGACACATCGTCAAAGCCGACAACGGCCAGATCGTGAGGGACACTTTTCCCAGCGCGGTGCAAGGCATCCAGAACGCCGGTTGCGGCGTCATCGTCGCCCGCAAATACCGCATCCACCTCCAATCCATCCAACAGCCACTGCTCTATGACCCGCTGCGCTTGGTTCTCGTCATACCCACCATTGGCCACCAGCATAGGGTCAAACGCAATGCCGTGACCCTTCAATGCCTGGCGGTAGCCGCGTTCTCGCCATTCAGAATCCTCGTTGCGCTCTGGTCCGCGCAAGAAAGCAATGCGCCGACAATGATGAGTCTCGATAAGATGGTCAACGACTTTCTGCGCGCCTGATTTGTTCTCGATCGTGATCACAGGAATCGTGGCACCCCTGGGCGGCGTTTGGTGGAGCAGCACCATGGGGAATCCCTTCTTGGAAAGGCGTACGAGTTCTGAGTCTTCCACGCTATCCGTGAAGATGATCAGCCCATCAGTGTTGTGTTCACCAAGTCCCCCCAAAGACCTGCGCGCCGTGTCGGGCGTGCGCGTGGTTTCAATCAGCAGGTCGAAGCCCTCCTGGCGTGCCTCCGCCTCAATGCCGCGCAGCAGGGGTAGGAAAAACTCGCGTCCGATCTCAGGCAGGACAAGTCCAAGCGTGTGGGTACGACGACTAGCCAAGTCGCGCGCCGCGGCGCGCGGCACAAACCCAAGTTCCTCGATCGCCGCCAAAACGCGCTGAGAAGTGTCTTTTGCCACGGGCGTATTCTGATTCAACACCCGACTGACGGTGGCGATCGAGACTTCGGCTCGACGGGCAACGTCGGAAATCGTGGGCAAAGGCCTGGCCGCGGTCATGGATGAAAGCGTTTTCAGAAAGCGCTTACATGTAGAATACAGAAACTTGCCCCGTAAGGCAACTGACAAATGTCATGAATCGGCGGCGGCTCGGTGGATAAACCGTAATAGCCTGCCAGAATAGTCCTGATGCCTGCGGCGTCTTTGGGTTGAGCGGCACCGATCCTATGAGTGGAACTCGGCCCCCAATCCGATTCGGAGATCGGCGCCTGCGTCGAACAGCGCAATCGCAGCCTTCGTAGAAGAGCCCTCGGCCTCGCGAAGGCTTTCTTGCCCTAACATGTAAGGGTTTTCAAGCATCAAACCCCGGTATTTGGGTGACCGGCGATGTGGGCCATGAACCACTGCTCAGGCGCCCTCGAGACAGACGTCTCCTCCAAATATGTAGGCTCCCAGAGTCTAGAGAGTCCCGGACCTAGGGCCATGAGGGTGTCCTCTGTCTGCCGCTTCCAGCCGTTCCATCTTCATTGCCGTAATCTTGTCGATTTGACCATGAGGATATTTAGCCGGTTACAAGATACAATGTGAGGCGTTCTGCGTAGTTCCACATAATCTCGGCAGTATAAACAGTAACATGATGTCGCCACCTAGGTGGACGTCACAAATTGGGTCGGTCCCGCCATTTCTTGGGATGAGAGAAGCCCGGAACAATTCATCTACAACGTGCTATTGATGAATGCAAGAACCACAGAGGGGACAATCGCCCTGTCTGCTCTGCCCCGTCCCGATGAGCCGGCGTTTGACCTGGACAGCTCCAGATATGTTCGTTATTTCGAGCAAGCTGCACGCGGGGTGCCGATCCGCATGGCATTGCTAGCACCGATACTGGGTTTGGTGGAATGAGAGCGGAACCCATTTGGCCCGCACCTCGAGGAACAGAGGAAAGTAGATATGTTTGAGAATCTGGATCAAGCTCTGCAATATGCCCGAGATCATGACATAGCAATGGTTGATCTCAAGTTCTGCGACCTATGGGGGAACTGGCATCATGTCACGCTGCACTCAAGCCAATTCAGCAGGGAAACGATGGAGAACGGCATTGGCTTTGACGGCTCGGCCGTTGGCCTTCGAAGCGTCAAGGCCGGTGACATGGTGCTGGTTCCGGACCTCGCCACGGGAATGCGGGATCCCTTCTGGGACCTGCCCACCCTCAGCTTCATTTGTATCATGCTGGAAGCGGACACCCACGCGGTCTTTGTCAACGACCCGCGCAACATTGCTTTGCGGGCTGAGTCTCACCTGCGCGAGACAGGCATCGCGGATGAGAGCCGCTGGGGACCCGAGTTCGAGTTCTACGTTTTTGACCGGGTAAGCTTTGAGAGCGGGATCAATTACGCCAGTTACCGGCTGGATTCCAACGAAGCCGGATGGAACGACGCGGGAAAGGCAAACGGCCATCCCATTCCGCTGCACGGTGGTTACCATGCCGCTGCTCCTTTCGATCAGCTTCACAACCTGCGTGCTGCGATCGCCGCGCATTTGCATGCGATGGGCGTTCCCATCAAGTACCACCACCACGAAGTCGGGAGTGCGGGGCAATGCGAGATCGAGACCCCTATGATGGGTTTGGTGCAATCTGGCGACGCAGCCATGCTCGTCAAGTACGTCGCCAGGCTGGCGGCCCGTGCTGAAGGGAAGGCAGCTACCTTCATGCCTAAACCGCTCTACAATGAAGCCGGCAACGGCATGCACTTCCACCAGCATCTGTTCAAGAACACTCACAACCTATTTTACGATCCGTCCGGCTACGGGAATCTGAGCCAGACAGCGCTCTTCTACATCGGAGGCCTCCTGCAACATGGCGCGGCCCTGCTGGCCTTGACCAGTCCCAGCACCAATTCCTATCGTCGTCTTGTGCCTGGCTTTGAGGCACCGGTCAACGCTTTCTTCTCACTGGGCAACCGGAGCGCGGCTGTGCGTATTCCCAAATACGCGCACAAACCCCACTCCACCCGCATCGAATTCCGCCCGCCTGACGCCACGTGCAACGTCTACTTGGCGCTGGCCGCGCAACTGCTTGCCGGCCTGGACGGTATCTTGCGGCGGATCGATCCCACCGAAGCTGGTTTCGGCCCCATTGGCGACGATGTGTTCTCTTGGTCCGCTGGCCAAAGGGAAACCATCCAGAGCTTGCCCGACTCATTGGAAAAGGCGCTACTCGCGCTGAAGGCTGATCACGAGTTTCTGCTTGCCGGTGGAGTCTTCAGTGAGCAGCTCGTTGGTCGATGGATAGACCACAAGATGAAGGACGAGTGCTTCCAGGTCATGAGCCGTCCTCACCCATACGAGATGACCCTGTACTTCTGAGCGTTTCTGGTGCTCTCTCCGCGTCTGCGTCGAATAGGCTAGCCGCTTTTTTCCGGCGCAGGGCTGGTACTTGAAGCCGGCTCCGCGCTTCTCCGCTCTTAGCTCTTCCATCTGCCCATTGCCTTTATCCTTCTGGCGTTGGCTGTGCTCAGCATTGCCCTCGGCGCCAGTGCCGCCCTAACCTGGCCGGCAGGGCAGGCAGGCACAGGTGAACCCTGCCTGCTTGTCCGGGTGCTCTGCCAGGGCAGCGAGCCGCAGCTGATCCCTTTCATCAATACGATCCCTCAACCTGGTAGCGTTTGTCTTATTCAACTCCGACACGCTTCCCAATAATGTCTTGCGCTGCGCAAGAATGTCTACGCATAATGAAGTCTCCGATGCCTATCCTACGAGGAGCACGCCATGGCAGTCTTCCACTATTGGTCGAGAGCAGCAGATGAGATTGCGCGGGGTATCAACTCATCCCTAGATGGCTTTAGCGAAAAAGATGCTCAGCAAGCTCTTCAACGCGTCGGCCCAAACCGCATTCAGTCCAGGGAGCGGGTGACGCCGGTCGGATTGTTCCTCAATCAATTCAAGAGCCCGATCGTAATCATCCTTGTGTTTGCCACTGCGGTCTCAGCCTTTCTCCAGGATTGGGTGGATGCCGTCATCATCCTGCTGATTGTGATGGGCAGTGCCCTGCTCAGCTTCTTTCAAGAATACAATGCCAACAATGCCGCGGACCGATTAAAGGAGCAGATCTCGTTCAAGACAGATGTCTTGCGGGATGGAAAACCTGCTTCAATACCGACCGATCGTACTGTTCCCGGTGATGTGGTTTTGCTTTCGGCTGGGAGTCTGATCCCTGCCGATGGGCTCGTGATCGAAGCCAGAGATTTCTTCGTCAACCAGGCCGTGCTCACCGGCGAGACTTTCCCCGTGGAGAAGATGCCCGGAATATTACCTGAAGACGCTGGGCTGGCTGAGCGTACGAACGTGGTCTTCATGGGCACCAACGTTCGCAGCGGCAATGCCAAAGTGCTGATTGTGCAGACCGGATTGCAGACTGCCTTCGGTCAGATAGCGAACCGTCTGACCCTTCGCCCACCAGAGACCGAGTTCGAGCGCGGCATCCGCATGTTGGGCTATTTGCTCACCGAAGTTATGTTCGTTCTGGTGCTCGGCATCTTCTTCTTCAATGTACTCTTACATAAGGCAGTACTCGATTCGTTGCTCTTCTCGATTGCGCTGGCAGTCGGGCTAACGCCGCAACTATTGCCAGCCATTATCAACATCAACCTGTCAAAAGGCTCGCAGGACATGGCGAAACATGGAGTCATTGTGCGGCGGCTGGAATCGATAGAGATTTTCGGCAGCATGGATATTCTGTGCACCGACAAGACCGGCACGCTGACGGAGGGCATAGTGCACCTGGATGGCGCGCTGGATGTGAACGGCGAGCCATCTGATCAAGTGAGTCAGTATGCATACTTGAACGCGGACATGCAGACAGGGCTGCCCAATCCGCTGGATGAGGCGATTGTCAACATAGGAGCGAAGGGGGCAGATGAATACACCAAAATAGATGAAATCCCGTACGACTTCATCCGCAAGTGTTTGACAGTGGTTGCAGAGCGAAATAGTTCATCGCCCTGCATGATCACCAAAGGCGCGCTGGAAGATGTGCTGGCAGCGTGTTCACGCGTTCAGATTGAGGATGAGGAAGAACCCCTCAATGCCGGTCAGCAAGCCAATATTCAGGAGAGATACGAGGCGTGGAGTGCGCAGGGCTACCGGGTGTTGGGGGTTGCATTCAAATCTGTCAGCCGTCAGGTACACCCCTTTTCCAGGACAAATGAAACCGACATGACTTTCGTCGGGTTCCTGTTGTTCTTCGATCCGCCCAAGGTGGGTGTGCAAAAGACCATTCAACTGTTGGAGAAACTGGGCGTCCGACTGAAAGTGATTACTGGCGACAATAAATTGGTGGCGCGATACACGGGGCAGCTCGTGGGGCTTGGTGATGCAAAAGTGCTGACCGGCGCCGAACTGGATGACCTACGCGACGAGGCGCTCTGGCACGCAGTGGAGGAAACCGCGATTTTTGCGGGGGTGGATCCATGCAGAGGCTGCAACTGACGATGAGGAATGAATCTGGTCTGCACGCGCGGCCAGCCTCCATATTTGTCAAGCGGGCCAACGACTTTCAGGCGGACATTCGTATCCGTAATCTGACCACCGACAGCGACGCTGTAAACGGCAAGAGCATCCTGAGCGTGCTTTCGCTGGGTGTGGAACAGGGTCACGAAGTGATCCTGTCCGTCGAAGGACCTGATGAGGTCGAGGCCCTCAAGGGCCTGGCTGAGACACTGCAGGTTGGTGTAGCTGAGGCCAACCAGATCGATGTGAGCGACTTCCCTCAATAGGGTTCTATGAGATTGTCGAACAAACGAGGCATCGCGCTCGACTCGCTGCGGCGAGTCGAGCGCGATGCCTCGTTCTTGCAGTCAGACCTTGGATGCACCATCTACAAGTCGCAGGATCTCCAACGGCGTCATGGCAAAATATGTCGGTTGCACATCCTGCAGGAGTCGCATCTGTGCGTCAAAATCCCGCCAGCCCCAGCATGCGCAGACGCTCCTCACCCCCGCATTTTGAGCCGCCTCGATGTCGTATCGGGAGTCGCCGATCATGATCATGCTTTCTCTTGCTGCCCGGCCTGCAGCAGCTGGTCCTGCCAGATCAAGGACGCGGAATATACCATCAGGGTTTGGTTTCGGCCTCGCCACATCCTGCACAAACACTTGTATGCGAAAGAAATCAGAGAGCCCCGTCCGCTGCAATTCCATTTCCCCCACCTGTCTCCGCTTTGAGGACACGACGGCCAGGTCTTTGTGGCAATCCAAGAGCCTGTGCAGCAGAGGCAGAATGCCATCAAAGGCCTTGAGGTAGTTGTCCAGGTTGGTCCTATAGTGCCCGAAGAACGACGCCTCCACAGCCGATTCCAGCCCCTTTCCACACTGCCCATCCTTCGTGGTCCTTCTGATCAGCGATCGGAGGTGTTCCTCCAATGGCAACCCCTGGGGGATGGGTTCACCTCCACTCTGTGGAGTTTGTCCCAGACAATCGATGAGAGCCTGATCAGTGGATCGGTCAATAAGCTCGGATGTATCGATCAGGGTTCCGTCCAAATCAAAAAGGAACCACTGTAAGTCATGCGGCTCTGTTGCCTTGTTTTTCACCTTGATCTCCGTATTCGATTCCTCGGCACCAATTTTACGATGAGATGTGGCGTTTCCTCAGAAATGATAGTCTGCAGATCCAAACTGTGTCAGCGCGCGGCATCTTGTGCCCCGGCAGGCAATGCACCTGTGAGATGGGGGCGATTGATCCAAGCTGAGTCTGACCCCTCGTGAAAGGCATCGCTTGAACCAGCCGCCGGTCCAGATCCCACCGATTAGGGGTATCAGCTACACATGTCTGTTACGCCGATGGAATGAGAAAGTGCCTACAGAGTTCCGAATCTACGGGTAAGCCGGTCGTATGTGTACACAGGTCTGGATACCCTAAGCTCATAGCACCGGTGTCTCTGTCCTGATTAGGGTCAAACGGGCAAGCCGTGATAGCCCCAGAATGCATGAACGATGGCATCCCTTGTATGAGGACGTATTTGCCTGTATAGTAAGTTCGCCCCATGTGCATGTCCAGGAAGACCGTTCGGCAATGCCCACCCAGCTTCGAACCACGACCACGAGACTAATTGGCACGCTCCGCAGCAGGCTGAGGAGCTTGCGCCTTCGGGTGATTGGGCTGCTCATCCTGGCGTTGCTGCCCGTGTTCGCCCTGATGGTCTTCACCGCCTCCGCCTCCCGCCAGCGGGCGATGGAAGAAACACAAGACAACGCGTTGCGGCTAACCGAGCTTGCCGCCTCGAACCAGCGTCAGTTGATCGATGGAGCGAGGGACATCCTGATCACGCTCGCGCAGCTCCCTGCCATCCAGAGCCAGGATCGGGCCGCCTGCCTGTTCTTCTTGTCCAATGTGCTCATGCAGCACCCCCTGTACGCCAATTTCGGAGCCGCCGATGGCGCGGGAAATGTGTTTTGCATGACGTTACCCCAGCGGCTGCCCTTCAGCATTGCCACGCAGGACTACTTTGGGCAGTCCATGACGGGCCGGGACTTTGCGATCAGCGAATACCAGATCTCACCCACCAACTCCCAAGCGATCATCACCTTGGCCTACCCCGTGCTCAACGCGCTCAGTGAGCCTCAGGGCATTGTATTCGCAAGCCTTGACCTGCGTTGGCTGGGGCCTTTCATGAACGCCTCGCCGCTGCCTGCAGGCTCCACACTCCGCGTGATTGATCCGAACGGTGTCATATTGGCATCCTACCCCGATGGTGAGATCGATATCGGCCGGAGGTTGCCCGAGGCGTCCATCTCACGCACGGTCTTCACCGGGAAAGCCGGCCTGAATCGGGGCCCCGATGAGAACGGCACAGACCGGTTGTATGCGTATACCCCCCTGCATGCCGGCTCTGATTCCGATGTCTACATGATCATCGGCATCCCGGCTGAACTAGCCTTTGCTGAATCCAACCGGATTCTGGTGCGCAATCTGATCGCCTTGGTGTTGGGTACTCTGCTGGCGCTCGGCATCGCCTGGGTGGGGACACAGTTCTTCTTCCTGCGTCAGGTCAATTCGCTTGTGAGCGTCACACAGCGTTTGAGTGCCGGGGATCTCAGTGCACGCGCAGGCTGGGCACCGGGGCAGGGCGAGCTGGGTCAGCTGGCGCACGCTTTCGACGATATGGCTGCCACCTTGGAGCGCCGGGAGCAGGAGCAGAGATGGGCGGAGGCGCAGATCCGGCAGCAGGAGCGCATTCGAGCCGACTTGTTGCACCAACTGATCGGCGCGCAAGAGGATGAACGCATACGCATATCGCGCGAGTTGCATGATGAGACCAGCCAGAGCCTGACCGCCCTGCTCGTTGGGCTGGACACCATCAGTATCGCCGCCCGCAGCGACATCAGCCGCATTGAAGGCCACGTTCACGACTTAAAATCCATTGCCGAGGACATGCTTGGCAACATTCATCGCTTGATCGCCGATCTGCGCCCCTCGCTGCTCGACGACATCGGTCTGGTGGCGGCCATCGAGTGGTATGGGGAGCAGCGCCTGAAGCCTTACGGGTTGTCTTTTCGCCTGCTGGAGCACACCTTGCCGGAGCGTCTCCCACCTCCGGTGGAAACAGTTGTGTTTCGCATTGTCCAGGAGGGGCTGACGAACATCGTCCGCCATGCGCGCGCCAGTTCGGTCATCGTGCGCCTGTTCCAGGAGCAGGACGAGGTAACGCTTGAGATCCGCGACGATGGCGTGGGCTTTGATCCTCAGTTGCTGGAGGCGCCGGAGGCGGATGGACGCGGCTTGGGCCTGCGCGGCATGCGTGAGAGGGCCATGATCCTTGGGGGATCCCTGGAGATCGAGTCAGCCCCTGGAACGGGCACCACCGTTCGCATACGCTTCCACACCTATCACGAAGAGGAGCCGATCATTCATGATTCGCCTGCTGCTGGTTGATGATCATGCCATCCTGCGCGATGGGTTGCGGGCGCTGCTCAGCTACTATCCCGACGTGGAAGTGGTGGGAGAAGCCGAGGACGGTCTGCAGGCGATCGAATGTGTGAACCGCCTGGCACCTGATGTTGTTGTGATGGACATCGCCATGCCAGGCATGAACGGTCTGGACGCCACCCGCCTCATCCGCCAGAGCCATCCCGAGACGCGCATCCTGATCTTGACGCAATACGATGACCGGCGCTATGTGCTGCCATTCGTACGGGCAGGGGTTTCCGGTTACGTGATCAAGCGTGCTTTGGGTAGCGATCTGATCAATGCAGTGCGTACGGTTGCGAAGGGAGAGGGTTTCCTCTACCCGTCCGTGGCTAGCACCCTCCTGGAGGGGCTGCGCCAGCCGCGCGAGGACGTATCGGAGGATGCCAAGCCGCTCACGCCGCGTGAGCAGGACATCCTGCGCCGGGTGGCGGCTGGCGAGACGAGCAGACAGATCGCGCTCGCCTTGAACGTCAGCGCAAAGACCGTGGAGTGGCATCGCGGCAATTTGATGAGCAAGCTCGAACTGCGTTCGGTGGCGGAGCTGGTGCGCTATGCCATCGAGCACGGGCTGTCCGACTGAGTCTCCAGGCCTTCACATATTGCGGCACGCTGGAATGTGTCGGCCGCTGCAACCCAGGGAACGGCCAGTGTTTTCCCCAAGCCGACCCCGTGTTTTCCCCTGTAGCAAAACGCAAGCGCCGATCGCTATACTGAAGATGACCTGGAGCTGGTCCGTCGCGTAGCCGGTCTGGGCTTCACACAGGCAGATCAACGGCAGACCCGGGTTGGAAGGAGGAACGTTCGGGAGAGAACGCCGCTTGTCTTGCAGTTTCCGAACATGGTCGACAAACCTGCTTGCAGGAAAAGGAGATGAGTCATGCGCAGGAAGATCGTCATACCGTCTCTTCTAGTGATACTGAGTCTGTTGTTGGCCGCGTGCGGCGCCGCCCAGCCGGCTGCCAAGGAGCCGATCCTGATCGGCGGTGCCCTGGCACTGACCGGCATCAATGCCTACGTCGATGAGCCCGCGCTGCGCGGCATCCAGCTGGCAGTTGATGAGATAAACGCCAAGGGCGGCATTCTCGGCCGCACCGTGGAGTTCGTCAATCTGGACAGCAAGAGCGATCCGGTGACCTCAAGCAATGTCGGTGTTCAGCTCGTCCAACGTGGAGCTGACGCCATCATCCCTGCCGCGGACTTCGACATGGGCGGTCCGGCCTGCCGTGAGGCGCAGAAGGCCGGCATCGTGTGCATCTCGACCACTGCCTCCTCGCCGCTGTTCGGCTCGGAAGCGCTTGGCGACAAGGTCTTTACGCTGTCCATGTGGAACACGACCATGGGCGCCACTGCCGCCGAGTATGCCTACAAGACCAAAGGCTGGACCAAGGCATGGGTCGTGACCGACACGTTCATCGACTACACCACCTCCCTCAGCCGCTACTTCATCGCGCAGTTCAAGAGTCTGGGCGGGACGGTGCTGTTTGAAGACACCTATACCCAGGGCGCCCAGGACTTCTCCGCCCAGCTGGCCCGCATTCAAGCCTCGAGCGAGAAGCCCGATTTCATCTATGTGTCGTCCTACATGCCAGACCTCGGCACGATCATCCGCACCATCCGCGAGGCCGGCATCAAGACGCCCATCGTCGGCGGTGACACGTACGATGATCCTGGGCTGTTCGAGGCAGTCGGACCCGACTATGGCAATGACGTCTACTTTGTCACCCACGGCTTCCTGAGCGCCGATTCCAATCCGCGCGTCGGCGATTTCATCACAAGCTACAAAGCGAAGTATGGTAAGGATCCGGAAGCCCTGTGGATCATGCCTGGCTACGATGTGGTTTACGTGCTGAAGAACGCCATGGAGAAGGCCGGCACGACGGATGGCGCCGCCGTGGCCAAGGCCATGGAGGACATGGAGTTCGACAACCTGACGGGCCATATCGACTGGTCCGATGCTGCCGGCGGCCACATGCCGAGCAAGGCTGCCGCCATCGTGATGCTGCAAAACGGGAAACCCCAGTTCATTGGCTGGGTGACACCCTCGAGCCTGCCTCCAAAGTAAGCCTCGCTGTCGTGAGGCCGGAACCGGAGCACTCTTGAACGCCATCCGCCCGGCCTCACCTTAAATACGCAATCATATTTGCTGGAATTCATGCTTGTGGCCATGCCTGTGCATGCATTTGACGGCCGGTCCAGGAACTTGGATTCGGCGGACCTGCTGATGTTGACGAGGAATCGGGCCAGATGACTGAGCAGTTGCGCCTGGAGCACGTCTGCAAGAGTTTCGAGGGGCTGCGGGCACTGGATGACGTCAGCCTGAGCCTCTCGCGTGGTGAGATCCTGGGACTCATCGGCCCCAACGGATCGGGAAAGACGACGCTCATCAACGTTGTGTCCGGTCTCCTGCCCATCACGTCCGGAAGGGTCCTGGTGGGCGATGTGGACATCACCGGCCTTCCGGCCCATCGCATCGCCCACAACGGCATTGCGCGCACATTCCAAACCATTCGGCTCTTCCGCGACCTGACCGTACTGGAAAACGCGGAGGTGGCAGCCGTGGGCGTGGGCGCCACGCGCGCTGCGGCTCGTGCCCGAGCCAGGGACGCTCTCTCTGAGATGGGGCTGGACTCGTATATCGATATGTTGGCCGGCACCCTGCCCTATGGTCTGGAACGGCGCCTGGAAGTCGCCCGCGCCCTCAGCATGCAGCCTACCTTCATGCTGCTGGATGAGCCCGGCGCCGGCTTGAATGAAGAGGAATGCAATGAGCTGCTGACCGTGCTGGGGCATGTGCGCGACCGCCACAATCTCGGAATGTTGGTGGTGGAGCACGACATGCGCCTGATCATGCGCCTGTGCGACCGCTTGCATGTGCTTCAATCCGGGAAGACCATCGGCGAGGGCGCGCCGGCCGAGGTGCAGGAGAATCCCGCCGTGATCGAGGCCTACCTGGGCCGCCCTGAGAAGGAGGCCTGACCATGCTGCGCGTGGACAACCTCCAGGTACATTATGGCGCGATCGCCGCGCTGCGGGGCGTATCGCTGCATGTCGAGAAGGGCGAACTGGTGGCTTTGATCGGCGTCAACGGCGCCGGCAAGACCACCACCCTCTCAGCCATCGCCGGCACGGTGAAGGCGTTAGGCGGATCGATCGTTTTTCAGGGCCAATCCCTGATCGGAAAATCGCCTGAAGCCGTCCTCAGGCTGGGCATTGCCGTTGTGCCCGAAGGCCGTGACATTTTCCCAAGCTTGACTGTGGAAGAGAATTTGCGACTAGGTGCATTCAGCCGGCATGATCGCAGCGAATACCGCAATGACCTGAAGGAGACATTCGAGTTGTTCCCAATCCTGCAGGAACGTTTCCATCAATTGGGCGGGACACTCTCAGGTGGCGAACAGCAGCAACTCGCAATCGCCCGCTCGCTGATGGCCCATCCCACGCTGCTCATGCTGGATGAGCCTTCGCTCGGCCTGGCGCCCACCCTGGTGAGCCAGATTTTCGGGTTGATTGTCACGCTGCGATCGCGGGGCGCGACGATCCTGCTTGTGGAGCAGAACGTCCAGCGCACCCTGGAGATCGCTGATCGGGTCTACCTGCTCAACACCGGCCAGATTGAGCTCCAGGGCACTCCGGCACAGCTCAAGGCAGAGGGCTCCATAAAGGACGTGTACCTAGGCAAGGCAAAGTAAGGGAGAGGTGCGCCTTGTTCACATTTGAGTTCCTCGTCACCGCAATCAGTTCCGGAAGTCTGTATGCGCTCCTGGCTCTTGGGCTGGTGATCATCTACGGCATCCTGAAGATGGTCAACTTCGCCTACGGCGAGTTGATCATGTTCGGGGGCTACGTGCTGTACCTGGTGGGCACTTACACGAGGTTGCCGTGGTTGGTCGTGGCGCTCGCGGCGGTGCTGGGCGCCATGATCATCAGCTATCTGACGGAACTTGTGGCCTTCCGCCGCGTGCGCGCCAAATCGCTGACCGCGCTGCTGATCACCTCGTTCGCGGTCAGCACCCTATTGCAGAACGCCGCGCTGCTGATCATCTCCCCGCGGGCGAAGGCGGTCATCCTGCCCCCGGTTTTTTCCACAAGCGTGACTCTGTTCGGGGCGACCATCGCGATGCGCAACATCCTGACCATTACGATTTCCATTGCCATGCTTGTGGGCCTGACGCTGCTGTTCCGTTACACCATCCTGGGGATCGCGCTGCGCGCCGCGGCCGACAACTTCCGCATGACGCGCATGCTGGGCGTGCCAGCGGACCTGGTCATCTCTTCGGCCTTCGTGCTTAGCGGACTGATCGCGGGCGTGTGCTCGCTGTTCTGGATCGGGCGCACCGCCTCAGTCACTCCCACCATCGGGCTTGGCCCGCTGATCATCGCATTTATCGCCACGGTTATCGGTGGCATGAACAGCCTCGTCGGCGCGGCAGTGGGCGGTTTCGCCTACGGGCTGATTTTCAGCTTCATTGGCGTGCTGCTGCCGCAGGTGCTGCTGGACTACCGCGAAGCCTTCATGTTCCTGATCGTCCTGCTCATCCTGCTGTTCCGGCCGGAGGGCCTGGTGCGGTCCAAGCATGCGGAGGAGCGGATCGGATGAAGACCTCGCGCCTCACCACCTGGCTATCGTCCTACTCCACCATCCTCATCCTGTCGGTGCCGCTGCTGATCTTGGCCGCGCTGACAAACCTGCTCGCGGACTACCTGCTGCTTCGCATCGTGACAGCGTTGTTCGTGAGCTTGATTGTTGTGCTGGGCATGCAGGTTTTCATGGGCAACTCGGGCATCCTGGCCTGGGCGCACGTCGGATTCATGGGCATCGGCGCCTATATCTCCGCCGTATGTTCGATGACACCGGCCATGAAGAAGATCGCCATCCCGCAGGTCTATCCGTTCCTGATGCAGCTTCACTTGCCCTTCTGGGCCGCCGTCCTGGTGGGGGCGGCGGTGGCAGCGGTCATCGCGGCGTTTGTCACCTACCCGCTGATGCGTCTCTCGGACGCGGCCGGCGCCATCAGCTCTTTCGCGCTGCTGATCATCATCAATTCCGTCCTGGTGCACTGGGACCGCGTCACCAACGGACCGCGCACTCTTTTCGGGATCGATGAGCTCACCAATATCTGGATCGCCGTCGGATGCGCCATCCTGGTGCTGATCCTGGCATACCTGTTCAAGGAATCCTCCCTCGGCCTGCGGCTGCGCGCCTCGCGCGCGGATTACTATGCGGCCTCGGCGGTGGGGATCAACATCACGCTCGTGCGCTATTACTCGTTCATCATCAGCGCGGCCATTGCGGGTTTCGGCGGGGGGCTGTATGCCCACTACATCACCTCCTTCACGCCGAATGCCTTCTACCTGACGGAGACGTTCAATGTGCTGGCCATGCTGGTCGTGGGAGGTACGCTCGGCATCTCCGGGGCCGTGGTCGGATCGCTGGCGGTCACGATAGCCCGCGAGGGCATGCGCGCCATTGAGAACAACATCAACCTGTACCACCTGCTGCCCTTCGATGTCATCGGTCTGACCGAGGTGTTCCTGGCGACCGTACTCATCATCAGCTTGATCTGGAAGCCCGAGGGCATCATGGGCGGCCGCGAGTTTCGCTGGCGTCCAAAGGCCGGTCCGCAAGAGGCCAACCTGAAAAGCGCTGATCTGGCGAAACGGGAATAAAAGCTGCATGTCCCGACGTAGACTATCCTGCGACGGCGAATCTGTTGAGGAGATGCAAGCATGACTACACAGATAAGTCGTGACAACTACTTCTACGCCTTTTCGGCCGACCTTGCCCCCGTGGCGCGGGTCAAAGCCGGCGAGGAGATTGTCTTCGATACCCATGACTGCTTCCAAGGGCAGATCCGCTCGGAAACCGATCTGGTGGCTACCCTCGATTGGAATCGGACGAATCCTGCTACCGGCCCGGTTTACATCGAGGGCGTCTCGCCGCAAGCGATCCTGCGCCTGACCATCTTGGACGTGCAGGTTGAGGATCGCTCTGTGATGGTGACCATCCCCGGTGCGGGCATTCTCGGTGACCGCATCAGCAAGATGGAGACGACCATCCTGCGGCAGGACGGGGATGAATTGGTCTTCAAGAACAAAATCCGCATCCCGCTGGCGCCGATGATCGGGGTAATTGGCATCGCGCCTGCACAGGGGTCGATCGGCAATGGTGTGCCCGGAATGCACGGCGGCAACATGGACTGCACATTGATCGGCAAGGGCAGCCGGCTGTACCTCACGACCCAGGTGATTGGCGGTCTGCTCGGTCTCGGCGACCTGCACGCCGGAATGGGCGATGGTGAGATCGTCGTCGTGGGTGCGGAGGTGGCCGGCTCGGTGCGCCTGAGACCGGACATCGTACCTCTGCCAGGTCTGCCAACACCATTCCTGGAAAACAACGAGATCGTCGCCACCATCTACTCTGATCCGGATCTGGATCTGGCCGCTGATGGCGCCATTCGCAACATGTCTGAGTTTCTGATGAAGTTCGCAGGCCTGTCGCTGAACGACGCTGGCATGTTGATGAGCGCCGCGGGATCGCTCAGGATCTGCCAGGTGGTTGATCCGGCCAAGACTGTGCGCTTCGAGTTTCCCAAGAAAGTGCTTGCGCAGGTCGGCTATCAGTTGCCTGCCTGACGCCGACCGACTCCGTCTATCTCTTCTGCTGAAGAACAGTTAGACCGCGGGTGATCCGACCCGCGGTCATCTTTCTTATCGAGGCGCGCACCGAAGACTATCATGCTGTCCACCTTTTCCATGCCTTCCAGCGTGGGCAGCACGGCTGCAGCACAATCCTTCTAGGTTCCGCTGGACTGCACGCCTGCGAGTGCGGACCACAATCCAAACGCGCTGGAGATAGCCAGGAGACGGTTGTATCCATCGCATCGGTCTGGCATAGTCGGGGGTGGTCTGAACGGACGTCCAGTTGTGCGGTGATAATCCAAGTTACTCGATTGTTTTGCCTCTGGGGGATTGGCTGCGGTGCTATACTCAAAACATCGTATTCATCATCTCAATACCATCTATAAGCTGTTATACGATCCGATTAAACACAAGTTGGCTCGCTTATTGCCAGACCCTTACTATCACGATGTCAAGACCTTTCTCTCCAATGGGTAAATGGGAGAACATATGAAGAAGAGTCTTGCTTTCCTACTGGCAGCTTCGCTGTTGTTGATTGCCTGCAATAATGGCGGACGGTCCACGCCTGCTGCAACGCAAGCTGTCCCGGAACCTGCCATTCCCGCCACTCCGGAGCCTATCCGTTCTCCCACGCTGGAGCCGACCATCACGTCCACGCCGGAACCCCAGGATTCCCCCACCCCGGAACCGGTCTATTCATACGACACTCAAACCGTCAGTATCATTACCGAGGACGGCCTTCGTCTTTCTGGCAATTTCTTCCGTGCGGAGGGTGAAGTAGCCGTCCTGTTTGTTCACATGGCGGGACCCAACGATCAAAAGAACTGGATCCCTTTCGCTGACAAAGTCGCCCAGAGGGGCTTCTCGGCACTCACAGTCGACCTGCGTTGTTATGGCGAATCGGACTGCCGTGGTGGAACCGAGCCGGGCTGGGTCACGCTCAACTGGGACATGCAGGCAGCCCTGGAATTCTTGCGTGCCAAAGGTTTCAAGAACATCGTTTGCGCGGGTGCCAGCATGGGTGGACGGGCCTGCGTCACAGTGGCCTTCGACGAAGAACTGGCAGGCCTGATCGTCGTCTCCGGTACGGCCTCAGACGACCCGGAAAAGACGGACCTGAACAAGATGCTCAACCCGGGCATGCCCAAGCTCTTCGTTGTCTCCGAAAGTGACCCCACGGTGAACAGAATGGCTGACATGACCCGTTTATACGAAAGTGCGCCAGAACCAAAGGCATTCCACATCCTCCCCGGCACGGCGCACGGTACTGAGTTTTTCAAGACGCAATATGCAGGGGTACTCAGCAGACTGATTTACGATTTTCTTTACAGCATCCGCGACACGTTCCAGGCGCCTGCTCCGTAGGGAATTCCGAGCACTACGAGTCCCATAACGAGACTTCAGTCAAACGACTGATTCTGAAATAGTCCTGCCAAGGTAATTTGACCTTGGCAGCATGTTCCAAACTTCGGGATTTGGAGGTTTCGATGCAACAGAACGATTCCGCTGCAAATAGGCAACTTGATGAAGACAAATCCATAAGAAGTGAAATGGAAAAGATGGTACCTTCCTACGACTCGTACATGAGAATAATGACGCTTGGACGAGAGCGCATTTTGCGTGAAACGACCGTAAGCTTGGCGGATGTAAAACCAGGAGATTGCGTTCTCGAGGTAGGTTGCGGTACAGGCACGTTGACACTTGCGGCCAAGCATCGAACAGGGCCGTCAGGCAAGGTGTTTGGGATTGACATCATACCGGGGATGATTGAACTTAGTCAGCGTAAGGCTGCACAGGCCGGTGAGGATGCCGTTTTTCAATTGGGGAGCATGGATGATATTCCATTTTCTGCAAATCAATTTGATGTTGTGATGTGCAGTTTCATGATCTTTCACATGTCTGAAGGGATGAGGCGGAAGGGGATTGAAGAGATCTATCGCGTCCTCAAACCGCAAGGACGATTGCTGGTGTTGGACCTTGCTCTGCCTACCCGGCCTTTGCCCAGGACGATCGCTCAGATGCTATTGGGTGGCATGCTGCAACATGATTTACGCGAACTGCTCCCATTGATGGATGCTTCGGGTTTCTCAGATGTGGCAATTGCTCCAGTGAACTTTAAAATACTGGGGCTCTCCATTCTCGCGTTCGTACGTGGAACTGCGCGAAAGAGTTGAGCTTTCCAGCCAACCATTTCTGGAAAACGACAAGGTCGTCGCGACCATCTGCTCTGATCCAGATCTGGATCTGGCCGCTGACGGCGCCATTCGCAACAGGTCTGAGTTCCTCATGAAGTTCGCAAGCCTATCGCTGGACGACGCGGGTATGTCGTGGAACGTGTCGAGCAGCAAGCCGTAATTATCCGCCCCCACTCGCCCAATCGGGTCCAGTCCCTCGGTAACGTTGTTGATTAAGATCGTCTCGTAGCGATTGATGGGCTCCAGGGCCAGGCTTACGCGCTGTCGGCCGGCCGCCAGACTGCGCTCCCGTGAGCGTCGATGGGGTAATCAACGATCGCCGCGACCAGGCCCGTCCGCATACCGAAACAGTTCGCAAGGTTGGCCACGACGTTGTACTCAGCACCGCTGGGATGGACCTGCCACTCCGTTGCTTTGCTGAAAGGAACGATCCCGGGATCCACGCGGTGATTAAGCGCGCCAACCGCGACTACATCCGGTCCTCCCGCCTCACGAATGGTCGATCCGTATTTCATTTTATGCTCCCGCTCGATTCGTCGTCCACTCGGTATGGAACACGCCTTCGCGATCTACGCGCCGGTAGGTGTGCGCGCCGAAGTAATCGCGTTGCGCCTGGGTCAGGTTGGCCGGCAGCCGCTCGCTGCGATACGCATCGAAGTAGGCTAGAGATGCGCCCAAAGCCATCACGGGGATGCCCATACCCACGGCGGCCTGCACCAATAGACGCCAGGCCTCCTGGCGACTCTCCACTTCGTGGCGTAACGCCTCGTCAAGCAGCAGGTTCACGAGGGCCGGCTGGCGCGTGAATGCTGCCGTAATGTCACGCAATAGCTGAGCCTGGATGATACAGCCTGCCCGCCAGATTCTGGCAATCTCGCTGATGTTCAGGTCATACCGGTATTCATCGGAGGCGATCCGTAACAGTCCCAGTCCCTGCGCATACGATGTGATCTTGCTGGCATACAGCGCTTGTCGTGCCGCCTCAATCAGACGTTCGCGCTCGCCTTTGTACTCGGGCTTCGGCCCGTGCAGAATGCGGCTGGCTGTCAGACGCTGAGGTCTAAGGCTCGAAAGGATGCGACTCTCCACCGCCGCGTTGATCGTGGGGATCGGTGCCCCTACGTCCAGCGCATTTTGCGAGGCCCATTTACCGGTCCCCTTTTGAGCCGCTTCATCCATGATGACGTCCACCAGCGGAGCGCCGGTTTCGGAGTCGATATGCTTCAAGATGTCTGCCGTGATTTCGATCAGGTAGGACTTCAGCTCGCCTGTATTCCATTCATCGAACAGTTCTGCGAGTTCGGCAGCGCTCATGCCCAATCCCCGGTGCAACACATCATACGTCTCAGCGATTAGTTGCATGTCGCCATACTCGATGCCGTTGTGCACCATCTTGACGTAGTGCCCGGCGCCGCCCGGCCCCATATACGCGACGCACGCTTGGCCATCTTCGGCCTTTGCAGCGATGGCTCGAAAAATGGCCGCGGTGGCCTCCCAGGCCTGGCGCTGCCCACCCGGCATGATGGATGGACCCCAGAGCGCACCCTCTTCCCCGCCTGAGATGCCGGCACCGATGTAATTGACACCGGTCGCCTCGAGTTCCTTGCTGCGTCTCTCGGTGTCGAGGAAAAAGGAATTTCCACCATCGATCAGGATGTCGCCAGGTGCGAGCTGCCCCTTGAGATGGGAAATGGCGCTGTCCACCGGCGCGCCTGCAGGCACCATCATTAGGACGCGACGGGGTTTCTCCAGCAGCGCCATGAGAGCAGCCGGAGAATCTGCACCGGTAATGTTCTTGCCGGCAGCCGGTCCAGCCATCAAGGCCCGGGTCTTGTCGGGATCGAGGTCATAACCCGCCACCGCAAAACCGTGCCTCTCTATGTTCAGGGCCAGGTTGTGGCCCATGACCCCCAGCCCAACAATGCCGATCTTGTGCTGCATCATGCCCTCCCAAAAACCCTCGAACTCCCGAAAACCTCCGGACGGGGGCTAGCTCATCGCTGACTGCCGAACTCGGTACAGCATCTCGCCCGCCCGCGGCACCACCAGGGTGCCCTCTGCCTCCCGCCCCGCAGTTCATCCAGATTGATAGAGGCTGGATCCAGGTACGCAAAGTATATCCGCATGCAGTGCTCAATCAGAAATCGCAAATCCCAGATCACGGGCATTGTTTTCCCCCTCGCCTATCAGCCGAAAACAAAACAGGGCCTTGCGCCGCGAGGCCGCATCAAGCGGCCATCGTCGCAGATCCTTGGTTCACTCCCAAGGGCAAGTCCCTTCGACAAGAGTCGAAGGGAAACCTTCCCATCATGTAGGTGACCGACCAGCCGTAGCGAAGCGGATGTCCCTGCCGTTCTTCGCAGGGAGGGCTTTCGGGCGAGTCGCAGGGAACCCGAAAATCATCGAGGTAGGTGACCGACCAGCTGCTTACAAGAGGCTGAAGAA
>Ga0315295_10000495_pt1 | contig 34352 bp, 20 predicted proteins | sample YL17G14_0_MG_FD_204453 | JGI IMG/M metagenome (GOLD analysis project Ga0315295, IMG submission 204453) | Sediment microbial communities from Yellowstone Lake, YNP, Wyoming, USA - YL17G14_0 | ecosystem: Environmental > Aquatic > Freshwater > Lake > Sediment | place: USA: Wyoming | collected...
GGGCTGACTTTGCGATTGCCCTGGGGAGGCGGGATGGGGACATTGACAGGGGGTCGGGCCGCGTGTTAGGCTAAGGTGGTGCTTTTTGGAGGTGTGCCAGTGTAGCTCAATGGTAGAGCACCCGCTTTGTAAGCGGGCGGTTAGGGGTTCAAGTCCCTTCGCTGGCTTTCCCGCACACCGTGGCATTCTCTTGCACGCTGTGGCATAGCGTGGTGTTTTTCAAGGGGTTGGAGGAGCTATCCCCCGGCAGGCAGTGGCTTAATGAGAAATTTGGTAGAGCGAGTCCTCCGAAGGCGGATTAGCCGCTAGGTCACTGTTGGCTGAGACGGGTGTAGTTGAGCTTGCCGCCGGCGCGGAGGATGTCCCGCTCGCGGGGGCTGAGGCGGAGCGTGCAGGTGAACGAGAAGCCCTTGGTGAGGTGTCGAATCTTCAGTTGGTCGGCGTGGGCGAGGGCGTCGGCGAAGGCTGGGGCTTCCAGCTGGTCGCCCTGGTCGATGCGGTCGTAATCGGCGGGGTCGGCGAACTCGGCGGGGACAATGGCGAAGTTGACGAGGTTGGCGCGGTGGATGCGCTCGATGGTCTTGGCGAGGACCAGGCGAACGCCGAGGTACATGGGACAGAGGGCGGCGTGCTCGCGGCTGGAGCCTTGGCCGTAGCTGTCGCCGGCGACGATGACGCCGTGGCGGCCCTGGTCGCGGAGGGCCAAGGCCCGTTCGGCAAAGGTGGGCCGGCCTGGTTGGTTGAAGCCGTTGAAGACGTACCGGGCGTATTCCGGGACATTGGAGCGGTGCTTGAGCAGGGTTCCGGCGGGCATGATGTGGTCGGTGGTGACGTTGTCGCCGCAGCGGAGGAGGACTTGGCCGTGGAGGTCCTGGGGCGGGCGTTGGGCGGCGGGCGGGGTAACAATGGTGGGCGAGCGGACGATTTGGGCCGACCTGGCCTGGTCCGGAGGCAGGGGCGGCTCGATCATGCGGTCATCCACCAGGGCTTTCTCCTGATCAGACCAAGCGGGGTACTCGATGTGGAAGAGCCGACCGAGATCGCGAGGGTCGGTTAGCCGGCCGGTGAGAGCGGTAGCGGCGGCGGTTTCTGGGCTGACCAGATAGACAAGATCATCTTTGGTGCCGCTGCGGCCCTTGAAGTTGCGGTTGAAGGTGCGGACGCTGACCTTACCGGAAGCGGGTGAGAAGCCTTGGCCAATGCAGGGTCCGCAGGCACATTCGAGCAGGCGGGCGCCGGCGGCGAGCAGAGCCGAGAGGCCGCCGCTATGGGCGAGCATGTCAAGCACCTGGCGGGAGCCGGGGGCGATAGCCAGTTCGACCTGGGGATGAATGCTGCGGCCGCGAAGGATCTCGGCGGCGGTCATCAGATCACGGTAGCTGCTGTTGGTGCAGCTTCCGATAACGACCTGGTGCACCTGCACATCCTGGAGCTGCCCTACCGGGCGGACGTTGTCGGGCGAGGAAGGCATGGCTGCCAATGGTTCCAAGGCCGCTAGGTCAATTTCGACGAGTCGGTCATAAACGGCGCCTTCATCGGCTTGGAAGGTCTGGTAGTCGTCGGAGCGTTGCTGGCTGACAAGGAAGTCGCGGGTGCGGTCGTCGGAGGGGAAGAGGCTGGTGGTAAGGCCCAGCTCGGCGCCCATGTTGGTGATGGTGGCCCTTTGGGGGACGGCCAGGGCGGCAGTGCCGGGACCGAAGTATTCGGCGACCCAGCCGACATTGCCGCGGGTGGTGAGGATGCTGAGCACCTTGAGGATGATGTCCTTGGCGGCGACCCAGGGCGGCAGGGCGCCGGCCAAGTGGATACCAACTACCTTGGGGGCGGTGAGGTAGAAGGGTCCGCCGCCCAGGGCGACGGCGACATCGAGGCCGCCGGCGCCAATGGCCAGGCAACCCATGCCGCCAGCGGTGGGGGTGTGGCTGTCGCTGCCGAGGAGGGTGACGCCGGGGCGGGCAAACCGCTCCAGGTGGACCTGGTGGCAGATGCCGTTGCCGGGGCGGCTGTGGTACACGCCGATCTTGCAGGCGATGGACTGAAGGTAGAGGTGGTCGTCGTGGTTTTCGGGACCAAACATGGCCATGTTATGGTCCACATAGCTGACGGAGAGGTCGGTACGGACGCGGTCGAGGCCGATGGACTCAAAGAGGAGCAGGGCGGTGGTGCCAGTGGCGTCCTGGGTAAGGGTCTGATCGATGCGAATGGCAATCTCCCGGCCTGGGCTGAGTTGGCCGTCCACGAGGTGGGAGCGGAGGATTCTGTAGGTTAGGTTATCAGGCATTCCACGGGTTCCTCACATTCCAACAGGGTAGGCGTGAGCATGGCAGCGTGGTCGGTCGGGTCGCCGGTGGTCAAGCGGGGCTGCCGGCACTACCCTGGGGGCGCCTGACTATACGATAACCGGTGAGGTGGGGTGAGGGCAACCGGCGTTTGCGGGTGGGGCGAGACGTTTCTTAGGCCACGATATTCAGGGCACTTAAAGAACAGGTCCGCCCTCGCCGATAGCCAAGATAAGCCCGGCCCAAGGGTGTTCACGTGGGCAGGGTGAATTCGGGTGGCAAGAGTCAGGCGTGCGCGTTTGGTTGGGGTGTAAGAGCCGCTTTAGCAGGACGGATCATGTGGGCGAGTCGGGTCAGGAAGGCGTTTTTCGGTTTCGGAGCAGGTCTGATTATCGCGGGCGCGTCGGGGTATCCTGGCTGGAGGCAGACAGGTTGGTCGGTGAAGGGCGGGCTAAAAACGGAGGCCAAGACCGTATAAGGGTAGCCTCGGCCGAGCCGGGAGTCCAATAATGAAATTATGCCGGGAATATGTATTGACAGGTCCGATGGGGCGGCTTACCTTGTGAAAGGTGGTGGGCGTGCGCAAGGGCGGTAGCGGCAAGGACTTGTCGGGCCGCAGGCGACAGATCGAGGGCGCCGGGTAGTTAATGGGTTAGGAACGGTACAAGTATGAGAGTCCTGATGCTGGGCTGGGAGTTTCCTCCCTTCATATCCGGCGGTCTGGGAACGGCGTGTTACGGCCTGACGCGGGCCATGAGCAAGCTGGGAGCCGAGATTGTTTTCATCCTGCCGCGCGACGTGGAAGGGGCGGAAGGCACGCACGTACGGATGACTGGTCCGATGGCGGTGACCCGGGCGGCGGCGGGGTCGGCGTACCGATTGAGGGAGTTCACCAACGTGGTGTTCCGGACGGTGGGGTCGGGTTTGAGTCCCTACCAAACGCCCCAGACGTACCAGGAGCAGTTGCGGCGGTTGGAGGCGGAGCACTGGACGACGCAGGAGTTGAGCGAGGAGTTTGCCCGGCTGGGGCGGAGCGCGGAGCATTATGGGGCGGATTTGTTCACGGAGGTGCAGCGTTACGCGCGGCTGGCGACGGTGATTGCGCGGGACGAGACGTTCGACGTGGTACATGCGCACGACTGGATGACGTTCGCGGCGGGGATGGCGGTTTCGGCGACGACGGGCCGGCCGCTGGTGGTGCACGTGCATTCGACGGAATTCGATCGGTCGGGGGAGCACGTGAATCAGCGGATCTACGACCTGGAGCGGCAGGGGCTGCAGGCGGCGGCGCACGTGATTGCCGTGAGCCACCTGACGCGGCAGATCATCATCAACCGCTACGCCGTGCCGGCGGAGAAGGTGAGCGTGGTGTATAACGCGGTGGACATGGACGGTCGGCCGCTGGACACGCAGCGGGCGCGGATTCGGCGGGACGAGAAGATCGTGCTGTTCCTGGGCCGGATCACGATGCAAAAGGGTCCGGAATACTTTCTAGCGGCGGCCAAGAAGGTGCTGGAGGTGATGGACAACGTGAAGTTCATCATGGCCGGCACGGGAGACATGATTCGGCGGACGATCGAGCTGGCGGCGGAAATGGGGATCGGACACAAGGTGCTGTTTACGGGCTTCCTGCGGGGGGAGGACGTGGACAAGATTTTCGGGATGGCGGATTTGTTTGTGATGCCGAGCGTTTCGGAGCCGTTTGGTCTGGTGCCGTTGGAGGCGTTGCGGAATGACGTGCCGGTGATCATCTCGAAGCAGAGCGGGATCGCCGAGGTGCTCACGCACGCGTTGAAAGTGGATTTTTGGGACATCAACGAGATGGCAAACAAGATTCTGGCGGTGCTGCGGCACCCGCCGTTGCAGGCGACGCTGCGGGAACACGGGAACTTCGAGGTGCGAAAGTTTTCGTGGGAGGATTCGGGGCGGCGGTGTCTGGAGATATATGAAGCGCTGTTGGCGCCGGTGTAAGGAGGGCCGGGGCGCGGGGTGTTCTTTGGGGGCATGAGGACGGCACGGGGATGAGCGTTTGCCGGCAGGGGTCCTATCGGGAGAGAGGGTGACGGAAGATGGCTTCGGTGTGTTTCTACTTTCAGGTGCATCAGCCTTTTCGGCTGCGGCGCTACAGCATTTTTGATTCCCACGCGAACTACTTTGACGACTTTAACAATGCCCAGGTGTGCCGGAAAGTGGCGTACAAGAGCTATTTGCCGGCGAACCGGCTGATGTTGCGGCTGATTGAGCAGTTTCGGGGGCGGTTTCGCATAGCGTACAGTCTGACGGGGACGGTGCTGGATCAGTTCGAGTTGTACTGCCCCGAGGTGATGAGCACGCTGCACGCCTTGGCGCAGACCGGGTGCGTGGAGTTTCTCTGCGAGACGAGCCATCACAGCCTGTCTTTTTTGTACAGTCGGGAGGAGTTTACGCAGCAGGTGCGCCGGCACCAGCAGCGGATACAGGAGTTGTTCGGGCAAAAGCCGCGGGTGTTCCGGAACACGGAGTTGATTTATAACAACGACCTGGCGCGGTTCGTGGAGGAGTTGGGTTTCGAGGGGATTATGTGCGAGGGGGCGGATCACGTTCTGGGGTATCGCAGTCCGAACTACGTGTACCGTCCGGCGGGCACGGGGCGGATCAAGCTGTTGATGAAGAACTACCGCTTGAGCGACGACATTGCGTTTCGGTTCGGGCGGCGGGATTGGGCGGAATGGCCGTTGACGGCGCCGAAGTTCGCCCAGTGGGTTTCCGAGGTGAACGGCAACGGTTACACGGTCAACCTGTTTATGGACTACGAGACGCTGGGGGAGCATCAGTGGGAGGACACGGGCATCTTTGAGTTTCTCTCGCACCTGCCGGCAGAGGTGTTCAAACATAAGGACAACGATTTCAAGACGCCCAGCGAGGTGATGGGGACGTACGAGGCGGTGGGGGAGATCGACGTGCCGCACATGATCAGTTGGGCGGACACGGAGCGGGACCTGTCGGCGTGGTTGGGCAACGCGATGCAGTCGAACGCCCTGTACGAGCTGTACCGGATGGAGAAGCAGGTCAAGCAGACGCGGGAGGCGCAGATTTTGGAGGATTGGCGGCGGTTGCAGACGTCGGATCACTTCTATTACATGTGCACGAAGTGGTTTTCGGACGGGGACGTGCACAAGTACTTCAACCCCTACGACAGCCCGTACGATTCGTACATCAACTTTATGAACGTGCTGGACAATCTGCGGAGCCGCTGCCGCGGGATTCTGAAGCCAGCGGTCGAGTCGGCCGCCGCCCAGCACGTAACGAGCTAAGAAGCTGGTCCCGGCTGGACCAGGGGCGGAAGAACCTTCCACCCGCGCGGTTACATTCGGGGGGCTGCTGATAATTGGCGAGCTTGTTCCACGTCGCTTCCCTGCCGGCCCGTGCTCGACGGGCCGTGTACTTGCCCGCTCTAACCCTTTTGTCTGGCGGGTGTTGCGCGAGGAAGCCCCGGGGTTATTTGTCCCTCGGGCGAGCTTGAACGGCGCAGGGGCATCCTGCCGACTCGGTAGAGAATACGAAAGGCTTGACAACACCGGACCAGGCAACTATATGTGCTGCAACTATTTCAAACAGGAGGCACAGGTAACATGTTTCAGTTTCACCTCGCCTGGATCGATTACACCATTATCGGGATCTACTTTATGTTCGTGTTGGGCATTGGTTTTGCCCTGAAACGATTCATGAAGACCAGCAACGATTTTTTGACGTCGGGCCGTTCCATCCCGGCCTGGATCACGGGGCTGGCGTTCATCTCGACCAACCTGGGCGCCCTGGAGGTGATGGGGATGGGGGCGTCGGGGGCGAAGTATGGGATCATGACGTGCCATTTCTATTGGATCGGCGCGATTCCGGCGATGATTTTTCTGGGGCTGTTCATGATGCCGTTCTACTACGGCTCGAAGGCGCGGTCGGTGCCGGAATACCTCAAGCTGCGTTATGACGAGAAGACGCGCGCCTTCAACGCGATTTCGTTCGCGGTGATGACGGTTTTGGCCTCGGGCATCTCCATGTTCGCAATGGCCAAGCTGATGGACACGCTGCTGGGTTGGAACTTTCATTGGAGCCTGGTGCTGGCGGCGGGGATCGTTTTGGTTTATACGTTCCTGGGCGGGTTGACCAGCGCGATCTACAACGAGGTGATTCAGTTCTTTCTGATCGTGGCGGGCCTGGTGCCGGTGGTGTTCCTGAGCCTGAAGGACCAGCACATCGGCGGCTGGACCGCGCTCAAGGCGCGGCTGGGCGAGGTGGCGGTGCAGAAAGGTTTCGCCGCGGGCGCGTGGACCTCGACCTGGAAGTTTACGGGCAGCGCCGGCGACAATCCGATGGGCATCGAGTGGTTTGGCGTGGTGATGGGGTTGGGGTTCGTGCTGTCGTTCGGGTACTGGTGCGTGAACTTCCTGGTGGTGCAGCGGGCGATGGCGGCCAACTCGATGTCGGCGGCGCGGCGGACGCCGTTGATCGGGGCGATACCCAAGATGTTCATCCCGATCCTGGTGATTTTGCCGGGAATGGTGGCGGTGGTGCTGATGAATTCGGCCGGGGCGGACTTCCAATTGCCGGTGGTAAAAGGCGAGACGGACTATAATATGACCATTCCCTTGCTGCTGGGACACTACCTGCCGGCGGGGTTGTTGGGGTTGGGGCTGACGGCTCTGTTGGCGTCGTTCATGTCAGGCATGGCGGGCAACGTTACGGCCTTCAATACCGTGCTGACCTATGACCTCTACCAGACGTACATCAGCCCCGGTCGGTCGGACGCGCACTATCTGGCGATGGGCCGGGTGGCGACGGTGGCGGGGGTAGTCGTAAGCATCGGGGCCGCGTACCTGGCCAAACAGTTCAACAACATCATGGATTTTCTGCAATTGGTCTTTGCCTTCGTGAACGCACCGCTGTTCGCCACCTTCCTCTTGGGGATGTTTTGGCGGCGTGCGACGGGGCACGGGGCCTTCTTTGGGCTGGTGCTGGGGACCCTGGCGGCGGCGCTGCATCACGGTCTGACCATTCCGGCGGGGGCGGTGAAGCTGATCAAGGGCGGCTGGTTGGGGCACGTGGTGCATGAGTATCCCAGCGAGATGGCATTGAATTTCTGGACGGCGATCTTCGCCTGGACGGCGTGTTTCCTGGCGACCATTATCATCTCGCTGGCGACCCAGCGTACGCGCACGGACGACCAGTTGAGGGGCTTGGTCTATTCGCTGACACCCCGGCCCAAGGAAGAGGATCTGTTGTGGTATCAACGGCCCGGGACGTTGGCGGTTTTCGTGGGGGTAGTGACAATCGTGCTGAGTATCATTTTCTGGTAAGGAGAGCGGCATGGGAGTGGACATTCGCCTACCGGTCGGGTTGCTGTTTGTGCTGCTGGGCGCGCTGCTGGTATGCTTCGGATTGGCATCGGGGAAAGAGATCTATCAGCGCTGCCTGGGCATCAACGTCAACTTGTGGTGGGGTTTGGTGCAGTTGGCGTTTGGTTTGGTGATGCTGCTGCCGGCCTTGGGTGGCGGGCGGAGCGCGCGACAGGCCGGCGGGCAGCAGAAGCCCTTGTGAGGCCGGCCTAATTTGGGCCAGGGAGGGTAACGTGCTGCAGGCAACCGACGAGGAAAAGACCCTCAGCCTGACGGTGGCGGTGGATCCGGCTGAGGTGGGCGGCCTGCTGGAGAAGGAGTGGCTGCTGACCAACCAGCGGGGCAGCTACGCCTCGGGCACGGTAATCGGGTGTAACACGCGGCGGTATCACGGGCTGCTGGTGGCGGCGCTGCAGCCGCCGGTGCGACGGATCGTAACGCTGGCGAACCTGATGGAGACGGTACGGGTGGGGGGGCAAACGTTCGACTTGGCGAATTTCGAGTTTTCCGACCGGTTGCATCCGCAGGGGTTCCGGTTTCTCAAGCAGTTTCGGCGGGACGCAGGGGTGCATTTTACCTATGAGCTGGGGCCGGTCACGGTGGAGAAGTCGGTGTATCTGGCGCACGACCGAGACCTGGTGCTGGTCAGCTACGAGTTCGACGGGACGGCGGAGACCGTGCAGTTCACGCTAGCGCCGCTGTTAGCGCTGCGGGACTTTCACGCCCTGCAATCGGCCTCAGCCAGCCTGAACATGCAGCAAGAGAGGGGCGTGGTGACGATCGCCACGCTCGACCCGAACGGGCCGGCAGTGCACCTGCATTGCCCGGAGGCGGAGTTCCGCCGCGGGCCGGACTGGTGGTACGCGATGCGTTATCGCCAGGAAGGGCGGCGGGGACAAGGTGATTGCGAGGACGTCTGGGCGTGCGGGGCGTATGCGGCGCAGGTCAGTTGTCCGGGGCGGGTGGTGCTGCTGGCGTACGCGACGGCGGCGATGGAGCGGGCGGGACCGTTGGACATTCAGCCGGACGAGTTGGTGGAGGGCCTGCGGCGGCGCAACCGAGAACTGGTGGAGCAGGCGCAGGCGGGTGATGAGACGGACCGCGTGCTGGTGCTGGCGGCGGATCAGTTTGTAGCGCGCCGGCGGACGGCCGAGACGGGCACGTCGGCGACGATCCTGGCGGGGTACCACTGGTTCGCGGATTGGGGCCGGGACGCCTTTGTGGCGCTGCCGGGGTTGCTGCTGGCGACGCGGCGGTTCGACGAAGCCCGCGAGGTGCTGCGGACCTTCGCCGAGGCGATGGGGGAAGGCATGGTGCCCAACTGCTTTGACGATTACGGGGGACCGCCACACTACAACAGCGTCGATGCCTCGCTGTGGTTCATCCGGGCCGCGCACCAATACGTGCAGGCCACCGGCGACCAGGCAACGTATCAACGCTTGTTGTATCCGTGCCTGGAGAAGATTTTGGCGGCGTACCTGCAGGGGACGCAGTTTGACATTCGGGCCGACGCGGACGGGCTGTTGCGGGCGGGCAACGCCGAGACGCAGCTCACCTGGATGGACGCCAAGTGCAACGGAGTAACGTTCACGCCCCGGCACGGCAAGGCGGTGGAGGTGAATGCCCTGTGGATTAACGGCCTGCGCCTGGCGGCGGAGACGGCGCCGGATGCTGCGGAGCGACAGCGGTACGCGGCGGCGGCGGGCCGGGCGGCAGCGAGTTTTGCCCGGCTGTTCTGGAATCCGACGGACCGCTGTCTGTACGATTGCATCCTGCCCGACGGCACGCCGGACGCGGCGATCCGGCCGAACCAGATTCTGGCGGTGTCGCTGTCCGCGGCGCCGCTTTCGGCCGAGCAGCAGGCCTCGGTGGTGGCGGTGGTGGAAGAGCAGTTACTCACGCCGTACGGGCTGCGGTCGCTGAGTCCCAAGGACCACCGGTATCGGGGGTACTACCACGGCGATCAGTTTCAGCGGGACTCGGCGTATCATCAGGGGACGGTGTGGCCCTGGCTGATGGGACCGTTCGCGGAGGCTTATTTGAAGGTGCACGCGGCGGAGGGGCGGGCGGCGCGGCAGCGGGTGGCGGAGCTGATCCGACCGCTGCTGGAGCATCTGACGCGCGATGGTTGCCTGGGCAGCGTTTCGGAGATTTTTGACGGCAACGCGCCGCATTACGCCAAGGGTTGCATCGCGCAGGCGTGGTCGGTAGCGGAACTACTGCGGGTCAAGAAATTGCTGGCTGATCAGCCGCCATAGGGGCGGAGTCGGGGGGCGCGAGGGCTGGGGGCTGCCTGGCGGGTGCGCCGGCTGATCGCGGGCAGCACAAGTCTTCAAGGCGCCAAGTTCTGGAGGTCGGCAGTCTGGCCGTAGAGTTCGCGGGTGTACTTGGCGATGAGGTTCTTGATCTGCGGCTGGTCGGATTGTAGTTCGAGCGAGCGATGCCAGCTCTCCAGGGCCTGGACGCCGAGGTCGCGGTTCTGGCGGTTGGCCAGATACATGGTCATCAAGGTGACGCCGACGCCGTTGTGGGTCTTGTGGTTCGCGGGGGCGATGTCGAGGGCTCGGCGGTACTGGACCAAGGCCGACTCGGGTTGATTGTCATGGAGGAGGCAGTACCCCAGGGCCAGGCGAGGCTCGACATCATCTGGGGCGGCGTCGAGGGCCTTTTGCAGGATCAGTCGGGCCGGTTCAAATCGCTTCATCGAGAGGTAGGTGGCACCCAGGCGGAGCATGAGGTCCGCTCGGCCGGGGTCGATTTCCAGGGCCTGCTTGTAGGCGGTGATGGCCTGGTGCGGCTCGCCGCTCTTGGTGTAGATGTCTCCCAGGCTGGCGAGGATTTCGTCGTCCCGAGGCGCCAGTTGGGCGGCACGGCTGGCGAAGCGGGCCGCCTGCTCGTAGTCGCCGGTTTCGTAATAGCAGACGCCCAGCCGGTAGTTGGCCTGCGGGTTGTCCGGCCGGAGGGTGCAGGCCCGCTTGAGGACCTCAATGGCCTGCACGAACCGCTTGAGGGCCTGGTACACCTTGCCGAGGCTCAGGTGGTCGTCGAAGGCCCAGGCGTCCAATCGGCAGGCCTGCTCGTAGGCGCCGGCGGCTTCTTCGAGCCGGCCCTGCTGCTGATAGAGACCGCCCAAGCGGGAGTAGGCCAGGGCAAACTGCTGGTCCCAGCGCACGGCTGCCTGAAGTTCCGCAATGGCGTCCTCGCGTAATTGGGCCTGCTCGAGGGAGAGGGCGTTGACATAGTGCTGCACGGCCCGGTCGCGGGCAAAGGGCCATAGACCGCAGCCGCTGACGAGGATAGGAAGCAGAAGGGTTGCCGAGGCGCTCGCCCTGGTGATTGCTCGCATGGGGCGGACTGTAGCAGACGAGGCCCCGGGCGTCAACATCCCTTGCCACCGCAGGAGCGGCGCGGGCCAACCAAGCCTATCCGCAGTTCAGCCAAACAGTTAGGGCGGGCGCTCACGGAGGGGCCACGCCGGTCTTGGGGCGGGGCGAACCGGGCAGCCTGGCTGGTCGGAAGGCGGCTTGATGCGGGGACGTTTGTGCCTACAATAGCAGGCTCGTCCGGCAGACGGGACGTTCAGTTGGGAAAGGTGGTGCTGGTGGCCAGAAACGTCATTGACACGCTTACCGAGCGCGGTTTTGTCAGTCAGGTTTCCGACCCCGACCTGGCGGCTAAGTTGTCGCGCCCCGCCACGGTGTATGCGGGGTTTGACCCGACGGCCGAGAGTCTGCACGTGGGGCATTTGGTGCAAATCCTGTTGCTGGCGCAGTTCCAGCGGCATGGGCACCGGCCGATCGCGCTGGTGGGCGGGGCCACGGCGATGATCGGCGATCCCAGCGGCAAGACCCAAGAGCGGCAACTGCTGGACCAAGAGACGATTCAGCGCAACCAGGCGGGCATCCGGCAGCAGTTGGAGCAGTTTCTGGATTTTGGCGGCGGCGCCCACTCGGCGCTTTTGGTGAATAACGCGGACTGGATCGGGCGGTTCAGCTTCATTGAGTTCCTGCGCGACGTGGGCCGGCACTTCCGCGTGGGCGAGATGATGGGCAAGGAATCGGTGCGCAAACGCGTGCAGAGCGGGGGGGGCATGAGCTTCACGGAGTTCAGCTACCAGTTGCTCCAGGCGTATGATTTTTATCACCTCAACCAGCAATATGACTGCCTGGTTCAGGTAGGGGGAGACGATCAGTGGGGCAATATCACGGCGGGGATTGATCTGACCAGGCGGCTGTGCGGCCGGGGGGTCTATGGCTTGACCTCGCCGCTGTTGGCCACGGCGACGGGGCAGAAGTTCGGCAAGACGGAGGCGGGGGCAGTCTGGCTGGACGGGCAGCGGAGCAGCCCGTACGAGTTTTATCAGTACTGGATCCGCTGCGACGACCGCGACGTGGTGCGGCTGCTCAAGCTGTTCACGTTTTTGGAGATGGAGGAAATTCGGGACCTGGAGAAAGTGGTGCAGGCTGAGCCGGAGAAGCGCCAGGCCCAAAAGGTGCTGGCCCAGACCGTAACGCGGATGGTGCATGGGGCGGAGCAAACCGCCGCGGCGCAGAACGCCTCGCAGGCGCTTTTCGGGCAGGAAGTCAGCGGGCTGTCGGACCGCGACTTGCGGAGCATCTTCGCGGACGTCCCGAGCACTGCGCTGGCGCGCGCGCGGCTGGCCGGGGGGCTGGCGCTGGTGGACGTGCTGTGCGAGACGGGGTTGTGCGGGTCGCGGGGCGAGGCCAAGAAGCTGATCAAGGGCGGCGGCGTGTACGTTAATAACGTGCGGGTGGATGAACTGGACGCTCGGTTGACGGAGGAATCGCTGGCTTCCGAGACCATGCTCGTGCTGCGGACGGGCAAGAAGACGCACCGCCTGGTCCAGTTTCAGTCGCAGTAGCGTGGCCGCGCCGCCGGGGGAATGCACCTTGCGGGGATAGTCAATCATGGCGTTGCCGGTAGTGGCGATCGTGGGTCGGCCCAACGTGGGCAAGAGCAGCTTGCTTAACCTGCTGGCGGGCCGGCGGATCAGCATCGTCGAGCCCACGGCGGGGGTGACGCGCGACCGGGTGAGCACGATCGTCCAGTGGCAGGAGCACTATTTCGAGCTAGTGGACACGGGGGGCTACGGCATAGAGGACCGCGACGACCTGGCCGAGCAGGTCGAGCAGCAGATTGCGCTGGCGATCGAAAAGGCCCAAGTGGTGCTGTTCGTGGTGAACGTGCGGGAAGGGGTAACGCCGCTGGACGTGGAGGTGGCGAAGCTGCTGCGGGGCGGCGCGCCACAGGTGGTGCTGGTGGCGAACAAGGCCGACGGAGCCTCTCTGGACGGGCAGGCGGGCGAGTTCCTGCGGCTGGGGTTCGGGGAGCCGTGGTGCGTGTCGGCGCTGCACGGGCGGAACAAGGAAAGGCTGGCGGACCGGATCGTGGAACTGCTGGCGGGGCTTGATACGGCCGCGCCGCCCGAGGCGGTGATGAAAATTGCGGTGGTGGGGAAGCGCAACGTGGGCAAGAGCACGTTCATCAACTGCCTGGCGGGCGAGGAGCGGATGATCGTCAGCGAGACCCCGGGCACGACGCGGGACTCGGTGGACGTGGTTTTTGAGAAAGACGGGCGGCGCTTTATCGCGATCGACACGGCGGGGCTGCGGAAGAAGAGCCGCGTGGTGCAGAATGACGTGGAGTACTACAGTTACCAGCGGGCCCTGCGTTCGATCCGGCGGGCGGACGTGGTGCTGCTGTTCCTCGACGCGACGGCCGAGGTCTCGGTGGTGGACAAGCAACTGGGCCAGACCATCGTGGAGCAGTACGTGCCGTGCGTGGTCGTGGTGAACAAGTGGGACCTGGCCAAGGAGCGCGCGACCACGGCGGCTTATGGTGAGTACATTACCAAGACGTTGCCGGGCCTGGACCACGCGCCGATTGCTTTTCTGACGGCCAAGGACGGGAAGAACGTGCAGTCGGTGCTGGACGTGGCGCGCGAGCTGCATAAGCAGGCCGGCCGAACGGTAGGCACGCCGGAGTTGAACCGGGTGTTGCGGGCCGTTATGGCGGAGCGCGCGCCGTCGGCGCGGCGGAAGACGGGGCTGCCAAAGGTGTACTACGGGACGCAGGTGGCCCGGCATCCGCCGACGCTGCTGTTGTTCGTGAACAACCCGGACGCCCTGGATGAGAATTACCAGCGGTTTCTGGTCGGTCGGCTGCGGGAGCTGCTGCCGTTTACGGAGGTGCCGATTCGACTGCTGGTGCGACACCACCGCGAGGGAGCCGAGCCGAGGGAATAACCCCCGCAGGGGGGCTTCACGCCACGAAACTCTAGAAGGCCGCGAAGAAAGGGGGCGGCTTGCCCAGACGACTCCCGCCGGATTCTCTCGCGGGCGCAGGGCCGCACTACAGAGTGGAAATAGAGCCTTCAGCATGAGGGGGTTCACAGGGCGGGCCTTGATCCCGGATGACCTGGCCTGACCCGCGCCGGCTGTTTCCGCGCAGACGGCAAGCATTTCACAGCACTTCTGTTGGCACCCTTGCCAAGAAAGCAAGGTTCCGACACGGCCGGCGCCATCATTCTTGCTTCGGTAGCGCCAGGGGGCACAAGTTGTCCACGCCCCTGTGAGGCGGTGCCAACATGTTGACACTAGCCAAGCACGAGGACGAGATTACCGGCTCTTACGCCGCGTACTCTGTTGTTGTGTCTGCCGGCGCATAGGGGTCATACAAGCGGGCCGATGCAGACCGGTGCTTTCGGCTCACAGCGGCTACATGGCCTGTCCTTGAGTGCCGCTAACGCAGCAGAATGGATAGGGACCGTTGATAACAAAGGTCGGGGCATGAGACATTTTGCGATGCTCCAGCGGTTTTCTATTGCCCGGCAAGCAGGCACCGGCTAAGCGATCTAATCAACAGCGGCGGCTCGCGCACAGCCCCAGGCCCTTTTTCCAGGTGGCGCCGAGCTTCTGCGGCTCAAGATTCTGTCCGGGTGTATCGCCGGCAGTCTTCGCATGCTTGTGGTGCGGAACGGAGATGCTCTGTCTCGGGAGGCAGTATGTCGGACTGGACCAGCAAGGTGACGGTCGTTGTGCTCGTGGCGCTCCTGGCGACGGGAACAACTCCTGCAGAAACTTCCCTACCCCCTCCAGGTCTCCTCAGCCAAGCGGGTTCAGCACGTCTGGTGCTGGGGCCGCGGTCGGACCGGCCCGCGGGTGCGGTTCCCACCGACGGTTGGGAGCGCCGCCGGGCCTATGTCGCCCAGGTGGCCTCGTCTCGCGCTGCCCAGGCGGCTGCTGGCGCACCGACGGCGCATCCAAAGATGCAGACCCAAGGACCGGCTGTCCAGCCCGGCTGTCCCGATCAGACCGGCGACGGCATCGTCAACCTCGCGGATTATGTCATCCTGGCCCACGACTGGCTGCAGCAGGGTTATGAACTGGCTGGCGACTTCGATTTCAACCAGTATGTTGACCTGGCGGATCTTGGTTGCCTGGTGACCTCCTGGTTGAGACGGCCGCCCTGCGCCAACCTGGCGCCCGTCGTCTTGCCGTACCTGACGAGTTTCGAATCGTATCAGGGGTATTACGCCGACCCGTATTGGCCTAGTCCGCTGGGCGGACAGCAGAATTGGGAGTGGCTGGCGGGCGAGGCCACCGTTGAGCCGGCGGAGATATGGGTCGATGATCTGCAGCGCTACTTGCCCATGCAAGTGGCCCTTCTGGAGGTGAACTCCGACGTCCGCAAGGCGTTTGACGACGTGGGCGCCGACCATCAGTTCGTTCGACTGCACCTGGTCCCCGGCTGGGGCGCGGACGTGCGCGTGACGGCGGAGGATGAGGTGATTGCCGCGGTGCGTTTCGGCCCCGACTTCTACCTCCAGGTTCTCGACGGCGCCGACTTTGTGGACACGTCGCTGGACTACTCCTGGTCTTGGTACTACATGGAACCAGTTGAGCTGCGCGTCGAGCTCAACTGGGGCGCGGGTCAATACGCCGTCTATTGGCAGAACGAACCCAACGCCGTGGCCACGGCCGCTTTCGGCGTCCCCGCCCAGACGCTCACGCATTTGGAGTTCCGCACCACCGACGACTGGTTTATCATCAACCGCCTGTCGATCGGCGACTTCGCCGATCCCGGCCTAAGCCGCAGCATTGACAAGCCCTGCTATTGCCAGCCGGAAAACGGCGGCATTTCCCGCGCGCGCGTCCCCGTGCTGGGTCATCTCTGGTGGGACCGGCTGGGGGTTTACGAGATCCGTTTTTGCCCGGTCGATCTGAACCCCGAGGAGCCCAACAACTGGCTGGTGGCGGACTCCGACGTTCAGGTGGTGGACTACGGCCGCCGTCTGGGCTATTGGAATACCGGGGCGATTCCCAACGGTTTCTACTACCTGGGCCTCTACAGCTACGACGATACCGCTCTGCTGCGCGACGCGGTGATGCTGGAGCAGCCGGTGGCGGTTTCGGGCGAGCTCAAATGCAACACCCTTCGTTTGCGGGAAGAGCCGGACATCACGGTGGCCTGGCCCGGCCGGTTCCCGTTCGAACTCCGCCGGACCTACGATAACAACCGCCGGCTCTACGGCCCGCCGCTCGCGCCCGGCTGGACCCACAGCTTCCAGATCTCTCTGCGGGAGGATTCGTGCTACTACTACGAAGCACAGGACCAGTTTCCCTACGGCCAGATGCCCTACTACGACCAGAATCAGCTCGGCTTCGGCTACATCTACGTTACCGGTCCCGACGGCGCGCGCCGCCTCTTCCGGCACACCACCGGCAATGCCTACTCGCCCACCAGCGGGTATGAACCTTATCCCGAGGATGACAGCGGCGATACCGTCACCCGCATCAGCAGCGGCGACGGCTTCTCCATCACGGGCGCCTATTACTTCCTGCGTCAGCGTGACGGAACGACCTACTCCTTCCGCGAAGTCCCGCTGGACATCTGGGCGCCGCAGGGATCGGGCTTCGGCCAGATCGGCTGGTCCTGGCAGACGTCCTGCCAGTCCATCGCCGATCGGTTCGGGAACAGCTTGTCCGTGGAGTGGGACAGCCTGGACCGGGCCGTCACCGAGGTCCGCTGGGGCGATTATGACACCGGCGTGCGGCTGCGGTTCTACGACGAGAACCACGACGGGTACACCGAGGAGGCGCGCCTCCTGGCGGGCCGGGACGAAGAACACCCGCTGCGTACCGTCCGCTATCGCTGGGACGACGATAACCAGGTTTTTTCCGTCACGGCCTTCAACCACGGCGCCGATCCCAACGGCGTGTACTGCTGGGACCCCAACCGCCTGTTGTCCATCACCCGTTACCAATACGACCCCGGCAGGAACCTGGTGCGGATCGCCCGCGGGGGCGATCTAGCGCAGCCGACCACCGAAATCAGCTATGACGGCTGGGGCCGGGTAGCCGCCCGCCGCGACCACGTGGACGACGGGCTGGCCCTCGATACCACCTACGCCTACCGGTTCCACCACCCCTATCCCAACGATGACGGCATTTCCCACCTGGAGACCGTCGAACAAACAGCCTATCGCCTGGTAACCACCGAGCAGGACAACAACGGGGCGCTGCTTTCCCGCCGGGTGGCGGCCGCCGACCAGTCGCCGGCACGCGACGTGGCCTGCACCTACGACGACGGGGCCCATCCCCTAAAACCGACTGCCGTGCTGGAGAGTTTCGACGGCCAGACGCGACGCACGCACAACCGTTACGACGCCTATGGCGACTTGGTGGAGCAAACTGTTTTCGACGAGGCGGGCAAGCCGCTCGCTACGGAAATGGACTACCACCATGTCTATGGCTTGCCCACTCGTCGGACTGCCTGGCAGTGGTCTAGCCGCACCGGCCGCCAAGTCGAGACCCGCTACGCGTACGGCCAGGCGGACGGCACGGTTGGCCCTGACCCCGCCGGCAACAAGTACCTCGTGCGGGAGGAAACGCTGCTGGGCGGCGACCCCAACCTCTGTGCCGTCACGACCTTGCGCTACGACTCTCGCGGCCTGGTGACCGAACGCCTCGACCCCAACGGCTTTCGCACTACTTGGCAGTACGATCCTCGCGGCTACCCTGCCTGGGTGTCCGTCGGCCCTCCCGGCCAGGAAGAACCCGTCGAGCGTTCTTGCTACGATGCCATCGGGCAGTTGCGTCTGCGGGCCAACGCCCAAGGCGGCGTCGAACTATTCGATTGGGATGGCTTTGGCCGTCTCTATCGCCACCTCGCCTACGAGGACGTGCAGGCCCTGGCTCCAGCCGTATCCTTCACCCCTGAGCGCTACACCGTCCAGCACGCCGGCACGCTGTTGGCGCAAAGCGTGTATGGCTATGACGGCCGTGGCAATCGCACCTTTGAGCAGAAACCGGACTACGAACGCTCCCCCGGCGGCGTTTGCTACAGCGAGTACAACCGCGCCAACCTGCTCTGCCGGACCTGCGGCATCCTCTGGGATTCGCCAGGGCAGTGCTACACCGAAACCAGCCGGCTCATCCTCCAATATGACGACCGCGGGCTGAAGGTCCGGCAGACCAGCAACGACCAATGCACCGGCCGTCGCGCCGACGTCGCCTTCGCCCACGACGCGCTTGGCCGGCTGATTGACACCTGCTGGTTCGACTACGACGACGGCCCGCCCCTTAAGCGCGTCGTCTGCGCTTACGGCGGCAATGACCAGAAGCTCAACGAGGACGTGTACAACGGCGAGATCCTCGAGTCCAGTGTCGCCTTCGCTTACGACCTTTTCGACCGCCTGCGGCAGCGCGTGGAGGACCCCGCGGGCCTGGTCCTGACCACTCGCTGCGGCTGCGACGCCGTCGGCAACCGCATCTGGCAGATCGACCCAAGAGGCGGCATCCGCTACTTCGACTACGACAACGCCAATCGTCTGGTCGCCGAGTCCTTCACCGTCGAGTACCTGCCCGACGACCCCAACGCCTCTCGATCCCTGGCCACCCAGGCCCGGTGCACCCGCTACTACCCCAACGGCGCCGTCGCCGAGCTAACCAACTATGACTACGCCTTGCCGGGCACGCCCCCGGCCGTCCTCTCCCGCGTCGCCTTCACCTACGACGCCCGCGACCGGGTCATTCAGGTCGTCGAAGACCTCGATGCCTCCCACCAGGCAATCACTCGGTTCGACTACCAGGATAACGGCTTCCTCTTCGACGGCCGCGCCTTCGATGTCCGCTGCACCGACGCGGCCGGCAATACCACCTACTTCGCCTCCGACGCCTTGGGCCAACCGGTCGGCGTTCGCTACCCCAGCGGCGATTGGAGCTGGCGGCGGTGCAACGCCGACGGGAGCCCGGCCGCCCAGACGGTCTTTGATCCCAATGGCACGCTGCATTGGGTCGAGTACGCCTACGACGGCCACGGCCGACTGGTCCGCCGCGACGAACCCGACGGCGGCCAAATTGAGTACCGGCGCGACGGCTTCGGCCGCGAATACCGCCTCGTCGATCAGCGACAGCCACGTGATAACATCGGCGGCGCCGGCGATTTCACCGGCGGCATCGCGTACGCCTACGACCCCCTCGGCCGGCTGCTCTCCCGCATCGACCAAGACGGCTACGGCGTTTACTACTCCTGGCGGGCTGACGGCCGGCCGGCGACGATGACCGTCGCCGCCCCCGACCCCAATATCATCCTCTACTGGGTCGCCTACACCCACGATCGCGCCGGCCGACCGCTGACCGTGAGCGACATGCGCGCGGGACTGACCGGCTGCATCGCCTCCTTCCGGCATGACGCCAACGGCAACCTCAGTTCCCTGGAATACTCGCTCACCGGCGACCCGTTGGGCGCTACGGTTCGGCTGGCCTACCAGTACAACCGCGATGACCGACTGGTGGGCTACGGCAGTTCCGGCGGGCCGGTCCTTACGCTGGGCGATGTCGTCTTGGATGGTTTGGGGCGGCTTGCCGTCGGCCGCGAGACGCTCTCCGACACCCAAGGGGGCGTCTCAACCCAAACGCTGGAATACGCCTACGACCGTCGGAGGCAGTTGACCCAGGCCCGCCGCACGGCCAACGACGGCGCTTGGACGCAACACAGCTACGCCTATCGCTTGGACGGCAGCCTGGCCCGTCAAACCGTCCAGTCCTCCTCCGCGCCACAAGACATCACCGACTATGGCTACTACGGCGACCTGCTGGTTTCCGCCACCGGCAGTGAGCAGTTCAGCCTCACTTGGGATCTCAACGGCAACCTCACTAACCTGCCTAACACCCCCGAACAGACCATTGTGGCCTACAACTGGGCCGACCAGTTGTGTTCAGCCAGATTCCCCGACCTTACGCTTGAGAATCGTTATGCCCCTGATGTGGGGTTGGTCCACAGGCAGGTCTCGTCTGGGCCTACCACCACGCGCCGCAAGTACGTCTGCGGCGAGGATGGCGGCCTGCCGGTCGTGCTGCTGGAGCTGGACCCCGGCCCGGACCCCAACACCACCGACGATGTGATCCTGCGGCGGTACTACTGGGCGTCCGGGCAAGTCTTGCTGCAGGAAGACAGCGACCCCAACACCGCCGCCGCAGGCCGGTACTTCTACCTCCACGACCGCCTCGGCAGCGTCCGGCTGGTGGTCAATGCCGCCGGCCAAGTCAAGCACCGGTACGAGTACGATCCCTTCGGCCGAACGCAGGTCCACCAGGCCGCCGCCGACGCCCCGGAGAACCCCTGGCAATTTGCCGGCCAGTTCTTCGACCCGGACCTGGGCCAATACTACCTCCGCGCCCGGTACTACCACCCCGCCCTCCCCCGCGTCACCGCCCGCGACCCCGTCCAGGGCGACTTCGAAGAACCCCTCTCGCTGCATCCATATCTCTACTGCCGCAGTGATCCGGTCAACGACGTTGATCCTTCTGGGGAGTTCGCGATGGGGGACATGGCGACGGCCGTCGGGTTGGGCATGCGCGCCTACAGCACGTACAGCACCGTGCAGAGCATCAAGGGCTACGTCCAGGAGTTTGTCGCGGACGTGGAGCTGCACGGCATCTTCAAGGGGGCCGCCATCGCGGCGACCAGCATCGGCGCAAACGTTGCCGCCGACTACTTGTTCGGGGTGGCGCTGCGCGGGATGGCGCAGGTGGCAGGCCAACTCGCCCGGTTCGCCGGAAGCCAGATCCACAAACACCACGTCTTTCCGAAGTTTCTCGGCGGTCTGCCCAAAGGAGCAAGATACGGCCTTGACAAGGGCAAGCACATTCTGTTCCATAAGCAGCTCAAGGAGCGACTAGTCGATGAGTTTGGGTTGGAGCGCAAGGCCAAGAACTGGTCCTACGATCAATGGGATTTTTTCTTGAAACAGGGCAACAACCAGCGCCGGATGCAGGACCTGCTTTGGGATTTCACCACCGAGTTCGATCGGGCGCACGGAAGCAACATGTTGCCGGTTCTTCTGGAGCAATTCATGGTGCAATTGGAGTGATCAGGAGGCTATGACGACCATGATATTGCTGCAACTGACTTCTAATCACCCCGATCCGGTGGTGCCAGACAGGGAGTGGCGCCGGGCCATGCGCGGTCAGCAGATCTGCGCTGAGTGCAAGTCCATCGATCGCAGGCGGTATCCCCAGCCATGGAATGTAGTGTTGGCCGAGCATCCGGGGCATTTAATTACGGGCTCTGTTAGTGAGGGTGGCGGGGTAATCTTTCACGTCAGGTTCATCGAAATGAATCGCCACGAGCTGGCGGGCTATGTTTTCGGCACGTGCGAAGAGGCTGGGGCAGGACGCATTGACGAGTACGTCACCTGCTATCATAAGGACATCATCGTCCCGCGTGGCAATGAGAAGAGCGAGTACGACATTTGCGGAACCTGCGGCAACATACACTTTCACTGGTGGCGGAGCGAAAGGACGCAATACGTGTTACGCTGCTATCTCTCGGACGCCGCGGTGTACCAGGACGCAAATGGCACGCTGTACCTGCGGGAGGATTTGGCGATGGGGCTGGACCTTTCGGAGTGGCCGGACGCCGGCTGGCGTCCCATCGAGGTTCGCGACACGCCCCTCGACGGCCGGCGGTTGCCCATTGACCCGCCCGATGCACCTTGGTAACGAATGCGGCCGCCGCGCAGGTGCAACCGCCACGTGAAAGTGGTCCGGGCGTGCCGCCAAGCTTCTGGAGCAATTCATGGAGCAATTGAAGTGATCAGGAGGCCATGACGACCATGATATTGCTGCAACTGACTTCGAATCACCCCAATGTGGCGGTGTCAGACAGGGAGTGGCACTGGGCCATGCGCGGTCAGCAGGTCTGCGCTGAGTGCAAGTCCATCGATCGCAGGCGGTATCCCCAGCCATGGCATGTAGTGTTGGCCGAGCATCCGGGGCATTGCATTGAGGCCCCTGTTAGTGAATGTGGAGGGAGCATCTTTCACGTCAGGTTCATCGAAATGATCCGCCACGAGCTGGCGGGCTATGTTTTCGGCACGTGCGAAGAGGCCGGGGCAGGCCGCATCGACGAGTGCGTCACCTGCTATCACAAGGATATACTCGTGCCGCGCGGTAATGAGAAGAGCGAGTACAGCATCTGCGGAACCTGCGGCAGCATACACTTTCACTGGTGGCGGAGCGAAAAGACGCAATACGTGTTGCGCTGCTATCTCTCAGACGCGGCGGTGTACCAGGACGCGAGCGGGTGGCTGTATCTGCGCGAGGATTTGGCGATGAGTCTGGACCTTTCGGAGTGGCCGGACGCCGGTTGGCGTCCCATCGAGGTCCGCGACACGCCCCTCGACGGCCGGCGGTTGCCCATTGACCCGCCCGACGCACCTTGGTAACGAAGGCGGCCGCCACATGAAAGTGGTCCGGGCGTGCCGCCAAGCTTAAGGAGCAGGCTCGTGTGGTACCTGGTGACCCAACGGACAATGACGGAGTGTTCGCCCGGTGAGCTGGTGTTTCCAGACGAAACCTGGCGCAGGCGCTGTCCGCAGAACGGCCTATGCCCGACGTGCGGGCATGTTGATCGGCGGCGGTATCCGGCGCCGTTCGATATCGTGCTGCAACAGGCCCCGGAGGGCCAACCGTGCCCGCGGGTCGAGGGCACCGGCGTAACCATCTGGCGGCGCGAGGTTGTCGAGATGGTGGCCGAGCATCTGCGGGACTTGGCGTTCGGGCGCTGCTTCCTGGCGGACGGGTCAGAGCTTTCCCGGTACGTTACGTGCTACTCGCGCGACTGTGTCGTGATCCGAGGCAACCGTTACAGCAGGTATCAAACGTGCCCGGATTGCGGCACGATTGTCTCGCACGTCAAGCCCGGCCCGCAATACTTGCTGCGGGGCGACGTGGGCGAGGGGAAGGTCTGCCAAGACGCGTTTTGTCGGTTGATTCTTCCCGAAGCCGTCGTCTTGTCCCAGCCAGACTTGGATGGATGGGACGGCGATCCGTATTGTCCGGAGCTCGTGGCGCTCGAACCGCTTTACGTCCGCGACGAACCCGCCGTGATGGCGTAGCAGGGCGTAGTGGGGGAGAGCCGCCTGTTTTGGGGGTAGGTGCGGCATCCCGGCGTGTCGGGATTGCCGGCCATCTCTTATCGCCGCATTCTCAGGATAACTCGGGCTGTCTCTGGGGCCATTGTGCGACGATGTCGTCGCCGGGATGTGCGCGCGGACAGGTACAATTCAGGTACAGTCGCGCTCCCCGCCGAAAAACCAAGGAGCAGCTAAGTTGCTGCTCCTAAGAAAGTTACGTCAATGGCGGGGGGTGGATTTGAACCACCGACCTCCGGGTTATGAGCCCGGCGAGCTACCAGACTGCTCCACCCCGCGATCTTTACTTTTTCCACCCGCCGCGGCGGGCCAAACAGAGTGTACCGGCTTTCCCATTTGCCCGTCAAGGAAAACCCGCCAGCTATTTTGCGACGGTTTCTTTTCGGCCCGCGGGCTGTTAGCATCTTTCGACAACCCTCGCGTGCCCACGGCCTGCCTGAGCCACCGCGCCTTCCCACTCACGGGGCCTCAAACTTGTGATTCGGATGGCGCACGGTCAGCACCGCGCAGGGGGACTTGCGCACCACCTTCTCCGCCACGGTGCCCAAGAGCATCGAGGCGATCGCGCCCCGCCCGTGCGTCGCCAGCACGATAAGATCAACCCCATGCTCCCGTGCGTAGCGGATGATCTCCAGAAACGGCCGGCCCACCAGCACCTTTGTGATGACCTCGCGCGCCACTTCCTGCAGCCGCTCCGCCGCGAACCGGCGCATCTGTTCCTCCGCCGCCTTACGCATCTCCTCCGCCGGCATCACCACGGGCACGACCGTGGCCGTCTCCCCGGCGCCCAACCAATACTGGTAGGCCTCGTCCACCACGTGCAGGCAGTGCAACTCCGCCCCGAATTGCCGCGCCAAGTCCAACGCATACGGCAACGCCACCAGAGAATGCTCCGAAAAATCCGTCGGATACAGAATCGTCTTGAACCGGTCCATCACATACCCTCGCCGACTTGCCCTTACGGATAAACGACTGCCGCCGTCTCGCTCCTACTCGATTATACACCCGCTGCCAACCCCGTCAACGCCGCACGCGAGCCTTCTTCTCACCAAGCTCTTCCGCCGTCAGGTCCCCTGTTTTTGCTTGAATCACCCTGCGTCTTGACCTCTACTGTTCCTTCAGGACCGCCGCCCAAGTAGGTGGTTGGAGGTGCGCAAGATGGATTTGGTTACCGGCGGGACCGGGTTTCTGGGCAGCCACATTGTTGAGCGCCTCGTCCAGGCTGGGCGAAAGGTCCGCGCCCTCGTCCGCCCCACATCCGACATACACCTGCTGGAGACCCTGGGCGTGGAGCTGTTTCGGGGCGACCTGACCGACCCCGCCAGTTGCCGGGCCGCCTGCGCGGGCGTGGACACCGTTTTCCATGCCGCCGCCAAGGTCGGAGACTGGGGCCCCTGGCAGGAGTTCCAGACCCACACGATCGACGCCACGCATCAACTGGCGCTGGCGGCGCTGGACGCCGGCGTCCGCCGTTTCATTCACATCTCCAGCATCAGCGCCTACGGCCATCCCAACGGCAAGGGGCTGGTGCTGGATGAAACCGCCCCGCTGGGGGTCCACGTACACCGGTGGAGTTACTACACCCTGGCCAAGGTGGCGGTGGAGAGGCTGCTGTGGGATCTGCACCGTGAAAAAAAGCTGCCGCTCACCGTGATTCGCCCGTCCTGGATTTACGGTCCGCGGGACCGCACCACCATCGTCCGGCTGCACCGAATGATTACGACCGGCCGAATCAAGATCCTCGGCTGCGGCGACAATCGGCTCAACACGATCTTCGCGCCCAACGTCGCCGACGCCTGCCTGCTGGCCGCCAGCCGGGACGCCGCCCTCGGCCAGGCTTACAACGTCAGCAACGACGGTTTGGTGACGCAGAGGGAGTTTCTGACGCTGTGGGCGGAGGCCTTTGGGTGTTCGGCGCCGAGGCGACACATGCCGTTTGCGGTGGCGGCCTCGGCCGGGCTGGTCTGCGAATGCATGGGCCGCCTGCTGCGCCGGAAAAAGCCGCCGTTCATCACGCGGTACAGCGTGTGGCTGATGGGGCGCGACGTGTTCTTCTCGACGGAGAAGGCGCAGAGGCAACTGGGCTGGTCGCCGCGGCTGGGCTACCGGCAGGCGGTGCCCCTTACCGCCCAATGGTTCCTGCAGCACGGCCGCCCCTGAGACCAGGCGCGGCCCGCACGGGTCACCACGGGCGGCCGGGGTCACCGGCGGACGTACACGTCGTACACGTACTTGAGCTGGCGGGTCTCGTTCGGCTGGAGGCACAGTTGCCAGGTGAGTTTCTGGAGGCCATTCATCCGCAGCAGGCCCTTGGCCAGCTTCTCCTCTTTGGCCTCGGGGTCGGTGCTCTTGACCTGGCCCGACAGGGTCTTGGCGATCTCCAGGGCGATTTCACGATCCTGGAGGTTGGTGGCGGAGAGAGTGCCCTCGACGGTCACCAGGTCGAAATGACCGTCGTACATCACCAGGGCGTCGCGCTGCCGTTGGGTCTCGCGCTCGGCCTGGTCGGCCCGGACGTTGACCGCTTGGGTGAGCTTGAGGTCCTTCTTCGCCCCCGGCGGGGTGTACAACAGGGTGTCCTGGCCCAGAATCGCGCCGTCCTTGGCGGTCATGGCCGGGGCCGTCGTCCAGGGTGTTTGCGTGGTATTAATCAGCCGCACCACGTGCCAGACCACCTCCGGCTGCTCCTCCTGCGGCTCGGCTGCTTGATACGCATACCTGTCCCGCTCGTTGACGTAATCCGGGATGTCCCACTTATAAACGTGCTCGTAGGGGACTTCTGCGGTGAACAGGGGGTAATAGCCGACCTGATCCCGCTTGAGCTGGACGCCGGCCAAGGGGTAAAGGAACAAGTCCTCGGCCGTCTTGCCCGCCTGCTCCGCCCCATATACCGGCATCGCCCCCATTGCTCCTCCTCCTCCTCCCATGGACGCCATGTTGTAGGCAACTCTTTGGGTCGCCACCCGAGCCGCCCTCGCCTGGTCGCCCCGGGTGCTTTCTCCCCGCACGAGGGCCTCCAGGAACCCAGCCAGGTTCTCCTTCAGGGCCAGGGGACTGACGATGTCGGCAAACTGCAAGTGAGGATAGCCCGTGACCAGCGATACGGACGCCTCTTCGAGGTCCGTCACCTCATTGACGACCAAGGCGCTGGCCGAAATGCGCGCCTTGTCGGCCTGGCTGATGTCCACCTGATAGCTCGGCGTCCAGGTAACGCCTTTGGCCAGGTAACTCACTGTCAGCCGCCCGCCCCCTGCCGGCGCCGAGCCTAAGGAGGGTCCCAAGCGCACTTCCAAGAGCATCCGTTTTTCCGGCTGAGCCCAGGTGCGTTTCGGCTGGCCCTCGACGAAATCCACCCGCTGGATCTGGCCGGCCTCCACGACGACCAATTCCATCTCCGTCCGGATCAATACGGCTCTACCTCCTCGCGCATACCCGTCCAATTCCAACGCGACGCTTCGGCCGGGGTCATAGGGCCGGGGCTCCGGCCGGGCTGATTCTTCCAGCACCCCCTCGATCATCCCCTGAACCAACTCCTGGCCCAGATGCACCCGCACCTTCACGCCGACGTTCGCCTTGAGCAGGTGATAGACCGAGGTGGCGGGCGAGTCCTTCGCCGCCTCCACCTCCAGCGCTACCACGCTTTCGACCGGCAGGTCTTGCGGATACGAGACCCAATAGGTCCCGTGCGTCCCTGCCCCTGGCGGCCGAACGCGGAACACCCGTTGGCCCGCCGGCGCCTCCACCGTGGTTACAAAATACCCCAGACCATTCTTGAAGAGCGCCAGGCTTTCCACGCGGCTCGGCACGGTAACGATCGGTCCGCTCTCCGCCGCAGGAGCGACCCCGGCCGTGCCTAGCACCGCCAGCACCACCCAACCCAGGAACCTGCTTTGTCGTGCCATGACTGACCTTCCTTTCCGGCCTCGGCCGCGCCGTTTCAGATACGAGGGAGCACCTTGCTTTCCTGTCCGCCACACGGGATCCGAACCCGGCCTATCCAGCGGCCGCCATGATCCAGGATAGACGAGGCTGCCCCTGCCTGCCTGTAAAATCCGCGTAAAAAGACACGACCAGCCCCGGCCTGCGCCTTCCTCGGCCCGGTCGGCGGGCGTCACCGGGCATTGGGCGTGCCTCGAGAGCCGGGGCGTCAATCCCGGGCGACGACCGGGCTGGGGCGTCTGTTCTGGATCCTCGCCCAGGTGTCTTTCAGCGTAATCGTGCGGTTAAAGACCAGTTTGCCGGGTTTGCTGTCCGGGTCCACGCCGAAGTAGCCCAGTCGTTCGAACTGGAATCGGTCCAACGGCCGCGCCTGAGCCAGGCTCGGCTCGACCCGGCAGCCGGTGACGACCTCCAGCGAATCAGGGTTGAGATTCACGGTGAAGTCCTGTCCCTCCGGCGCCTCGCCGGGGTCCTCCTTGCTGAAGAGGTGTTCGTACAGTCGCACCTCGGCCTCGACGGCGTGTCGGACCGAGACCCAGTGCAGGGTGGCCTTGACCTTCCGGCCATCGGGAGCGTCGCCGCCGCGGGTGGCCGGGTCGTACGTGCACCGCAGCTCCACCACGCGGCCGGCGGCGTCCTTGATCGCCTCCCGGCAGGTGATGAAGTAGGCGTACCGCAGCCGCACCTCCCGCCCCGGCGCCAGGCGGAAGAACTGCTTGGGCGGGTTCTCCAGGAAGTCGTCCTGCTCAATATACAGCTCCGGCCCAAACGGGACCTGGCGGGTGCCGGCCGAGGCATCCTCCGGGTTGTTGACCGCGTCGAGCAGTTCGTCTTTCCCTGCCGGGTAATTGGTAATGACCACCTTCAGCGGCCGCAGCACCGCCATCACCCGCGGGCTGGTCTTGTTGAGAATCTCCCGCCCACAGTGCTCCAGCAGGGCATAATCCACCGTCGAGTTGAACTTGTTCACGCCGATCACCGAGCAGAAATGCCGGATCGCCTCCGGCGAGTATCCCCGCCGCCGCAGCCCACAGATGGTCGGCATTCGCGGATCGTCCCACCCGCGGACCCGGCCCTCCTTGACCAGCCGGCCCAGCAGCCGCTTGCTCATCACCGTGTGAGTGAGGTTGAGCCGGGCAAACTCAATCTGCTGCGGGTGGTAAATCCCCAGTTCCTCGAGGAACCAATCGTACAACGGCCGGTGGTTCTCGAACTCCAGGGTGCAGATCGAATGCGTGATCCCTTCGATGCTATCCTCCAGCCCGTGCGCCCAGTCGTACATGGGATAGATGCACCAGGCGTCGCCCTGCCGATGGTGGCTCGCGTGCAGGATGCGGTACATGACGGGGTCGCGCATATTGAGATTCGGATGCGCCACGTCGATTTTCGCCCGCAGGGTGCGCGAGCCGTCGGCGAACTCGCCCCGCCGCATCCGCTCCAAGAGGTCCAGGTTCTCCTCGACGCTGCGGCAGCGATAGGGGCTTTCCTGGCCCGGCTGGGTGAGGGTGCCGCGGTAGTCGCGGACCCGCTCGCCCGTCAGGTCGCACACGTAGGCCCTGCCTTTCTTGACCAGGTCCACCGCCCACTGATACATCTGCTCGAAATAGTCGGACGAGAAGAAAAGCCGGTCCTGCCAGTCCCACCCCAGCCACTTCACGTCCTCAATGATGCTCTGGACGTACTCCTCATCTTCCTTGGTGGGGTTGGTGTCGTCGAACCGCAGGTTGCACTTGCCGGCGAACTCAGCCGCAATGCCGAAGTTCAGGCAGATGCTCTTGGCGTGCCCGATGTGCAGATAGCCGTTCGGCTCGGGAGGAAAGCGGGTGTGGACCCGCCCACCCCACTTGCCGGTGCGGCCATCCTCCGCCACGATCTGCCGAATGAAGTCCGTCCGCTCCCCCGCTGCACCCTGATCGTTCTGATTCATGTGTCCGCCCGTGACCCCCATAATGGATTCATGCCTGCCGCCTTTTTGACCGATGGTCCCTTAAGGTTGGTTCCTGCGCCCGCCCCTTGGCGGACTACCGATAAGATGTTATACTTCTTCGGTTAAGACGCAAGGTTTTTTGGTCCGCCCACAACACGGGTCAAGGCATGATAACCAACAATGCCGTCCGGCGCGCGACGCGGCTGCTCTCGGCCATCGGCAACACGCCGATGGTTGAGCTGGGCCGGCTCAACCCCAACCCCCGCGTCCGGCTGCTGGCCAAGCTCGAAGGGAACAACCCCGGCGGATCGGTCAAGGACCGCACTGCCCTCTACATGATCGAGAAGGCCGAGCAAGCCGGGCTTCTTACGTCCGATAAGGTCATTCTCGAACCCACCAGCGGCAACACCGGCATCGCCCTAGCCATGATCGGGGCCGCCAAGGGCTACAAGGTGAAATTGACCTTGCCCGACTGCGTCAGTTCCGAACGCCGGCTCATTCTCGAGGCGTTCGGCGCCGAGGCCGTCATTACCTGCGCGAGGGAAGGCACCGACGGCGCCATCCGCAGGGCCCGGCAGCTCTACGAAGAGGACCCCGACCGCTACTACATGCCCAACCAGTTCGCCAATCCCAACAATCCCCTGGCCCACTACGAGACCACCGGCCCGGAAATCTACGCCCAGTGCGACGGCGAGGTGGACGTGTTCGTTACGGGCATGGGAACCACTGGTACCCTCATGGGGGTATCTCGCTACCTGAAGGAGCGCGAACCCCGCGTCCGCGTCGTGGGCGTGGAGCCGGTCCCCGGCCATACCATCCAGGGTCTCAAGAACATGACCGAGGCCATCGTGCCCCAAATCTACGACCGCGGCCAACTCGACGAGGTCATTCCCATGCCCGACGAGGAGGCCTTCGACACCACGCGGCGCTTGGCCGTCGAAGAAGGCATCTTCGCCGGCGTCTCCAGCGGGGCCGCCGTCGCCGGGGCCATCCGCCTGGCGCGGGACCTGTCCGGCGGCACGATTGTAACGCTCATCTGCGACCGCGGCGACCGCTACCTCAGCACCGCGCTCTTCCGCTCCGTCTGCGCCAAATGCCCACCGTGATCGGCACGCACCTGGCGTGCAGCGAGCCGATTACTCCCCTCCAGCCCACCCATTCTGCGAGGCCCGCGCAAAACCCGCGGACCGCCGTGGACATACTCGAAAATCCCGTCAGCGGGCGGCCACTTTGAGCCTTGACCTGTTCCCCACGTACGCCTAAGCTACCGGCTGGCGCGCAACGTGTTGGATAGAAAAAGGAGGCAGCTATGAATCGTCGAGATTTCGCCAAAAGCGTCTTAATCCTGGGACTGGGGGCTGAGGCTGGATGTCAGGCAGTCTCCACGGGTCAGACGACGAGCCGGCCCGGCAATGACTACGAGGAACCAGCCCAGAGACTGCCCATCAGGAGATTTGACGTCGTCGTCGCGGGGGGCGGTACCGCAGGGGTTGTGGCGGCCCTGGCCGCGGCGCGGCAAGGCGCCAAGACCGCCCTGGTCGAGGTCAAGGGCTACACCGGCGGCACCGTCGTCGAGGGCGGAACCGCACTGCACAGTTACTTCAATCTGTGGAAGGCCTTTCCCGGCGTGCCGAAGCGGCAGGTGGTCAGGGGGATTCCCGCCGAGATCATCGACCGCCTGCTCAAGGTGGGCGGCGCCACGGGCTACCCCGAGACGGAGCGGAGATACGATTACGATTCGGTCTGCACCGCGATCGACACGGAACTGTACAAGCTCGTCACGATGGAGATGCTCGACGAGGCCGGGGTATTCATGGCCCTCAACACGATGCTGACCGGCGCCATCAAGGACCGGCTGCGTCTAAAGGGGGTGATCGTGAACAGCCGGTCGGGACGCGAGGCGTTCCTGGCCAAAACCTTCGTGGACTGCACCGGGTACGGGGACCTGGCCGCCTACGCCGGCGCCAAATGCACCGAGTTGAACGATTACGCAGTGGTGAACAGCATTGGGATGGGGAACGTGAGCCTGGAAAAGTTCTATGATTTTCTCCAATCGAAGGACGCGGTGGGCGAACTCTGCCGGGGCTTGCGGGATGGGGAAGAAAGACAGATCGTGCGGCTGGGCGTGAGCGCGGCGAGGATGCCGACGGAATTCACCCAACGGGCCGGGCAGATCGGCATGACGGCGCTGACGACGACGGTGCACGACAACTACTTCATGTTCATCAAGGTCAACTTCAAGATGTCGCAGAATCCGATCAACAGGGACGCCGCCGCCCAGGCCGAACTCGAGCTGCGGAAGCGGCAGTTGCAGGCGCTGGAACTGTTCCGCAAGTACATCCCCGGCTGCGAGAAGGCGTTCATGGCGCGGACGAGCCCGTCGCTGTGCATCCGCCGCGCCCGCGTCGTCGCGTGCGACTATGACATCGCCCACGAGGACGTGATCGAGGCCCGCCACTTTGGAGACGACGTCATGGCCTATGGTTTCCACGACTCCGCGCCGCGCTTCCAGATCAAGAACGGCGGAACCTACGGGATCCCGTACAAGGCCCTGCGGGTGGCCGACATCGACAACCTGCTCGCCGCCGGCATGATGATCACCTCCGACCCTCGCGCCCACATGTCCACGCGGAACACGGTCAGTTGCATGGGCCAGGGCCAGGCGGCCGGCACGGCCGCCGCCCTCTGCGCCGCCCGGAACTGCGGCACGCGTGAACTGCCCTACCCTGACCTGCGCCAAGCCCTCGAAAGCAACGGGGTGTACTTTGAAGCCTAGAGGCGGCAGCACGGAGTTAACCACGAAGTGATCGTTACCCGCTTTGCCCCCAGCCCGACGGGCTATCTGCACATCGGCGGGGCCCGGACCGCCCTGTTCTGCTATTTGCTGGCCCGGCACCACGGCGGCAAGATGATTCTCCGGATCGAGGACACCGACCAGAAGCGTAACACGCCCACGGCGACGCAGCAGGTCATCGACGACCTCCGCTGGCTGGGCATTGAGTGGGACGAAGGCCCGGACGTGGGCGGCCCCCACGGTCCCTACCTCCAGTCCCAACGCCTGCACCTCTACGCCGAGTACGCCCGGCGGCTGCTCGACGCCGGCCGGGCCTACTACTGCTTCGACACCACTGCGGACCTTGAAACCCTGCGCGAAGACGCCGTCGCCAGGAAAACAACCTTCGCCTACCCCCGTCCGATTGTTTTCCCCTCTCACGCCGACGCCGAGGAGGCCCGGGCCGCCGGCCGGCCCGTTACCATCCGCTTTGCCATGCCGAAGGAGGACATTACGGTCAGCGACGTCGTCCGCGGCCAGGTCCGCTTTCCCCGCACTGAGCTGGGCGACTTCATCATCATCAAGAGCGACGGCTACCCCACCTACCACTTCGCCTGCGTCGTCGATGACGAACTCATGGGCGTCACGCACGTCATCCGCGGCCAGGAACACCTGATGAACACGCCCTACCACCTCGCCCTGCAGCGCGCCCTCGGTTTCCGTACGCCCGTCTATGCCCACATGTCGGTAACGGTGAGCGAATCCGGGGGCAAACTCTCCAAACGCGACCGGGCCAAGGTGCTGCTGCAGGCCATCAAGGCCCGCCAGGGCCAGATCGACCTCGACGCCCTCGCCGCCGCGGGCTCGATCAGCCGCGCTGAACTCGACGGCTTCCTGGCCGGCGAATCCACCCCCGACGGCCCCAACATCACCGCCCTGGCCAACACCCTGCACGTCACCCTGCCCGAGATCAACGTCGTGGACTTCTTCGCCAGCGGGTATCTCCCCGAGGCGCTGCTCAACTTCATCGCGCTGTTGGGCTGGTCCCCCGCCGACCAGGCAAAGTCCGACATCATGACCCGCGACCAGTTCATCGCCGCCTTCGACCTCAACCGCCTCAACAAGACCAACAGCCTCTTCGACCGCCAGAAGCTCGTCGCCTTCAACACCGAACACTTGCGCCTCCTGCCCCCGGACCGTCTGCGCCAACACTTCCGCCGCTACCTCGAAACCGTCGGGTCCCCCGTCGCCGCCGCCGATGACGCCGCCCTGGAACGGCTGCTCCAAATCAACGCCGGCGCCCGGACGCTGGCCCAGGTCGAACAAAAGTGCCGCTTCCTTTACACTGACACCGTCGAGCTTGACCCCGACGCCGTGAACAAGGTGCTGCAAAAAGGTGACGCCCCCAAACTCCTCGCCGCCGCCCGCGCGGCGCTGGGCGTTCCGGACACATGGACCGCCGAGAACCTCCACCAGATCATCGAGCGCCTCTGCCTCGAGCACGGCGTGGGCCTGGCCAAGATTGCGCAACCCCTCCGCGTCGCCGTCACCGGCACGACCATCAGCCCCCCCATCGGCGACTCGCTGGCCCTGCTGGGCAAGCAGCGCGCTCTCGGGCGTATCGATCGCGCCCTGTCGCTGCTGGGGACTGCTTGACAACGCGGCTCGCGTCACTCGCCCCCGGATCAGCACGGCGCCCCAGCCTCGACAATGTGCCGCACGCCTTGGGTTCGCGCCTCCGTTACCGCCCATGATGCGCCGCGTCATACGGCGCCCGCCGAGCGGGGCATTTCTGCCGCCGGCACCGTTCGCACGGCTCAAGCCGCCGCTGGCTGGGAAACACCATCGCCGAAAGAGATTTGGCCGGCAGCATCAGCAGACTCTTGGTCAGCCTCACCCCGATCCGACCCGGCCCCTCCCCCAGGAGCGCAAACAACGGCCGCTGCTCTTCGATCGGCCAATCCGGCAGCGCCCCCGGACACAACAACGATATGGTCTTCACCCCCCATACCCCAAGGATATATCCCTCCGCTGCCGCCACGGCGCACTGTAACGCTTCTTCCCCAATCGCATCCCACCAATACTGCGTCAGCGGTTCATTCGCTTCGGCTGGTCGCTCCTCCAGCTCTGCCCCGCACGTCGCCAGCAGTCCGAATACTCGCTCCACACCCTGCAAGTTCTCCCGCAGCGCCCGCCCCTCAAACGCCTGCCCTGCGATCATGACGCGGTTACCCTCCCACCGCTCCACCGCCGCCGCTCGCACCGCCGCCTTCGGCCGCGCCATCGCCCGCGCTCGCTCCAGGAAGTCCCTCGCCTGCTTCGCGTCGGCCGTCCCCGGCTTAAGCCGCAATCGCCCCAACAGCCGCCCCAACTCCGCCTCAAACGCAATGTCCTCCAGCACTACCGTCTCCGACACGCCGTCCTCCCCGCCCCCACCCTCTCACCCAAAGTGCAACTCTACAATATCCTTGTCCCGTAGCACGTACTCCCGCGGCACGTGCGGCGAGGATGGAGGTCAACAATGCCAGGCAGGACCCGACAAACCGAACAATATGTCAGTGTCTCGTGCTGGCGCCGAACCAAATGGCTCCTCGAGGCCATTCGG
>Ga0315295_10000496_pt1 | contig 34282 bp, 33 predicted proteins | sample YL17G14_0_MG_FD_204453 | JGI IMG/M metagenome (GOLD analysis project Ga0315295, IMG submission 204453) | Sediment microbial communities from Yellowstone Lake, YNP, Wyoming, USA - YL17G14_0 | ecosystem: Environmental > Aquatic > Freshwater > Lake > Sediment | place: USA: Wyoming | collected...
ATAATTGGGATTGGTGAATACGAAGGAAATGTTCAAGAAAGCATTTGCGGGAAAATACGCGATCCCGGCTTATAACTTCAACAACATGGAGCAGCTGCAGGCGATCATGCTTGGTTGTTCTGAATCGAAGTCCCCGGTAATTCTGCAGGTATCCAAAGGAGCGCGGGAATACGCCAACCAGACGCTTTTAAGATATATGGCAATGGGCGCAGTGAAGATGGTCAGGGAGATGGGATCCAATATCCCCGTTACTCTCCATTTGGACCATGGCGATTCTTTTGAACTTTGCAAATCCTGCATTGAGTTCGGCTTTTCCTCGGTCATGATCGACGGCTCCCACCTGCCCTATGATGAAAACGTAAAACTCACAAAACAAGTAGTGGAATTCGCCCACCCTTATGATGTCAGCGTGGAAGGGGAGCTGGGAGTCCTGGCCGGCATCGAGGAGCATGTAGTGGCGGAAAAATCCCATTATACCGATCCTAATGAAGTCCAGGACTTTGTCAAGAAAACCGGCGTGGACTCTTTGGCGATTTCCATCGGCACCTCGCACGGGGCTTACAAGTTCAAATTAAAACCCGGTGATTCCGTCCCCCCGCTCCGCTTCGACATCCTACACGAAATAGAAAAGAAACTGCCCGGCTTCCCCATCGTCCTCCACGGCGCTTCTTCCGTCCTTCCCAAATATGTGGACATGATCAACCAGTACGGCGGAAAGCTCGAAGGCGCCTCGGGTGTACCTGAAGACCAATTGAGGGAAGCGGCGCGCTCCGCGGTCTGCAAGATCAATATCGATACCGACGGCCGCATGGTGATGACCGCAGTCATCAGAAAAGTCTTTGCGGAAAATCCCAAGGAATTCGACCCGAGAAAATACCTGGGGCCGGCCAGGAAAGAACTGATCGAGCTCATCAAGCATAAGAATACTGAAGTTTTGGGATCGGCTAACAGAGCATAAAAGAGGTAAACCATGAAAGTTAAATTTAACGGAAAAGATTTAAACCTAAAGAAGATCGGGATATTGACCGGCGGCGGGGACTGCGCCGGGCACAACGCGGTAATCGTGGGACTTTTGCGCCGGATCAATCAGGCTAACTTATCTCTCCCGGCCGATGAAAAAATGGAGCTAGTGGGACTGCTCGAAGGCTGGAAGGCCCTAACCCGCGACTCCAATAACACCATGCCGCTTCAGCTTTTGGATATTGAGGAAAGCTTTACTGTGGCCGGAACTATTTTAAAATCTTCCCGCACCAATCTTTTCTCAAAAGATAATTTGGAAAAGAAAATGCCGGAGAAGGCCATGGAAAACCTGAAAAAATTGGGAATAGACTGTCTGGTCGTTCTGGGCGGGGATGACACCCTGGGCGCTGCGGGAAAACTGGGTCAGCAGTACACCTTCCCCATGTTCGGCGCTCCCAAGACCATGGACAACGATGTTTACGGGACAGAAATGACCTATGGTTTTGAATCTGCCGTCGAAGAAGCGGTCCATTTTATCGAGAACTGCCGCACCACCGCCGAATCCCACAATCGCTGTTTTGTCATAGAACTCCTGGGCCGCCACGCGGGCTGGGTAGCAATGTGGGCTGGGATCGCTGGCGGAGCCGAAATTACTCTGCTTCCAGAAGAAGTCGTCAATATGGACGAGGTCATTAAAAAAGTAGAGAAAGCGATCGCCAAGAAACAGCACTGCATCGTGGTGGTGTCCGAGGGCGCCCGCTTGTTCGACACCCGTTATCCGGAAGTGATCAACAAAATACACCAGAAAATGTTGGAAACGGTTATGGCCGATCCCAAGTACGCGCTGGTCAAGGCCCGCCACGAAATGCCCAGGAAAAAGGACGCTTTCGGTAACGAGCAATTAGGCGGCATCGGGGAATACATTTTTGCTATATTGGAAAAGCATACCAAAGGATTCGAGTACCGCTATCAGAACTGCGGGCATGCCATCCGCGGCGGGGTCGCCCATGTTATAGACAGGATATTAGGCCTGCGCTACGGCGATGCCATATTTAATTTCATGAAAGAAGGTAAGTTCGGAGTTTATCCGGGCATCGAGAACGATAAGATCGCGGCCCGGAATTTATTGGATGTAAAGGGCGGGCGCTTTGTCCCGCCGGACCACCAGCTCTTCTCCATGCGCAACGCGGTGGACTTTATTTAACTCGCCAGCATATTCGCCAGCTTGTAAGCCGCCATGTCGATCTGCTTTTTCCGGCGCAGGACTTCCTCTACCGGGGTCTCAACTATTTTATCGGAAACCAAGCCTACCATTAGATCCTTCTTGCCTTCAATTAAGAGTTGAACCGCTCTCGCACCTAACTTGCAGGCCGCTTCCCGGGAGAGCGCGGTGGGCGCCCCGCCCCTTTGCATATGCCCCAGAATGGAAACTCTGACATCCAGCTTGGTTCGCTTCTGCAGCTGCTTGGCAATATCGTGCGCCCGACCTGCCCCCTCCGCCAGCACCACAATGAAACTGGATTTGCCCCTCTGCTGGCCGTAGCGAAGTTTCTGTCCGATAGCGTCTATATTAAAAGGTACTTCAGGAATTATAATGGCTTCCGCCCCCGCCACCAACCCCACATCCAGGGCAATAAAACCATTATTTCTACCCATGACTTCGATCACAAAGACCCTCTCATGGGAAGTGGCCGTGTCGCGGATCTTATCAATGGCTTCCAGCGCGGTGTTGACCGCGGTGTCAAAACCGATGGAATAGTCGGTGCCATAAATGTCGTTATCGATGGAGGCCGGCACATTTACTATAGAAACGCCGAATTCCCTGGATAAAGCCTGAGAGGCGTGCAGGGAACCGTCCCCGCCGATCACCACCAAGCCCTGGATATTGAAAGCCTGCAGTTTCTCGAAAGCCTTCTTGCGGACCTCTTTCTTCTTGAACTCCGGACAGCGGTGGGTGTGCAGCATGGTGCCGCCGCGGTTGATGATGCCGCCCACGGACTGCAGCTCCAGGTCGCGGATCTTGCCCTCGATCAATCCCTGCCAACCCCGCTCGATCCCAAAGACCTTTAAACCATTATATATGGCGGTGCGTACCACGGCGCGGATGGCAGTATTCATCCCCGGGGCGTCCCCGCCCGGAGTCACCACCCCGATTATCTTTATTTTCTTTCTATAAGCCATGATTCTTCAGCTCCTTCTTTAATCGTTTTTTGCGCGCCGGCCGCTCGCTTTCCTTTTCCTTCTTGGAAGGGATGACCATGGTCATCACCTTGCGGGTGGGCTTAGCCCAGGCTCTGAGCTTAGGATATTTGGTGCGCGGAAGATTGCCTCTCATGTTTTGAATTATAACTGAAATTATTGAATATTTGTAGCGAATAATAATAGCAAAACATGCTCAGAAGAATAAGCGAAAACACAACCTGTATCCGGGCCAAGATCACCTGGCTGGATTTTTCTGCCAGATTCAGGAGAGATAAGGGGTCATCCGATTATCAGGCTGGCAATTCTCCTTTTACCGACATTCTTCCGGTCTTAAATGACCGGGGGCAAAGGATCGGATCTGCCCGCCGTCTTGATGTACATTCCTCCAGATTGATCCATCCTACCGTGCATCTTTTACTTTTTAATAGCCAGGGAGAACTGTTGGTGCAAAAAAGAGGGATGAGGAAGGATCAGAGTCCCGGAAAATTGGCTTCCTCGGTGGGGGGGCATGTGGCAGAGAGCCAAACTATTGAAGAAGCGCTGAAGGACGAAGCCAAGCAGGAACTGAGAATTAAATCCTTTGCCTATAGATCCATTGCCTTATTCCCCTATTCCTCGCACCTGGGCAACAATCAGGAGATCGTTACTCTTTTTACCGGCACCTACGACGGGAAAGTGACTCCCAATTTGTCTGAATTGAGCTGGGCCGCCTGGTTCAATTTTACCGGGATAGCCAGGTTGGCCGAGCAAAAACCGGACTTATTTGCTCCGAGTTTTCTGCAAGATCTAAAGCAATTTCAAAAGGTGAATTAGTTGAAATAATAATTTGGTTTTACATTAGGATTAATTTCTTATAGAATTTAAAGAGGAGATATGGCAGCTGAATTCACGCCCGTAAATAAAACCTCTGCCTGGTCGAGCCTGTTGGCTCACCGGCAGGCCCATCCGGTGGACCTCAAACAAGCCTTTGCGGCCGATCCCCGTCGGGCCAAAACCTTATCGGTTGCGACCGAGCATGTTTTTTATGATTATTCCCGCCAGTTAGTTACCGGTGAAACCATGCGGCGCCTTTTTGACCTGGCCAAAGAAAGAGATCTGAAAGGCAAGATCCAGGCCATGTTCAGGGGGGATAAAATCAATGTGACCGAGAGGCGGGCGGTGGGGCATATGGCCCTATCCGCTCCCAGAGGAGAGCCTTTTGTAGTGGACGGCAAGGATTACAATCCAGAGATCCATGCAGTTCGACAAAAGTTCGAGAAATTCTCTTATGAAGTGCTGAGCGGCAAAAGACTGGGCTTCACCGGGAAAAAAATTACAAATATTCTAGCAATAGGCATTGGCGGATCAGAATTAGGGCCGGAATTCTTGGCTGAGGCTTGCGAGCCTTTTGCCGCTCCGGGCATGCGGCTTAAGTTTGTGGCCAATGTGGACGGCACCGATTTTGCCAAAAAAACCGCGGACCTCGATCCCGAAGAAACCCTGGTGGTAGTAGAATCTAAAACTTTCACTACTGCCGAGACCATGAAGAACGCCGAAACCGCCAAAAGATGGATACAGCAAAAAATGGGGGGTTCTCCGGAAGTGATCAAAAAGCATTTTGTGGCGGTTTCAACCGCCAAGGATAAGGTGGAGGCTTTCGGGATCGATCCCGAAAACATGTTCATCTTCTGGGATTTCGTGGGAGGCCGTTATAGCTCCCGTTCGGCAGTAGGCGGCGTTCCACTTTCGCTTTTGCTGGAATATGACAATTTTGCCGCTATCCTGGCCGGCACACGGTGGATGGACGAGCATTTCAGCAACGCTCCCTTTGAGCGCAACATTCCGGTAATTTGCGGACTAATTGACATCTTGAACATCAACTTCAATGGTTATAGGACCAGAGGACTCCTGCCTTACAGCCAGGGATTGAAAAGACTGCCGGCGCATACACAGCAAGTCGAGATGGAAAGCAACGGTAAATCAGCGGATATCCTGGGCCGTCCGTTGGATTTTGATACCGGAGAAGTAGTTTTCGGAGAACCCGGGACCGATAGTCAGCATTCTTACTTGCAACTATTCCATCAGGGAAAACAGATCATTCCAGCCGACTTCATCGGTTTCATCCGGCCCCAACATCCCCTGGGAGTTGCTACCAGAGATGAGGTCACCCATCATGAGGAATTAATGGCCAACTTTTTTGCCCAGCAGGATGCTTTGGCCTTCGGTAAGGACGATGCCAACCTGGCCAAGAACTTCCCCGGCAACCGCCCCTCCTCTTCCCTGCTGTTGGAGGTGTTGAATCCTTTCACCGCCGGGATACTTTTGGCTCTAACCGAACATCGCGCCGCGGTAAAAGGTTTTATTTGGGGCATAAATAGTTTTGACCAATTTGGGGTGGAATTGGGCAAAAAGCTGGGAGTGGATATGCGCAAGAGGATGTTAAGCTTCCATCGAACCGGACAGATCGATACTGCCGGCCTTAACCCGGCAACAGCAATACAGCTGAAAGCGCTACTTACCGGGCGGCTGCCGGAATAATATACTACCCGATTTATTGAAGGCCTTATATTGATTATTATGTCAACCTCCCAGTCACCCCTATAATTATTTTCCACCTTTTTGCTTCCGGGTCAAAAAGGTGGAGCCCAAAACCCCTCGCGATTTCGTAGTTTTCCCTCCCTCTCCCCCGACCACTCCCTTCCTCCCCGAGCTCGCCAAGGATTTTCCAGGGCTCGCTATCCCCCGACCGCCCCACTTTATAAGGAATTTACGAAATCGCTGACATTATACCCTCATCCCTTAATCCCTACTCCCAGAGGGAGAAGGGGAAACGATCAAGATATTCGAGAGAAGCCGCCGGCTCAAAAGGGTGGTGGTGGGGGTTAGCGACCAGAAGATAGAGATATTTCTTAAAAAAGAAGAGATAATCTATAACATTAACTTTTGAGCTTGGAGGGTGTGGGGAGGGGACAGGAGGGGTGGATGCGTTAGCCGGCGGCAACATTTTTCTTTTGGTTCCTTTTCTTTTTGGGTTACAAAAAGAAAATGAACTAGGGTAAAAAACGCAAGTTGACTTTAAAATGAAACTTCCCCAGCTAGGGGCAAAGCCCCTGCAGGAAAGACTTTACATAATAATCATTAGGCGAATTACTTAGGGGTTGGTTATCTTTTCAAATACCAGGAAGCATAGAATTCAGAGAAATCCTTCTGCTTGCCCTTGATATCCTGCCACCACTTGGGATTGTTCTTATACCAATTGATAGTATCTTTTAACGCTTGCTCAAAGGCGGCCTTAGGTCTCCAGCCCAGCTCACGCTTTATTTTATCAATGCTTAAGGAGTAGCGGCGGTCGTGGCCGGGGCGGTCCTTCACATATTCTATCAATGAATCCGGTTTTTTAAGTTCACCGAGGATCAGTTTCACTATCTCGATATTTTCTTTCTCATTGCCCCCGCCGATATTATAGATCTCTCCTTCTTTGCCCTTGTGCAGGACCAGGTCAATGGCTTCGCAATTGTCCCCGACATACAGCCAGTCGCGCACATTCTTTCCGTCCCCATAGAGCGGCAGTTTCAAATCTTCCAGGGCATTGGTGATGAATAAAGGGATGAATTTTTCGGGATACTGGAAAGGCCCGTAATTATTGGAGGAGCGGGTGATCAATGTCGGCAGTTTATAGGTTTTAAAGTAGGAGCGGACGACCAGGTCGGCCCCCGCCTTGCTGGCCGCGTAGGGGCTGTTGGGATGCAGAGGATTTTCCTCGTTGAACGACCCATTTTCGATCGACCCATATACCTCATCGGTTGAAATGTGCAGGAAACGCTGGATCTTGTGCTTTTTCACCGCTTCCAGCAGGACATAGGTCCCGTAAACATCGGTCTGGACGAAAGAACCGGCCGATAAAATGGAGCGGTCCACATGTGATTCCGCGGCGAAATTGACAATGGCATCCACGCCAGCCAGCGCGGCCTCAACTGCGGCCGCATCGCAAATATCTCCTTTTACAAATAAATAGCGTTTGTCACTCACAAGATCGGAGAGATTCTCGGGATTGCCGGCATAGGTGAGCTTGTCATAGTTGATGACCGAATAATCGGGGTGCTGATCCAGGATATAACGGATAAAATTGGAGCCGATGAATCCCGCCCCACCGGTTACCAGGACCTTCACAGCTTGATCTTCCTCTCCACCATCAGGGTCGCCCTCTCCAAAGATTCAAAGGTCCCCGCATCCGTCCACCACCCGGATAAGATGTCATATTCCAGATGGCTTTGCTTTAAATAGACGGAATTGACATCCGAGATCTCCAGCTCTCCCCGTCCGGAAGGCCTCAGTCCCCTGATGATCTTAAATACCTCCGCATCGTAGAAATAGATGCCGGTCACCGCGAACTTGCTCTTGGGCTTCTTGGGTTTTTCCTCAATGGAGATGACCTTGCTGTCCTTAAACTCCACTACCCCGAACCTCTGCGGATCAGAGACCTCCTTGACCAGGATGCGCGCTCCTCTTTTTTGTTTCTCAAAACGCGAAACGAAAGGTTTTAATTTATCCTCAAAGACATTGTCTCCCAGGATCACTATTATTTTCCCGTCATCGGCGAATTCCCTGCCCAGAGCCAGCGCCTGAGCAATGCCCCCCGCCTCATCCTGCACCTTGTAGGTGAAACGGCATTTGAAGTTCCTCCCGGAGCCCAACAAGTTCACGATATCGCCCATATGCTCCACGCCGGTCACGATCAGGATATCCTCGATCCCCGCTTCGGTGAGCTTATAAATGGGATGATAGATCATGGGCAAACGACCCACCGGCAAAAGGTGCTTGTTGGTCACTTTGGTCAAAGGATATAGACGGGTGCCGCTGCCTCCGGCCAATATTATTCCTTTCATTTATTCAATACCTCTTTTTGTTTCTTGATAAGTTCCGCAATGCCCCGGCGGGACAGCTCCAGCATTTGATTTAACTCCACCTCAGTAAAAGTGCCCCCCTCCGCCGTCCCCTGCACCTCCACCAGCTTCCCGGATTCGGTCATCACCACGTTCATGTCCACCTCAGCCTGGGAATCTTCTTCATAATTCAGATCCAGGGTAGGAACTCCCTTGATGATCCCCACCGAGACCGCCGCCACGTACTCCCTGATAGGATCCTTGGCGATCTCCCTGCTCTTTAAAAGCTTGCTTATGGCATCATTTAAGGCGATAAAACAACCGGTGATGGAAGCGGTGCGGGTGCCGCCGTCGGCCTGTAATACATCCGCGTCCACAGTTATGCTGCGCTCCCCCAGCATCCGCAGGTCAACAACCGCCCGCAAAGAGCGGCCTATCAAACGCTGGATCTCATGGGTGCGGCCCCGGATCCGGCCATGCTGGCTTTCACGTGGGGTGCGTTGGGAGGTGGCTCGCGGCAGCATGCTGTATTCCGCTGTGACCCAGCCCTCTCCCGTTCCTTTTTTATGCGGGGGCAGATAGCTATCTACCGTAGCCGCGCAAATCACCCTGGTATCGCCCATCTCTATCAAGACCGAGCCCTCCGCGTACTTTAGATAATCGCGGGTGATCTTGACGGGGCGGATTTGGTCGGCCCGGCGCCGGTTATCTCTCGGCACTTTCCACCTTTCCCCGGGCGGTCTTGTCCAGTCTTTCCCGACCGGCGCGGACCGTGCGCAGGATGCGGGTGGTGGTCAACTCCAGATTGGAGAGCATTTCATCGGCGTACTTGTCCGCGCCCTCGCGGATCTCCTTGGCCAGTTGATAGGCCTGCTGCAGGACATCGGTGGCCTTAACCGATTCCTTGCTTTCCTCGGTCTTGGACACTTGCACTTCGGACTCCGTTACGGAGTGCTTGCCGAAATCCTCTCCGCCCTGCACCACCAGGCGGATCTTGTCTATGATGGAAAGGATCTGCTCCTCGTTCACTATGGTCTTCTTGGTCAGCGGGATCTTGAAGCCGTCCAGTATCAAGGATTCCAAGGTATCCAAAAGACCTAAAATTTTCATCTAAACAACCCCTTTCATCTTTTTAGCCACGTTGGGCGGGACCATGCCGGTCAAAGCTCCTCTCAATTTGGCTATTTGCTTAACCAGAGAGGAGCTTAAAAAAGCGTATTTGCCATCGGTCATAAAAAATACGGTCTCGATCTTGGGATTCAGTTTTCTATTGGTAAGCGCCATCTGGAACTCATAGTCAAAATCGGAGCCCACTCGCAGACCCCGGATGATGGCCAAAGCCCCCTTCTTCTTAGCGTAATCCACCAGCAATCCCGAGAAGCTGTCCACCGCCACATTCTTGATATGCCGGGTCGCTTGCTTTAGCATTTCCATCCGGTCCTTTAAAGCGAAATAGGCCTCTTTCTCGGGATTACGGATCACTGCCACATAGACCTTCCCGAACATTCGGGAAGCCCGTTCTATGACATCCACATGCCCGTTGGTCACCGGATCAAAACTTCCAGGATAAACCGCGATTTTCATATTTTATAGAAAGAAAAAGCGGTGTCCCCGTATTTTTCCGTCCTGAACTTCTTCAATTGTAAAAACTCCTCGGGCAGGATCAGCTTGGAGCGGTGCTCCGCCACTACCACTCCTCCCATCTTAAGCATCCCGATCTGGCCCAAAAGCTTAAGCGCCCGGTCCAATTCCGAGCTGCCATACGGAGCACCCAGGAATATTATATCAAATCTGGCCTGCTTTTTACCCAGTATTTTGAGCGCGCGGTTGACCGGCAGGGCAAAGATCTCAGCCCGATCGTCAAAGCCCAGATCCATGAGGTTCTCCCGGATCACCGGTACGCTGCGCCGGTCGATCTCCACAAAAATCGCCAATCTGGCGCCCCGGGAAAGCGCCTCAATACCTACCGCTCCCGACCCCGCGAACAGGTCTAAAAAATCGCAATCCTTAACCTGGTTGACCAGGATATTGAACAGCGACTCCTTGGCCTGATCGGACAAGGGTCGGATGTTCCCCTTAGGAACTTTTAATTGTCTTCCTCTGGCCAGCCCAGAAATCACTCGCACCATCTGGATCCTCCTTTATGAAATCGGCCGCTGCCGCCCTGCTCATTTTCAATATTTTCTCGTCCCTCACGATATCCGCCAGGCGGAACTCGGGGAGTCCCGCCTGTCTCACCCCAAAGATCTCCCCGGGACCACGCAGCCTAAGGTCCATCTCCGCTATCTTGAAGCCATCATTATAATCCAGCATGGCCTTGATGCGTAGTTTGGCTTCCGGGGTCTTGGGATCGGCCAAAAGCAGACAATAGGACTCCACCGCCCCTCTCCCCACTCTTCCCCGCAGCTGATGGAGCTGCGACAACCCAAAACGCTCCGCATGTTCCACCACCATCACCGCAGCGTTGGGGATATCAATGCCCACCTCAATCACGGTGGTGGAGACCAATATCTGAATGCTGTTCTGCTTAAAAGCCTGCATGATACTGTCTTTTTCCGCCCCCTTCATCCTGCCGTGGATCAATCCCACCTTGAATTCAGGGAAGATCTCATCGCGGAGGCGTTCCGCCTCCTCAGTGGCCGCCTTAAGGTCCAATTCCTCTGATTCTGAGACCAGAGGACAAACGATGAAGATTTGCTGGCCTTCCTGGACCTTCTTCCGCATGAATTCATAGGCGTCCTTCCGCTTTTTCTTTGGGACATAATGGGTCTTAATGGGAGTTCTTCCGGGGGGCATCTCGGCGATCACGGACTGATCCAGGTCGCCATACAAAGCCAGGGCCAATGAACGCGGTATGGGGGTGGCGGTCATGAATAACAGGTCCGGATGATAGGCCTTCTGCTTGAGTTGAGCGCGCTGTTCCACTCCGAAGCGATGCTGTTCATCGATGATCACCAGCCCCAGCTTTTTAAATTTGACCTTTGCTTCTATCAGGGCATGGGTTCCCACGATCACCCCGATCTCCTTGATCTCCTTTATTCCCGCTTTCTTCTGCGTGGTCCCGGTCAGCAGCTGTACGGTATACCCTTTGAGATATTGGCTGATCTTATCATAATGCTGCTGGGCCAATATCTCGGTGGGAGCCATGATCGCCGCCTGATAGCCGTTCTGGATCGCGATAAGAGCAGCCAAGACCGCCACGATGGTCTTGCCCGAGCCCACATCCCCCTGCAGGAGCCGATTCATGGGATGTTCGGTTCGCATATCCTCCTTTATTTCCCAAAGCACCTTCTGCTGATCGCCGGTCAGCTTAAAGGGCAGATCCCCCATAAATTCGTCCAGCATTTTTTCGGGGATATTGAAGGAGATGCCGCGCTCCCTCTTAATAGCCCGCTTTGAAAGCAGGATGCCCAGCTCAAAGGTGAACAGCTCCTCAAAAATTATGCGGTGACGGGCGGGTTCTATCTGCGCCAGACTGGCGGGGAAATGCAGGGCGGAGACCGTCGTCTTAAGTTCCGGCAGTTTGTACTTTTTAAGGATCGTCCCCGGAAGCTCTTCTTTAAGATAAGGCAGATATCCTATAAGGGCTCGGGTCATGACATTCCTCAGATATTTTGGGTAAAGGCCTTCGGTCAAGGGATAGATGGGCACGAATTTTAAGGGTTTCCCGGTATCCAATTCCCAATCCTTAACCGAGAACTGCAGGCCCCCCTCATAAAGGTCCACTTCTATCTTGCCGGAGACGATGAGCTTTTGCCCCTCGCGGAAAAGCTTGAGAAGATAGGGCTGATTGAAAAAGATAAGCCGGATCCGGCCGGAAGTATCCGCCAGAGTGACCTTCAGGATGGAGAAGCGTCTGCGGGTCTGCTGTTGATCGATCTTTTGGATCTGACCGCGGATGATCACTAGTCCGGCTGCGGATCCCAGCTCTATTATAGGGGTGATAAGGCTGCGGTCCTCGTATTCGCGGGGAAAGAAATACAGCAGGTCCCCTATGGTTTGCACTCCCAATTTGGAAAACAAGCGAGCCATCTTGGGCCCCACCCCCTTCAGGTATTGAATGGGGGTTTCAAGATTTGACATTTACTCAATTTTATCATAAAATAAGAGATAATTATGAGCAGGAAATGCTATGTTTGCGACAAGCAACCCCAAACCGGGAACAACGTCAGCCACAGCAATCGCCGGACCAAACGGCTGTGGCTGCCTAATCTGCAGAAGATCCGCATCTTAGTCTCGGGCAAGCGTCTGCGGGAATATGTCTGCACCAAGTGCATGAAGGCCGGAAAAGTAGTTAAAGCGGTCTAGTCCTCTTTCTTCTCTAATTTCTCATGCATAAAGCGTTCGGTGGCGATCTCATCCAAGAACTTCATCTCCAGGTCCTGCATGACCTTGGTGTATTCATCAAATTTGTGCTCTTTGTTCTTCTCGATGATCTTCTTGTCCTTCATAGATTTTAGGAGCTTCTCGCGCTGATCCTCGAGTATCCGGCTGGCCTCGATCACCTTTTCCACCTGCTTTTCGATCTCACCCTTAAGCACTCCCAGGTGAGCGTGCCTTCTCATGACCTTCTCAAAATCGGAGATGGGCCCCGGTTTCTTGAAGGTTTCGCGGATCTCCTGCTCCTCCCCGCGCTTCTTGTCCTTGAGCAGTTCTTCCCTCTCTTTTTCGGTCAGGTAAGACCGCTTCTTTTCCGCGAACTTCTCCTGCTCCTTCTTCTCCCGGATACCTCGCACTTTGAGCACGGTCTCCAGACTGTACTTGAATTTCTTGCCGGCTTTTACTTCTTTGGCCATGGTCCAATTTTAACCTTAATCAGTGAAATTTTCAATTCTTTTTGACGATATATATATAGAGGAGACAAGATTTCCTATGCAACTTTTTGGCGAGAATTTTCAGGCGCTCAGGGTCAATTTGCTGAGCCGCTTCTTTCGTGACTCCGCTCCAATCAGAAAACTCAGATCCACCCCCGCCAAACTCATGTCTGAATGCGGCGCTTTGGCACGCTCTCATTCTGATCCGGTTTCGGCCTTGCGGGATTTTCACGAAAGAAACCTTTTGAGAATAGTTGACCTTTACAAGACCGATCTGGATCCGATAGAGACCGCCTTTCAGCTGGCCGATCTGAGAAAAACCCTTGGGATCTGGGCTTTCCGCCTGGCTTCCCGAGAATTTACAGGGGATTACGCCCTTTACTTTGGCGGCAGCACCGTGACCGGAGTGCATACTTTCCTGACGGATTTTGACGTGGTGGTGGTGCCCCACGGCGAAAAAGACCGCGAAGCAGCCAAAAATGTCCATCACTTGATGACCCGGATATTGGAGGATATCAATATTGAGACCGATTGGATCATGCCTGCCCGTTTCAGATCTTTCCTTTTTGAGGATCTAAACGCCCAAAATAGCTGGCAGCTCAATGACTCGGCTTACCGCTTTTTGATGGACATGCAGATCCAGGAAGTCAGGGGGGATATTGGGCTGGAAATCTTCAGGCAAAAGATCTCAAAGATAAGAGAGGATCTTATCTATTCCAATCCCGGCCCCATGTTGCAGATCTGCAAAACCGCATTTGATAAGGCGATAGATCCTGAAAATACGGCCCACCGGCCTTTGAACCTGAAAAATGACATCTTAAGGCTTCTTCATTACACCCTTTATGCTAGCCGCGCCAAACTCGGCATTCGCTCCTCTTCGTTCTGGGAGGTCTTATCCTCCCTGCAGGATGAGGGAATTCTCTCTGCGGAGGAAAAGGAACAACTGGTCTCGGTTCTCCGTTCCACTTTGGCCTTAAGGCATCTTATCGGGGTAGCGATCCATGATTCTGAGGATTCCGTCACCCTAACCGATGAGATCGCGGAAAAACTGGTAAGGCAATTGAAGCTTGAGGGGAAAGTGGAGCTGCTGGATGAGATCCATGATTTCCGCCAAACCCTGATCGGGATCTGCCAGAGAATCTTCGAGCGCCTTTAAATATCACTGAAATTTCGATTCCATTCTTCCGAAATATATCCGGATGATCAGCACAACCCGGATATCCTCAGGCGCTCAAAGAATAAGAGAAGCCGCGCGCGAGCTAAAAACCGCACAGGAAATATATAGGAACGCGGCAGCTCTCTTTTCAGCGCAGTGCGGGCATCCCTCATTGATTGCTCGTTTGAACCGATCTTCCGCCGATATCCAGGTAACTTCTTCCTGCGATTTTGATAATCCCAGGTTCGCCTCAGACGGCCCCACCTATTTGATGGGACGGGCTCTGGTGGACAAGGTTAGTATCCATGTACCGGATATTTCCGGATTGGATAAAAGAAGCGTTACCGAGCGCATCTCGGACACCGGCGGCAAAAAATTCTTCGATGAACATAGGATCAAGGTTGAATTCATAAGGAATGAACTATTGGAAGCGGTTTTGTATCCCTCCCGCAATATCAACAGTCTCCTGCCTGTGCAATTTGAAAAGCAAGCTGGCGCCCTGCTTTTAACTCCTCTGGGAATAGACCAATCCTACACGATAGGCCTGGGTTTTATGCTTGAATATCAAGAAAGGGGGCCATTCTCTTTTGAAGCCATCCAGGAGGCCCGGGCTTATTCCGATCTTTTCACTGAGCTGATCGCCGAAAGAGGCGTTCTTACTTAAAGATCCCCACCAGACGCTTGACGGTATCCTCATATTTTATTTTCTCGAAAGTCCCTTGTTTTAAGAAATCGTTGACCTGGTCGATCTTGGTCAAAGAATAGTCGATCTTGGGGTTGCTGCCCTTCACATACGCGCCGATGTTGATGAGGTCTTCGGCCTCAGTGTAACGCGCCAGGACTTCCCGCAGTTTCGCTCCGGCGGCTTTATGCTCATCGGTCACCAAGTTTGTCATCAAGCGAGAAACGCTCTGTGGAACATTAATGGCGGGATAGTGGTTCTTGGCGGCCAGATCCCGGGATAGGATAATGTGGCCATCCAGGATGGAGCGGCATTGGTCCGCGATAGGCTCGTTAAAATCATCGCCCTCAACCAATATAGTATAGAAAGCGGTAATGGAACCGATGATCGAAGTTCCGGAGCGTTCCATAAGTCTCGGTAATAAAGCGAAAACGGATGGCGTGTAACCGCGCGTGGTCGGCGGTTCGCCAGCGGCTAAACCCACTTCCCTCTGCGCCATGGCAAAGCGGGTGACCGAGTCCATCATTAGAATGACCTTGTTCCCCTTGTCGCGGAAATATTCGGCGATAGCTGTGGCTACAAAAGCGGCTTTCAAACGGATCAACGGGGGCTGATCTGAAGTGGCTACCACCACCACTGATTTTTTCAAGCCCTCATCACCCAGTGATTCTTCAATAAAATCCCGCACCTCCCTGCCCCGCTCTCCCACCAGGGCGATGACGTTCACTTCGGCTTCCGCGTTGCGTGCGACCATACCCATGATAGTGGATTTGCCCACTCCCGAGCCGGCAAAGATGCCCATCCGCTGACCGCGTCCCAAAGTCAGCATGCCGTCAATGGCCCGAACCCCGACCTTTAAGACCTCGGTCACCCGGGGGCGCTTGACCGGATCGGGTGGTTCGGCGTAAAGCGAGCGTTCCTGTTCGATGTCCAGAACCGGCCCTTTACCGTCAATGGGCTCTCCCAGACCGCCCAAGACCCTGCCTAGGATCTTAGGCCCCACCCCAACCATTAGCGGCCGACCGGCGGCCGTAACTTGGGATCCGGGAGCAATACCGGAGGTGGAGCCCAAGGGCATAAGCAGGACGCGGGACTCGCGGAAACCAACTACTTCAGCGAAAGCGTCGCGTCCTTCCTTCTCGATGCGAATGGAGCAGAGATCCCCCACCGACACCCCGCCTACCTGCGCCTCGATGATCAAGCCCACCACCTGGATGATCTTGCCGATGACCTTGACCATCTCGGCGGTCTCTAGGGCGCGATGATATTTTTCGAGATCGATGACCATTAAGCTTCTTCCGCGGTGGCTACTTTTTGGAAGGCTTCTTCGATGGATTTGAGCTTGGTGGAAATGCGGGCATCCACATATCCCAGATTGGTCTCTACCACGCAGCCGCCGGGCTCGATGGTGCTGTCTTCCAGAACTGAGAAACTTTTGACCCCGTCCAAAATTCCCGCCAGCCGGTCCTTATAGCGCTTGATGTATTCGGCATCCTCGCGATTGACCCTCACGATCACCTGCTCCCGGTCGGAGACCCGGTTGATGGCTTCGGAAACGATGTTCAAACAAACATCCCGATGCAGGGAAACCTCAGAGCGGATGATCTGCTCGGCGGCCTTGAGAGACAATCTTAAGATCTCCGCCTCGGCGTCCTTCACTATCTTCTTCCTCTCAGCAATCGCGGAATTGAGCACCCCCAGGGCTTCCTTTATTTTTTGGGCGGATTCGGCCTTGCCGGCCGTCTCCCCCTGTTTTAAGCCTTCCTGCCGGGCGGCTTCCCTGATCTTGGCCGATGCGGCCTTAGCTTCCTCTAAGATCCTGGCGGACTCTGACTGCGCCTTGGAGACCGCCATCTCCTCAGGATAGGGAACTTCCACCACCCGCTCCGCCCGGCCCTTGGCCTGAGGGGCCGGCGACGGTTTTTTCTCGATTATGATCTCGCCTTTTTCCTGGATCTGATAATGTTTGATTAAGCCCATAGTTTATCCGCAAAATGTTTAAAGATCCGCTCTTCGAACTTGGGAGTCAAAGGTGATCTCGCGATATCCTTTAGCTTTTCCTCGATCTGTGTTTTGAGCGGGGACAGGTTCAAGATCACTTCCTCCCGACGGTCTTCCGGGAAATAAGACAGTATATATGCGATCATCTGGGGACTCTCCTCCGCCAGGATAAAAGCTAACCGCTTGATGGGCGCGGTCAAAAGCATCTCACGGGGAGGCATTTCGCGCGATATTTCGGGTTTGGCCTGCAGGGGCGGCGGAGGTTTTTTGCCGGGCGCCGGCAAAGCCAGATAGGATTTGAAATCCTCCAACACCGCGCCTAACGCTTCCGGCGTGGGCGTGGGCAGGTGATTTATCCCCGAGGCGATAAGGTCCGCCACTTCCCCGGGTAAATACCTCAATATCTGGGCGGAGGTCTCCGGTCCCAGAATGGACAGGAAAATGGTGGCCTTTTCTCTTCCGGAAAGTTTCATTCCTCGGTTAACCACTTTCTTAATAAATTAGCCAGCTTTTGCGGCTCCCGTGAGGCCAGGTTCTTGATATCGCCGATAGTGTTCGCCGCCTCGCTTTCGGTGGGAGCGGGCCGAGGCGTGACCTCCTCCTTCTCAAAGGGGATCACGACCGGCCTTTTTCTCCCTCTTCTTAAGAACCAGACCACGATCAGTAAAAACATCCCTCCCCCGATCCAGTAAGCATAATTGGGAAGAATGATCTTTAACGCCAGCTTCGGGGCCTGGATCTTTTCGGGGAAAGGCAGCGTGGAGCGGAAAGGCACGCGCTTGATTATGATCCTATCCCCCCTCCGGGGCAGATAATCAATGGCGCCGGCCACGATCTGATAGGTATTATCCTTGAGTTTTCCGGTCAAGATCACCCGATCGTCAACCAGGATCACGGCCTTGATCTTTTTAATGGGCTGGACCAGATAGGTGGAATCGGTCCGGATCTTGAGTTTGGCTATGGGATAGCTGCGGGGCTTGCCCAGCTCCACGGTGACCCTGACGATCACGCTGTTCAAAGGATAGAGCGTGTTCAGTATCTCCTGGGCCTTGGCGTTCAACTGTCTTTCGTACTCTTCCCGGGCCTTAAGCTTGAGCAGCCGTTTCTCCTCGGATGTCAGCGGCCTGGGTGGGCCTTTTTTCACCGCTGCTTTTTTCTCGCCCGCCAGTTTTTCCAACTCCTCTGTTATCTTTTTCTCCTCAGCTTTTTCCTTTTCTTTCTTCTCAGCTTCCAACTTGGACTTTTGCTCTTCCGGTCTTACCTCTTCCTTCTTCAGGATCTGCTGTTCGATCGGCCCTCTGGCCACTTCGGCCGTGATCAGCTCGGTGATACGGGGCGAGGTCATGGGCATGCCCTTGGCGGACAGGATATTCCCGCCTTCGTCCACCACGGTCACGTTCTCCGGCTTCAAATTCTCCACACTGCTGGCCACCAGATGGACGATCCCGTTGATATTCTCAACCTTTAGTTTTGCGCCGGGAGACAATTTCAAAAGCACCGCGGCAGTGACCGGCGCGGTGACCGCCTCGAACAACTTGGTCTCCGGCAGGACCACCTGGACCCGGGCATCCTCCACGCCTTGGATCCGGCGGATATTGCGGGAAAGCTCGCCGGAGATGGCCCGGATGAGCTGGATGCGCCGGTCAAAATCGGTGGCGCCCATGCGGGTCTCGTTGAAGATCTCCCAGCCTACCAGGCCTCCGGCCGGCAGGTTCTTCTCCGCCAGGGCTAACCGGGCTTCGTCCGCCCGGCTCTTGGGAACCGCGATGGTGGTGCCCTTTTCCCTGGCCTCATAGGGGATCTTAAGCTCCTTTAGGCGGGCGATCACATTAGCAGTGTCCTTGAGTTCCAAATTGGTATAGATGTTCTGATAATCCCTGCTGGTCCGGGAAACTCCCGGCACGCAGCCCCGGAAATTCCAGAGGAAAAACAGCAGGACCATGACCAGCACAATGGAGATCGCGATGATCAATACCCGATTACTTACTACCGGTCTGGGCGCCAGATCTTCAGCCATTTACATTCCTTTCTTCATTATATCTGCATCTGGGTGATTTCTTTAAAAGTTGTTACCGCCAGATTGACGGTGGTGACCGCCAACTGCACCATGATCGACATCTTGCTGGTCTCCAGCATCACATCCTGGAGGTCCGCCTCTCCCCTCACATAACGATCGATAAGTTGATTGGCGCGCGCTTCCGACTTAGATACCCCCTCCAGGGCGTCAATGGCCCGGCTTAAGACATCCTCAAAAGGACTGCCGGTGAACTTGACTCCCTCGGGAGCCGCCGGGACTCCCACCGAGGGAGGGGCCACCGGCGCCTGCGCCAAAAGCGGATCATCTCCCATAAGCTGGGCCAACCGCATATGTAAAGGATCTATTCCTTCAACCATTCATTTCCTCCTACTGGATCTGCAGGGTGTCCTGCATCATCTTCTTGGTAGCATTATACACGGTGATGTTGGCTTCATAGAACTTGGAAGCGCTCACCAGATCCACCATCTCGGTGGCCAGATTGACATTGGGAAGGTTCACAAAACCGAAAGAATCCGCATCGGGATGTCCGGGATTGTAAACCTTCTGAAAAGTGGAATTATCTTCCACGGCATCCAATTCCACTCCGCCCGTCTTAAGCTTCTGCTGGGCGGCCGCCAGCTCGGCAGCAAAGGATAAGGTTTTCTCGGCAAAGACCGCCACCCGGCGGCGGTAAGGGCCTCCGGTCAAGGTACGGGTGGTATTGATGTTGGCGATATTGGACGAGATCAGCTCCATGTGCAACCGTTCCGCATTAATTGCGGAAACCGAAATATCCATGGCCCGGTTCAAGTTGCCCATCTAAATCATCTCCTGCCCTGAGTTGCGATAGTTCTTAATATATTGATCTTCTGCGACAGCAGCTTCACATAACTGGAATAGCGCACCGAATTGTCGGAGAGAGCGGCCATCTCCTCCTCAATCACCACTTTTTTCTTATCCGCGCTTTTGATGGCGCGGTTTAGCTCCTCGGAAAAGTCCAAAGGCTCGTAGCCCGGCGTATTGGCATTGGCTATGTTATGGGCGATCACCGCCTGCTTGGCCGAGGCCGCCCGCATGGCTCCTTCCAGATGAGAAAAGGTCGGATCAAAGATCATTTCTTAAGCTCCTGCTGCAAATATCTGATACTGCGATCAATTACCCGGCACACCTTAGGCCGGGAGAGTTTTAATTTCTCCGCAATGGTCTTCTGGTTGATCCCCTGCTTATAGAACATATCCAACACCTGACGGTTGAGCGGCGGCAGCTTGGCCATGGTGGCGCCCAGGCGGTCCTTAAGCTCGCCGAACTCCAACTCTTCGACCGGCCCCCGCTCGGTCTCAACCACAACCTCGGTGCGCGTCGCCATCTCTTCCAGCGACAGCAGATACATCAGGGCCGAGGCCGCCACGATCTTCTTGATCTTGGCCACCGCGGTCTTGAATTCAGCTTCGGTCAATTCTTTCTTTTCTAAAAGCTTCTCGTCTTTCTTAAGCTTCTCGGCCACCGCGGCGCGGTAGCCCTTCTTAGCCAGGTCCCGGATCATGACCTGCACCCGGTAAGGAACCGGGCTGTAATTCTTGAGCCCGTCCAAGATCTCGCCCCGGATACGGTAGCTGGCGTAGGTCTCGAATTTTACCCCGCGCTCCGGATCAAAATTATCCCAGGCCTTCATCAATCCCACCGTGCCATCCGAGACCAGATCGTTATAATCGATATTAGGCGGCAGGCCCTTGCCCGAGACCATAGAAGCGATGCTGTGCACCAGCGGCATATAGGCCTCTAACGATTTGGGCATGCGAGGGCTATCTTTCTTGACCTTCATTTTACCGCCGGGAGCAGATGGGCGTTCTTTCTGGCCATCTCCTCCGCCAACTTTTCGATCAGAATGTCCTGTCCGATAAGCGAACTTCCCTCCACCTGTTCCTTGAAGGCCTGCTTAAAAAGTTCCTTGTAAAAAAGCGTGGCGAATTCTTGCTGGGCGGAAGCACGGGTCACGGATCTTTTGCCCACCAGGGGGCTCATCGGCACCGCCGGATATAAAGATAAATTGTCCATTTTAGATTATCTCCAATTCGGCCTTTAACGCCCCGGCTTTCTTCAGGGCCTGCAGGATGGCCACCAGATCCCGAGGGGTAGCGCGAATGGCATTTAAAGCCCTCACCAGATCAGCTAACCGGGCGCTGGGCGCCAGCCGGGCCAATCTTCCGGCCTGTTTAGTAAAGCGCGCCGTGGTCCGGGTACGGATATCCCCCGGATCGGTCGCGCCTTCTCCCGCTTCACCCTCTGCGTAAAGGTCCACCGCTCCCACCGTCACGCTGATATCGCCATAACTGACCGCCACTTCCGAGATCTTTACATTGTCGCCGATAACGATGGTCCCGGTGCGTTCGTTGATGACCACCCTAGCCACGCTGTCCGGCCGCAGGGTTAAGTTCTCGATGCGGGCCATCATGCCCACCAGGTTCTCAGCCCCTGCCAGGTAGACCTGAACGGTTCCCGCGTCCGGCGCGGAACAGGTGAATCCCGCACGGCCTATCACCCCCACCATCCGATTGGCAGTGGTGAAATCCGGCTCGTCCAGCACTATAGTTAGCATCCCCTTCTCTCCCAGAGAAACGGGAACTTCCTTCTCCACCAGAGCCCCGCCGGGGATCCGTCCCACCGTGGCCTGACTGCGGCGGAAGGGAGCCAGATTGGGAATTAGCGGGTCCTGCCCTACCGAAATATTGCCCTGGGCCGAGGCGTAGATCTCCCCGTCAGCTCCCTGCAGCGGGGTTAAAAGCAGGGTCCCTCCCTGCAGACTGGCGGCATCACCCAGCGAAGAAACCGTGATATCCAGTTTCTGTCCTGATTTTACGAAGGCCGGCAGGTTAACGGTGACCATGACCGCCGCCACGTTGCGGCTCTTAAAATCCACCTGGGGCGCCATCCCCATCTTGGACAAGAGATTGGTCATGGCCTGCTTGGTGAACCCGGTCTGCTGGGAGTCGCCGCTGTTCCGCAATCCCACTACCAGCCCGAAACCCATGAGCTGGTTCTCGCGGGCCTGAACTATGTGAGAGATATCTTTGATGCGCACTACCGGCGATACCGCAAAGACCGGGGCTATCATCAAACCTGCGACTAATGTCGCGACTATGGTTTTCATCAGAATAACCAATTTAATATCCGGGTGAACCATCCCGGCGACTCGGCTTCCTGAATGGCCCCTTTACCGCGAATGGAAATATCCGCATCCGCTACTTGATAGGAATAAATGGTATTGGATATGCCGACATCCTTGGAACGCACCACCCCGGTCACCAATATCTCCTGGTCTTCGTCATTGACCGCGATCTTGTGGCGGCCTTCAAGTTTTAGATTGCCGTTCTCATAGACCTCGGTGACCACCGCGGCCACTTTGGTGGTGACATTGCTTGAGCGCTCGGTGCCGCCGCTGCCGCCGTATTTGTTGGCCAGTTGACCGCTCAATTGATTACTGGCGCCTATCAGGGGAGTAAGCCTCTCGATGGTATGACTGAACTTGACCCCGAAATCGTCCTTGACGTCGGTCTTGGTGCCTGCTTTTTGCTGGGCCTGGGTGCTCTCCAGGACCAGGATGGTGATGATATCCCCGACCTTGAAGGACTTTTCAGGACTGTACGGCGAGGCCGCGCCTTTTTTGAAGATCGAATCCCCGTTCGCCTGAAAGGCAGATCCCAATAACCAAGATACCATGACCAAACCAATTACGTAATTTTTCACAATTTCACCTCAACGATCTCCGGCGAAAGGACCACCGCCTCGAACTTGTTCTTGTTATCTATCCTACGGACCGCAATGGTTTCGCCCTCTTGCCCGTCTTCAAGCGCCATCCCCTCCGACCAAACGGTGATGTCCCCGGTGCGCGCTAAGATCTTGACCTTGCTCCCCCTGGCCACCACCGGGCTTTCCTTCACCATCCACTCCAAAAGTACCGCTCCCTTGGGGATGTTCACTCCAGCCACCTTGCCGACGATCATATCCCGGTCGCCGAAATATTTATGGGGATAGAGCGAGACCTCGCGGGCCAAAAGTTCCAGGTCCGATTCCCTAATAGCCTGCTTTTTTTGGATCTTATTCTTGGCCACCAGCACATTCTTGTAAACTTCTACTCTGACCGTAAGATAAGCCCGGTCCAGCTCGCTTGATCCCGCGTAGGCGGCGATGGGCAGGATCAATCTGGGGGTAACCTTGGTCAGGTTATAACCCTCGGGAACATAAAACTTAACATCCTTACGGGACGCGTAATTGCTAAAAAACTCCTCGCCCCCCTGCACCCCCACTTCCATCTCCGCCGCCTCCCATTCCGGATTCTGCTTGACCAGATATTCCTTGATCAATCCTTTTACCTGATCCGGTACCTCCCCATAAGCAGGAAATACCAATAACCAAATTGCCAGCACTAAACAAATCCCAATCCTCACTGCTTCATTCTCTCCAGGGAGGTCAACATGCCTTCATAGCTGGAAACCGCCTTGGTGATGGTATCGAAAACTCTCTGCACCATCACCATGCGCATCATCTCAGAGATCACATCCACGTTGCTGCCCTCCAGAGCATACTGGTTGATCACCCCAAAACCTTCGTCCCCCGCATTCCCCACAATGGGATCCCCGGAAGACTCGGTGGATGCGTACAGATTCTGCCCGATGCTTTTTAAGCCGCCGGGATTGCTGAACTTGGCCAGGGTGATCTGCCCGATGTCGGACTGGGTCAGCTGATTGCTAACCGAGACCAGTACCGTTCCATCCTGCTGGATGACCACGGCAGTGGTCCCTTCCGGAAGCACGATGGGCGGCTCTAAAAGATGCCCGTTGGGATCCACCAGATTGCCTTCGTTGTCGGCATGCAGGTTGCCCGCACGGGTGTAAGCCAGGGAGCCGTCCGGCATCCTCACCTGGACAAAGCCCTCCCCGGTGATGGCGATATCCAAAGGATTATTGGTGGTCTCGATCGTGCCCTGCACAAAATCCTTGGGAGTGGCGGCCACTCTTACGCCGGTCCCGAATTCGGGACTGACCTCCCGGATGCCCTCTCCCAGGGCCTGCTGCAGCTCGTCCTTGAAGGACTTCTCGATATAGAAAAGACTTTCCATTTCGGTGCGCCCGCGCTTGAAGCCGGTGGTCTTGGCGTTGGCCAGGTTGTTGGTGATGTTCAGCAGTTCATCCTGAAAGGCGGCGAGTCCGGTCGCGGCCACATATAAAGGCTGGAACATTTTTATCTACCTCCTATTGAACCTTTCCCATCTCAATGGCCCGGGACATGCTGGTGTCCCGGGTGGAAATTATCTTGGCGTCCAGGTTATAGATACGCGAGAGATAGATCATCTCCATCATGGAATCGATCACCGAAACATTGCTGGCTTCCACATAGCCCTGCACGATGCGCGGCGAATCCGCCTCTCTGACCTCCAATTGTCCGGAAGGATCACGGAAGATGGTGCCGTTCACCGATTCCAGGTTCTGCTTGGCGGGAAAATCCACCACCCGGATGCGGTCCACCAGGGTCTTGCCCGCTTTGACCTCCCCCAACTGCGAGATCTCTATCTGGGTGCCCGGAGTGACGACGATCGGCCCATTCTGGCCCAATAGCGGATAGTTGCCCACGGTAGTAACCAGCCGGCCTTCCGCATCCACGGTGAAGCGGCCGTCCCGGGTATACCCCTCGCCCCAGGGACAGAGGATGGCGAAAAATCCGTCGGAACCCAAGGCCAGGTCGGTGGGATTGGCGGTGCGGATCAGAGAGCCGCGCAGATGGTTATAGAAAGTTCCTTCCACTTTGGGTTCTTCGGATTGGAGTCTTTTTTCGGCGGCCTGCAGTTCCAGGGGAAAAGAGCGCACGAGGATTTCTGAGCCCTTGAAACCGGGCGTCTCAGCATTGACCATTTTATTGGTCAGAGCCTTGACCTTTTCTTCGGTGGTCTCCAGCCCTGATTGCCCAATTCTCAGAATGGGATCAGTCATTACATATTGCTCCCTCTCGGACTGAAATTATATCACTCCCTATATAGAAAGCAATAATTTGTTTTGCTATCAATCATAATTTTCAAAGTTCAACAGGTCATTGATCTGGGCTTTGACCTCCGGGGTCTTAGAGAGCATCTCCGCCACCTCGGCGCGGGTTAAGTCACGGTTGGGCTCAAAATTCTGGCCTTCCAGGTATTTGAGGATCCCGGCTTGCTGAGCGTTACTTATTTCCTGGCCGGCCCAGTGCCTGCCGGGCAGGTCCGGGAAGGCCCGCTCCAGCAGACGTTCATTCTTAAGTTTGGCAAAGCGGGAGATGATGCTCACTCCCTCGGCGCGGGTGATCTTACCATTAGGATTGAATTGCCCGTCTGGATAGCCCTTCACTACATTAAGTTCCAGCGCCCGGAAAATATAGGGCGCTCCCCAGTGCTGGCGCGAGACATCCGGAAAGACCACCTGCTCGGCGGCTTTTCTCGCTTCCTCTTCCTGCAGGACTTTGATCTTTTCTGCCGCTTCTTTTTCCCTGACCTTGAAAAGATAAGTACAGATATCGGCCCGGGTGATGTTCTCATCGGGATCATAATCAGGATAGGGATAAGGCTCCTCAATGCCCAGAACATTCAGCATCTGGTTCATCTCCCCCAAAGTCAAGGGCTTAGAGGGTTCAAGGCGCCGCCTGGGGACAAAGGTCAAGAGCCCCGCCTCCCTGGCCGCGGCGATATAATCGGCCGCCCAGTGGCCGGGCTTAATGTCCAGATAGCGCAGGCGCACCGCTTCCGGCGTGGCCAGGTCAAAGAAGCGGGAGATCATGGTAACGCTTTCGGCGCGGGTTATATAACCTTCGGGCAAAAAGGTCCCGTCGGGATAACCTTCCACTTTTTTCATGTCAGCCGCCATCACGATGAAAGGCGTGGCTCCGTAGCTCTGGGAAACATCCTTGAATTTGGGCGGCTTAAAATCCTCGGGCAGTTTGCCCTCCTGAGATTTGATGAGCAAAGTGCACATCTCGGCTCTGGTTATGCTTTCCTCAGGACGGAAGGTCTCGTCCGGATAGCCGCTGATCATGTCCAGGGTAGCCAGGAATTCAACCGGGGATACCGCCCAGTATCCCTGGGGCACATCGCTGAAACTGCGCAAGCGCAGCAAGCGCACCTGATCGGCCTCCAGCAGCCGGCCCCGGTCATTCAGGGCCTCCACCACTACCTTATTCTTTTTTAGCCTGGGGAAGATCTCACGCAAAAAGTCCCCATTGGAGCGGAAAGCGGTATTGACACCTTGCACCTTTAGCTTCTTGACCGAGGCGTCCAGCACTTTCCCCTTAAGCAGCAGTTTGGCCTCGTGCACGATGGACCTATCGGCAGGCGAGAGGATCTTGAGCAATTCACCGGGCGTGAAACTGTAGGAAAGGGAAAAATAATGGGTATCGTTCTCCCGGAAGACCTGATACTGGTGATAGGCATAATCAAAGCGGAAGTCCCAGTAGCTCAGACCTATGCCGGCCGTAAGGTTGCTGGTGGGGGCCAGCCCGGAATCCGTGGCGCCCACCACATCCTGGTCCACCCCAACCCTCAACGCCAGAGGCGCCAGGGGTACCCATTCCAATCCGGCGTGGACCAGGCCGGGAATGGTGCGCAAACTCATATCATAATCCAGCAATAAATTGAGTTCCTGATCGGACTTGCGCAGGGCGAAATATTTGCCCAGCAGATGGAAACGGGAACCCAGCTTGATGACCAGGGGATAGGATTCTTCATTTCCCGAGCCATAGCTAAGTTTACCCCCCATGGTTAAGGGCAGGACATTTTGCAGGTTCATCCCCAATGAATAGAAATTGGCGGGATTATAAAGCAAACCCAGGTCCAGGTCCTGGCCTTTGGCATTGCCCCCCACCACCCCGGGACCACTTAGGTCGACAAAGAAAAGTTTCAGATTGGCGCCCAGGGAAAGATCTGAATTTACCGGATATCCATAAGAAAGCAGTACCACTTTATCGGTAAAACTGTAGGCGCTGGGCTCGGAAGTGCTGGGAATGATGAAGACCTGGTCGCCGACCGTTTCAAAACTGGCGGAAAGCAGTGACGCGGAGATCCCGGACCCCACGTATCCTATGCCCACAACCCCCGGTCCCACCTGATAAGTCCCGCCCAGGGTCTGGTAATCGAACTCGGATACGAATTTACCCACCATACTGGTGGCTTTAAGACCGGTGAAGTCTGCCAACCCGGCCGGATTCAGAAAGATCGCGCCGGCATCATCCGCCAATCCCACAAAGGCCTTGCCCATGCCCAGCGGGCGGGCGCCCACCCCCAACCGGGTGGGATCGGCCGCGACGCCAATGGCCTGGACCGCGCTGTTTGCCAGCAGCAGCCACATGAGAACGAATAAAATATATTTTCTCAAATCAATCCGCCACCACGATCTTGTATTTGCCCAGCATTTTGTTCCCGGTCGTGAAATTGATCAAATAGATGCCGTTGCCCAGCTCTCCGCCCAGGTCGGATGTGCCATCCAGGGTTATCTCGTTATAGCCGGCGCGTCCGCCCATGATCCCGGAAGTGGTGCGGATGCTCTTTACGAACTCGCCGCTGATATTTATGCCGTAGATGGCCAAAGGCATTTCGCGGGAGAGCACATAGGCGAGTTTCAGTTTCTCTCCGTGTTTGGGTTTCCAGGGCAGCTTGTCGGCGATGATGTCCCGGATCAGATAATCAGAGGTGACCTTCAGTTCATTGATGGTCTTGGTGCCGCTGTTGCCGTAGCCGTCGTAAACGGTGGCGGTCAGGTCATAGGTGCCGTTCTTAAGGGTCTCGGCAAAATGATATTCATCCAGGTAATCCGCCACGTCGATGCTCAAAATGACCTGATGGGTGACGGCGTCCTTGAGCTCAATCAGGGTGCGGGCGATCAGGTCTTTTACGGTCGGATCTACCATCTTGACCGACAGGTCCGGTTTTTCCGAGAAATAATCTTTGTCCCTCAGGTTCACGCCAGACTCGGCGATGGCCAGGATGTCCAGGTTGATGGCCTGACGCAGGCTCATGGCCGGCATCACGTCATAACCGGCGGTGGAGCCCACTACCCCGGCCGGCCCCGCCCTAAAGAGACCCCTCACCTCCCCGCTGACCGGCAGGCCGGGAGCATAGGTCTGGCTGGGTATCTCAAAAGCATTGATCATGTAGCGGTTGGGGAGGCCCGACTTTCCGGCGGCTCCTGAGATGTCGGTCGCGGTGGCGTCGCTGCTTGAGGGATAAAAGGCGTGCACTGTCTGGTTATCGGCTGAGGGCGCCTGCCCGGCCTCCAGTGATCCTATCAGCCAGTGCTGGACATTGTAATAATCCACTGCCGCCGCTGGATAGGACAGTGCCAGGCACAGCGCCAATAATAAAAGGATCTTTTTCACTTTATCTTATCCCCACTATGCTCCAGTTCACCGCATCACTGATGGATAGCTGATAAGACTTCCCCTTTTCGATTGTAAAATTAGTGCCGTACCAGTTGGCCGGATCGGTGGTATAGACCACGCGGCCTTCGGACTTTTGCTCGGTATCGTTCCAGCGGCCCACGAACTCCACTTTGTCCACGCCGATATCATTGATAACATCATCCGCCTTGGTGATGGAAGCCACATTCCTGCCTTTCATTCCGGAACCAAAGGGGACCGAGAAAGTATTGATGCCGGTCTTACCAGTAGGTTTGGCAAAAGCATAGGTATATTTCCCGACCGTCTCCAGCGCCGATTGTCCACCATTTACTCTTACCTGATAATATCTTTCATTGGGCGCGGAAATATCAGTATAGGTCTTGGCGGTGATGCCGGTGGCCAGCTGGGAGAATACCCCGTCGCTGCCGGCCGACCAGATGTCATAAGCTGCGGCATTGCCGTCCCAGTTCAAGACCACTGCTCCGTTAGTATCAAAAGCAATGGTAAGATTTGAGGCCTGTCCCGCCGCCGCCCCTCCTCCCCCTACTCCGGCAATATTGCTGATATACGACCACTGGCCGGAGCTATCGCGCGCCTTTATACCAAAAAGATAAGTGCCGGTATTGGCGGCTCCAGCTATGATCACGCTCTGCTTGGTGTCACGAGCTGCTGGGGTTGGAATAACGGGAGCCGGACTGAAATAAGTGGTGATAGAAGACGAAACGGCCCAGTTGTTAATATTGCCCGGATTGGTCTGGCCAGGAATAAAGGGGCTGGCCGGAACATCCACGATAGCGTCGCCTGAAACCCTGATATCATAAGCGACGCAGTCCGTCACGACCCCGTAGCGATCCTTATCGTAAGGCGCGCTCCAGGAGAGGGCGATATTGCTGCCCTCCGAGCTCACCTGCAGGTCGGTTATGGCCACCGGATAGTTAGGATCGGCGGTCTGTGGTATAAAATATGGTCCGGCCGCCATCCAAGCCCCGTCCCCATAATCATTGGCCGCCCGCGCGCGGACCTTAACCCATTTGTTGTCATCGGTCTGGTTCATGGTGATGGTAGTGGACTTGGCCGTGCTGGTGTTCACATCCGCATAATGCTTGCTGTTGGCTACATCCAAGGTTTCCTTGTAATGGTTAAAGGTGAAAATTGCGGTATCGGTCGCTTCCGGGGAACTTACTTCATAATCATACCAGCGCCCGTGGAGCGAAGAATTAGTATTGATATCTACTGTTGGTGATCCTCCCGCCGCCGCCTGATGCGGGGTACCCGCCACGCCGGTAGGCGCTTCAGGAGTGGTCTGGGTGAACTGCACAACAGTGGTGGCTGCGCCTAGTGGATTTAATAAGCCGTGGTTATTTGGCAAAGGCATGATGCTGTCATCATAAGCGGCGGTCACATCCCGGCTTTCGCCGAAAAGCGCCCCGCCCGCTAATGGAACGGCATTATTCCAGATGCGGAAATAGATATTGGAGCCGGAGGTAAATCCGGCAGAGGAATAATCATGGTAGAACTTGCCGTCAGTTAGGGTAAAGGTAGCCCAGGTATCGAAATCATCCCCCACATATTTGAGTACCCCTATCAGGACATCGTTCCCGTAGCCCGGATCATCAATAAAGCCATCCGTCATGGAGTAGCACTGTACCGCAAAGCCCTGCGTCAGGCTGCCGCCAATATTATTCTGGACCGTGGTATCGTCCGCTCCGGAGGCGTAGGTGAACTTGCCGGTGCTATAACCAGCGGGAACGAATCCTCCTCGTAGGGCGATATTGCCCGCCAGGGCTGGCAATATCAGGGCAAGAATGATCAGGATCACCAGCATCCGAATTTTCATATTGTCAAATTTTATCATATTTCCTCCTCCTATTAATATGGTTTCGTAAAATTCCAGGTCGCGACTGCTGAATGCTTCTTTATCCAGAACCCGTGCTTGAACATCAGACCTGGCAGGGTAGTCCCGCTCCAGGTATTGGCACCATCATATTTCTTCGACTTCCATCCGCTATCCCACTGCCAGACCTGGTCATTAGTGCTAAAGATAGAATCCAATCCGGAAGAGGTCCAGGTCACGGTCCGCGGATAGGGATTACCGTAGAAGAACAGGGTCGCGTCATTGAAGCCGATGCTTTCACTGGATGAAAGCACACGACCCACAAAGGTCAGGGTCTTATTGGTGGTCTTGTTCTTGATCCAGTAAGCTCTATCTTTTACCATCTGTCCACCCGGCAGACTGCCAGCCCAAGTGCTCCCGTTATAGAGATGGCTGGCCCAGCCGGAGCCGGTATAATTCCAGACCTCGGCCAGGCTGGCGCCGAACTGCGTCCCAATGACCGCATTGATGTCAGCGTTATCTGAAACCAAAGGCAGGGCAAAAAGCTCCAGGGTGGGAGGATAGGTCATAATGGCAAAGTTGACCTTGCCCACGGCCTCGGCGGTAGGTAGATCGCTTGGGGGCTGTCCTACGTATAGCGCCTTGTAATAAACTTCGGAGCTCCCGGTCCCAACCTGAGAGGCATGCAGCAGGTATCTATCATATACGTCATATCCGGTTGTGGCCGGATTGGTAACCTTGCTCCAGGATGATGCTTCATTGGTAAAACTACCGGTGCCATCGCCATACAGCACATAGATATCAGGAGTGGTCGCGAGATCCCAGCTAAGATGGACAGCACTTCCCGGCAGGTCTGCCTCACGTGAAACATGGAGAATGACAGGTGTTGAGGGAAATTCGACCATTGCGTTCAATGCGAACTCGGAAGTGTAACCGGGGCTTGAGAATTTACTGGCAGTAGCGGTCACCTTGTCCCCCAAGTTTAATCCTCCTACCGTTGCGACCCAGCTGGTGCCTTCCGCGGAAACGGTTCCTAAATAGACCAGTCCTTCGCCTTGATCGTCAGGCCCCGGGGTCGGCTCGGTCTTGAACACCTCTAGGCTGGCGCCGGAGGGGGAACTCCCGGTGACAACTGTCGATCCGCCATAATAGGCGGCGCTCGTGATGACCGGTTTTTGAATATCATTATTGGACCCGGCTCCCAGCAAGATCCCCTTACCAGCATTGGCTTCCATGGAATTTTGGGTGATCAGTATATTAGTACTGCTATTTTGAACGCTTATTCCTGAACCGCCATTATAAGCGATCAAATTTCTGGGCCCCAATTGGTTATTACTGCAGGAGGTAATAATTATCCCATTATCGGCATTACCCAAGTTTTCAATGCCATCTTTATCTGTCCCGATCAGATTGTCCTTGATCTGGTTACTGATGGAGCTGGCCGCCAGGATGATCCCATAAGAACTATTGCCCGAAATGAGATTACCCCCTCCCACTCCATCTCCAATTTGGTTGCCTTTACCACCGTACATATAGATCCCATAACGATTGGGATATGATGCCTCGCCGGTAGCAGTGGTCCCCAAATAGCAGTTCTTGACCAGGGTATACCAGCTATTCATATAGATAGCGGCTTTGCCTGGAGAGTTAAAACCATTGATGACCAAACCTTCGATCGTGGACTCAGTACCACCCCAATACAAGCCAGAATAATTCTTTCCGCTGGCACAGCGCACCTCGACCTTGGGCCCCGGGCTGTTGGTAGCTTCCCGGGTTTGGGTAGAACCGTGGAGATATATGTTGGGCGCAGTGATGTGCGGCAATTCTGCTTTATCAACAATTATCCGGTACCAGGTATTACCGCTGCCCTCGTTGGTTACCAGGCCGGGAGAGAACTCTCCGGTCGAGTATCCGGCCTCCTGGGTAGTGATATCAAAGATCACTTCCCAGTTGCCCCACGCCGCCTCCGCACTGGTCAGCACATGGCGCAGGGATCCCCATCCATCGTCATTGCAGTTATAAACTATATTGTCCCGGTCAGCCCGGGGGGCCAGGTAATTAAGTGCAAATTCCGAGGTATCTCCCGGACTTGAATAATGGGTCAGGGTAGCGGTGACTTTCCTGTTCTGTATCCATCCTTCTACCGTAGCCAGCCAGTTGCCGGCCGCATCCGTGATGGTCGAGCCCAGATAATACTTTCCCTCGCCCTGATTGTCCGGTCCGGGATTTTCCTCGGCTGCGAACACCTCGATCTCCGAGGTGGCATACCATGAGTGTGTAGTGCCCCTGATATAAGTATGAATGCCGTCAGTTTCGAGCCCGGTTATTTCCGGGGGGTCGATACTGTTGTTTGCCATGAAATCCAGCTTTATGCCTTTTCCGGTATTGGCTTCCATTGTATTGCGCGAGATATGAATGGCTTGACAGGGATATAGCGGCCCAACGAAATCTTTCAAATATACGCCATGGCCTTTATTATATCCTATCCAATTTCCCGGCCCGATATGGTTGTCATAAGAATTAAAGGCTAAAGTGATACCATCACCCTGATTGCCTAGGGGATCATGATCTTTATTGACACCTATCAGGTTGCCTTTTACTTCATTGGTGTTTGATTCCGTTATATATATTCCTGCTCCATTATTGCCTGAAATGATATTGGCCTCTCCTTCTTTAGTGCCCCCTACTATTACAGTAGTTACCCCTTCAGTAAGACTAACACCCTGATCGTTCGGGACAGCATAGGTCCCACTGACATCCGTGCCTATATAATTGCCCTTTACCTGAGTATTGATCAGGTCTGAAATTGCAGATACTCCCAAGATACTGACTCCCGGCCCGGTATTCCCAGAAATGATGTTCCTTTCAGCCTCTTTGGTTCCTCCAACAATATTATCAGGCGTACCAGGTACCCACAAAGAAAATATTTGTACGCCGGGACCCTGGTTGCCAAGCGAGTAAGTTCCGGTCGAATCGGTACCTATATAATTACCCTTGACTTCGTTGGAAGGTGCGTAGTATATACCTATACCGTAACTGGAATTGCCGGAAATGACATTTCCCTGACCGGGGATTTTCCCGCCGATCATATTACGAAGGCTGGTGTTACCTAAGTAGTCTGAGCCATAGATCTGTATGCCGCCAGATATATTGGGTATGACTGCGTCACCATTGACATTGGTCCCGATATAATTCCCCCAGACATTGTTGTTATCTGAATACTCAATTACCACCCCGTTCCCGGAATTGCCAGAAATAACATTACGTTCGGCCGGGGTCGCTCCGCCAATAGTGTTATTTGAGGTATAGTGGAAAAATATTCCCCCACTATATATTCCCCCACTATTGCCTACCGCGGCCATCCCGGTGCGGTTGGTACCGATATAATTGCCTTTTATGATGTTGCTTTGGGGTTGGAAGGTGCTTCCTCCTGAATATCCTAAGATACGTATGCCGTAATTGTTCCCCGAAATGAGGTTCCTTTCGCCAAGGCCCGAGCCACCGATAATATTATTATTTGTATAATTGCCCGTTAAATAGATGCCATAATTGTTCTTTCTGCCAGCTTCTCCTGTGGCAGTGGTGCCGATATAGCATCCTCTGATCTGATTGTTTTGACCGCCTTCGATCTTGATCCCAGCCTCGCCGGAGGGCGGCAAATTAAATCCGTTGATGACCAGGCCTTCGATCGTGCAATAATTCGCGGTCACCGTGATCCCATCATAGCCCTTTCCGCTCTGGCAGCGGACCTCAACTTTAGGCCCCTTAGGATTGTTGGCTTCCTGGGCTTGGGTCGAGCCGTGAATATAGATCTTGTTCTTGCTCAAGGTCGGAAGCTCTGCCAGATCCACGATGATCCGGTACCAGGTATCACCGCCAGCTTCATTGGTCACCAGCCCTGGTGAAAATTCGCTGGTCGAGTATCCGGCCTCCCAGGTGGTGATGGCAAAGAGGACCTCCCAGTTGCCTCCCGCCGCCAGCGCGCTATTCAGCACGTATCGCAATGACCCGGGGATATTCTGGTCGGAGCAATTGTAGACGATGTTGGGTGGGTAGTATTTGGTGATCGTAAAGGTAGCAGCGGACTCATCCCTGGCGATAACGGGGCCACTGACAGCTTCGATGCTGACCCGGGCGGTGGTGGTTTGGGGCACATTAGGCACCAGCCAGGCATATGATCGCTTGTCGCCCGTAACTGCTCCGGTAATGAGCTTATAACCGATGGCTTCACTGGTTATGTAATACAGACGGAAATATTCCGGGGACACGGACGCCTGCCAGGTGATGTTGTTCACCGTGTTCCCCACCCAGTATTCCCCTCCATTGGGAGCTTCCAGGGTCACCGT
>Ga0315295_10000497_pt1 | contig 34248 bp, 29 predicted proteins | sample YL17G14_0_MG_FD_204453 | JGI IMG/M metagenome (GOLD analysis project Ga0315295, IMG submission 204453) | Sediment microbial communities from Yellowstone Lake, YNP, Wyoming, USA - YL17G14_0 | ecosystem: Environmental > Aquatic > Freshwater > Lake > Sediment | place: USA: Wyoming | collected...
ACTACAAGCGCAACGGTACGACGACGCTCTTCGCCGCGATCGAAATGGTCGAAGGGAACGTCATTGCCACGTGCATGCCGCGGCACCGCCATCAGGAGTGGATCAAGTTCCTGCGCCTCATCGAGGATCAGACGACGGCGGAACTCGACGTTCACATCATCGCCGACAACTACGCGACCCACAAACATCCAAAGGTGGAACGCTGGCTGCGCCGACACCCCCGGTTCCATCTGCACTTCATCCCGACGAGCAGTTCGTGGCTGAACGTGATCGAGCGATTCTTCCGGGAGATCACGGACAAGCGCATCCGGCGCGGCGCGTTTCCAAGTGTCAAGGCACTAGCCGAGGCAATCATGGCCTACATCGATGCGCACAACGCCGCCCCCAAGCCCTTCCAATGGACGGCTGCGGCCGAGGAAATCGCCGACAAGGTCGGCCGCGCGCGGATCAGGCTTAAGTCAATAACTGCGTGAGACACCACACTAGCTCGATTGCAGCCTCGAGATGGATGGGTAGAGACTCCGCGCGTTCCCGGTGCACTTCGGGTGTACGTCGTCAGACCAAGTGAGACACGAGGAGCCATTGGCCAAGACGCACTTCTCGGCCCTGCGCCGCCTATGGGGAGGCCGGAGCGCTTGCTCAATCTCGCCGCGTGCATCACAATGTCTGCGTGCCAGATCTCTGCCCGCCATTCCGGCGTCTCCTCCCCGCGCAGGCGACCCCCTGAGGCGCTGCGCAGGCGGGGTTCGTCACAGCTGTTCTCCCGGGAGGCTGGATGAAGGAGTTCGTCCTCGCGCTGGACCAGGGAACTACCTCGTCGCGCGCGATCCTGTTCGACTCGAGCGGCGCGCCTGCCTCCGTCGCCCAGCAGGAATTCCCGCAGATCTACCCTCAGCCCGGATGGGTCGAACATGATCCCGAGGCCATCTGGTCGAGCCAGCTTGCCACGGCCCGGGAGGTAATCGCCCAGTCTGGCGTCGCACCCGCGCGCATCGCCGCCCTCGGGATCACCAATCAGCGGGAGACAACGCTGCTGTGGGATCGCCGCACCGGCGCGCCGGTGTACAACGCCATTGTCTGGCAGTGCCGCCGCACTGCGCCGCTTTGCGACCAGCTCAAAGCTGAAGGATTCGACCAGGTCATCCGCGAGCGAACGGGGCTTGTGGCCGATGCGTACTTCTCTGGCACCAAGCTGGCCTGGCTGCTTGACCATGTCCCCGACGCCCGGGCTCGCGCCGAGCGCGGCGAGCTGGCCTTCGGCACGGTCGACACGTTCCTGCTCTGGCGCCTGACCGGTGGCCGGCTGCATCTGACCGACGCATCCAACGCTTCGCGAACGATGCTCTTCAACATCCACACGCTCGCCTGGGATGACACGATCCTGGATCGCCTGTCGATCCCGCGCGCCGTCCTGCCCGAAGTGAGGCCCTCCTCACAGGTATATGGCGAGGCGGACGCCTCGCTCCTTGGAGCGGCGATTCCCATCGCGGGGATCGCCGGCGATCAGCAGGCGGCAACCTTCGGCCAGGCGTGCTTCGAACCTGGGACGGCCAAGAACACGTTCGGCACCGGTTGCTTCATGCTGATGAACACAGGTGTCGAAGCGATCGTATCCCGGCAAGGACTGCTCACGACCATTGGCTGGCAGTTGAAGGCATCCGCCGGCGGGTACACAACAACTTACTGCCTGGAGGGCAGCGTGTTCATCGGCGGTGCGGTGGTCCAGTGGCTCCGCGACGGGCTTCACGTGCTCTCCTCCAGCGCCGAGGTCGAGCCACTGGCCGCCAGCGTCCCGGACAGCGGCGGGGTGTACTTCGTGCCGGCCTTTGTCGGTCTTGGAGCCCCGTACTGGGATGCCTATGCACGGGGAACCATCGTCGGACTCACCCGCGGTTCCTCAGCCGGCCACCTGGCCCGTGCGGCGCTCGAGTCCATCGCCTTTCAATGCTCCGATGTGCTGGAAGTGATGGCCCGCGAATCAGGCCGGTCGGTCGAAGCGTTGCGCGTCGACGGAGGCGCGGCGCGCAACGACTTGCTGATGCAGTTCCAGGCCGACCTGCTCGGCAGGCCGGTCCAGCGTCCGGCCGTCACCGAAATAACGGCCCTGGGCGCCGCCTATCTGGCCGGCCTGGCAACCGGCGTATGGACCTCCCCCGATGTGGTCGCTGCGGGCTGGCGCCTCGAGCGCGAATACCTGCCCCGGATGTCGGCCGATGAGCGGGGCGCGCGGCTCGGTGCGTGGCACCGCGCCGTCGAGCGCAGCCGCCACTGGGCTGCGCCGGAATGAGACAATTCGCGTGACCGTCCAGATCATACGCACTCCCCACCCTCCCGAGGCGCTGCTGGCGCAGATCGCCGAGCTCCTGCAGGGCGAAGGCTTCTCCGGCGAGACCGCCCCCATCGCCCGGCGGCTTGAACTGCTGCCGCGCGAGGACCGCATCCTCATGGCCGTGGAGGCGGAGCTCCTGCTCGGCTTCGCCCATCTTCGCATTGCACGCGATCTGGCCGCCGACGAGACCGCGGAGGTCGTTTCGATTATCGTGCGCCCCGACCACCGCCGACGGGGCATTGGCCGCATGCTGGTCACGGCGGCGGAAACTTGGGCGCGTCAGTCGGGCCGCGCGCGACTGCTGCTGCGCACCGACGTTGTTCGCACACCGGCGCACGCGTTCTATGTGGCGCTTGGCTATCAGAAGGCAGCTACGACGATTGACTTTGTCCGGGACCTTGGCTATGAACGCCGCGCCGATGCGCCGACATTGCCACCTATCGGCGGCAGCCGTTGACACCCGTCGGGTCTGTGGGACAATCCACCTGCCATGCCCGCTCTCTCCACGCAGCTCCTCGTCATCGGCGGCGGTGCAACGGGCCTCGGCATCGCGTGGGACGCCTGCCTGCGGGGAATCAAGGTCGTCCTGGTTGAGCAGTCCGATGTAGGACAAGGGACCTCCGGGCGCTACCACGGCCTGCTGCACTCCGGTGGACGCTACGTCCTCTCGGATCCACCCTCCGCAACCGACTGCGCACGCGAGAACGAAGTCCTCCGCCGCCTGGCCCCGACGACGATCGAGAACACCGGAGGCTTGTTCGTCGCCGCGCCGGCCGATCCGGCGGATTTCCCCGACCGCTGGGTGGCCGCCTGCCAGCAGACCGGCGTCGCCGCTGAGGAAGTCAACCTGGCGGCAGTCCTACGACGCGAGCCCCTGCTGAATCCCAGTCTGGCGCGCGCCTTCCAGGTGCGCGATGCCTCCCTCGACTCGTTTGACCTGCTCCACCTGCTCTGCGCCTCCATCCGCGCGCAGGGCGGGCAGGTCTGGCTTCGACACAAGGTCAATCGGTTGCTGATGCAGGCTGGTGCGGTCGTCGGGGCGGAGGTTGTCAACCTCGCTTCCGGCGAAAGCACGCACGTCGGCGCACATCTGGTGGTCAACGCCGCCGGGCCCTGGGCAAAGACCGTCGCCGCGTTGGCGGGCGTCGACCTTCCGATCGCCCTTGGGCGCGGCACCATGGTGGCGATGGCCTCGCGCCTGGTCAACACCGTCGTCAACCGCTGCAAGCCACCCTCCGATGGCGACATCCTGGTTCCGATCGGGACCGTATCGATCCTCGGCACGACCGACGAACACGTTGAGTCCCCTGACGATCTGACCATTGCAGCCTGGGAGGTCGATCTCCTGCTGGCCGAGGCCGAAGTGCTGGTCCCAGGGATCGCCGCCCATCGCGCCCTGCGAGCCTGGTCTGGCATCCGGCCGCTCTACCGTCCGGCGCCAGCGGCCGGAGCCGAAACGCGCGAGCTGCCGCGTGCCCACACGATCCTGGACCATGGCGTTACCCACGGCATCCCCGGACTGGTCAGCGTGATCGGCGGCAAGCTGACGACATTCCGGCTGATGGCCGAGCAGGTGATGCAGGTCGTCGCGCCGCGCCTGGGAGTCGCAGCGCCCTGTCGAACCACCGACACACCCCTCGAGCCAACCGGGCGCCCATACCACCGCCTTCCGCACCGGCTGGGCCATCTTGAGCACCCGCACGATCCGCCCGCACCGCAGGTCATCTGCGAGTGCGAGCTGGTGACTCGCCCCGACCTTGAGGTGGCCCTCGGTGCGATCGAAGCACCTGACCTCGACGACCTGCGACGCGACCTGAGGCTCGGCATGGGACCGTGTCAGGCGGCATTCTGCGGCTACCGCGCCGCCGGCATCACGCTCAGGACGCTGGACGCGCCGCCAATGGATGGCGGGCTGGCTGCCTTCCTGCAGGAACGCTGGAGGGGCCTCCGTCCGCTGGCATGGGGCCACACGCTGCGACAGCTGGAGTTCAGCCGCCGCATCGCTGCGGAGCTCCTTGGGCTCACCGATGCCCCGGAGGCCCCGTGAACGATCTGGTCGTCGTGGGCGAGGGATTGACCGGCCTGTTCGCGGCCTGGCTGGCAGCGAAGCGAGGCGCACGCACAACACTCATCGCCTACGGACGCGGTGGCCTCGAGCTCTCGTCCGGGTGCCTGCACCTGGCGTCCGGTGCGTCCCCGCGCTTGGGGATCACCTCCTCCAGACTCCCCCATCCCTACGCTCTCGTGGGGGTCGGCACCGTCTTCCGGGCCATTCAGGCACTCTTCGATCTGCTTGAGGCCTCCAGCCTGCCGTATTCCGGCAGCCTCGACACGAATCTGCTGCTGCCAACCGCGGCCGGTGAGACGATCGCCGCGGCGTTCGCTCCCCATTCGCTTGCCCGGTCCGATCTGGCCGAGCACGGGCCCATGACGATTGCCGGCCTCACCGGCTTCCGCGATTTCGACGCCGCCCTGGCCTCGAGGCGCCTGGCAGATCGGCTCGAGCGTTCGATTGCCACGGTGGACCTCCCCCTCCCCGGGCCTGCCCCGCGGCGTGACCTGTATGCCACCGACCTGGCTCGCCGGTTCGAGGATCCGCATTGGCGCGAGGAAACCTGCCGTGCCTGGAAGCCGCAACTGATTGGCGTTCGCAAGCTCGGCCTGCCGGCGGTATTGGGCTTGCGCCGCCATGCGGTTGTCCTGCAGGCGATCGAGGAAGCCCTCGAGCTCGCGGCCTTCGAGATCCCGACACTGCCACCGTGTGTTCCCGGCCTGCGCCTCGAGACTGTCCTGCGAGAGGCTTGCCTGGCTGCGGGAGTCGACGTGCTCGAGGGCGCCAAGGCCGTCGGCCGCGTCGACGGCAGGGGCTCGTCGGCGCGCGCATCCGGAGTCGTCGCCATGGCGGCCGGTGGCCCGCAGCTGCATGACGCCGGCGCCGTCTTGCTGGCAACCGGAGACCTACTCCACGGCGGGCTTGTTGCCCAACAGAATGGCCTGATCCGCGAGAGCGTCTTCGATCTGCCTGTGGTCCACAATGCCAACCGCGCGACATGGACCTCGCCGCATGCCGCTGATCCACAGCCCTACGCCAGCTTCGGGGTGCGGGTCGATGCCAGCATGCATCCTCTTGACGATCGGGGCGAGCCGCTGCTCCCGAACCTGTATGCCGCCGGGGGCCTGCTGGCTGGCGCCCGACGGACCGATGAAGGCTCGCGCCAGGGGGTGGCCCTGTCTACGGCCTGGCGGGCGGTGGAAGCGGCCCTGCCGTGACTCACCCCACACCTGCGCTTACCGCCGACCTGTGTCTGAAGTGCAACATCTGCACGGCAGCCTGCCCGGTGGCGGCCGTAACCGACCTGTTTCCTGGGCCCAAAGCCGTGGGGCCGCAAGCCCAGCGATTTCGCCACCCTCGCCTTCCTTCCCCGGATGCCTCCGTCGCCTGGTGTTCCGGATGCGGGACGTGCACACGCGTCTGCCCGCACGGGGTTGCTATCGCCGAGATCAACATCCAGGCCAAGGCGCGCCTGACGGAGGAGCACCGTCCCCCGCTGCGCGACCACGTGATCTCGCGTCCCGAGTGGCTTGGCTTCGCCGGCAGTCTGGCGGCACCCATCGTCAACCCGATCCTGCGCATCGGCGCCGCGCGTTGGGCGTTGGAGAAGGTGCTTCGCATCGACCGCCATGCGCCCATGCCACCCTTCGCCCGCCGTACACTCCGAGCCCGGATGTCCCAGCGCTGCGTCAGCAGCCCGCCGGCGGAAGCCTCCAACGTCGTCGCCTATTACCACGGCTGCAGCACCAACTACTACGAGCCCGAGCTGGGCGAGAAGGCCATCGCCGTGCTGGAGCGGCTCGGCTGCAGCGTGATCCTCCCGCCCCAACGCTGCTGCGGCTTGCCCCTGCAGTCCAACGGCTTCTTTCCTGCGGCGCGCCGACAGGCAAGCACGAACATCCGGCTGCTGCACCCGTATGCCAGGGCGGGCATACCGATCGTCGGGACGTCGACATCGTGCACGCTGGCCCTCAAGCACGACTACCGCACCATCCTTGGCGTCGGGGGCGAGGCCGCTGACGCCGTTGCGCAGGGCACCTTCGACATCTTCGAGTTCCTGGCCACGCGCCTCGAAGCCGCACTTGACCACGTCGACTTCGCCCCCGTCGAGGCGACCGCTCTGTATCACCCTCCCTGCCAGCTCAAGAGCCACTTCATGGGAACGCCGGCGCTGCGCGTTCTTCGCCGCATTCCGGGCTTGAAGATCGTCCTCTCCCAGTCCGAGTGCTGCGGCATCGCCGGCACCTACGGGCTCAAGCACGAGAAGTTCGCCGTGGCGCAGGCCGTCGGCCAGGGGCTGTTTCGCCAGACGGCTGAGTCCGGCGCGGACTATGTGCTTAGCGATTCGGAGACCTGCCGCTGGTGGATCGAGCAGCACGCAGGTCACACCGTCGTCCACCCCATCGAGCTCCTCGCCCGGTCTATGCGGCTGGCATGAGCCATCACCTCACCCTGCTCCGCCACGGCGAGTCCGTGGCCAATCGCGCCGCCGTCGTCCAGGGACAGATGGATTCCCCCCTCTCCGATCTTGGACGCAAGCAGGCAGAGGGCGTCGCTCGCGAGTGGCTCTCCGAGGGTCTGCTGTTCGATCAAGTCATCACCAGCCCCCTGCTCCCTGCTCGCGAGACGGCCGAGGTGATTGCCACACGCTTGGGACTCCATCTGGAACTGGAGCCGAGCTGGATGGAGCGCGACTTCGGCAGTGGACAGGGCCTCTCGATCGAAGCGTTCCAGGATCGGTTGGGCCCCAAGCCGCCGTTGCCTTTCGCTCCTGTGTTTGGAAACGGCGAAGGCGCGTGGGATCTGTATCTTCGGGTAGCCCGTGCTGTGCAAGCCGTTGTCCGCCGGCCGCCGGGCTGCTACCTGATCGTCTCGCATGGCGCGCTGCTGAATGCGGCGCTGCGCGCGATGCTCGGCCTAGCCCCCACACCCGGGCGGGCGCCACGCTTCACCTTCGCCAACGGCGGGCATGCCCATCTCGAGATGGATGATGAGGGCGCCTGGACTCTGCACGCGTTGACCAACCCGCTCGGATCCGCCGCGGACGACTCCGGGACATGAGCGATTCCCCCGCGCCCGACCACGTCCTCACCGACGGCTGGATTCACACGCTCGATCCCGAGGCGGGCGTCGTCCAGGCGCTTGCCATTCGCGATGGCAAAGTCCTGGCCGCCGGGACAAGCGAGTCCATCATGCGCCTGGCCGGCACGAGGACCGAGGTGACGGTGCTTCAGGGCCGCTGCGTACTTCCCGGCCTCACCGACTCCCACCTTCACCTTCAGCACCTAGCCTTCAGCCTGGCGCGGATCGACTGCGAGACGGACACACTCGAAGCGTGCTTGTCACGTGTGCAAGCCCGAGCCGAGACCACACCCAGAGGCACATGGGTTCTGGGCCACGGTTGGAACCAGAACTCGTGGGGAGAGTTCCCCGATCGCCGGAGCCTCGACGCCATCGCCCCCAGCCATCCGGTCTACCTGACCGCCAAGTCCATGCACGCCGGCTGGGCCAGTTCGGCCGCATTGTCCCTCGCCGGCCTCGATCGGGACACGGCCAATCCCCCGGACGGGCGGCTGCTGCGCACGCCGGATGGTGAGCTGACGGGCGTACTGCTCGAGGGCGCCATGCGCCTGGTGTCGGCCGCGATCCCTGCTCCGTCCATGGAGAACATCGTCCACGCTATCGAAGCGGTTCAGGAGACCCTCTGGTCACTCGGTCTCACCGCAGTGCACGACTTCGATGGACCGGAGTGCTTCGCCGCGCTTCAGATCCTGCGAGAGCGGGGATCGTTGGGGCTGCGCGTCCTGAAGAGCATTCCTCACGACCGGCTTGATGAAGCACTGGCCCTCGGATTGCGCTCCGGATTCGGGGATGATTGGCTGAGGCTCGGCGCGGTGAAGGTCTTCGCCGACGGCGCGCTTGGACCTCGGACCGCCGCGATGCTGGCGCCCTACGACGGCGAGCCCGACAACCGCGGCACGCTCCTGCAGGATCGCGAATCCCTGTTTGAGATCGCGCGCCAGGCACTGCCCGCCGGGATCGCCCTGGCGATCCACGCCATCGGCGACAAGGCCAACCATGAGGTCCTGGAGGCCTTTACCGATGTGCAGCGTCGCCTTCCCGGGGCTGATCTGCCGACTATGCCCAGCCGGATCGAGCACGTCCAGCTGCTTCATCCCGACGACGTGCCACGTCTGGCTGCGCTCGGGTTGGTCGCCTCGATGCAGCCGATCCACGCCACGTCCGATATGCCGATGGCCGAGCGCTACTGGGGGAGCCGAACGCGGACAAGCTACGCGTGGCGGAGTCTCGAGCGGGCCAGGACGCGCCTGGTGTTTGGCTCAGACGCCCCGGTCGAGAGCCCCAACCCATTCTGGGGACTGCATGCGGCGATCACACGCCGGCGCCGGGATGGCGCGCCCGGCCCCGAGGGCTGGATCCCTGAGGAGCGACTCTCACGCCAGCAGGCGCTGAACGGGCTCACCCGTGAGCCTGCCGCCCTGGCCGGGGTTGCCGGGCAACAAGGCACACTCCGCCCTGGTGCGTACGCTGACTTGATTGTGCTCGACGAGGATCCACTCACCTGCCCTGAAGAGTCGATCCCCGCGCTGCGGCCGCGCGCCACGATGGTCGGCGGCCGATGGCGCCGACGGGAGTTCTAGCTTTTCCCGGATCGGGGACCTAGCATCCGGAGATCTCCGGCACGAACCGTAATGCCTAGCGCGTCCAGGTGCTCCAACAATGCCAGGATGTACTTGCGCGAGGTATCGAACTCGTCGCGGATCTTCGCCACGGTCGCCTGCCCCTCACGCGCCAACAGGTCCTGCACGCCCTCGACCAACGCGGCATAGGCGTCGGCGCCAAAGACGACTTCGGCTGATACCGGCACAAGCGCGCCCGAAGCGATCAGGAACGCAAAGACCTCCTCGCCAACCTGATCGACCAGGTCTCTTGCCGACGGAGGCGCAAAGCGAGCAGCATTCACGCGCCTCAGGGTCCGATCGATGGCCGCCTGCTCGTCGCTCGTCGGCGTCGGTCTGTACTCCGTCAAGCCGACGGCCCCGGCTGACTCGCTCAGGAACCCGTCGTCCGCCCAGGCCCCCAGGCAAGCAGCGAAGACCCTGGCCTCCAATCCGAGTTTGGACTTCAACTCCTCGCGCGGAACTCCTGGACGGAGCGGAAACGCGGCATGGTACTCGCGCAGCATCCGCCGCGTGCGTTCGGTCAGCTCCTGCCAGCCTGCGGCGTCGACGACCAGGTTGTCACCAGACGCCGAGCCGGTCCCGGGACGAAGCTCTCGCAGGCGGCCGGAGTCAACCAGGGCTTGGCCGAGCTCGGTCGCGTGTTCCAGGTCCATCTCGGCGGCACCTACGAGGTCGCGCAAGAACACTGGCCCCCGGCCGCGCGCCGCCTCCAGAAGTCCATCCTGAGGGTCGCCGCGCAGCAGTCGGTCGAGCACTCGGGGGACCTCGGCGTCGCGGCGGCGGTGGAGCCGGCGGGGATGCGCCTCCCCGATGGTCCCTCCGCCAAGCGTCTCCGCTGGCGAGGGCCTCCGCAGGACCAGCCGGTCCCCTCGCGCGGCGACCACCGGTTCGCGCAACACCAGCTGCACCCACGCTTCCTCGCCAGGCCGGACGCGGTCCTGATGGAGGACCCGGATACGCCCAAGGCGCTGCGCCGTCCCCACGAACAGCTTCACTTCTTGATTGTGGGAGATGGGCGTCGAGGCATCCTTCAGGCAGCGGACCTTGGCGTCCAGCAACCGGGTTGGCGGATACGAGCCCGCATGGCAAACGACATCACCCCGGTGCACGGCACCGACGTCCACCCCGCTCAAGTTCACCGCGAGCCGGCTCCCCGGGAACGCACGCTCGATGCGCTGCTTGTGAGTCTGGAGCCCGCGAATCCTGCCGGCGACACCCGATGGCGCCAGCTCGACCTCTTCGCCCGTCCCCAGCGAGCCATCCAGCAGGGTCCCGGTCACAACGGTACCGAAGCCGGCCATCGAGAAGACCCGATCCACCGGAAGCCTCGGGCGGCCACGGTCCTGGCGCGCTGGGATCTCCTTCAATAGCGCCGAGAGCGCTCGTACGAGCCCGTCAAGGCCCTCGCCTGTGCGCGCCGAGACAGCGACCGCCGGCGCGTTTTCCAACCCTGAGCCTGCCAGGACCGAGCGCACGTCGGCTTCGACCAGCCGCAGCCAGTCTGCGTCCTCCACCAGATCGGACTTGGTCAAGACGATGATGCCCTGCTCGACACCCAACAGGTCCAGGATGGCTACGTGTTCGCGGGTCTGCGGCATCACGCCCTCGTCGGCCGCCACGACAAGGAGCACGGCATCCATCCCGCCGACGCCGGCAAGCATGTTCTCGATGAAATCGCGATGGCCGGGAACGTCCACGATGCCGAGGGACTGCCCGTCGGCTAGCGTAAGCCAGGCAAATCCCAGGTCGATGGTCATCTGACGCTCGACCTCTTCGCGCAGACGGTCGGGGTTGATGCCGGTCAGGGCCTGGACGAGGGTGGACTTGCCATGATCGACGTGCCCGGCCGTGCCGACAACGTGCATGCTGACCTCACGGCCCGGCATTGCTAGCGGGCGTGGCGGGCGTCCTTTGCCGGGCGCTCACCATCCGCCGCCCAATCCCGAATCATCCCGAGTAGTTCGGCGAGCCGTCCCTTGGTGTCGGACTCCATGGTAGCCAGCCGGTCCTCCGTGGAGGTCAGGCGTTCCTCGTGCCCCGCCACGCCGGCGCCCAGCTTCTCATGCGCCCGCCCGTGCTCGCGCCACTGCTCATCGAGCGTCAGCTTGTGAGCATTCCAGCGCTTGGCATCGTCAGCCAGGAACGACGTCCAATCGCGCTTCATGCGATCTTCCGCCAGGCGCTGGATCTCGGTAATCTCATTGATACGTCTTTCGGTCCTCTCGATCAACTGGGCGAGTTCGTCGCGCAGCTGGCGCAGACCGCGATAGGTCTCCTCGTAGGTGAGGATGCGTTCGTCGATCTCGCCGGCCCGTTTTTCGAACAACTGGAACCGCCGCTCCCACTCTCGCCAGTTCCGGTCCTGTTCGGATTGTCTGAGGTTCTGCTGTTCGAGCCAAAGCCCCAGCATCTCCTGCCGTTCCCCTTCACTGGCGACCAGCTCCGTCAGGCGCGTCTCCGCCCGCCGTGCCTGGTCCCCGAGCTGATCCGCCAACACCCCCAGCGCATCGACGCGGCCACGGTATGCCGAGAGCTCCGCCTGCGAATCCGCCGTGCGTCGAGCCTCCTGCCGACGGTCATCTTCCAGGGAGGCGAGCGCCTCCGCACGATCGCCATCGCGTGTCATCAGCGTTTCCAGCTGCTTGCGCATGGCATCCAGCGTCCGCGAGATGCGAAGTTCTTCCTCACGCCGCGCGTCCAGGGACTGCTGGACCTCCCCCAGAAGCCCCAGGTCAAGCCGTATCTCCGCAATCGCCCGGCCGGTCTCCTCGACCTCCGCCTGACGAAGTTGATGCAGTGTCTTCTCCTTCGCCGTGCGGCGTTCCTCCGCCTCGCCCAACATGCGGGCGACCTCCTGACGGTGCTTGTGGATGGTCTCCTCGAACTGCTGGAGGCGCGAGGCAACCGCGTTCATTCGGGCGAGATCGGCGGAGAGCTCCTGACCCTGGCGGGACACCTTGGCCAACGAGGCCTCGACTGCGCCGAGGCTCTCGGCCAGCTTCGATGCCTGCTGACCCACCTTGCGCTGCTGCTCTTCGAGCCATGCAAGCCGCTGTTCGAACTGACCCGTCTCCATCGCGCGCTCGTGCTCCTTTCGGCAGCGTCTCCGGCTACCCGCCGGCCAGCCCGGACAGCCCGCTCAGGGCGCCTACGACCCAAGGATACAGCAGTTGGGGAAACAGCCCCAGCAGCACGCACAGGAGAATCCCCACCCCAAGGAAAAGTCGGTCGAGGAGCGTGAGTGGAGGAAGCGACCTCTCGCGCGGTGACCGCAGGACGGTGCTCGTCCAACGAACCGCCGCCAGCGAGACGGCCCCAATCGTCCCTACGACCGCAAACGCGGCGGCACCGCCCCCCGCCATGACGGCCCAACGCCCGGGAAAACCCGCGGTGATCGGGAAACCCGCCACCGAGAACAAGCCAACCATCGCTGCGGCCGTTGCCAGCGGGGCTGCGTAGGCGATCCCGGTCAGCTCCTCCGTCGTGTCGCCGGCACCGGTGTTCTGGAGCACGGAGGCTCCAAGTCCCCAGACGCCGAGACCGATCACCCGCGCGGCGGAGAGCCCGAGTGCGAGCTGGTAGCCCTCCGTACTCATGGCGGAGAAGGCCAGCAGGATCACGGCAGTGTCGGCCATCACCGCGTAGACCGCCGTTCGGGCGAGACTGCGTTGGGCCATCGCCCAAAGCGAGGCGAAGGCAGCGATGCCGATGGCCACCCAGCGGGCGGCGACGAACAACGCCTCGTTCTCTCGCAGCCAGGCGTACGCGTCGAAGAACCGCAACACGAGGAATAGTGCGCCGGCTTGAGCGATCAGTAGGACGAACGAGAGCGCGTAGGGGTGGCTGTGGCCGGCCGCCGAAGGAAGCCACAGGTGAAAGGGCGGCGCAGCCAGCAGTAGACCGAAACCCAAGACCGCCAACACCGTCGCCGTCCGCGCCGCCTCCGGTGCGACCGAGCCCGATCCCAGACTCTCCGCCCGCCAACCGGCCGTCAGCAGGGCCATCATGCCGAGTGTGTACAGCACGACCATCCGCATCGGGGCCCGCGCGCCGCGCCGCTCGGGCGGATAAAGCATCAGTACGGCGACGAGTGCCATCCCCTCGAGAAAGACAGCGGCGTACAAGAACGGCACCGCCATGAGCGATCCAGCAACCAGCCCCACAACCAGGAGCCCGGCGCCATAGAACAGCCGACCGGGTCGGGCGACTCTGGCACCGGCGAACATGAACGCTGCGACCAGAAACACGAAGCCCACGACGGCGCGATTGGCCGCCCCCAGCTCGAGAGAGCGGCCGAGGATCGTCCACGTGCTGGAGATGCTCACCGGCACCCCGGGCAGCCCGGCACCCCCGTCTACGCGGACCAGGAAGGCCAGCAGAGACACCAACGCTGCGCCCGTGCTGGCCACGAGCCACGAGACCGTCGCCTCTCTGCGAAACAGGACCACGGCGACTGCCAGCGCTCCCGTCAGCGTGAGCAGGATCAGGGGCGCGTTCATGGCCGGGACTCCGGTCTTGCCGGGGAAAGCGTGATCAAGTACGCGACCACGAGAGCGATGAGAAGCGGCAGGGCGATGAGCAGGCCGTGCAATGCCACGGACGGTTCCACGCTCGCGTAGCCAATCTCAAAGCCACCCAGCATCGACAGCAGTCCTGCGCCGACCCTCAAGGGCTCCTCGGAGAGCCCCACGTGCAGTAGCCCCAGGCCGAATAGCAGTCCGGCGCCCAACGACCCGCCCATACCCATGCCCACTTGGGCGCCCAGGATTTGGCGCGAAAGGGCTGCGGATGCCAACCCAACGAGTAGGACCGCAGCGAGGCGGAAGGTCAGGCCTGAGGGTACGACGACTGCCGCCGGTCCTTCTACAGGCTCGGCGCCGCCAACCGTCACGCCGAGGATGCCGCACACACATGCCCCCACCGCTGCATAGGCGGTCGCCAGCGCCATGGGCAGGGATGTGAGAAGCATGGCTGTGCAGACGAATTGGAGAAGCAATGCCGGGATCACGACCCCGCGTCGCGGCACGAGGATTGCCGTTGCACAGGCAACCCCGGCAAGTACGGCGGCCAGGATCCCGAAGGATCCTTGTGCACTCACGTGGGCGACCCCCGAAGGACGAGTGCAACGGCCAGCAAGGCGACCAGCACCCACAGGAACGCGCCTTCGCCTTCCACGGCCTCTCCAACCATCCGGACGGCATTCATCGACGTTCGGTACACCCTCCACACGACTGCATACAGCGGCATCGGATCCAACCAGGCTGCCAGTCGTGTCCAGCGCTGCACCTGGCGCACCGCCAGGCGATCGCGCCGGGTCCACCCGTACGCGAGCCCCGTTCCGACGGCCAGCAGCCCCGCAACTCCCGCAAGGGTCGGCGGCTGGGCGACCAGGACACCATACCCCGCCAGCGCCAGGCTCGGGAGGGCGAGCCCCAAACCATAGAGGGTCTTGACGAGCGTCCCGCCTGCCGGCCAGGGCTCGGCCGTGCGCCCGGCCAGCCGTGCCAGCCCAGCAATGATCAGGACTATGGCAAGCATCCCCAATACCGCCCCGAGGCCAGTCAGAATCGAGGGACGGGCGGGGAAGATCCCCGCCATCAAGACCCCGCCAGGCGTCCAAGGCAGCCCGATGAGCAACACACATGCGAGCAGGGGCCATGCCCTGTGCCAGGGTGTTCGGATCTCCGTCAACGAGGCAATCACGGTAGCCGCGACCAGTGTGGCCGCTGCGGTACTGATGGCCACAGCCGGTCCGGCAGGATGACTCACAGCGCCCACGACGCCTACCCCGGCGATGGCCAGCACCAGCGACGTGCGCCCGCTCAACGGATCGTCGGCAAGGAACCACCGCACTGCGCCTACGACTCCTCCGAGCGCCCCGGCGATTAGCAGCCAGGCAGCTACACCTTCGGGCATGGAGGTCCCCAGGGTTCGCGCCAGAACCCCGAGCGCTGCGGCCGGAGGCAACATCCGCATCAGCGTGCCAAGCCCTTGCCGCACATGCGGAAGAGGTGAGGTCGTGAAGTGGAGCGGGAACAGCCCGAGCCGCAAGAGCACCGCCAGCGAAAGAAATGCGGTGGGAAGAAGCGGCCCAGGCCGGGCGCCAAAGGGAAGTTCGAGCGTGCCGGCAAAGGAGGCCGCGGCCGCGGTCAGCGCCAGGAGCGTCCCGGCCATGTCGATCGCCAAGCGTCCCACGAGAGTCTGTGCCCCGGCCACATCCTCAACCCGGGCCACCAGGTAGATGAACGCCAGAAGGTCAATCAGCATCCACAGAATGGTGACCGTTAGCAGGTTGCCTGCCATCGCGGCCAGCATGGCCAGTGCCGTGTACGCCAGCATGACGGCTCGCGAGCCCGCGGCCTTTGCGGCCGGCCTGGCAGCCGCAGTCAGCAGGATGGCAAGCAGACCCGTGGCAATGAGGTATAGGATCCCCCAGCCGGGACGGTCAAGACTGATCTCGAGGCGCGAGGCGAAAAGGCTTGCCGGCCGCCAGGCCGAGAGCTCGACCCCGGATGGAAGCGTCGGGAGGATGAACAGGACGCTCAACCAGGCGCCCAGCGCGAAGACGGTCGCCAGGCCCCAGGTCACTCGATCCGACCGGCGCCGGGCGACCCAAGTGAAGCAGGCGCCGAGCAGAAGCACGAGGCTGGGAATCAGTCCGGTCAACGGGGGTTTCCCGTCCAAAACCTGTCACCGAAGGATACCACGGCGCCCGGCTCGAAGCTTGGCTGTGTTAGACTGGCGCCGGAGCGAACGGTGTTGGGACGGGTCATGCGGCTCTTCCTCAAGATCGAGCATGGACACCCGATGCGTGAGGTGCCCGCGCTGACCGCTGTCACGGGCCGGGGGCTTGAGGGTGATGTCGCATTCGGCCGGGCCAGCCGGCAGGTCCTCTTGGTCGCTCAGCCCACGCTTGAAGCCCTTGGCCTGCAGCCCGGCCAGATTCGCGAGAACATCACCCTCGACGGGGGTCTGATCAGCAACACTCCGGCTGGCACGCGGATCCGCATCGGCGAAGCCATCCTCGAGGTCACCGGAGACTGCGCACCCTGCGATCAGATCGAGGCGATTCGCCCTGGCCTGCGCGAGGCGATCCGCGGCTGGCGCGGGATCCTGGCCCGTGTCGAGAAAGGCGGCCCGATCTGCGTCGGGGATAGCGCTGAGGTCCTCCCGGCGGATGGCGTCTAACGTCCCGCACCCGTCCCTGGAGTGTTCTCGATCGGGCCACATGCTATAATCCCGACCTGAACCGCATCCCGGACGCTTCCGGCCGGATCGATCGGACGCACGGCTGACGAATCGCAGGGCCGTGGCAGTCCCCAATTTGCCTACCACAGGGTTCACAGGGCGGCGGGAAGGATCCCGCCGCCCTTTCCATCTGAGCGAGGCCTGGCATGGCGACAATTCCATCGGTGAAGGGCACGCGTGATTTCTACCCTGAGGAGCTGGCCATCCGCCGGTGGCTCTACGAGCACATCCGGACGGTCTCCGAAAGCTTCGGGTACCAGGAGTACGACGGCCCCTTCCTCGAGCGCCTGGAGCTCTATGCCGCGAAGTCCGGCGAGGAATTGGTCAAGGAGCAATCCTTTGTCTTTCCCGACCGAGGCGGCGACATGGTCGCCCTGCGCCCGGAGCTGACCCTCAGCCTGGCGCGCATGGTCGCTCAGCGGAGCAGGAGCCTACCCCGGCCCATTCGCTGGTGGTCATTCGGGCCCTTCTGGCGCTACGAGCGCCCGCAGAAGGGACGGACGCGCGAATTCTTCCAGTGGAACATCGACCTGATCGGCGTGGAGTCGCCCGAGGCGGATGCCGAGATAGCCGCCATCGGCGCCTCCTTCTTCCGCTCCGTCGGGCTTGGCCCCGAAGTGATCCGCATTCTGGTCAACGACCGCCGATTGGCAGAACGCCAGCTCGACAGGATGGGAATCCCGGCGGCGCTTCGTCCAGCGGTGTTCCGGTTGATCGACCGACGCGACAAGCTCACGCCCCAGGCGTGGGGTGCCTACGCGATGGAGGTTGGCCTGTCTTCGGCGCAACTCCAGGACCTGAGGGCGATGCTCGAAGACCGAGAAGCATGGCGCGGTTCCTCTGAGCTCGGGGCTTTCTTCGCTGCCGTCGATGCCCTCGGGGTCCGGGACTATGTCGCCTACGACCCGACGGTCATTCGGGGGCTTGACTACTACACCGGCATCGTGTTCGAAGCTCGTGATACGGCCGGTGAGCACCGCGCCATACTCGGCGGCGGAAGGTATGACAACCTGGTTGCTGATGTCGGCGGAGATCCCTTGCCAGGTACCGGCTTCGCCATGGGCGATGTCGTGCTCGGCCTCGTCCTGGAGGCGGCCGGCATCCACCCCGCCCTGCGCACGTGCCCAAGCCAAGTCCTGGTGACAACTTTCGACTCCGAAACACGCCCAGCGTCGCTGTCGCTGTGCCAGGAGCTCAGGCGGGCCGGGCTGCGCGCCGAGTGGTACCCCGAACCCGGCAAGATGCCCCGGCAACTGAAATACGCCGACCGGCTCCACATCCCGGTCGTCGCCATTCTCGGCCCCGATGAGCTTCAGGCTGGCACGGTGACACTCAAGCACCTCCCAAGCCGGCGGCAGATCACCTGCCCCCTTACCCAAGCCGGGGAACAGGCGCAGGCGCTTTGCGCGGCGAGCGAGACGGCCTGATCGGGCGTCGCGTAAGGTGACTGCAAGGCCCGGTGATTGCTCCTCGTGCTAGCATGAATCTGCACGTCGCTGCTGCGCAGGCGTCGAGAGACAACCCATGTGGTGTCATCAGGGGCGACGAGCGACCGGCTCCATAGGAGCACCGGCCTGCGCCCCAAGATCCTGACCCTCCTCTCCGAACGCCCAGCAGCGACATGCCCGTTGCCACCATCGAGCCCTGCCATGGGCTCGATGGTTCTCTCTCCCCCGGGAACAGGGCTGCAAGGTGAGTGTAAGACAAACCCCGGCCATCGCGTGCTAGGATGCATACAGGTCCTTCCTGGCGTAACCCATCATGGAGATCGAAGCCCTCATGACCACCGGAGCCAACCCCACCAGCGAGCAGGCCCTCGATTTCGCGGTCTCCGCCATCAAGCGCGGCGACTCTTCCCGCGGCCGGGCTGCGCTCGCCTGGGTCCTCCAGCGCGAGCCATCCAACGTCGTCGCCTGGCTGTGGATGGCGGAATGCCTGCCCGAGAGTGACGCCAAGCAGGAGTGCCTGCGCCGGGTCACGGCGCTCAGCCCATTCGGATAGAACCGCGGTCAGACCGGCCTGCGGTCGCGCTCGAACTCCCGGCCGTCCTCCTCCGGCCGGGAGTTCTTCGTGTTCGCCAACCGGTCCCGATTCAAACCGTGATACAATGCGCCGCGTCGCGCGGTGGCTGTAGCTCAATGGCAGAGCGCCTCACTGTGGATGAGGAAGTTGCGAGTTCGAGCCTCGTCAGCCACCCCAGTTGTGCACACCGAACGGTGTGCACTTGCTTAATGGAATCCCGGCCGCCCGCCGGACCGTCGCACTTCCGCTGGAGACCCGCCATGGTGACACGGCCCCCAGCCAGAACCGCGGCCACACCCGAAGGAAGGTCCCCATGACATCGCGAACGACACGCCTGCCCGTGGTGAATGTCATCCTGGCCCTGCTCCTGGCCATGGGCGCATCCCTGTCCGTGGTGTCGACCGCCCACGCCCAGGGGATCGTCTATGGAAACAGCGTGCCCTTGGGCGTCACGATCGAGAATGACGTTATCCTCTATGGCGAGGACGTTGTCATCGATGGGACGGTCGAAGGCGACGTGATTGCTCTGGGCAGCACCGTTCGGGTCAATGGGACGATCTCGGGCGCGCTGGTCAGCGCGGGCCAGTCCGTAACGATCGCCGGCCGGGTCGGCGGGAGCGTCTACGCGGCCTCGCTAGTGCTCGGGTTGGGCCCTGCCTCCACAGTCGGCCGCGGTGTCTACTTCGCCGGCGGCGAGCTCGACACCGCGCAGGGATCATCGATTGCCCGCGATATCAGCGCCATCGCACTGGGCGCACGCCTCGACGGCGACCTGGGTCGCAACATGAATGCCATCATCGGGCCCGTCGAGCTGTTCCGCCTTGCGGTGCAGGGCATCAACGGCCTGCTCGGCACCAACCGAATTCAGTTGCCGCCCTTGCTCACACCCACCTCAGCGGCACCCCCGACACTCGCTCTCGACCCCGCCAGCACCGTGATGGCCGCCCTGTACAGCATGGGCCCGAGCACGGGTGCCACAGCCCTCCCTGCGCCGGTCGCGGTGGACACCGAGCGCCTGGTTGCGTGGCTGCTGAGGCTCGGTCTTGATTTTGTGACCTTCGCCGTGCTTGGGCTGCTCACCGTCCTGCTGGCGCCCAGTATGCTGTCGCGCGGCGCCTACCGAATTCGCACGTCTCCCTGGGCAGCTCTCGGCTGGGGTCTGGCGGTCTTCGCCACCGGGATCGTCGTCCTGATCATCGCCAGCGCGGTTGTCGTGGCCGTATCGTTGCTCTTCTGGGCGCTGTCGTTGGGAGCCTTGGGAACGGTGACGTTCACGGTCGGTCTCTTCTCGGTCTTGTTGGCCGCCGCGTTCTACGTGCTCCTGGTCCTGTTCTGCAGCAAGATCGTGGCAGGCTATTTCGTCGGTCGCGTCATCCTGACTGCCATCGTGCCGCGCGCGGCCGAGATCAAGATCCTGGCCATGCTCATGGGGGTGTTCGTGTACCTGCTCCTGGCTGCCATTCCTTACCTCGGCTGGCTTGTCTCCGTAGGCGCCACCTTCGTGGGGCTGGGGGCGATCTGGCTGAGCGTTCGTGACACCGGCAGGTTGTAGGGGCCCGGGCGCTGCCGCCGTCGTGATACTCGCGTGCCCGCAACGGAGCCGCGCCATCCGGGCAGCTCCGCTCGTTGTCCACCCATACGCCGCCTGCAAGCCAGGCATCCATGCGATCGCCAGCCTCACCTCTTCTCGCACGCGGACGCGTCCACGCGCTCAACCGATGATCGCACAAGGCTAACACCTGCACCTGCCGCTGCATCCCGCGCTCCCGACCGCCGCTGCCGCCAAGTTCGGCTAGAATCCGCCGCATGGGCACACCGCGTTCCGCCACCGCCGAGGCCTCACCGAATATCGCCCTGGTCAAGTATTGGGGCAATGCGGACGACGAGCTGCGTATTCCCAGCAACGGGTCGATCTCGATGACGCTGGGCGGGCTGAGCACCGTCACCCGCGTAACCTTCGAGCCCGACCTTGGAGAGGACCTCCTTCTCATCGGAGGTCACCCGGCGCACCCACCCGCCCTCGATCGGGTTTCCCGGCACCTGGATCTGATCCGCGAACGCGGCGGGGTATCTGCGCGCGCCCGCGTCGAGAGCAACAACAACTTCCCCAGCGGCGCGGGGATCGCTTCGTCGGCTTCCGCCTTCGCCGCCCTGACGTTGGCGGCGCTCGCCGCCGCCGGTATCGAATCGGACACCGCATCGCTATCGCGCCTCGCTCGACGCGGCTCGGGCTCCGCGTGCCGCTCGATCCTTGGCGGATACGTCGAGTGGCAGGCCGGAGGAACTGACGCGGCGTCGTTTGCCACCCAACTGGCGGTTGCCGATCACTGGGCGCTCGTCGATCTTGTTGCCGTGGTCAGCCGCACCCCCAAACCGATCGGCTCGACCGACGGACACCGCCTTGCCGGCACCAGCCCGCTCCAGCCCGCGCGGGTCGCCGACACGCCCCGCCGCCTGGCCCTTTGCCGCCAGGCGATCCTGCAGCGCGACTTCGAGGCCCTGGCGGCCGTCGTCGAACTCGACAGCCAGATGATGCACGCCGTGATGATGACTTCGTCGCCGCCGCTTCACTACTGGCAGCCATCAACGCTGGCGATCCTGCAAGCCGTCGCGGACTGGCGCAGGGCTGGCGCCGGCGTTTGCGCAACCATCGATGCCGGTCCCAACGTCCATTGCCTGTGCGCACCCGGGGAAGCCTCCGGAATAGAAACCCGGTTGCGCGCCGTCCCCGGCCTCGAGGGGGTCCTGACATGCCCGCCGGGCGGCGCAGCCCACCTCCTCCCGGACAGAGCCGTGAGCGGGTGATATAATCCCGTCCTGGTCGGGATTGCCGGCCGCAATTACCATGAGCGATTTCCTGATCTTCGTCGTCGTCATTGCCTCACTGATTCTTGGCCACGAAATCGGCCATTTCGTCGCCGCGCGTGCCCGCAAGGTGCGCGTCGATGAGTTTGGCGTGGGGTTTCCCCCGCGTCTCGTCACGCTCTTCACCGCCGGGGGCACGCGCTTCACGCTGAACGCCATCCCATTGGGTGGCTTTGTGCGGCCCTCCGGTGAAGATGACCCTGCCGTCCCGGGCGGCCTAGCCGGATCGTCGAAGGTCACCCGAGCCATCGTGCTGCTTGCCGGCCCTGGCGCAAACATCCTGCTGGCCCTCCTGGCCTTCACTGCCGCCTTCAAGTTCGCCGCTCCCGACTTTGAGCGAACGACCATCTCGGCGATTGCCCTCGCCTCGCCGGCTGAAGAGGCCGGCCTCCAACCAGGGGACCTGATCGTGAGCGTCGACGGCCTGCCTATCGCCGGCTACCCGACGCTCCAGCAGGCGGTCGCCGATCGACTCGGCCAGGCGCTGACGATGGGGATCGAGCGTGGCGGCCAGCGGCTCGCCGTCGAACTTGTGCCGCGCACCGACCCACCCGATGGACAGGGCCCGATCGGCATCTTGACCGGCAACCCTCGCAAGGCGACAACCTGGGGCGAGTCGTTTCAGTATGGCGCCCAATCCATGGCCTTCCAGGTCAACGAGCTGATCCACCTTCCCTCCCGGCTACTGAAGCAGGAGATCGAGCCCGAGCAGGCCAGACTCAGCGGCCTGAAAGGCATGTACGACATGCTTGCCTGGGCGGGCGATATCGACCGGACGGCGCAGCGTCCGTTCCTGACTCTGAACCTGGTCGGCGTGATCAGCCTCGGCCTGGCGCTCGCCAACTTGCTGCCCATCCCCGCCCTGGACGGAGGCCGGCTGTTGTTTGTCCTGATCGAAGCGATTGCACGCCGGCGCATCTCCCCGCGCTACGAGGGCCTGGCCCATGCGATTGGCTTCGCGATGCTGCTGGCGCTGATGCTGTACGTCAACCTTCAGGACTTCATCAACCCGATCTCCCTGCCGCGATAGGCGCCCTCCGATGCCCACGGACCTGCAGCACTTGCTTGAGACCCTCAGCGATCCAGCCCAGCCTGTCTCCGACGCGTCGCTCGAGACGCTCTCCGATCTAGATACCGCGCGTCGGCAGGCCTTCCAGGCCGCCTGGGCGACCTGGGCACCCGTGCGCAAGATCGAAGTGCTTGAGCACCTTGGCCGCCTGGCCAACGAGGACGTCGAGCTGGACTTCGACCGCATCGACCGACTCGCCCTTGCCGATGCCGACGCCGGTGTCAGGCGCCAGGCGATCCTGAACCTGTGGGAGTGTGAAGACTCCGGCCTGGGGCAGCGCCTTGCCGCGCTCCTTGTGGCAGACGCCTCGGCAGACGTCCGAGCGGCCGCTGCCGCGGCCCTCGGCCGGTTCGTGTATCTGGGCGAGGTCGAGGAGATTGACGCGCAGCTACTCCGTCAGGTCGAGGATCGGCTGCTGATGGCGCAGCGCGGCGATCCCGAGAACGCCGTCCGCCTGCGAAGCCTCGAGTCTTTGGGCTACTCGTCACGACCCGAGGTCCCCGCGTTGATCGAGGCGGCCTACAACTCGGGCGACGAGCGACAGATCCAGGCCGGGCTGAAAGCGATGGCCCACTCTGCCAATCCTGTCTGGGAGGAGTACGTCCTCAAGAACCTGCACCATGCCGCTCCTGGCATCCGGGCTGAGGCGACCCGCGCCGCTGGGGAGCTCGAGATCCGTGAGTCCGCCGACGATCTGATCGAGCTCACGGAAGACGCCATCGACCTTGTGCGCCAGGCCGCAATCTGGTCCCTGGCCCAAATCGGAGGCGAGGACGCCGCGCAGGCGCTCACGCGGCTTCTCGATCACACCGACAACGAGGACGAGGCTGCCTTGCTCGAAGATGCTCTCGACTACATCGCCTTCGTCGATGGCACGCGAGATATCCCCTTGTTGGACTTCGACGCCGAGGACCCCTCGCGTTGACCCATCTCCTCGGGCTGTTCGCAAACAACATCCTCCCCATACTGTTGGTCGCCGGCGCGGGCTACGCCCTGCACCGCCTCTTGCGTGTCGATCCACAACCCCTCTCGCGGGTGGCCTTCTACACCACAACGCCCGCCCTGGTGTTCACGCTTCTGGTTTCCACTCAGATCAGCCCGCCGGACATCCTGCGCATGATGGGCTTCGCCGCCGTTGTCGTGCTCGGCGTCGGCCTGCTCAGCCTGGTGGTGGCGCGCGGACTGCGCCTGCCCGGCGAAACGGCGGCCGCCTTCATCCTCGCCAGCACGTTCATGAACTCGGGGAACTACGGCCTGTCGCTCAGCCAATTCGCCTTTGGCGAGGAGGCCCTGGCCTGGGCCTCGATCTTCTACATCACCAGTACGATGCTCACCAACTCCCTCGGCGTGTACGTGGCGACGGTCGGGAAAGCATCTCCGCGCCAGGCGCTCCTGGGTCTCGCGCGCGTGCCGTCGATGTACGCTATCCCGCTCGCCCTTCTCGTGCGGGGTACCGGCCATCCTCTACCCTACGCGGTTGCACGCCCGGTCGAGCTGCTTGCTGCGGCGGCTGTCCCGCTCATGATTTTGATCCTTGGAATGCAGCTGGGGCGCGCTGGGCTCCCGAAGGAGCGAGGGCTGCTTGCCGGCTCCACCGCGCTTCGGCTCCTAGCCGGACCTGCTCTAGCATGGGCGGTGGCCCCCCTCTTTGGGCTGAGCGTAGCGGCCCGCCAGGCCGGGATCCTTGAGGCGGCGATGCCCACGGCCGTCCTGAACACCGTGATCGCCCTCGAGTTTGGGATTGCGCCGGCGTTTGTCACCGGAGCGGTGCTCGTGTCCACCCTCGTCAGCCCCCTCACCGTCACCCCCTTGATCGCGCTGCTTGGCGGTAAGTGACCCCCCTTCTCACAGGCTCCTGGGAGACGCAGCGCGCCGCCCAGCGTTGTGGGCGGCGCGCGTTCCTTGCGCCTGCATGGCCGTTGCGTCTGGCTTGCGGCGCGATTCCCGCAATGGCCTTCAACCAGGCCGGTTGCCGATGACCTCCATGAACGTCATGCCTGCATCGCCTTCCCTTCGCCACGCCAGCCCGGAGTGTCCGTTGGCAGCCGAGAGAATGAAGCCGAAGACCGCCCCAAGGTTGGGCACCTTCCGGGCAGCCACACAGAAGTCGACCACCTGCCGCGCCTTGTCTTCCGGCCTCCCCGCGTCGGAGGGATTGCCGAACTCGGTGACCATCAGCAGCTTGTCGGGGAAGAGCCGCCGGTATTCCTCCACTAGGCCAATCCCCTGTGCGGAAGTCGCCCCGTTTGTATCCGTCCAGAAGGCATTGACGCCGATCCAATCGGCCGCCTGAGCGGCGGCTTCTGCCGCCAGGAGGAAATCCATGGCGTGAGCCCGGTGTCCCGGAACGCTGTTCCCTTGCGACAACCCGGGAAAGCCAAAGCTGGCTCCCGGGACGACGGGTTGCAGCCCGTCCACCACGTCCAGCCACCAGGCTCCGAATTCCGCTCCGCCCGACCAGGATCGGCGCCATCCGTCAAGTTGCAGGTTGGGATTGGGTTGGACCTGGAAGTGCACAACGCCACGACCGCCCCAGCGTTCGGCGTAGGGCCGCACAGCGTCCACGAACTTTGCCGGAGAAACCGATTCGCCCGAGAGATCGGCGTGCAACGTCACGGCGATCAGCATCCCCGGATGGAAGGCGCGGAGCTCGACGATCGTCGACTCCGGCTCTTCCATCGGCAGGAGGATTGCATCGAGACGGCCGATGCGGACCGCCCGGAAGTCGTCGTCCTGCATCGGACCTCCAGCGCGGCCGCAGACCCCCACCAGGCACCGCCCGGCGGCCCAGTCAGGCGCCTTCGAGCTCTTGCGCACCCTGTTCTCAGGCCAGACCATGAACGGCGTGGGGTCGAGGATGTCCTTCGGGTAGGTGGTCTCGCCCCTCGCCGTCGCGCCGTCGCGCTTGAGGGTCAGATGTAGATGGGCGCCAGCGGATGCCCCGGTGGAATCTGCCTTCCCAATCGGTTGACCCTCCGTCACCTCTTCGCCTAACGAAACGAGCGCACGCGCCAGGTGGGCGTAGACCGTGCGATAGCCATCGCGATGCAGGATGCGCACGTGGATCCCATACGGGTGGTCCTTGGCGTTGGTGTGCACCTCGTAGACCACGCCGTCGAAACAGGAGCACACGTTCGTGTTGGTCAGGGCGCGGATGTCCAGCCCTTCATGAGCCGGGACGCCAAACCGGCTGTAGATCTGCGGGTTCGCGCCAAAACGCTGGGTGATCACCGGGTAGTCGGTCGGCCACGCCAGGTAGAACGGCCGACGCTTCTGGCCATAGCGGTCATGCGCCGCGAGCCTCTCACGGAACTCCGCCTCCAACCCGTCCGGAGCGTCCGTGGCGATCGGATCAAGCCGGATCCCCGGGTAGTGCTGCTCGAACCAGCGTGTTAGATCGCTTGCCTGAGGGTACGCACCGGGTGCCGTCGGGAACGTGATCACCTGCCCTGGCGCCAGGTAGCGCCCCGCCACGTCCGGATCGCCGGTGAGATTGGGTCCGTAGGCCATGACATATTCACGGCTCGCCCGTACCCAGCCCCAGTAGTCCCCGTTTGGCAGAAGGATGATCTGGTACTCCACACCTGCTCCCGCATGAACCCGTTGTCCGGTGGTGGGGAGGACGGACACCGCGGCCGCAAGCAGCCGCCCATGGCGATCCGTCCCGCGCCGCACCGGTTGGCATGCAGGAATCGGGCCAGCGCCGGGCTATACGCCGTCGCCTGAGCCGTCCGTCCAACGCGGGCTCAGAAACCCAGACCACGCTCTTTGAGGGAGATGTAGCCCGAGGAGCTCAAGATGAGGTGGTCGAGGACCTCGATGTCGAGCAGCCGTCCGGCCTCCACGATCGCCCGGGTCACGGCGACGTCTTCTATATTTATATGGACAATCATCTGGTGCCTCATGAATGGCATCCGTGTCCCCGGTCTGGGTTCCCCAATCTCGCAAACCGGGAACGCGTCGCCGTAGAGGCTGTGGGGATCTGGGGGACTTAGCTGTTCCAGTTGTTCGCACCTTCACGGCCGTGCGAGATACTCAGCGGTATGGTGTCCTCACGGCGAATGCGGTCGGGGACAGAGCCGCTGCGGTGACCATCTCCGTAGCTGAAAGGAATGGGAGAATGCCTTGTCCAGCCAACCGCCCTCAACCGGTGCACTTCACCCTTGTGCGTCAGGAAGGCAAGCTCACGGATTGCCTGACCAGCTCGCCCACGCTCAATCATTTCCTGGATCTGATCAAGCTCAGTCGGGCCTACCACACCTGGGTGAACTACACCCACGACCTGAAGATCTTCTTCGACGTCATCCCCAAGGCCCCGGAGGCCATTGATCGCCGGGACTGTTTGGCCTTCATGAAGCACCAGCAACAGGCCGGGCTGTCCGACGCGACGATCAACCGTCGGCTAGCCGCGATCTCCTCGCTCTTCCACGAACTGCAACTCCTCGACGCGACCGGCTCGCTCCGCAACCCTATCCAGCCTCGATTGGACGGGCGTGGCCGACCTCAACGCAGCCAGAGCCTGTATCGGCGCCAAGCCAAGCGCTTGCCGGACACCATTGCCGACGACCATCTGCGAATCATGTTCGAGATCTTGCCCACCTGGCGGGATCGGACCCTGATGCTCTTGATGTGGATCAGCTGCCTCCGCCTCGGCGAGGCCGTGGCCATCCGGTTTGAGGACATTGAGTGCAGCCGACGACTCATCCGGATCCCCGCGACCAAAGGCGGACAATCCAGAGTCGTGTTCATGGATCGGTTCACCTTTGAGGCCTTGAGCCGGTATCTGGACAAAGAACGCGGCGACCTGTTCCCCGAAGTTGAGATCGTGTTCCTTGCCTTGAAGGGCAAGGCGCGGGGTCGGCCCCTCACCGCCAACGCGGTTCAGAAGCTGATCCGTTACTACGCGCGGAAAGGTGGGTTGCCCCATTTGCATCCCCATCTCTTCCGCCACACCGGAATCACGCAACTCGTTCAGCACCATATGCCTGAGCCGGCCATCCGCAAACTGGTCGGCCATCGCCGCCCCGAATCGCTGCTCCCGTATTTGCATCTCGGCGACGACTTTGTCGCCGCCGAGTTCGAGCGCGCCCAAGCCACCCTGAACTCACCCGCTCGACTCCAGTTACCTTCCCCCAGAGGTGTCCCATGATCCTTGGACGTGGACAGGCGCGCAGCGAGAAGGCCATCGTCGCCGAATACCACCGCTTTCTGGAGGCGACCGGCGGCATTGAGAACCCGGAGATCCTCAAACGGCTCAAGGAAGCCCCCGGCGTCCTCAGACATCGGATCGGGAAACCCCTTGACCAGTGGCGGGATGACGACCTCATCGGCTTGTACCAAGACCGGACGAAGACCGTGCGGTATGGCTATAGCGCCTTTGTGGCCTTCCTGTTGTTTCGGGGCTATCGGCGTGCCACGCTCCGCCTCGTCGAACGCCTTCCGCTGGGCTTCGCACGCCATCACCGGCGCGCTTTGGAGCCGTATCGCCAGAAACTCAGGCAAACTCAGCAGGAATTGGGCTATACCCCACAACCCGTGGGGTCGGAACTGAACTTGTTGATCGCTCTGCTCGCGGTCGTGCACAAGCCCTTGGCGGAGCTGACCCGACCCGATTTTGAGGCTTTCCGGGATAGCTATCAGCGATGGTATCGGGCCAAGCAACAGTCGCAGGCCGGCTACCCCAATCCCCGTCTCTCTCGCCTGGAGTTCTACCTGGTGCATTGGGAGGTGTTCCCGCCAGCGAAGGTTGTCTTTCGCCACGACGAACACTTTGCCCGGCTGTGCCATGCCCCCATCCGAGCTGCCATCCTGGCCTTCATGGACTGGTGCGACGCCAAGTACGCGCCCTCCACCATCCATAGCCGGCGTGCGGCGTTGCTCCATTTCTTCCTGTGGTTCCAGGAGAACCATCCGCCCCGGAGATGTTTGAAGGACGTCACCCGACCCGTTGCCCTGGCATACGCGAAACACTTGAAGGCTCTTCGCGAAGAAGGCCGCTATTCGCTCATTTACTGCAACGACCTCTATCGCAGCCTGCGCTTGTTCTTTGAGTTCGCCATCCGGCAACGCCTGCGGACATCTCCCCACCGCAATCCCTTCGCTTTGGGTGACCTGCCCAGGGAGCCAGATCCTGTGCCGCGCTATCTCCCGGATCACGAGGTGCGAGCCGTCTTGGCCTACTGCGTGCAAGGTGCTTCGCTGATAGAGCGCACGCTGGTGACCACTCTGTTCCAGACCGGCATCCGCGCCGCCGAATTGGCCGGCCTGAAAGCCTCCGACATCGTCGAGGTTCAAGGCAAGTGGAAACTGCATATCCACGAAGGCAAGGGCCTGAAAGACCGTCTGATTCCTCTCACCTCCCAATGCCTGACTACGCTGCAGGTCTGGCAGGATACCGGCTGGGAGCGGGCCAACGACCATCTCTTCACCCACTATGGCCGCCCCTGGAGCAGCCCGGCCGTCTCTACGATCATCCGCAAGCTGGGTCGGAAACTCGGCCTGGTCGGCCTGACCCCCCATCGCTTTCGCCACTATGTCGAGTTCCGGACTATGCCGAGTTGAGAGTGACGGAATGCACCAACCCCCACGAGAATTCGAGGAAAGTGAAGTTTAGGCACCCGGCTCGCTCGGCATAGTCCTTCGATCTCACAACCCCTTCAAGAAGGCCAGGAGTTGATCATCAGGCCGATAACGGCCAGGTGGCTTGGCGTCAGCCTGAGCAATCTTCGCGAGTGCCCTTTCCTTGAGTGCCAGATCAGCGTCGAGGTAAATCTGGGTGGTCTCGATGGACTCGTGACCCAACCACAGCGCAATGACCGAACGATCCACACCGGCCTGTAAGAGTTCCATGGCCGCGGTGTGACGAAGCACGTGTGGGGTCACGTTCTTCAGCGACAGCGAGGGGCAACGTTGGCTGGCGACGGTCACGTGCTTAGCCAGCAAATACTGTACCCCGTCGGCACTCAGCCGGCCTCCGCGTGCATTTGGAAACAGAATCTGGCCCACCCCAGGGCTGGGCTCTTGCAGCCAACGTTTGAGGATCGTCACCACCTGCTTGGTGAGTGGGGTACGACGTTCCTTGCGCCCCTTCCCCATGCAATGCACATGGGCGCCGGCTTCCAGGGTGAGGTCGGTCCGTTGCAGACTGGTCATCTCCGAAAGCCGCAACCCGGTTTGAATCCCCACCGCCAGAAACGCGTAATCGCGCCGGCCCACCCAAGTGGTTTGGTCCGGGGCCGCCAGCAAGGCCTCGATCTCAGGCCGGGTCAAGAAGGCAACCAGCTTCCTCTCCTGGCGTTTACTCGGCATGGCCAACACGCGCTGGATCAGGCCCGACTGGGTGGGATCTTCGTAAGCGGCATATCGCAAGAAGGATCGGATCGCCGTCAGTCGCAGGTTACGGCTGCGGGCGCTGTTGCCACGCGCTTGCTCTAACTCGTCCAGAAAGGCGCCAATCAGTGCCGGCTGCAGATCGGACAGCGACAAGCTGGAGGGGGGTTTGTGCAGCCGTTTTTCGGTGAAACGCAGCAGCAAGCGAAAGGTGTCGCGATAGGAGGCGATGGTATGAGGACTGACCTGCCGTTGAGCCATCAGGCGCTGGGTAAAGAATCGTTCCAGCAGGCTGGGAAAGCTACTGGCATTCACGAGTGCCCTCCTCCCAGCGTTGCTCCAACCGGATCGTCGCCAGCCCCATCAGTTCGGGATGGAGCGAAAGATACCAGTAGGTGTCGGCGGCATGCGCGTGACCCAGATAGGTTGAAAGCACCGGTAAACGCTGTTCAACGTCTTGGCCAGATCGATACCACTCCATTAAGGTGTTCACGGCAAAGCGATGCCGAAAGTCATGGAGCCGGGGTCCCGTGTGATCCAAGGCGCCCCGTAGACCAATCTGTCGCGACAGATCATAGAAGGTCCGATGGATGGCGGAAGGCTGCAAACATCGGCCAGCGTCATTCAGAAAGAAGCACGGCGAAGTGGCACGGGGAATGAGTTGATTGCGACGCTGGGCGTAGTCGGTGAGCACCGCGCACGTGGAAGCATGCAGCGGAACCAGCCGCGTTTTGTTGAACTTCGTTTGCCGAATGAGCAATAGACCTTCCTGCAGATCCACGTCGCGCTGCTCCAGCCGTATGACTTCACCCAGCCGCAACCCGCTGACTGCCAGCAGCCCAAACAGGCAGCGATAGGTCCACGGTCGCAGACCATTCCTGGAGGGCAGGTTCTGCGTGACCGTCAGCAACTGCTGAATCTCCTGGTCCGAGTACAGGTACGGACAGGCGCGTTGAGGTCCAAATGGGATCAATCCCGCCGGAGGAATCTCAGTGCGCGGATCGGTCGCACGCCAATGCCGGGCAAAGATACGGACCCACCCAAGCCGCTGAGCCCACCGCACCGACCGCACGTGCGGTGGCTGGGTGGCCCACTCGTAGGCCAGGTCCGTGGTGATGTAGGGCGCACCTTTGAGCTCCATAAAAGCGGCAAACTTCCGCAGACCGCTGGCGGCGGCTTGCAACCTGAAGCCTAAACTCTGGCGTAGGCAAATGTACTTCTCAATTGCGTCGCGGAGCGCTGTCATCGATTTCCTCCCGGCCACGGCAGGGCGATCGTTCGGAGTGAGATGAGATCCACTTTGGCGTAGATACGGGTCGTGTCAGAGTGCCGGTGCCGCAACAACTCCCCAATCTCGGGCAAGGATGATCCGCTGTTGATCATCCGGGTGGCCAAACTGTGACGAAACACATGCGAGCCGCGTCGGACGGATTCCACACCGGCCTGGCGAAGGGCTCGGTCCACCAGAGAGCAGATCGCTATGGAGTTCGCCAATCCAACCCAGGGCGCTCGGTTTCGGATGAACACACGGCGGCACGTGCCACACGCCGGCCTGGCCATCCGCACATACTCGGCAATGGCTTCGCCCACCTCGATGGGCAGGGGCAGTTGATCTACCCGGTGGCCTTTCCCATGAAGGGTGATCAAGCCCGTCTCCCAGTCCAGGTCATCCAAAGTGAGGGCAACGACTTCGCTGGCGCGCAGTCCGAGTCTGGCCAGCAGCAGCAGAATCGCGTAGTTTCGCTTCCCACCCGCGCGGTTACGGTCGCAACGATCTATGACCTTTTGCACTTGATCTGGGGAAAGATATTTCGGCATATCCGAAAGCGACCAGGTTGCGACCGCAGGCACACACACCGCGAGATCGGTTTGGATGAAGCCACACTGTAACAAGTGACGCAGAAAGGATCGCAGAGCGGTGACCAGAAGCGGAATCCGTAAGGAACCCTTCATCTGCTGCGCTTGTTGGCGGATGTAGTCCGTGATGCGGTCGGGCGTTAGCTGCCCGAAGTCGACCTCCCCCTCAGGGAACTGAATCGTCACAAACTTTCGAGCGAATGCAAGGTAGTACACCACCGTCGCTTGGGCCAGGCCACGTTCCAGTTCCAGCCAGCGCCGGTATTCCGCCACCACTTGTTCAGCTGCATTGAGTGTCGCTGGCTGCGGCGCATTCGCCATCGCTGGGTGGATCAGTTCCAGCAAGCGCTCCAGAATGGCCGACTCATAATTGCGACGCCGACATCGGCGCCATCGCCATTGCAGATAGCGATGTGCCGTTGCGGCAGTGACTGCCGTCGCGTCTAGGTGTCTCTTGTCCAGCCACTCGTTGAATGCTCCCAGAACGGCCAGATGGTGACGCCCAGTCTGGCGCGCATAGCCTTGCTCATGCAAGTGTTGCGCGTATTGTTCCAGGTAGCCAGCAATTGGACCTTGGCTGCACTTTGAAATCGTCTTCGGCGAAGTAAAGAAGTATTCGAGTGATGTCTCCATGCCACATAGGATCGCACCAATCCCGCAAAACCTCTTCCGACTATGCCGAGTGTTCTTTGTCAGAAACGCGCTGGAATGACCGTCTTAGCGTAGCACTCGGCATAGTCCGGAACTCGGCATAGTGCCGACTATGCCGAGCTCGGCATAGCAGACACACCTTCGCCGTGGCCCTGCTCAATTACGGCATGCGCGAATCGGCACTGCAGAAGATCATGGCGCATACCACCCTGAGCATGACCCTGGAGTACGCCCGCATCCTGGACCAAACCGTCGAGCATGCTTTCGCCGCGGCGGTGGACCAGATGCAGACGGGCCCAATCCAGTGGATGCCCAGTTTCTTTGCCGCGGAGGACTATGCCGCGTTCGCCGAGGGCGACGCCGTGAACTGGATATGCCTACCGCATGGCTACTGCCGCCGCAATCCCAAATTGCACTGCGAGAGCGACGTCAAATGCCTCTTGTGTGATCGGTTCGCGGCCTCGGCAGAAGACCTTCCACGATTCAGAGAGATGCATGACCGATTTCAGTCCCTCGGCTTGCAGATCAAAGCGGACGTCGTCGCCGCTCAACTTCGCCGTCTGGAAGCTCAGCCCAATGCAGACTTCATTCGTCTCAACGATGTCATCATCGGCGCTGCCATCGGACAGCCGTAGCGCCTCATGCCCATGCCAGACTGGCTCGCTTGGGCGCCTGGCAGGAACTGGACGCTCGACCGAGTTACGCCATATCGACAGAGGTGCCCAGTTCCCTCTTGACTCTCCTTGTCCATATAACCGGGCTGGGAGCCGGGTCGCCGCTCGGGTGATTGTGCGCCACGATCACGCTGGCGGCGTTGGCCCGCACCGCCTCGCGGAACACTTCCCCTACTCGGATCAGCGAGGTGTTGACCGATCCTTGATAGACGTCGACCTTCCGCAGAGGCCGGTTGCGGGTGTCCAGGAGGACGACCCGGAGGTGCTCGGTCTCCGCGTGGGCCAGCTCATTCAGGTAGTTGGCCGCTTCCTGCGGGCTGCTCAAGACCGGGCGGCTCTCGCTGGGCGCCGCAAAGCGATCAGCCAAGGCCGCCGCAGCCTTCAGGGTCGCTGCGCGAGCATGGCCGATGCCCTGTACGCGACGAAGATCGTCGAAGGAAATGCGGCGCAGCCCGGAGATCCCGTGCACCGCCGCCAGCACAGCCTCCGCCAGCCGAAGCGCATTCAAGCCCCGGATGCCGGAGCCCAACAGGATGGCGATCAGTTCGGCGTCGCTCAGCTGCTCCGCGCCCGAGGTGGCCAGCCGTTCGCGCGGCCGCTGCTCGACGGCCAGGTCGGTAATCCGGTAGCGCGGCAGATGCCCGTCCATTCCCCCTCCGGCACGCCCGCACGTTTGGCTCGCGTACCTACTCTACAGCCCCGCCGGCGGCCTGTCAACGCGGCATGCACCTTGCAGTCGCGGATGCTATAATGCCCGCCCGGAGAAGGCCATGTCCCTGCCTCTCGACCTGAGTTCCCTCGGCAACGTCTTCCTGATCGGCACAACGCTCTTTGGCGCTTTCGTCGTCGCCCTGTGGGCCAGCTTCGTCTTCTGGACCTACCGCGACAGCCGTGCCCGAACCCAGGATCGTCTTCTGCGGGTGTTGGCCGCCCTGCTGGCGCTCATCCTCGGCCCGCTTGGCGTGGTCGTCTATCTCGTCCTGCGCCCGCCGAAAACGCTCGACCAGACCTATCAGACTACCCTCGAGGAAGAGGCCCTGCTGAGCGAGATCGAGGCGCGCTCGGCCTGCCCCGGCTGCGGCAATCGGACCGCCCCCGACTGGCAGCTCTGCCCCAACTGCCACACCCGGCTGCGTCGACCGTGCAGCCGCTGCGGCAAGCTGATGGAGCTGCCATGGAAGATCTGCCCGCACTGTGCCACCCCGGCACCCGGAACGCGTGTCGAGCCCGGCGCCGTGGAGAACGGCAAGCTAGCAGGCTAGCTTCCCACACACCGATGCGTACACGCAAACGGGGCGCCCTGTCGGGCGCCCCGTTATCATCAGCTTGCCGGCCTGAGTCTAGAGGCCCGGCCGGAAAGCCGGTCGCGGCAGATGGAATAGCGCCGGAATGCGAAGCCCAGGGCCCAACGGGCGCAACCGGATAGCGGGAAGGGCCTCGAACGCACG
>Ga0315295_10000498_pt1 | contig 34215 bp, 22 predicted proteins | sample YL17G14_0_MG_FD_204453 | JGI IMG/M metagenome (GOLD analysis project Ga0315295, IMG submission 204453) | Sediment microbial communities from Yellowstone Lake, YNP, Wyoming, USA - YL17G14_0 | ecosystem: Environmental > Aquatic > Freshwater > Lake > Sediment | place: USA: Wyoming | collected...
CCCCGTCATTGTCGGTATAGGCCTCGAAATCGTCGATAACAAGGAAGTTGGCCGTCGTAAAGCTCCAGACATCGCCCTTCCACGGACTGCCAGGATTGGTGGCGTTAACCTCATCGACCCGCCAGTAATAGGCGGTGTTCCATGTCAGTTTGCCCGGCTCGTACTTTTCCGCACCGAGGTTCTTTGTGCCCTTATACTCGGGCGAGCTTGCCGTGGCGTTGAGCACGGCGTTCTGGTCAATCCCGAGATAGACCTGGTGTGAAGCAGCCTCATCGCCGGCGGTCCATCTGAGAGTCGGCGTCTGCCGGACATCCACAGCACCGTTCGTCGGGTTCGGCCGGATAGCCCAGACCGGCAGCAACAAGGCGGTCTGCGGGACAATTTCCTTCGGCAATGAAAGATTGGACCAGGACAACTGGGCCTGCATGTTACCACCGCCTCCATATCCTCCACCCGACACATTGGCGATTTCCATCACAATCGGAACAACTCCACCCGCCAGGTCGATTTTGGCCTGGTACTCGATAGCCATGTGATGCGCCATCCAATTGTCGATGATCAACTGATCATTCACCCAGAGGCGTACGGCTTCGAACACGTTCGCATAGAAGGTGTAGGTCTCGGCAAACGGCACATTTAACATACCGGTCCATCTGACCGAGAACTCAGGAGCCACAACACCGGGGCCCGGTGATGTGCCGCCCCAGTTAAAGTTGATGTCCGGATCGACTCGAGTCAGCACGGGCGTACCGGCCAAAGTCACGTTGTTAAAGTATTCTCCTTTTATACCTCCAAGTTTGGCGTCTCCGGTTGTGAAACTCCAGATGTCGCCCTTATGAGTCTCGCGACCGTCAAACTCATCCACACGCCAGTAGTAGGTCTTGCCCATCGTGAGGGTATTCAGTGCATAGGTTGTTGTAACCTGCGGCGCACCGCCGACGGCACTGTTCACCGTATCGAAATTGTCGCCGAAATAAACGGTGTGCATTTTCGCTCCATTGCCCGCCGTCCAGCTCAGGTCCGTATCCGGATCCACGAGCTTGGCTTTGTCAGGCGGCATGGGCTTCCAGGCTTTCTTCGGCGGAATGGTGAATCTCCAGACATCGCCCTTCCAGGGACTGTTTGGATTGGCGTTATTGACTTCGTCGATCCGCCAGTAATACGTTGTCCCCTGGACCAGACCGTCCGGATAAGGGAATCCCGGGAAGCCGACGACAAAATACGGAGAAGCCTGATTGCCCTGGAACGCGCCCTGGGCACCATACTTCACGTCGTCCAGATTGTCGCTGAAGTATATGTCGTGGGAGACGGCAAAGCACCCGGCCTTCCAGGTTAACGTGGCCCACGTGTCCGGTTGAATAGCGCGGTCAGCGGGGGAGGGCGTTTGGGCTTTGGGATCGCCGCCCAGAATGATGATCTCGCTTGCCGACAGCGCCTTGTTGTAGATGCGGACATCGTCCAGCATACCGTTGTACTCGTCCCCGGCCGGCGCTGTCACATGTTTGGTACCGATGCAGAGCGTCCCATCAGAGACGCCCATGGTGCCGCTGGAGGCTTGTTGGCCTCGTATGGTGCCGTTGTAATAGACCTTCATGGACGAGCCATCGTATGTCGCGGCAAGATGGGTCCACTCGCCGAACGGCGGGACACCAGGAAATTCAAGCCTGTTGGGCGTGAGGCCAGGCAAATGGAAAACCATATTGTCGCCCCACTCTTTGAGAAGACGATACTGGTTGTCTCCTCCGCCGGAGCTTTTCTGCAGTATTCTGTTGTTGCCCGTCCAGCTCGGATTGATCCAGGCCGTAATGCTAAGCGCCCTGGTTGGGTTCAACGTAGCGTTGTTCGGAACCAACACGTAATTATACGGGCCGGTGAATTTGATCGCCGCACCGAGTTTGCCCGCGTCGGTCCACACCACGGGGCCGTGAAGGGAGCCGTTGTTCTTGTTGCCAGATGAATCGGCGGCAACGGCACCAACCCCTTCATCAAACTTCCACCAGCCAACAAGACTCGGATCAGTTTGAGCCGCGGCGGTTCCGACTGCGCCCAACACAAGAGCCAAAGAAGTTAAGAAGACCAATTTCCTGCACATAGGAATCCTCCTTCAAAAAAGATTGATATAACAGAAACGACCCAACACAGATTCTGATTCGACCGTATCCTCTCCGCTGCTGCTCAAGACAGATTTTGCGATTCGGCACCACCTCCCTTCTTCGATAGTCCGATACAAACCACTCATCAGAGACTCGACTTTTCGCCGGAAAACCCAGCAAGGCCGCAAAATCCGGGCATCAACGTAGCGTAGTAAAGATTTGCATCTCGCCACCTACGCAAGACACCTTCGAACGAACCAAGCTGATTTGCCTAAAGAGCCCTAAAAATCAAAGCTGAAGGTCTTAGAAGCCAAAGGTCCTTCGATTATTAACTTATACCAGATTGGCTGCCCCGTTGTCAAGAATTTTTCCGGACTAAACGGTATATTTGCCTCTGCCATCCGCCCAAGGCTCGACAATACGCAAGATAACACCCCTATACTGCACCTAAAACTCTGTAAAAACAGAACTTAAATGGACTTTCCGAGGCAAGCTGAAAACTCGGCGAGACGGTCTGAATGCTCCGCTTGGCGCAGCGCATCCACAAACAACTGCAGGCAGGGATCAGCGGGATTGGTGTGAATCTCATACGCCGACCTGGGAGTGCTGGATGTGGTTTTCACGGGGGGGGGGGCAGCAGCCCCAGCTTTTGAATCGTAGAAAGTCGTTTATCACCCATTTTGACACTTCCCTGAAGTTGGCGTATTATGCTCCAGGTAAGTACCAACCGTCAGGACCCTGTTTGGAGAACGCAATGAGAATTATTGTCCGGTCGAACATCATTCTATTGAGCGTCCTGTTTGTTGCTCAATTCGCTTTGGCGGAGTCATCGAAGAAAAATGGTGCTGAATCAGGAGAGCTTGTTTTCAATAGACGTGAAAACAGTCTTGAACACCCTATACTTGCCAAAAGATTTCAAAATCCACCAGACTCAGCCCGGCCAGGCGTATATTGGTATTTCATGGACGGCAATCTGAACCGAGAGGAAATGACGGCTGACCTGGAAGCGATGAAGCAGGCCGGTATCGGCAACCTGGTTTTTCTGGAGGTCAACGTCGGCGTGCCGCGCGGTCCCGTCGATTTCATGAGCGAGCCATGGCAAGATCTCTTTGTTCACGCCGTTCGCCAAGCCGAGCGGCTGGGTATTGAGATTACCCTGGGCAGCGGCCCGGGCTGGGCCGGCAGCGGCGGCCCCTGGGTCAGACCCGAACAATCCATGCAGCATTTAGTGGCTGGTTCCGTCGAGGTTAAAGGGCCTGTCCATTTCAATGAGCGGCTGCCGATTCCTGAGCCTCGCAGCCCCTACTTTCCAACCGTCACGAAGGAGTTGCAGGAAAAAAGACAGGCTCACTTTGAGGACGTGGCGGTACTGGCGTATCCCGCGCTTAAAGCGGACGTTAAGGTCGAATCCCTTGACGAGAAAGCCTTATATTATCGCGCGCCCTTCTCCTCCGTACAGGGTGTCAAACCCTATTTGCCGGCACCGGCCGAGTATCCTCCAACGCCCAAGCCGGCGTGTATAGATATGGAGAAGATTGTCGATTTGACTGATCGACTTAAACCTGATGGAACATTGGATTGGGAGGTGCCCGCCGAGGACTGGACGATCATGCGATTTGTCAGCCGTAATAATGGGGCCAATACTCGCCCGGCGCCACAACCCGGCTATGGATTCGAAAGTGACAAATTCTCCAGCAGCGCCCTCGACGATCATTTCGATAATTACATCGGCAAGCTGTTGAAGAAGGTCGGCCCAAGAAAATCCGGCGTCGGTTGGACGATGCTGCACATTGATAGCTGGGAAATGGGGGCACAGAACTGGACACAGAATTTCCGCGATGAGTTTCGCAAGCGGCGGGGCTACGACCCGCAACCGTTTTATCCGGCTTATACAGGGCTTATTGTCGGAAACCTTGAATTGACCGAACGTTTTTTGTGGGACTTGCGCCTGACCGGGCAGGAATTGGTCCTGGAAAATCACACGCAGCACCTAAAGTCACTTGGCCGTCAATATGGTTTAGGGCTGTCCATCGAGCCTTACGATATGAATCCCACCGCGGATTTGGATCTGGGCGCCGTGGCAGATGTCCCGATGTGCGAATTCTGGAGTCCCGGCTATTTCGATACCATTTATAGTTGTATCGAGGGCGCATCCATTGCACATACGATGGGGCGTCCGGTTTTGGCGGCAGAGGCTTTTACGGCAGGGTCGCAGGAAGCCTGGCAGCAGTATCCCGGCTCGATGAAGAATCAGGGGGATTGGGCATTTTGCATGGGAATCAATCGTTTCGTTTACCATACGTTTGCCCATAAACCGCTTGGACAGGAACATCGTCCCGGCATGACGATGGGCCCCTACGGCGTGCACTGGGACAGAGGTCAGACGTGGTGGTCCATGGTTCCGGATTATCATCGTTACATCACCCGCTGTTCGTTCATGCTGCGGCAAGGGACGGCGGTAGCTGACGTTCTTTATCTGACTCCCGGGGGAGCGCCGCATGTCTTCCAGCCGCCCCGGAGTGCGTTAGACGGTGATGGGATTTTGGCTGACAAACGGGGCTATTCTTTTGACGGCTGTTCGCCGAATGTCCTCATCGAGCGGGCACAAGTGCGTAACGGGCGCATTTCATTTCCCGAAGGAACTACCTATCGCCTGCTCGTTCTTCCGGGCTCGCAGACCATGCTCCCGGCCGTTCTGCGGAAAATCGAGGAACTTGTGCACGCTGGCGCTACTATCGTCGGTTCTCCACCGCTTAAATCGCCCAGTCTCATGGACTATCCGGAGTGCAACCGGCAATTGCAGGAAATCGCCACGCGTCTTTGGGGTTCGCTCGACACACCTGCAACACCCACGGAGCACACATATGGCAAGGGCCGGATTTATTGGGGTGGACCGTTTTCGAAGTCTGAAAACGAATTGTATCCCGCCTACGAGACTACTGCCGAGCTGCTGGCCAACATGGGTGTGCCGGAGGATTTTACCGCGGCCGGTCCAATCCGCTACACACATCGCCGCACAGAAGACCATGACATCTATTTCGTCGCCAATAAAAGTGCCCATGCGATTGAAGCAGACTGCACGTTCAGGGACGGCGGCGACCGGCCCGAATTGTGGATGCCGGTGACAGGTGAGATGTATCGTCTGAGGCAATACAAGTGCGGCCAGGACGGACGGACCACGATTCCCTTGCGTTTTGAGCCTTACGAGAGCTTCTTTGTCGTCTTTGCACACAAACAGGTAGAGCGGACGAGCGATGCCTTACAGGAGATAAGCTTTACAGAGCCAAAACCAATAGCGGTGGTAGGTGGGCCCTGGGATGTTTCTTTTGATACTAAATGGGGTGGCCCGGAAAAGATCGTGTTCGATGAGCTTGAGGACTGGACGCAGCGGAGCGAACGCGGCATTAAATATTACTCCGGTCTTGCGACCTACCGCAAATCGTTCGACCTGCCTGATGTTCATCCCTCAGACGGCGATCTCTACCTTGACCTGGGCGATGTTCATCACATAGTTAGGGTACGCCTTAACGGGCAAGACCTTGGCGTGGTATGGACCGCTCCCTGGCGAAGGAAGATTACCCGCGTGGCACGGGCGAGAGACAACCACCTGGAGATCGAGGTGGCTAATCTTTGGACAAACCGATTGCTCGGTGACCAGCAGGAACCGGACGCTAACGTCAGAACCGTACAGTGGCCTTCAGGATTGCTTGAGGGCAAGCCGTGGCCGGCCGGCCGCTACACCTTTACGACAAAGCGTCTTGGTGAAGTGAAATTGCCTCTGCTGAAATCCGGCCTGCTTGGCCCGGTTACCATACAAATTGCGGACTTCAAAAGGTAAGCTACATTAAGCCATGATTGGGAGTGAATCGAATGGGGTTCGCAAGCAGCCGAGAAGAATAACGCCGGCGCGATTTCTCACAAACCTTTCATTAATAACGGTTTACAAAATGGGCGGTAGAAGACTCGAACCTCTGACCTCCTGCGTGTCGAGCAGGCGCTCTAGCCAACTGAGCTAACCGCCCCTGTGGGCGTTTCATTCATATTATGGCCAAAGCGAATCGAAAAGCAAGGTTTTTCAGGCGGGTCAATCCAAATTTTTTCTGACGGCCGCCGCAGCGGAAAGCTTCCGCTGCATATCGCCGTACATAACGGTCATGGAAACCAGAACGCTCTTGCAGTCCAATCCATCGTCCGTGAGCGTCTTTGTGAAGGTAACAGCCGTTACATTGTCGCACAGCACATACGTGCTGCCGTCAACGTTGGTAATCAGGTAAAGCTTTTTGTCCGCGATTCTGTATTCATAGGTGATATCTTGTCCGTCGGCGGCAATAAAGCTGCACGCATTACTCGGCGTATTCGGATCCACCGCATCGGCCGTTCGCAGTTGACTCGTTATCCGAAACAAGGCCTGACGGGCATTGTTCATTGTTTTGAAAATCTCTTCGTTTTCCCGGCAGTTGATGGCTGAGGCGTTGAAGGCAAAGGCAACCGCCGCCAGCAACATACCCCCTATGGCTACGGCAAGCAGCAGCTCCGCCATGGTAAAACCGGTTTTACGTCTTGTTTTTTGCATTCGGCCTCTCACAGGTCGCTTTCAATTTCACGACCTGCGCTCCACGTTACCTTAGTACCGGGCCCGAAGCCAACTGGCCAAGCTGATCTCTTTTGAGTTCAAATAGACCTTTACAGTCACCCGAACGAAAAAACTGCCATGGTCAGCTACAACCTGCTCGAAATCTGACGCATTGACGTTCTGAACCGTAATCTGTTGAGAAAAGCCGCTCAGATCAGCCAGGGGATTCCGTTTGGCATCAATCGGAGGCGAGAAAGTCAGACCGTCGAAATCATTAAGGTCATCATAGGTCGCCAAAGTTTCACCGGCTTCCGGGCCGAATATATCAACTCCACTTTCCGGAGTGTTCGGTTCAACGACCGGCAGCAAAGCCGTGAGCTCCCGAAGCTGCTCGACGAGAAACTCCGCTGTCGAGAGGTCCGTGCCGGTACCATTCGCTTTCGTGAAGGCACTGTTGGCCGCCAACAGGGAGGCGACCGCCAGCCCTACCAGTATTATGGCGAAGAGCGACTCGATAAGCGAAAAGCCGCCGTCGTATTTCATTTCTCGCATTGTCTCTATCCTCAATCCCATGCACAACGCCGCAGGGACACCCACGGTGAATCTACTTGCCCATCACGATACTGGACATCTTGAAGATCGGCAGAATAATACTCATCGCGATGAAGCCGACCAAAACACCCATAATCACGATCATAATAGGCTCGATCATTGACGTAACCGTTTTGATCACCGTCTTGAGCTCCCGGGCATAGTAAGTTGACACATCTCTGAGCACGTCGCTCATCGTTCCCGAATCTTCGCCGCTTCGTATCATTTGCACCACGTTGCTCGGCATTAACGTGTACTGGTTGAGGCTGGAAGCAATTTTCTTGCCCTGACGAACCTCTTCATAAACACCGAGCCACATATTCTTGTAAAGAGCGTTGCCCGCTATCTGGGCGGTAATGGACAATGTATTCAATATGGGCACACCCGCCTTCACCAGCACACTCATGGTGTGCATACTTCTGGTAATATAGAGGTTCTGGCAAAGCGTCTTAATCAGCGGCAGGCGAAGTTTCGTCTTGTCCCACCACAGGCGGCCGTCTTTCGTGCCAATGAAGTACCAAAATCCCCAAAAGAAGGCTCCGACGGCCGGGATAATAAAGTACCAGTAAGTCCGCAGAAACGCGCTGCTGGCCATAAGGGCCTTGGTGGGCTTGGGCAGAAGGTGCTCCTTGCCCGCGAAGATCGCCGTAAACCGAGGCAGAACAAAGCACAGCAGGAAAATCGTCACGGATACCGCCATGACGGCGATAATAATCGGATAGACCATCGCGCCTTTGATCTGCGAGCGAGTCTCCGCCTCGGAGTCCAGGTACTCGGCTAATTTCTGGAGCATGCCGCTGAGCGAACCGCTGATCTCCGCTGCTGCAACCATATTGATGTACAGATCGCTGAAGACCCCGGAATGCTCGGCGAGCGCCTGTGAGAAACTTTGCCCGGCCTCGATGCGGTTCTTCAGGTCCATGATAACCAGCTTGAATTTCTGATTCTCATTTTGCTCGGCGATAGCCTCGAGCGAATCCTGGAGGCTGATACCGGCCCGGACCATGACCGCAAGCTGGTTCGTAAAATTCAGAATGTCTTTTCGACTGGGCCCGAATTCAACCTTGAACCGGCTCACTTTCTGCCACGCGTTCTCACTTCGCTTAGAGGAACGCCTCGCCGTGGATGTTGAGTATCCCTCGCCCCGGTCCTGTTCCCATGACGGCCGGTCGTCCCGCCGCGGTTCTGCAACGGCGGTTGCACCTTTATTCTGTTGTGAAGACTCTTCAAACATATCTATCCATCCTGTCTTTTTGCGATTCCCACCTGATTCTGTTCGCTCTATTTGCCGGAACACACCCGCCCGTGCAAGAGCCGCGGGCCAGCGATTACGCCGTCACAGAAGCCTCTTGCTCTTCTTCCGGCGATTCAACGGCCTCAGCTCCGTCGGCGGGAACAAGCAGCTTTTCCATCTTCGAAGGATTACTCGATCGCATGATCGCCTCTTCCCGGTCGATGTAACCCTTGAAATACATGTCCGAGATGCTGTTGTCCAGATTTTGCATCCCCAGCCTGCGGGAGGTTTCGATGACGTTGGGAATCTCGTAGATTCTGTTCTCACGGATACAGTTCCTCACCGCCGAAGTGCACAGCAGTATTTCCGTGCAGGGGACCATCCCAGGCTCGTCCACGCGTCTGAACAGCGTTTGTGAAATGACCGCCTGGAGGGTATTGGCCAGCATGGTTCGAATCTGGTTCTGCTGAGCCGCAGGATAAATGTCGATAATGCGCTCGATTGTCTGCGAGGCATTGATCGTGTGCAGCGTGCTGAAAACCAGGTGTCCGGTCTCGGCCGCTGTAATGGTCGAGCCGGTGGTTTCCAGGTCTCGCATTTCGCCGACCATGATGATGTCGGGGTCCTGTCGCAACACATGTTTGAGACCCGACGCAAACGTCGGACAGTCCGAACCCACCTCTCGCTGTTCGATCATGCTGTGTTTGTTCTCCATCATGTACTCAATGGGATCCTCCATCGTGACGATGCGCTTTCGATACCTGAGATTAATCACCTCCACCATGGCCGCCAGGGTCGTACTCTTCCCGGAGCCGGTGTGACCCGTTACAAGCACCAGACCTCTGGGCAGGTCCGTCAGCTCTTTGACGATGGGAGGCAGGTGCAAATCGTCTATGGCCGGAATCTGATTCGGAATGACTCGGAATGCGATGGCAATTGTGTCCCGCTGGATGTGGGCGTTCACACGGAAGCGATGGCCGTCATCGAGATTTGTCGAAAAATCAAGGTCTCTGTTCGCCTCGAATTTCTTGAACCTGTCCGGCCCGATCATGGAAAGGACCATCTCTTTGGCGTCTTCGTTGCTGATGGCCGGGAAATCCAGATCGACCAGCTCGGTGTTCCTTCGCAGTACCGGCGGCATGCCGACGTTGATATGCAAGTCGCTCGCGCCGTGCTCTATAACATTCGTCAGTATCGCTTTCACATCTACCATGGGATGCTTCCTTCAAATATATTCTTGAATGACGTTCTCAAATACGGGGGTAAACTACTCCGACAACCTTAAGACGATGTCCACCTTATCTGATGGCGCGGCGTTACCCGACGGTACGGCGGGGGCGCCGTCCGTATGCTCACCGCTCCATTGCAGCTTCACAAAACTATCACCGATTTCGCGAACCGTAAAACCTTGTGTGGAATCCCCCTCGCAGAGGATTTTATTGCCGATCATGCAGGAGTTGCCCTGATCCGATCGCATGATGCTCAAGAGCTTTAATTTCCTTTGCCCGATCATGGCGCGATCCGCGTCGGAGACATTTGCCGTGTCGGGTTTTTCCTTGATCTCGTCCATGAATAGTTTAAGGGCAAACGGATCCTTTGCCAGCTCATTGACCTGGACCTGCTGCACGCCCGAAAACTCATAGAATTTTTTGACAATCTCATCCATCCTGCTGAACACCTGGGATTTGAGGCCGGTCAGCCGGGCCAGAGCCGCTTCCACCTTTGTTTCTTCCACGTCCATAGTGGTCGCTGAGGCCGCCTGAGGGGCGCTCTTCTTGATCATGAACCAGAGGCACAACAGACCGATGATAAACAAAACGACAAGCAAAGCCGTGCTCCTGTGCGCCCGCTTTCCATGAGCCGCCACGGTCAGGTAATCCTGGTCCGGTGTAGCAGGTGCTGCGCCGTCACCCGGCGCCTTGCCGGCGGGCGCATCAGGCGTTTGCGCCGGCGACTTCGAACCGTTTTGATCGCGTAAGAAAGACAACATAGCCAAGCTCCCTTAATGTCCTGTCTGAATTGGGGTAATATTTTGTTCTAACCGGTTACGTTCTGGAAAAATATGCTTATGGTGAAATCTGCAGCTATTTGTCCGTCAGTGTTCTTGTGTTTCTGCAGATCCAGCTCGCGAATCTTCATGATGCGAGGAAGCTTCTCAAGCTCCAGCAGAAAGGAGTAAAACGAGCTGAAATTGCCCTCCAGCTCCATTGTCAGCGGCTGTTCTATGTAGCCGCTGTTGTCTTTTCTGTTCAGCGTCCGAATGGTCTTGGGCTTGAGGCCCTCCTTCTGAGCAATGACCGTGACCTGCTCAAGCACTTCATGGATTTGGCTTGTAGGAGGTAACTTGCTTTCGAAGAACCCCATGGCCTCCTGCAATTGCTCGAGCTGTTTTGTCAGGCCCTCTGCGGCGGCTGTAGCCTCCTCAAACTTGGCCAATTGAGCCAGTTTCGCATCGACCCGCGATTTGGCCTCTGCCAGGTGTGCGTTCGCCGGTTTGATCATATAGGTGTAACCCACAACGGCAACGCTCGCCAACAGGATGAGAAACACCACTTTTCTTAGATTACCAGTCATAATTATGCCCTCGTCTTAAGAATGAACCCATTTTGCCCTGGGGGCCCTGACCAGGGCCCCCAAGCGGCACGGGTACTTAAAAATTCCATACACTATTAACCGCCTTGCTTCTGATTTTCTCGACGTCTTCCTTGGTGAGATGGACGTCTTTCCGGAGCATGGCCGTCAATTTAAATTGCCTCAGGGTATTGCCTTCCGCCTTGAACTCTCTCGACTCGACCAGCGCCACGCTATCCAGCAGACTCGAATTGGTCAGTCGCTCAATGTAAGCCGCCACCTGGAGATCGCTCGGTGCAATACCGCCTATATCGATGTGCGTCTCCAGCAGCTTCTCCGGGTTCACGGATGCAGCCGTTTCCTGCGCGTCCTGCGGCGAGCCCTTTTGGGCCTGGGCCGCCTGATACTTGCTGGTCGGCGCGGCGGTGGACGCTGGCTGCTTGGACTGCTTCTGAACCAGTTTCAGATCAGACAGAGCCACACCCGTCGGCAGATTATTCGTCAGCGACGCCAACAAAATGCTTCTCGGGACCGGTTCAATCAGTTCCGCGGTGGTCAGCGCCGTTTTCATCATCTCCCGGCGTTTTGCCTGAAGGTCCTCGAACTGCCTGATGGCTTCCTGCATCTCAGCCAGCCTCTTGTTGACCAGCCCCTCGTTGACGATACAGGCGCGCTGGCGTATCTTGACCGCTGCAAACGAACCGCCCAAGGCCGTCATCAGGACCGCAAACAACACCAGATATATATAGTTTGTCCTGCGGGATTCGTTGCTTTGAGCGTAATCATCAGGAACGAAATTTACATCGACCATTTTTGGCTTACCTCCTCTTTATTGGCGGCTGCCCCGGCTCTGAAATCTGGGCAGCCGTTCTTACAAGAGACTGAGCCCGAAGGCGACAGCCCAGTTGACGCGCGGGTCTCTTCTGTCTATGACGGCAGGGGTCTCCCGCCTATCCGCTTCGGCTGCGCCCAACCGGCACGATTTTGCTATCTCGACGGCCGCCAGGCAGTCTCCCACCTGGGCCGGCATTTCCAATTGCTTCGCTATCATCGCAAAAATATCTTTGTCCGTCGCCCGACCTGAAAGGAAGAGCAAACGCTCTATGTGACTATTTCGGTACATCAGGCTGTACTGACGCTTGCAGGCCGTTAACTCCATCACCAGCCGCGTGACCGCCTGCTCATCATCCAGCCGTCTGAATCCGACCGGTATCGAACGCGCCAAGAGCAGATTGCTGTGGCGACAAACCACAACGTTCGTACAGTCGGCCTCTATGCAAAGGAGCATCACAACCGCCTTGGCATCAGACTGACGCCGGCCAAAAAACCGGACATAGCTGTTGGTCATTGCAATCGGCCAAACGCCGATAGACTTGATCGACAGGCCCGCTTCCTCATAGACCGCCAGATGCCTTTCGACCTTCCTGCGCTCCGTAGCCAAGACCATAACGTTATCCTCTTCCATCAGGATATACTGCATCATGGTATTCTCGCGAAGAGACTCGAACGGGAGTTTCTGCTTGATCTTTGAGAAGATCGTCTCCTGGAGCTTGCCGTCCTCCACTTTCGGTCTTTTTATATGATCGATGAAAACCTCGTCGGTCGGCATCGCCGCGATAACCTCTTTGCCCCGAAAGTCGCCATAGATCGTCAGCAGACGCATGGTCTCAATCACCCACTTTTGCCAGTCGCTGCTGTTAGGATTGATGTTCGCAGGCTTGTCTTTATAGTTACCTGCCATCAGGGTCAGACCTTTGCCGTTATTGCCGAGCTGCGCCAACCTCACGCTCTCATACCCGGCGTCAACACCTATTGAATATGCGTGGTTTTTCAAAAGTTCAAACATCGTTTTAACCACCACCTATACTGAATGATTCACCCGCAACACTAACAACAACGGTGATACCAACTAAAATATATGAAACAGAACGTAAACGAGCCAACTGCCGCCGAAAATATTGGTCTCTACTTCTTCCGCAGGAGTATGTAGAGGTGCATCCCGGTCTGATAACATGGGCGGTTCAAATGCACTGGGGCAGTTTCAGAGATCACGACTAAAGTGAGTCAAACTGGAGTTTTCTGACTCCGCGAAGATTTCTGGAAAACTGGAAATCCTCAACGGCGGATGGCGATTCCCAAATGTTCATTGTATGGCAATAGTAGGAAGCTGCCAAGGCAGGTAAGTTCGGGAGAGAGCTTATGGGACGAATCCGTTGGCCGGCTGCGCTATCTGTGCACAATCATTCGGCCTTGAGCTGGCGTCTCATCAGATCATCGATGGCCTTTTTCACCGGCTTGTTCTCAAACAGAACTTCATAGACCGCCTGTGTAATCGGCGTCTCAATATCGTGCCGCCGGGCAAGAGCAACTACCGACTTGCACGTGGCAATGCCCTCGACAACGGATTCATTGGCATGTTGGGCCTGGTCCACGGTTTGTCCTTTGCCTATCCGCTCACCAAAGGAGCGGTTCCTTCCCGTGGGTGAAATACAGGTGGTCACCAGATCGCCCAGTCCGGTCAGGCCCGAAAACGTCTGCGGCAAGGCTCCCATGGCAATCCCCAGCCGTGTGATCTCGGCAAGCCCGCGAGTCAGAAGGGCCGCCTTGGCGTTGTCTCCGGCCCCGGTGCCGTCTATGATCCCTGCGGCGATGGCGATGATGTTTTTCATCGCGCCGGCCAGCTCGACACCGACAACATCGGTATTGGTATAAACACGGAACCATGAAACGCTGAATGTTCGCTGGACTTGCTCAGCCAGCGCCTCATCGGCGGCAGCGGCACAAGCCGTGGCCGGAAGTTTCCTGGCCAGCTCATCGGCAATGGTTGGCCCGCTCAGCACGGCCAGCTTCTCGCGGCGGTCATGCCCTTTGCCCTTGTGCGGCGAATGAAGAACGTCCGCCAATATCTGAGTCGGACGCAGCAACGTGTCATTTTCGATGCCTTTGGCCACCGAAACAATTGGGATACCTTCGGGCACGCGGTCTCTCAGCCGGGTCCATACGCGGCGCATAAACTGACACGGCACCGCCGAGACAATCAGGTCTGCTGCGACCATGATGCGCGCATCGTCCGGCTCGAACACAAGCGCCTCAGGCAACGGATAGCCGGGCAGGAATTTCTTGTTCTGGCGACCGGCCTCGATCTGGGCCAACTGCTCCCGGTCGTAACCCCATATCCGCGCCGCAACACCCTTGTCACAAAGCAACATGCCCAGGACGGTGCCCATCCCGCCGTCACCAACAATTGCAACATTCTTGAACATCGGAGCAATTAAACCAGCCGCATTCGGGAATGTCAATGAGACACAGCTCTGTACTTCCTGACGAATCCTATCGGGTGATAGCTTTCTTTCGCCTGTCGCAAGCCGGGGTCGCCGAGGTCCTGTTCACGATTTACCGTTTCGTATTTCTCCGGCAGAACGGATGCGAAAGCCTGGTTGATGAACTGATAAAGGCCCTTGAGCTCCTCTGTGAGAGCCGCTTTCTCGAAATGTATGACAAAACTCCTGCCGAGGGCCAGCTCCTCGCCGAGGCAGTACGCCGCCGGACGCCCTGCGATATAAAAAATTCCGCCGCACAATTGCAGCGGCCACATCTTCTCCAAAGCCTCTTTTGCAGCCTCAAAATCGCCCGTCTCGTCGTGCTGGCGCCTCCATTCATATAGTATCTCCATCGCTTCATCGCGGTACTCTTCGAGCAGCGGTCTGGCCTGACATTCATTTTTCCTTATGAACATGTTCAACAGATTCTTCTTCTTGTGGAACTTGCGGCCCGTCAGATCCACCAGGTCTGCTCTGGAATAAAGATAATCAAAATTATCCCTGTCCTGCGAAATAGGGTATCCCATGGCGGCCAATTTCTCGGCTTGCGGCTCGCTGAGGGCCTTGGCCAGACGGTATCGTTCGAAAAGATCACGAAGAATGCTCTCTCCGGGCAGCCCGAAGGGAAGCATGAAGAACGGCTCGGCTCCATGGCGGCCGGTGATAACGAACAGACCGTCTGGCAATTGAGATATTCTGTAATTGTGCGTTTCGCGGAAAAGGTAAATGTTGGCGAAGGTGAATTCTGAAATGCCTTCAGCCAGAGCCTTGAACATAGGGTGCAAAACCGGCATCAGGGCCATCGAAATCTCTGAAAAATCAGGATATTGTGCAATCATCACGTCCCGGTACAAAAAAAACAAAAATCAAGATGTAAAGTTAAGGGCACATGAAAATATGCGCAAAGCCTTGTATTTCATGCCCTTACGACTCATACCCATGTTATTCAGTGGAAGCAACGAAAAAAAATTTAAAATTCTTCGAAAATTGTCATCCACATTTTACCTGTCAGAAACGCCTTGATAAATAGAGGGGGGGATTATGGAAGATATTAGGAGTAGACGTATGTATGCGTACGGATTAGACGGACCTATCGAAATGCGGGATAAGCTGGCCGCGGAGTCGAGTAAGAATACCGCACGACCTGCCCGCCCCAGCACTACGGCCTGTGATGGAGCAGGTGGGGCCAGACCCGAAGGCTCAAAATATACAGTCCTGAGCTTTTCGCTGGCTCATTGCGAGGTAACCTGGTGCTTCGGTCCGGGAATTTCGACGATTTTCGTCAAAAACAGCGAATCTCCTCATGGCTTGTGTATTCTATCCCGCCGGTTTTCTGCCTGATTGCGAATGATAAGCTCCACGGGATCAGGGAATCTCCCCAGCAAAACGGTAAGGCTGCGAAGTCCGTAAGGCGGGGAATCTAAGAACGTGTTATGCTGGTATCAGAAAAGCGATAAATCCTGAGGCTTTGGGAACAAAGCCCCAGTAAGAGAATCCAGTTGATCCAATAAAACAAGAAAGCTGAAACAACGTAGGGGCATCTGCGAAATCATACTATAGCAAAAAAAATACTAATTTTCTCTTGCTTTAGGTACGAAATAGTAGTACAATTGTTTGTTTCGCTGCTTATAGAAGTTAAGAACCTCTTACTCACCTGTAATCTGCGGAAAATACTAAGAAATCATTTGAGGCGCTCGCCTTCATGGTGAGGCGTCTGGTTAAAGTGTGAGCACCTGACGGGCTTGGCAACGAAGTAAGTTGTATTTTGTAAACGACGGTATCGAAGAATGGAAAAGATCAGCAGAATTCGAAATATTGGTATTTCAGCTCATATAGATTCGGGCAAAACAACGCTCAGCGAGCGGATTTTGTACTACACCGGCCGTATCCATCGTATGCAGGAGGTCCATGCAGATAATGGCGGAGCTACCATGGACTATATGGAACTCGAGCGGGAACGAGGCATTACAATTACTGCGGCCGCCACACAGGTTGAGTGGAACGACAAATGTATCAACCTGATCGATACGCCCGGCCACGTGGATTTTACCGTGGAAGTGGAGCGATCGCTGCGGGTTCTGGACGGGGCTATCATGGTCCTCTGTGCAGTTGGCGGCGTCCAAAGCCAATCGATTACGGTCGATCAGCAGATGAAACGTTACCGCGTGCCGCGGATCGCTTTTATCAATAAGATGGATCGTATCGGCGCCGATCCCGAACGGGTGCACCAGGACCTGACAGGCAAGCTCGGTCTGAACGTAGTGCCCCTTCAGATCGCCATGGGCGTCGGCGAAGAGTTCCGCGGGGTCATCGACCTGATCGACATGGAAGCCCTCACGTTCGAGGAGGATTGCGGCGAACAGGTTGTTCGCAGGCCAATTCCTTCCAGTTACTTGGACGCGGCCCGGCGGGCAAGAGAAAAGATGCTCGACGCCCTCAGTATGTTCGACGACGAAATGACCGAACGGCTTCTGGAGGGGCAATCCGTCGATGAGCTGATGATCCGCCAGACGATACGTGAGGCGACTATCAACCGCCATATCGTGCCGCTGATGATGGGCTCAGCGTTTAAGAACAAAGGTGTTCAGCCTCTGCTGGACGCCGTCTGCGATTTTCTTCCCAGCCCCCTCGACCGTTCGTGCTTCGCCCGCGACCACGACAACAAAGGCACAGAGATTCCCCTGGCCGGCGATCCCGACGCCCCGCTGGTGGCCATGGTCTTCAAGATCACCGATGAATCGTTCGGGCAATTGAGTTATGTCCGCGTGTATCAGGGCACCATCGTCAAAGGCCGGCAATATCGCAACGCACGCACGAATCGCATGCAGCGTATCGGGCGCATCGTGCGGATGCACGCAAACGAGCGACAGGACGTAGCCGATGCGGGTCCCGGCGATATCGTCGCTCTGCTGGCCGCGGACTGCGCCAGCGGCGACACGCTCTGCGGCGAGGACATCAACTATTCGCTGGAAAGTATTTTCGTGGCCGATCCCGTGATCAGCTTGTCGATCACACCGGCCAGCTCGCTCGACCAGGAGCGCATGGCTAAAGCCCTCAGCCGATTCATGAAAGAAGACCCAACCTTTCGCGTTTCCACGGACCCGAAAACCGGCCAGACGATTATCGCAGGTATGGGTGAGCTGCATCTCGACATTTACGTCGAGCGGATGCGGCGGGAATACAAGGCCAACGTAACGGTCGGGATTCCAAAGGTCAGCTATCGCGAAGCCCCGACGGTCGAGGCCGAATTCAACTACCGCCACAAAAAGCAGACCGGCGGCTCAGGGCAATTCGCCCACGTGGTCGGCCGATTGATTCCACTGCCCCAGGACAGCGAATCCTCGTACGAGTTCGAAGATAACATTACCTCGGGACGAATTCCCGGTGAATATATTCCCGCCGTAAATAAGGGATTTCAGGCGGCCATGAAGAAAGGGCCTCTGGCGGGTTATGAAATCGTCAGCTGCAAAATGTGCCTCGATGACGGTTCGTACCACGCGGTGGATTCCAGCGAGCTGGCCTTCCGCACGGCGGCCAGGGACGCCTTCATTGAAGCGTTCAAGAGGTCCCGCCCTTGCCTGCTGGAGCCTATCATGGCCGTAGAGATTGAAATGTCCAGTGAATTCCAGGGAATTATCGTCGGTGACCTCCACTCCCGGCGAGGCATCATCCTCGGCACCGAAATCCGCGGTACCTACACCGTTGCGCGAGCTGAAGTTCCGTTAGCCAGCATGTTCGGCTATGCTACGGTGATTCGAGGCTTGAGCAAGGGAACGGCCACGTTCACGATGGAAATGTCTCATTACGCCAGGGTCCCGGCAAAGATTAGCGAAGCCATTCTTGAGGAGTATCGCCAAAAGCTCCCGCAGACCGTTCAGAAGTAGTACCACGTCTGGGGCATAAGAAGAGCGGTCGGCTGTTGGGCTGAAAACGCTGCGCACAGGGATATTTCGTCAAAATACGTAACCGTACGAACTTCCCTCCCGCTTTTGAATGGGGGCACAGAAAGCGGAAAATTCTTCCAAAATCTCTGAAATAATTATGGTCGGCTTGCTCGTCTATACGTATATATACGCGTTATAGATGTTGGCATCGTAACTAACCTGACGCGCGATAACACGAGGTCGGCAAGCCGAATCCGGCGGGGTTCGCGATTAGAGATTTGGATGTACAGCAGCTCCAGTAGATGCAATATCGCTTCCTCGGGCAGGCACGACCCGCACTACAGCCGCTTGGTCGGGGTGGTGGTCTGCCTCCTGCTCATCATTGGGGTAAATCGGTCGGTATCGGCCGCTGATATCGACACCACCAGAGAACAATTCAAGACCGGCCAATACGACCAGTGTTTCGAATCCTCCAAAAAAGCCATTGAAGATGGAGCGTATTCGGTCGAATGGCGAATCCTGATGATTGAGACACTGCTGGAGATGGGCCGATACGACCAGGCTGTGGATGATATGGATATCGCCCTGCTGAATTACCCGGTGAGCATGCGCCTCCTGGAGCTGGGCCACCGGGTCTATTTGCACCGCGAAGAATCCAGTCGAGCCGAAGATGTACTCAAGAGGCTCGCCCGGGTGGGCACAGGCCGCGACCTTAGATTCCTGAGCCCGCCGGACCTTGTCGCCTTAGGCAAGGCACTGCTTCTGCTTGGGGAAGAACCGCGGCTGGTCCTAGATCAGATTTTCAACCGTGCCCTAAAGAATGATCCGAACTGCCTTGATGCCTACTTAGCCGCCGGAGACCTGGCGCTGGCCAAGCAGGATTATGAGCTGGCCGCCGATCAATATCGCAATGCCCTCAAACGATTCGGAAAAGACCCGGACGCACACTATGGCCTGGCCAGGGCGTTCTATCCCAGCGACCGCCGTTCGATGGTTGAGTCGCTCGACGCGGCCCTTCACGTAAATCCCCACCACGCACCCGCGTTGATCTTGTTGGCGGAACACTACATCGATTGCGAGGATTATGCACGGGCAAAGGGCCTGCTCGATCAAGTCATCTCTATCAATCCCTGGCACCCGGATGCATGGGCGTACCGATCGGTCCTGGCTCATCTGGCCAACGATCCGAATACGAGCAAAGACTATCACAACAAGGCGATGAAATGCCGGCCGAACAATCCGCAGGTCGATTATCTGATCGGAAGAAAGTTGTCCCAGAAGTACCGTTTTGCCGAAGGGGCAGTCTATCAGCGTCAGGCGTTGAAACTCGATTCGGGCTATCTGCCGGCCAAGATTCAATTAGCCCAGGACCTGCTTCGCCTTGGCCAGGAGCAGGAGGGCTGGACGATGGCCGACGAAGTGCACAATCAGGACGCCTACAATATCGAGGCCTATAACATGGCCAACCTGAGGGACAATCTATCCAAATTCAAGACACTAAAAACCAATGGTTTCACCATTCGAATGGACGAGCTCGAAACGGGTGTTTACGGGGACCAGGTCCTGAAGCTGCTGCAAGAGGCCAAATCCGAGTTGTGCAGGAAATACGGTTTGGAATTGAGCCGGACGGTAACGGTGGAGCTGTTCGCAAACCAACAGGATTTCGCCGTGCGCACCTTCGGCATGCCCGGCGGCGAAGGCTTCCTCGGCGTATGCTTCGGCGACGTGATAACGGCAAACAGTCCCAGGGCGGAAATTCCGTCCAACTGGCACTCGATGCTATGGCACGAGTTCTGTCACGTCGTCACGCTGAACCTGACACACAACAAAATGCCCCGCTGGCTGAGCGAAGGGATTTCCGTGTACGAAGAATCGCAGCGGAATCCGACATGGGGCCAACACATGATCCCAGACTATCGAAGGATGATTCTTGGAGAAGAGTTTACGCCGATCAGCGAACTGAGCGGCGCGTTTTTGAATCCGCTCGACCCGATGCACCTCCAGTTCGCCTACTATGAATCGTCGCTCGTGGTCGAGTTTCTCATCGAGCGGTTCGGTCTCGATGCGATGAAGAAGATACTCGCCGACCTGTCGCGGGGTGAAGAAATCAACAGCGTCCTGCCCAGACATACTTCGCCGATGAAGGAGATCGAAGAGCAGTTTAAGGCCTTTGCCCAAAAGCGTGCCGGGGATTTGGCTCCGCAGATGGACTGGGAGCAGCCCGAAAAGGCGCAACTTGATCCGACGAATCCGCAGGGGCAGGCCGAATGGCTGACGGAACACCCCAACAACTTCTGGGGTCTGACTTTGCAGGCGAAAGCCCTGATATCCAACCAGCAATGGCAGGAGGCAAAGGAGCCGCTGGAGAAACTGATTACGCTGTACCCTCAATATACCGAGGACGACAACGCCTATAAGTTCCTGGCCGAAGCACACCGGAACCTCGGCGAAACCGAGCAGGAGCAACAAGTACTCCAGAAGCTGTCGGCTGTTTCGTCCAATGCAAGCTATGCGTACGGCCGGCTGATGGAGCTTGCCATGCAGAAAGAGGATTGGCAGCAAATTGCCGGGTATGGCGAGAAATATATGGCTGTCTATCCGATGCTGCCGCAATTGCACTGGCAAATGGGCCGGGCCAACGAAGAGCTTGGCCGCGAGGAACAGGCAATAGAGTCATACAGGCGCTTGCTTCTGCTGGACCCTGCCGATCCGGCGGACGTTAATTACCGTCTTGCACGCCTGCTGGAGGGCAAAGACCCCATCGCGGCCAAAAGGCACGTCCTTCTGGCATTGGCCGAGGCGCCGCGATTCCGCCAGGCGCACCGCTTGCTGTTAAAGATCATCAACGACTCACGCGGACTCGCCCAGCCACAATCCGGTAGTCAAAACGAGTTACCTACTGTTGGGGAGGATGACCGATGAAGAAACCGACGTGGCTCATCATGATATTGGTTGCCGCTGCGTGTGTCGGAGCAGGCGCGGTGTTCGCACAGAGATACCGCGACCGGGGATATTCCGAACGCAGAGGCGTGCCTAATTGGACGCCAGACAAGGAATTCTCGCGCGACGTCTTTACGTTCGTGCGAATTCGGTACTCCTCCGGATACGATGGACGCGGATACGATGGGCCTTATGACCGGAGGGGCGGTCGTGGGTATGGCCGCGGATTCAGCGGCGGCGGCTGGGCAACGGACTACCCCGACAGCGATCTGAATTTCTCCTATCGCCTGCACCAATTGACGTCCATGGAGGTTGACCCGGAGGGCGTCGTCCTCGAACTGACGGACCCGGAACTTTTCAACTATCCCTTCATCTACATGCTCGAACCCGGCCGGTTAGTATTCAGCGAAGAAGAAGTCACGAATCTTCGTCGCTATCTGCTCAACGGCGGATTCCTGATGGTCGATGATTTCTGGGGCGAGGCGGAGTGGGACAATTTCTACTATGAGATCAAACGGGTGTTTCCCGACCGCGAACCGGTTGAGCTGCCCCTGAGTCACCCTATCTTCCACGCCGTGTTCGACCTCAAAGAAAGGCCGCAGATTCCAAGTATTAACGTGGCTGTAGAGTACGGGCTGACCTATGAGCGCGAGGACGCGAAAGAAGTCCACTACAAGGCCCTCTACGATGACAAAGGCCGGATGATGGCGATTATTTGTCATAACACCGACTTGGGTGACGGCTGGGAGCGGGAGGGCGAAAACGAATGGTATTTTCATGAGTTTTCAGAGAAGAAAGCCTATCCTTTGGGAATCAATATCGTATTTTACGCTATGACACATTGAAACGGTGCCTGACCATTCGCGGCTTACAAGACCGCCTTTGCGCACCCTGACAGATGAGGAAAACTACTTTGGCTACGAAAACGTATGAATTTGAACGATGGGCGGTCCAGCAGATCAGCGAGGCGCAACAACGTATCGGGACAGAGCTTTCAAAGGCGATCATCGGCCAGCAGGACGTGATCGAGCACCTTCTTATCGCGGTGCTCTCCGGAGGGCATTGCCTGATTACCGGGGCGCCCGGGCTGGCCAAGACGCTGCTGGTCAAATCACTGGCGCAACTGTTCAATCTGAAATTTCAGCGAATTCAGTTCACGCCGGACCTCATGCCGGCGGACATCACCGGCACCGAAATCCTTCAGCAGACGGCCGAAGGGCGAAAGATGGTGTTCTCCGAGGGACCGATCTTCGCCAACATGATTCTGGCCGACGAGATCAACCGCACGCCTCCCAAGACACAGGCCGCCCTGCTCGAAGCAATGCAGGAGCACCATGTCACCACCGCCGGCGTCTGCTATACGCTCAGCGAGCCTTTTTTCGTGTTCGCAACGCAGAACCCTATCGAGATGGAAGGAACCTATCCACTGCCCGAGGCGCAGCTCGACCGGTTCATGTTCAATATCTGGATTGACTATCTGTCCGAGGATGATGAGGTTGCCGTTGTTCGCCAGACAACAACGACGGAACCCGAACCCATCGAGCAGATTCTCTCAGGTGAGGATTTGCTGCGATTTCGCGATGTAGTCCGCAAAGTGCCTATCGCCGAAGACGTGGTGCGTTACGCGGTGAGGCTCGCTGCGGCGTCGCGCCCGGGCCCGAAGAATTCGCTGGATTTTGTAAACGAGTGGGTCACATGGGGAGCCGGGCTGCGCGCTTCGCAATATATGGTGCTCGGCGCCAAGGCCAGAGCCCTGCTGCACGGCCAGTCCCACGTGAGCTTCGAGGATATACGGGCCCTGGCCCTGCCGGTGCTTCGGCATCGCGTATTGATCAACTACCGCGCCGAGGCTGAAGGCGTAACGGTCGGGAACCTTATCGAGCGTCTGCTCAAATCGGTCAGGGAGAGCTAAGCGAAATGACAGCCAACACGGCACCATCCGGTTCGAGGGACGCAGGCAGCGGCACCGGCGGTCTGGTCGATCCCGTCTCGCTGATGAAAATTAAGTCAATGGAGCTCCGCGCCAAAGTCATTGTCGAAGGTTTCTGGAAGGGAATTCATCGAAGCCCCTATCATGGCTTTTCAGTGGAGTTCACCGAGTACCGCCAGTACACGTTCGGCGATGACCCCCGTTACATCGACTGGCGGGTCTATGCCCGCAGCGACCGATTCTATATCAAGAAGTTCGAAGATGAAACGAACCTGCATTGCCACCTGCTGATCGACCACAGCCGGTCGATGGGTTACGGCTCCGGAGGCTATACCAAGTCACACTATGCCGGCACTCTGGCCGCGACACTGGCCTATTTTCTCTTCACGCAAGGTGACGCCGTTGGGCTGGCAACATTTGACGACCAGATAAGACAGTATCTGCCGCCGCGCAATCGGCCAGGCTATCTGCGCCGCCTGATGCTGGCGCTGGAAGCTGATCCCCAGGGGAGCGCCACCGACCTGGGGCCGCCGCTGCAGCGCATCGCCCAGATGCTGAGCCGGCGAGGCCTGATCGTGTTGATCTCGGATTTGCTGACGTCTATCGACCGGCTGGAATCGGACCTGGGTTATCTGTGCGCGGGAGGACATGACGTTGTGCTGTTCAATGTGTTGGATCCGGCCGAGCTGAACTTCAGCTTCGAGACGCCGGCGCTTTTCCGGGACGTGGAGAGCGGCCGCGACATGTACGTCGATCCCGCCGATGCCCAGATGCACTACAAACGGATGCTGGATAAACACTTAGCTAAAGTAGAGTCCACGTGCCGAAACCTCGGCATCGACTACCACCTGTTCGCAACAGATCGCGCTTTCGATTTGGCCCTGCTCGATTTTCTGCGCGACCGGATGCACCGCAGAAAGCAGGTCAGACGCAGGGCTGGTCCGAGAGCCGGGAGGACGGCATGAGCTTCCTCTATCCGCTATTTCTGGCAGGTATCGCGGCAATCGGCGTGCCGATCATCCTGCATTTGATTCGCCGGCAGACGCGAAAACGCGTGACGTTCAGCTCGCTGATGTTCCTTCGCACCACCCTGCCGCGATTCAAAAGTCGTAGCCGCCTGGAAAATCTGCTGCTTTTGATTTTGCGGTGCATCATCCTGTGCCTGCTTGCATTTGCGTTTGCCCGGCCTTTCTTTCCGCGAGATACAGGGGAAAATCCGGTTCATCCCGCCAGACGCATGGTCCTGCTCATGGATACCAGCGCGTCGATGCGGCGTGCCGGAATGTGGACCCAGGCCGTAAATCAAGCCGCCTCGGCGCTGAAAGACGTCAGTCCAGCGGACCGAGTGTGCGTGATGAGCTTCGATCAGAGCGCAGAAACGCTGATGGGATTCGAACAATGGGCCCAACTGGATCCGAGCCGGCGTGTCTCGGTCGCGACCGAACAAGTATCGAAATTGTCGCCGGGCTGGGCCTCGACGGACCTGGGGCATGCCCTGGTCACTGCGGCGGAGGCTATCGAGGACGATGAGGCCAACGAACCCCAACAATCTGTTTGGACACACGAGGTCGTGCTGATCAGCGATTTGCAGCAGGGCGCCGACCTTGAGGCGATGAGGGCCTACCAGTGGCCCGAACACACGAAATTAACGGTCCAGTTGATTCAGGCCACGGGCACAACCAACGCTACGCTTCAATTAGCGGCCAGCCCACCATCCACGGCTGACCCATCTCCATCCGTCAGCCAGCGGGCTGCCGGATCGGCGTTGAGGCTGACACCCATCGCTGTTCGCATCACAAATTCGCCGGACGCGACCTCTGAACGATTCGATCTGAACTGGGCCGATGAGGCATCCGGTCAGACCACCGAGGTGTACGTGCCGGCAGGCCGCAGCGTTGTAATACGCGTCCCGACGCCGACGGACAAGCCAACCAGTCACAGGCTTGTCCTGTCAGGCGACGACCACGACTTTGATAACACCCTCTACGTAGCGCCGCATCCGCCCCAGCAGATCAATATTCTGTACATAGGCAACGACGACGCCAACGACGTTCAAGGCATGCTTTATTACGCTCGGCGGGCGTTTGCAGCCACGGCTGCCATCGATCCACATTTGACTTCCTGTTCGCCACAGGCCATCGCAGAGGCGGACGTTGCCAAAGCCCATCTGATCATTGCGGCCGATACGATTGAGCCGGAACGTTGCGCTCCGCTGCGACGATACCTCGACTCAGGCAGGACTCTTCTTTTGGCGATGAAGTCACCCGATGCCGCCAGGACCATAGCAGCCCTTGCCGGAATCGATGCCGTCAACGCCAAAGAGGCCGCGGTTGACGGATACGCCATGCTCAGTCAGATTGACTTCGAGCACCCGCTGCTGGCGCCCTTCCGCGAGCCTCACTTCGGAGATTTCACCCGAGTTCACTTTTGGAAACACCGGAACATAGACCTCGTTGATTTGCCTGGCGCGAAGGTACTGGCCCGATTCGACAGCGGCGAGGCGGCATTGTTCGAGCTGAGCGTCACAAAGGGATCGCTGCTGGTTCTTACCAGCGGCTGGCATCCGGCAGACAGCCAGCTCGCGCTGTCATCCAAATTCGTCCCCCTGCTTTACTCGGTCCTTGAATGGGGCGGCGCTCTAACGGGACAGCGGTCACAATACTTCGTCGGCGAGCCGGTGACTACACCGCAGCCATTAAGTCCCGAATCGTCCCAGTTGCGGATTCGCAGACCCGACGGCGCCGTGATCCAGCTTGATACCGGCCAGAGAACCTTTACACAAACGGATCTGCCCGGAATCTACACCGTTGGTATCGAGGGCGACATGATCCGTGACCCAAACCGCCTTTTCGCGGTCAACCTGCCCCTGAGGGAATGTCAAACTGCCGTCACGCCAATTGAAGACCTCGAAAGTTATGGTGTCTCCCTCAATCAGACCGTCGGCGCAACGAAACAGCCCGAGCCGGACGCAGGTCACCGCGATGTCCAGCAGGCAAGGCGGCATAGCAACTTTGCCACATTGGAATATGGGCAGAAACTCTGGCGGTGGGTGTTTGTATTGTTGCTCGCTGTATCGTTCGTTGAGATCGCTCTGGCGGGTTGGTTGACCGGCGCGCCTTATATCCGGGACTCCAAACACGAAACAGGGCGTTTAGGAACCCTCTCTGAAGGGGAGAAAATATGATCGAACAAGCTCTCCGTAAACGGCTTCAACCGATGGTGAATCGCCGACGGCGTCTGTACTTGGCCTGGCGGTTGTCGGTCTATTGGTTCGTTTCAGCATTGGTGGTTATTGGTCTGATAGGTGCCGATTGGCTATGGGGATGGAAATCGTCGGCGGCAAACTGGGCGATGTGCGTCTCAACCGTGCTCGCGACAGCCTTTGCCCTATACCAATCCTTTCGCATCGGGCCGGATTACAAGGCGGTAGCCCGATACATTGAGCAGCGGCACCCCGATCTGCGTGCCTTACTCCTGACCGCAATAGAGCAAGAGCCGGAAGAATCCGACGGTCAATTCGGCTATCTTCAGGAACGAGTTATCGGTGAAGCCGTCAGGCACGCCGTTCAGCACGACTGGCTGCGGAGCATTTCATCGAGAAGACTCTTGTCGGCCGAGATTGGCGGACTGGCCGCACTGTTACTACTCATCGGAGCAGTGTCACAATTGTTGCCGCCGGTCCCTACTCTATTCGGGACGGACAGAAATGTGCTGGCAAGAAGAGATTACCAAATCACCGTCAGTCCCGGAGACACCCAGGTGGAAGCGGGCTCGCCGGTGGTCATTTTGGCGCGATTCGCCGACCGCGTGCCGGCGGAAGCCCGCTTGCTGTTCGGCCCACCCGATGAGCCGCAACAGAAGATTGATCTGACCAAGAATCTTGAAGATCCGGTGTTCGGCGGCATCATTCAGCAGGTCAACGGTGACCTGCTTTACTCCATCGAGTACGCAGGCAGACGCACGCGAGATTACCGGATAAGCGTTTACGAGCACCCCGCACTGACCAGGGCGGACGCGAAGATCATCTATCCCTCCTATACGAAACTGCCCGAAAAGGTCATCGTAGATACGCGGCACATCAGCGCCGTCGAGGGTTCGCAGGTCGAGCTGACGTTCATACTCAATAAAGCCGTGACTACGGCCAAGCTCGTTGCCAAAGAGAGCTCCGCTGTCGATCTGACGGTCGATAGCGAGCACGCGAACGTCTATACCACGTCACTCATCGCCCGGCAGAGCGAGCGGTATGAGCTGCGTCTGGCCGACGCCCAGGGTCTGACCAACGAGATTCCACAACGATTTGTGATCGATGTTCATAAGAACCTCCCCGCAGAGCTCAAACCCACGTTTCCCAATCGCGACGTTCTGGCTTCGCCGTTGGAGGAGCTGAGCCTGGAAGCGGAAGTTTCAGATGACTATGGTCTGACCAGTTACGGGCTTAGCTACGCCATTGCCGGCGCCCAGAGTAAGGATGTTTCACTGGGACCTGCGGCCGAATCAAGCCAGAAGCAGCAGGTCAAGCACGTGCTGGCTTTGGAATCGCTCGACGCCCAGCCGGACCAGTTGCTGACGTACTACTTCTGGGCCGACGACGTGGGCCCGGACGGCAAGACCCGCCGAACATCCAGCGACATATACTTCGCGGAAATACGTCCCTTCGAGGAAATGTTCCGCGAGAGTCAATCCTCCCAGAATCCCCAGAATCAGGAGCAAAACCAGAACGGCCAGCAGCAGAACCAGCAGGATGAGCAGCTTGCCCGCTTACAGAAGCAGATTATCATCGCCACATGGAATATTAAGCGGCAGGCCGATCAATCCGGCGGCATCGATGACCAGAAAGAAGACCTTGGTATCGTCCGTCAATCGCAGACTGACGTGCTGCAGAAAGCCCAGTCGGCTTTGTCGCAGGCGGAAGAGCCGCCGCAGATCAAGGCCCTTCAGGCCGCCACACAATACATGGAGACATCGTTGGAACACTTAACCGGGACGGTGGAAGCGGCGGCGCCGACGGAGCTGACGCCGGCATTAGCCGCAGAGCAGTCCGCCTATCAGGAGCTGCTCAAACTGAGACAGGACGAGCGCCAGATTGGGCGAGCCCGCAGTTCGTCTGCAAGCAGTACGGCTCGTTCCGCCCGCTCCGAACAACAATTGCAGCAGTTGGAGCTGCGACAACAGGAGAATCGATACGAGACAGAGCGATTCGCCCAGTCTCAGGAGCAGGCGACCGGGCGTGAGGACCTTCAGGTTCTCAATCGGCTGGGCGAGCTGGCGCGACGGCAGAGCGAGATGAGCGATAAGCTCAAAGAGCTTGAGGCGGCCCTTCGGCAAGCGCAGACCGAGCAGCAGAAAGAGGATATTCGCCGCGAATTGAAACGACTGCGAGAAGAGCAGCTCGAGGCCCTTCGGGACGTGGATGAGCTCCAGCAGCGAATGGAAAGCCCCGAGAACCGCCAGCGCATGGCCGACGCAAGGCAGCAGCTTGACCAAAGCCGATCAAGAATCCGCCAGTCGCTCGATGAGCTGGAGAAGGAGATGGTTTCCAGGGCGATTACGTCCACGACACGCGCACAGCGAGAGCTCGAACAAATGCGCGACGAATTCCGGAAAAATACGTCCAGTCAGTTTACCGACCAGATGCGCGACATGCGGGAACAGGCCCGGCAGCTTGATCAGCAACAAAAGGAAATCGCCGACGAAATAAAGCAGCAGATCGACGCCAAACAAAAGACACTGACGGACGACGGCGTGAGCCGCGAGCTGGCGGACCGCATGAACCGCCAGAAAGAGAGCACCAATGAATTGGTTGACCGGATAAAAGACGTGAGCGAACAGGCGGAGACTTCGGAGCCGCTGCTCTCGCGAAAGCTCTACGATACACTGCGCCAGACGAGCACGGGAAACGTTGACAAGGCGCTGGAGGTCGCCGGCGAACTGCTCCGGCGCAACTTCCTGCCGGAGGCCCAGCAGATTGAGCGCCAGGCGGGCAAAGGTATCGAAGAGCTTCGCAAGGGTGTCGAAGAAGCCGCCAAGAGCGTGCTCGGCGACGAAGCTGAATCCATGCGACTGGCCCGGCAGCAGCTCGATGAGCTCATCAGGCAGGTGAATGAGGAGGCGGCTCGCGCGCGCCAGTCCGGCGGGCAAGGCGGTGATGCAAATGAGATGGCACGTGCCGAGGGCGTCCAGCCCTCGAATCGCGGGCAGGATGCCCGTGACACAAACAGACCGCCGAATTCGGCGGGCCAGCAGCAGCAAGCGAATGCTCAGCCGGGAGCCGGCCGTGGACAAGGTGGTGATCCCAACGGACCGCAGGACCCGTCAACAAATCAGCAGCGCGTTGCCGACGGCCGGACGGGAACCGGCCGGGAGCAGCGGGGTAATCGCAACGCGGGCGGCAGGGCCAACCCAACGGGCGGGGGCGGCATTCGAGGGACATCCGGACCGTTGGACCAGATCGATCCGAACGGCCCGCTCACAGGCAGGGAATTCACACAATGGTCTGACCGTCTGCGCGACGTGGAGGAGATGCTTAACGAGCCAGACCTGCGTAATGAGGTGGCAAGAGTTCGCGACCGCGCCCGCGCGATGCGGGCGGACTTCACCCGTCACGGCAAAGAGCCGCAGTGGGACCTGGTCGGCCAGCAAATCACCAAACCGCTGACCGAATTACGCGACCGCATCAGCGAAGAGCTGGCGAAGCTCCAGCCCGACAACAGCACGCCCGTTCCGATTGATCGGGATCCGGTCCCGGGACGTTTCACTGAGCTGGTGCGACGGTACTATGAAAAACTGGGAGGGGACGATTGATGTTGCTCGCGTCAATCATTGTCTCCGCAGGCGCCTGGATGTGGGTGGCAGTTCCGGTGTTGGCCGCAGCCCTTGTGCTGTTGGTCTGGTCATATCGGCGATCACCGGAGAAAGGTGCGGTCCACAAGACGGCCTTTTGTCTGAGACTCCTGGGTATAGCAGTTCTGGTAGTATGTCTGATGGAACCGCTCTGGAGCGGAAAACGCGCCAAATCAGGTGCGAATCTCTTTCTGGTCGTCGCCGATAACAGCAGCGGTATGAACGTCCTCGACCAGGGCGAGAGTCAGAGCCGCGGCCAGATCCTCCAGGCGGCTCTGCGGGCCGAAAAGTCCGATTGGCTTTCCAGCCTGGCCGGGAATTTCGAGGTTCGTCAGTACGTTTTTGATTCACAGCTTCGCCGAGCGACGGATTTCTCCGAGCTATCCTTTGACGGTAAGGCTTCCGCCATCGGTCAGACCCTGCGAGCCATTGCACAGCGTTACCACGGCAGGCCGCTGGCCGGCGTGCTCCTGATGACGGACGGTAACGCGACGGATATGAGTGAACAATTCTACGATTTGTCGGGCGTGCCGCCGGTTTACCCGGTCGTCATCGGCGCCGCCCAACACCCCAGGGATATCGCCCTGACGAACGTCTCGGCCAGCCAGACGTCCTTCGAGGATGCCCCTGTGACGATCCAGGCCGACGTCGAGGCATTTGGATACACCGGCAAAACCATTACGGTGGAGTTGACCGAGAGCTCGGGCAAGTTAGTGGAGCGTCAAACGTACAGCCTCTCCAGGGACAGCGAGAAGCATGCGTTTCGCTTCCGTCTGCGGCCGGACCGGACTGGCGTCTTGTTCTATCAGGTGAACGTCAAGGAAGAAATCCCGCAGGATCGCTTATCCGATCAGCAGCAAGAGCCCTCGGAAGCAACGCTGGCGAATAACAAGCGCACGCTTGTCGTGGACCGCGGCAAGGGACCGTACCGGATCCTGTACGTGAGCGGCAGGCCAAACTGGGAATACAAGTTCCTGCGGCGGGCTATCGGTGAGGACGAGCAAGTGCAGCTTGTCGGCCTGCTTCGCGTCGCAAGACGCGAGCCTAAATACGATTGGCGCGGGCACAGCGGCGAAGCAGCCAATCCGCTTTATCGCGGATTCGACAACAAGGACCCGGAACAAGCGGAGCAGTACGATCAGCCGGTCCTCGTGCGCCTGGGCACGCGTGATGAGACGGAGCTACGTGACGGATTCCCGAAGACCGCCGAGGAATTGTTCAGCTATCACGCCGTCATCCTCGATGACATTGAAGCCGGATTTTTCTCCCATGACCAGATGGAGCTGCTTCAGCGGTTCGTGGACGAGCGAGGCGGCGGATTCCTGATGTTAGGCGGCAAAGAATCCTTTCGCGAAGGGGGCTTTTACCGCACGCCCATCGGCCGGATTCTCCCGGTTCATCTGGATCGCCCGCCCGGGGTCGAGACCACCTCGGAGGTCCGTTTGAAACTAACCCGCGAGGGGTGGCTGCAACCCTGGGCCCGGCTGCGCGACAACGAGCAGGATGAACAGGAGCGGCTCTCAACAATGCCGGCCTTTCGCGTGCTCAATCGCGTCCCGTCCATCAAAGCCGGAGCAGGGGTCGTCGCCGCCGCCGGTCCGGCACAAGGTGACGAAGCACAGGCGTTGCCGGCCTTGGCGGTGCAAAGGTACGGCCACGGGCGTACGGCGGCGATGACCATCGGCGACCTGTGGCGATGGGGCATGAAGGACCCCAAGATGCGTGAGGATATGAATAAATTCTGGAGACAAACGCTGCGCTGGCTGGTGGCGGACGTGCCGAATCGTATCTCGTTCTCCGTAAAGAATTCCCAGGACTACACCGCCCAGAAGCCCGACCAGGTCGAGGGAGCCGCGGTCCTTCAGGTGCGAGCACGCGATAAAAAATTCGAGCCTGCCGAAAGCGTCTCGGTCGCCATCGAGGTTAGTACGCCGGAGGCTCAGAAGGTGCAACTGACCGCCGAGCCGGTGCTCTCAGGCAGCAATCCCCAGGAGAGCGAAGCAGGGCTGTTTGAATCTACGTATGTCCCTCATCGCGACGGCAGCTATCTGGCCCGTGCCGTTGTGACCGACGCTGACGGCCTGCAAGTCGGCGACGCACAGATCGGATGGACCATCGATCTCGAAGCGAGAGAATTCCGCTCAATCGGAACCAACCGCCCCTTGCTCGAAAAAATCGCCCAACAGACCGGCGGTCGGATGGTTGAGCTGGATGCGCTGAGCAGCTTCGCTCGTGACCTGCCCGGCCGCGAGGCTCCGATCACGGAAACCTGGATCACGCCGGTGTGGGACTTGAGGGGAATTCTGCCGGCGGTTTTCCTGTTTGCTCTGATGTGCTTTATCAGCGAGTGGGCCCTGCGCCGCTGGAAGGGGATGCCGTGATCAGATTTCAAATCTCAAATCTCAAATCTCAAATTTTCCGGGTACTGTTCATCGGCGTACTGATTTTCAATGTTATTGCCCGGCCGGCACATAGCACGACCGCCCAAAACAATCAGAGACCCTCTGTGATAGTCGTCGTCGGGGCCGCCGGAACGCCGCAGTACGAAGCGCAATTCGCCGAATGGGCAGGTCTTTGGGAAAAAGCCTGCCAGAAAGGCCGGGCCAAATTTACGGCGATCGGATTAGACAAAATTCAGGAACCGAATGACCGCACGACGCTCCGGGAAACGTTGGCACACGAATCCCCACAAGGCAACGAAGCTTTGTGGCTGATCCTGATCGGGCACGGAACCTTTGACGGCAGGACGGCGAAATTCAACCTGCGAGGTCCCGACGTCTCGGCAGATGACCTGGCCGAATGGCTCAAACCGTTTTCCCGACCCCTTGTTGTGATCAACACGGCTTCATCCAGCGCCCCTTTTCTGAGCACGTTATCAGCGCCGGGACGCGTCGTAATTACCGCGACCAAGAGCGGCTTTGAACAAAACTACGCGCGCTTTGGCCAATATCTGGCCGGCGCGATCGCCGAATCCCAGGCCGATCTCGACAAGGACGATCAGACGTCTCTGCTGGAGGCGTTTCTGACCGCTTCCGCCCGCGTTGATCAATTCTATGCGGCGTCAGGTCTTCTGGCCACCGAGCACGCCCTGCTCGACGACAACGGAGACGGACTCGGCACACGCGCCGACTGGTTTCGGGGAATTCGCCCCGTGCAAAAGGCCGAAGGCGGTGTATCACCTGACGGCTATCGCGCCGGCCAGTTTCATCTGGTCTGCAACGAAGCCGAAGACAGAATGCCGCCCCAGCTCAGGGCTCAGCGTGATCGGCTGGAGCTGGAGGTCATCAAGCTGCGCGACACCAGGAAAAGCTTCTCCGAAGATGAGTACTTTCCCCGGCTCGAAAAACTACTCTGCGATATCGCTCAAATCTACGAGCAGGCTGACGAGCAACGGCCCTGATCCTGCAACTGCTATGATGTCCCAGATCCATTACTTCGGTCATTGCCCCGCCGGCCGGCTGTCGGGCAGGGAGGCAGCGCCGGATGACGCAGAAGGATTGCGCTGCTCTTTGTGGTAGTAGAGGAATCGCCATAGAGTCTCGGCCCCATGGCAATCGACGCACAGTCCCTGATGCGCTTGCGGCCTCAGAAACATCCGACGTTGCTCCCCTGGGGATGTCCCCGCGGTGGCAGGCCGGACATGGGGCTCGTGACAGGTCAGGCAGGAGATGGCGCCAGTTTGCGACTCCTGTCCGAGCGAGTCAAAGGTCGGCATGTACCCGGGTTGGCCGGGACCGGTACGGTTTACCAGAGCAACGTCCGGGTGATCCACGTGTTTCGCAACGCGCCCTGACGCACACCCGTCGGGGCGATGGCAATCGGTGCACAGGCCGCTGCCCGGCCCGCCGGAAGCGGGAATCTTAGAATCTCCGGACGCCCGGCCTTGCGATCCCCGTGGCCAGGCCCACACGCCGCCGGTATTGGGATCGACGTGTACCAAATGGCAGGAACTGCAGGGGCCCGACTCGACCGCTGTCTCGCCGTGAACGTTCCGCGCATCGGGCGCCGATATCCTCAGATCGTGGAGTGTGTAGATGAGTCCTTCAGACTGCGAATGACAAACAAGGCAGAGCCCCGAAGCCCCGCCAGAAGCGGAGAATTTGGAATGTCGAATCACTACTGTCCGGTTGAGCTAAATTGATTTTGACACAACTCTATTAGACTTAAAAGGTTGCGAGAAAAAATGGTTGTTTTCGATTCCAAGTTGGGTATAAGCAAAAGCCTTTTGGGGTGCCTCTG
>Ga0315295_10000499_pt1 | contig 34213 bp, 23 predicted proteins | sample YL17G14_0_MG_FD_204453 | JGI IMG/M metagenome (GOLD analysis project Ga0315295, IMG submission 204453) | Sediment microbial communities from Yellowstone Lake, YNP, Wyoming, USA - YL17G14_0 | ecosystem: Environmental > Aquatic > Freshwater > Lake > Sediment | place: USA: Wyoming | collected...
TGGGTGAGCACTCTCTCCAGGGCATGGCCACCTCCTCGGTGGCATGCCCCTTGCAAGAGTGTTACCCATCAACCTGGACTAAACTGTTACCTATCAGCCCGGACTGTACCACGAACCGCCTAACAACTCGCTGAAGCTGACCCGGCGGGCGGCGCTTTCAGGGCCTCTTGTTCTGCCCGCTGGCGAGGCCCACAATCCTGGGGAGTTCGCCCGCTTCCGCCGGGCAGCTTAGCTCGAGGCCGTTAGGCGCCTCCACGCGACCTATAGCCGCTGCGGAATCGTGCTCTATGTCTATCGAGGACACGAAGATGGCCAGTCGCCCTTACCGTGTAGTTCTAGACGCAAACGTGTGGGTGGCGGAACGGCTCCTTCACTCTTCCCTGGGTGCCGCCCTCCTTTATTCGCTCAGGTCCACGGGATCCCTGATCGTCTTGCCTGAAGTTGTCGAGGAGGAGGTCCTACGCGTTATTGCCCGCGAAGGCGCCGAGGCTGTGCGGAGTATCGAAAACGGCTTCCTAACCGTCCAGGCGCTAACTGGCCACCGCCCGGAATTCGACTTGCCCAAGTGGGAGGAATTCAGAGCAGTCTCAGTGGATCGATTCAAGGAGCTAGACGCGATCCTCCATCGAATTCCCCTCACAGTGGCACATTGCAGGAGTGCACTTCGCCGCGTCATCGACCATACTCCACCGAACGAGACAAGTGAGCAGTTCAGGGACTCGCTTGTCTGGGAAGCCCTTCTCGAGATCGCCCCCACAAATGATGTGTTCCTTGTGACTCGTGACAAACGATTCTACGAAGAGGGCAAGTATCCCAAGGGACTTGCTATCACACTGCGATCCGAAGCCACCGCAGTCGGCTGTGCTGCAGCAGCGTTCGAGTCGCTCGATGCCTTTCTGCCCGCGATCCAGGACCGAGTCCCGCCGCCGGACTACGCAAAGCTCGCAGCAGCAATCACGCTGGCTACCGCCGACGACTTGACGTCCTACGCTTCCCAGAGGGCCCTCATCGTGGGCGATCTTCTTTCGCACAATGTCGACGCATACCTGACCGAGCGCGCAGACGTCCTCGCACTGGCCTTCATGTTGCTCTTCTCACTCGACGAGTCGACCATTGCCCAGAAGCCGGAGCTTGCAGGCGCTTCTTTGCGGGCTGCAGGCAATTGCTCTTTCAATCTCACAACTCAGAACGCATCAGACGTCAAGATTGACCAGATTCAGTGTGTCGACGCCGACGGGAGCCCGATCCCTGGGACAGGGGCCCACTACGTGAGGGTGGAATCGGCCATCTTTGGGCCCCGAGAGATCCCTTTCAAAGTCAGAAGGAAGTTGGATTCTGAAGGCGCCTAACAGCTCGCTGAAGCTGGCCCGGCGGGCTGGGCCTTCGGGGGAGCTTAGCTTGGCCGCCGGCGTGGTTGGAGCCGTCGTCGGTCAATCCTCGTAGAGTCCCTGCTTGCGCCGGTGGAGTTGCCAACAAGATCCGACCGCAGGGTCGAAGGACGGGTTGCCACACACGGAACACCAGCGCCCGTCGCCCGTGCTCCAACGATCGGCTCTGGCGATCCCGCGGGCACTGGTGGCGCGGCCGGCGCTGGCGTATACCCTTGCCGGATCATTCTTGACCGCCCACGTGTATGCGCTTCGTGGCCCCGCGGCACTCCCTGCCCTTGCCGCCTAGCCCTCCTCGAATCCGTGTGATCGCAATTTCATTGTGTTGGCGTTCTCGGAGACGATTCGCACAACATTCTCCGGGATCCCCTCCGGGACCTCAACCTGGATCTCCAAGGTGACTTCCACCTTGGCCCCCGGCAAGCCCGAAAGGTTGGAGACAACTTCTTCACCGATCCATCCGGCATCACGACCCATCCGCGACGGATCAAGTGTCGCCGAGGCGTGGAACCGCCGAATCTTCTTGGCGGGAACAACGACGACGTCTCCCCCATCCTTGACTGCGCCGTCGGACACCTTCCCGCCGGTCGCGTAGCCTCTCCCTGCTGTAGCATCGGTGACGGGTTTCTGCTCCAGCTTGATCTGCTCGACGGCAACTTCCGGCTTTACCAACATGCCCGTCTTGAGACTCTCCAATGGGATCTGAGCCGCCCCGCGCAACCCGGGATAGCGGCCTTGTGCCTCGTCGTATCCATCGGCGTAGGCAAACGAGTCCTGGGACCACGTGAGCAATGCCACGCCGTCGCGCACCGCGCTGAGCAACACATCGCTGTCTCTCAGCCGCGGCAGGTAGAGGTACTTGGCGAAGTCCTCCACGAGCTGGCGCACAGCGACTTGATTCCCGCGCCAGAGTGGGACGCGGTCAAGCTCCAGGCGCAAGCGGGTTCCCGCTAGCCCAGTCACAAGTAGCTCTTCGTTCTTCAGCCTCTTACTTGCTCGGACCGCGAGGGCATCTAGCCCTGCCAGTCTTATGGCCTGCCACTCGATGCTTGCCTGCGGCGTCGCCTGCACCGGAACGAGCAGCCATTGGTAGGCCTCGGGAAGCCGACCCGTCACCGTTGTGTCGGCACTGGTTCTCTGCGCCTCGGCCTGCTTCACCTGGAATGGCGAGAGATCAAGCGTCTCCTTGTCATCGAGAATTGAAGTCCAGGCGAGGTAGTACCGGACGGCCTCGTCCAGATCCTGGAGGCGGGTCTTGTCTACGGCCAGAAACACGAGCGTGTTCTGATATAGGCGGGGCGTTGTGCCACGCGACTCGAGCAGCTCCTTGGCGGCCACTTCCGCGCGGTTACCCGCCTCTTTGCTGTATGGATGATCAACGCCAAGCACAACTAGCCTGGCATCCATCTCGTCCGGTATATCCTGGGAAGACTGGGGCAGCGGATGGATGCGGGAGAAGTCGCCGGAATTGCGCAGATCGGCGCGCACACGCCTGTCGATTTCCTTGGCGACTTTGTCAGGATCACGTTTCAGTTGCTCGGCACGGTCCTCTGCGAGCTTTCCGACGGTTGGCTGGGTGGAGTACCAGTAGCGATTGCCGTCGTTGTACAGGTAAGTCGCGGCCATGCTAAGCCGACGAAGCGCGTCAACGAAGATGGCGGGGGATTCCCCGGGCATCACGCACCCAAGTTTGATCCGCCGGTCTTCAATGCCCTGGTGAGCGGCCTGAGCTGTGGGGGCGGATCCCAGGTAGATCGTGCGCGCCACCCGGCGGCAAGCGGCGTACTTCCCCAGATTAGGGACCTCTCCGTCCAGGCGCAGAGGCAAGGCGCCTGGCCCGTCAACATCCTTCTCAATGACCGGCAGCCAGTTGTCGGAGAGGTAGCGGGTGAGCTCGAACTGCACGCGCTGGTCGCTGATCGGGATCGTCGCTGGCAGGATGGCAGGGCTCCGATCGCCGTCTTCCCACAGACGGTGAATCACGGCCGCCATCAACCGGAGTACGCCTCGAGTGCGCTGGAATTTCAGAAGGGTTGACCAGTCGGTGTACAGGCGATCGAAGACCTCTGGGTGGATCGGATAGGCGGCTTTGAGCCGTCCCTCGTATTCCCCCTCACGGCACTCCGCCGGGAACTCCTGCGCTTGGGTGCGGTACAGATCGGAGAAGGCCTTGGCAACGGTGTCGCGCGCCACGAACTGGCCCTTCTCAACCAGGGGCTCGAAAAGCCGGCGACGGACGATCTCGAATCCCTCCTCGGCACTCGCTGGCCGCCAGGATGCTTCGACACGCCCGACAGCATTGCGTAAGCGCTCAAGCGCCGCCCGTCCGCGTTCTCCACCAACCTCAACATCGTCGGCAACGGCATGGGGCGATCCAGAGACATCGGACGCAGGCAAGCTGATTACTAGCAGGCACCGGTCGGCGGCCTTGGCGGACTCGGTCAGGAGTTGGGCGAAGGTAAAGTGCGTCTCGAAGGTCCCTGCTGGCAAGTCACCCTGATCATGCAGCTGCCGGGCGTAGGCCACCCATTCATCGATCAGGATGAGACATGGCGCGTAGGCGTTGAACAGCTCCCGCAGCACATCGCCTGGGCTAGTCGCATGCTCATCGTCGGCTTGGACGCGCCCAAAGGCTTTCTTCGCCTCCTTCGCACCTCCAGCCGCAAATCCCAGCTGCCAGGCCACCTCGCCCCACAGCGTCCGAACAACCGTGCCGTCTGGTTTGGTGACCGGGTTGCCGGGAGAGATGCGGTTGCCGACTAGCACGACGCGTTTGACTGCCGGGAGGTTCTTCACGGCGGCCTCGGCCAGCACGGCATCGGCGCCGGGTAAGTCGCCCGGTGCAATGCCGGAGAACAGGTGGTAGAGGGCGAGCATCGAGTGCGTCTTGCCGCCACCGAAGCTGGTCTGGAGCTGAACGACCGGGTCGCCGCCCTCGCCGGAAAGGCGCTGCACGGCGCCGACCAACAGCCGGTTCAGGCTCTGAGTAAGGTAAGTTCGCCGGAAGAACTCAGCCGGCTTCTTGTATTCATCCGAGCCCTCGCCCATGTGGACCTGCCATAGATCCGCGGCGAACTCGGCCAGCTGGTAGCGCCCGCTGGCGACATCCTTGTGAGGCGTGACCACTTCCCGCCACGGCTTCAGGCCGGTCGTGGATTGGATCTCGATCGGCCCTGTTCCGCCTTTGCGCTTCTCGGTTCGCACCTGTTCATCGGTCATGACCCGCAGGAGGTCCATCCTCATCTTCTCGAGATCCGCCACCTGCGGCGCCGAGACGGCCGCCAGCAGCCGGGCGACCGAATCGAGGACGCGGTACGCGTCGGGCGTGGAAAACGGCTCCTGGTGCGCCCACTTGTTGCGCACCTCGCGCAGCTCGCTCACCAGGCTGCGCTCGGCGTGGCCGAGCGTCTTGCGGAAAACATCGTTCCATTGGTCCCACATCAGCCGCAGGAGGGCGGCAATGTCGAGACGAGGCGATTCCTCCCCTTCTGGCCAGTTGACGTCCTCTCGCCAGCCAGTGGTGGCTTTCGTGATCCAGTACTTCCCCAATTGGGCCTTAAGCTCTCGCTCCACAAACGGGTGCAGCCCGTCCCGAAGCAGGTCGAGCGCTTTCCCGACGCGTTCCTGGTTGGTGACGGCCATGCCTTACTCCTCTCCAAACAGCGGAGCCTGAACTTGTTTCGGTCTCTCGAGCTCATGGGCCAAGCGTAAGATTTCCGGCCAACTCTGAACCAGGCCGTTGTAGGCGAGTGCCTCGGAGGCGCGCTTCTTGCGCTCGCACAGGGTGTAGAGGCGGTAGGCCAGCTCGCGGGCAATCTCGGCCTTGGCGCCGAGCTTGGCGACGAGCTCGCCCGCCGCGCCTTCGCCACCGCTGGCGAGCACGCGGATAAGGTGGTGGACGATCTCCCAGGCGGTAAGGCGCGGGTCGGTGGCCGGGTCCCAGTCGGCGGGCAGGTCCGCAGGCGCTAGCAGGCGCACCTTGCCGCGCTTCGATTCGAGAATGCCGGCCTCGACCATGCCGGCGACGCTGGTGTTCTTGGATTTGCTGAGCTGCTCGGCCACGCCGTAGTCGCCCTCGTCGAAGCCCGACTGCTCGAACCAGGTCAGCGCCCAGCGGCTGTCGGCGTCGAAGTCGCCCTCCTGCTCGGCCAGCGCCTCGTCAAGGGTCTGGTTGATGAGCGCCAGCGCCTCGCGCACGCTGAGCGGCTTGCCCTCGGCGTCGAGCACCTTGGCGTAGCGGGTGTAGACCGCCATGCCCGGGCCGATGGCCGCCTGCGCCAGGTCCACCGGCGCGATGTTGCCGCGCTGGAGGTGGGCGAGCGCCTGCGGCAGCTCGGCCTTGAGCGCGGTGACGAACTCGCGGCGCGTGGCGGTGGGCGTGGAGGCTGCGCGTTGGCGGCAGACGAGGATGATGCTAGAGGCGAGGGCGTTGGTGCCACGAGCATTGCCACGTCCAGGGCCCTCGGTTCTCATCGGCCAAGTGCCGCTGATGGCGAATCCGGCGAGAATCACGGCATCGAGGAACGTCTCCCAGCCGGTGCTTGCGGTGCCTGAGGCAGTCTCAGTCTCGGACTGCTTGAAGGCGTAGTAGATGGTGACTGGGAATGTGGGGTGCGCCTGCTCCGAAAGTCGGTGCATCGCCTGCGTCATGCCATCGAGGAAGAACGTCTCCGCCTTGTCCTTGCTGCCGTGGCGGTAGGGCGTGGCGACGAGTTCCTCAGCCTTGGGCACGGCGAGCGTAGCGAAGAGATCTGGAAAAACGGGCTTCAGCGAACGGCGCAGCCAGACGTAGAAGTAGTCTGAAAGGTCGGCGTACCCAATGTTGTCGTAGTATGGGGGATCTGTAGAAACGACCTTGTCGGCGCTGATTCGTTGAGTTGCTGCGTCAGCCTGGACGCAACTGCCGAACATTGACGCTGGTGCAAGATCTGCGGCGTCAGCGGCTCTTTCGATGAACAGCATGAAGTTGCCGCCAGAGCTGCTGAAGGGATTAGCCTCCGAATAGTCCCAAACCATTGGGATGGCTTGGCGGCCAAAGGTTTGCTGAAGGGCACCTCTGTCATTCATCCACGTTACGCCGGCTGACCAGAAGTCGGACGCCTTGTCTACCGAACATGCAATCAATACCCCCACCGCATCGGCGTAGGCGGTGGCGCCGATGCCGCCGTCGCGGAGGGGCTTGGGGTCGGCGGGGAGGCCGGCTTGGAGGGCGTCGCGCTGCACCCGCTCGCGCGCTTCCTGCACCAGGTCGGAGAAGGTCGTCAGCGCCGCGAGCTGGCGGGGGGTGAAGAGGTCGCCGTAGGTCTTCAGCCCGTAGAGCGGCGGCGAGAACCAGCGCGGGTTCTCTGGCATCGCGAGTTCCGGCTTCCACGTCGGCTGCGCGGTCAGCGCGATGGCTTCCATCTCCGGCGTCGGCGCGAGGTAGACGCGCCCGCGATCACCCTCGGCGACGATCGCCATCAGCCGCGCGCCCATGCGCCCGGCGTTGGCCTCGCCATAGATGTGATCGCTCGCAATCGGTGCGTTCGACATCAGGCACTGGAAGTTCGCGCCGCGCGAGAGCTTGGTCCCGTTCTTCGCCCCCTCCGCATCCTTCGGCTTGCCCACCTTCACCGTGAAGCGGTAGCCGCCGTTCTCGATCACCGGCTCGACGTACGCCTCCTTGCCCGCCTTGGTGGAGAGCATGAAGGTCGAGGCGAGCGGCACGTCGACCTGCGCGAAGGCCGGGTTCGGGCTCTTCACCGTGCGCGCCCAGAGCCAGGCGATCACGGTGAGCTTCTTGCCCGCGTACTGCTTTAGGTCCGGCCGCACCTTCACCATCTCGGCGGTGACCTCGACCTTCGGGTAGAGGTGGCCGATGCGCTTCTCGGCCTCGTCGCGCATCCACTGGCCGTAGTAGCGCACGTCCTCGGCAAGGCCCTGCGCGCCCTTCCATTCCCGGGCGAACAGGTGCTTGTCCTTGCGCGACTCGGGGTTCACCGGCGGCTTGCCCGCAAACTTCGGCGGGATCTCGATCATCGCCTTGTTGATCAGCACCGCCACCGGGTTCAGGTCGCTGGCGTAGCTCTCGAGCCCGAGCCGCTGCGCCTCCAGCGGCAGCGCCCCGCCGCCCGCGAACGGGTCGTGGAAGGCGGGCAGCTTCTTGCGGTCGAACAACTCCTTCGCCCGCGGATGGTCGGCGTTCTCGGCGCAGGCGCGCCGCCAGCTCTGCCAGATCTCGTCGCGCGCCGCCTGCAGCACCGTCTCGTTGGTGGTGTTCTCCCACAGCACGAGGTCCTCGATGATGCGGAACAGCCGCTGGCGCTCCTGGTCGGCCAGCAAGTCATCGAGGGTCGGCGCCGGCCCTGGTTCCGGGACCGAGAGCCCGGTTCCCTTGGTCTTCTTGGCGAGAGCGCGGGCCTCCTCCCACAACTTCAGGCGGGCCTTGAGGGCGGTCTCGGCCTTCCGGTGCAGCTTCGTGTCCGCTCGGAGCACATCCACGTAGGCCGACGGATCGTCCACCATCTGCGCGAAGATCACCGCCCGCGCCGCCGCCAGCGGCCGTCGCGCCCACCACAGATGCAGCGTGCTCGGATGCCCATGACGGATGCTCTTCTCCCGGGCGCTGGCGATGTTGATCGCCTCGAGCGGCAGGGCGACTTCGATGAGCTTCTTTCGGTAGGTCATGAGGCTTCCAGAGTCTCCCGCACAATGGCTCCTGTCGGGGCCTGCGACGCTACTCCCCTTCTTGTCCAAGGCCTGTGAGTTGCTTGATCTCTTCCCACATCGCCTCTTGCCGGTAGGCTAGAAACCCCTCAAAGTCATCTCGGTACAGGAGGGAGTCCTCCCCGGAGGGTAGGAGATGTGAAGCAAGCAATGTGCCGAACTCGCGCCGTCGCTCTTTGAGTGATTCCTCGATGTCCGGTAGGTACTCCGATGGACCACGGGCGCTAATTCGGATGTTGGTCTGGCGGTCAATCAGCGTCCGGTTGAGCACACAATCGCGCAGCCGCGTCGGCACACCCTGCTTCTGGAGGAAGGCATCCGGGAAGATGTGGTGATCGTCGACATGGTCTTCGCGCATTGTCGCGCCTGTGATGACCTCAGCCTTGTAGAAGTCACGTGGATGCTGTTTAAGGATCAAACCAACTGCGCCTTGATATACCGCCCGCTGTCGCGGGGTAGTCTCCCGGAGTGATGTCGGGTCAAACCGGAACGTCACGACGCAATCGGGCGGCTCACCGCCGGTCATCCAGCGCGTGAGTTCCCCAAGGTCCTTGGCGGACTGGCTGTTCGCCGCATTCTCGTAGGCCTGCCCGAACACGGCACACCAGTACCAGCGTGCCAGCCGAAGCCAGACAGCGCCCTCGGCGGGTCCGCTGGGCATAGGGTTCTTCGTGAGGAAGGCCGCGAGGGGCACAAGCATCGTGCCGTACGGGACCCAGGCAGGCGTGATCACCCCGCAGTCCTCCTGCAGGAAACGCAGGGCTCTCGCCATTCCTTCCGCTGCCCTCCCCCACAATTCCCGGATCGTATCAGGCTTGAGGTTGAGGACATCACTGCGCCTGCACGCAGGCGCTACCCGGGACACGAGTGACACGACTTGGAGCAGATAGTAGGGATCAACCTCAAACTCGCCAAGGCTCATGTGATGCGCGCGGGCCTCGGCCCATAGTTGTCTGAGATTGACCCCCGCGGGCCAGAACCTCGCCGTGAGAAGCTCGAATACCCCCAGTTTGACGCCCGTGCGGTTGAGCGTCTCAAAGATGGTGCATACTGCGGCGCCGTCAGTGCGTTCAGAGAGCGTCACAACAGGAAAGCGGTAGTCATCCACCGTCTGAATGTACTGCGCTTCAATGTCGGACAAGCGATCTTCAAGTGCTTCCCGGTTCTCTCCTTGAGGCCTCTGCCGGAGTGCCTTGCGCGACCAACGGCTGAACCCACCGGCTCCCTCCTTCAGCTCGCTGAGAGGTACGATCAACTCCGCAGCTTGTGCCTCAAAGGCCTCGAGACGCTTGGCGTTCTTGTTGCTCGACCGCTCGTGGAAGAGTGCCTCTTCAAGGTCCGCCCCGTCCAATAGCTTGGCGAGGTCGATGAAGTAGCGGTGTTCGCCCACTCCGAAGAAGGCTTGGTAGAGAGAGGTCAGTCTCTGCTGACCATCCAGCACCAGGTATGTGGGACGCCTTCCCTTCAGCTCTGGTGCCCCCTGGAACTCCCGGCAGGCAAACAGGTTGTCCGGGTTCCGAATCCGTAGCAGGCTCCCTGCGGGATAGTTCAACGCAATCGAGAGGATCAACTCCTGAGTAGCATTCGGGTCCCAGATGAAGTCGCGCTGAAAGTCCGGGAGGGCCATCTCGGCACCGTGGATCTGCCCCAGCAGCTCCTTCAGCTCACGTGGATTCGTGTCCTCGAAGAGGCTCATCCGGTCGTCCTCCAGGGGCAGTCATCACCGCCCCGCCTACTGAGCTTGCTCGGCGAGTTCTCTCCAATCGTAGTTCACGCTCGTGACGGCGAAGTCGGGCTCGTTGCGGAACGGGTTGCGAATGTAGACAACACCCCTGGCGGTGGCGGAGGGTTTATCGGCCGCACCTTCGATGTCGACCTCGACCAGCGCCAGCAGGAAGTCGTCCGGCTTGTTGCGACAGGCCAGGATCTCGTTCTTTGTCACAGTGACCGTCTTGGCGCCTGCAATCCTGCCCTTAACCTCGATGAACCGGAGCCGCCCAGCGGGCGAGGGGTCAGTGGATTCAACATCCCAGCCGAGCTTGGCGGCGCTGACATCCCTTGGCTCAAATCCTTGTTGTTGCTCTGCCTTCAGGACGGCCGCCATGGCTGTCTGTTCGATCAAGCTGCGATTCCTCCCGAACAAACCGGCTTCCTCGTCCTCCTCTGTTCCTTCCTGCCTAAGTAGCCCGGCGGGCACAACAATGGCTCCTCCAAGAAGGACGGGCGGGAGCGGAGCAAGCGCCTTCTCTGCCTCTAGCTCCGAGAGTCTTCTCTGGAGACGGCCTTGCAGGTCGTCAGCTCTGCGCCGCGCCATCTCGGAGTTCAGGCGGGCGTTCACCTTGCCGGCCTTCTCTTTCTGCAGCAGGTCCTGAGCTCGGTGGTCCCAGTAGGCGATCTCCTTGGCCAGGCGGTCCCGTACAGCCGCCTCCGTCTTGGCGACGAGCTCAAGACGCCAACGCCTGACTTCCTCAAAGTGCTCCGGGACGAGAACTTGGACGGCATAGGACATCGCCTGACCTTCCAGGTCTTCTCGCAGCCAAGGCGCATTCACAACCGCATCAATCTTGGGCAGATCCTCGGGCTTCAATGGTTCGTACGACAGGAACGGCGCCGGCCCTGCCGCCCTCGCGGAACCGTCCCTATCCATCTCGACGAACTGCATTTGACGCGAGACGATCCGTCGGTCTCCGGAGGGAGTGAGCCGGCCGTCCTGAATCGAGTGCTCCATGTAGACCAAGAGGCGGGGCTCCCGGCCTCCGTCTGCCGGATCGACAAGGATGGCCCCGCGCCGCAGAAGTGCCCGGTTTCGCTCCAGAGTGATGTCGATGACCGCGTCGAGCAGAGGGTGCCCTGGGCAGAGGAAGTCGGCCTCCGGCTTGCCCGTCAGCTGGGTGAGTTCCTTGTGGAAGGTGACCCGCTCGTAGCGCGGCAAGACCCTGGCGACTCCGAGGATCTGGCTTCGCTCACGAACGGCGCCGGGGACGTGGGTTACCTCGTACCTATTGGGCTCCCTCTCGTGGAGGCTACCCCCCAGCCTTGTGAACGCGGCTTTGAAGAAGGCTGCAATGAAGTGCGGCTGCAGCCGTCTGGCCTGGGCGCGCTCAAACTCCTGGCGGATTCGCTGGACCTGAGTCACGTCCATCGAGTCTCGGGCCAGCGCATGCTCCTCAAGGAGCTCGCGGCAGCGCTCCCGATCGGCCAGATTGTCCACTTCCTTCATGAGCCGGGCGCGTACATCGGAGCGATCGCCGTAGCGCACAGCCTCAATCAGCAGATCGCGGAGACGCTTCTCTTGGAACAGTTTGCCCAGAATGTCGAATACACCGCCGCCGAGGGCACGCCGCTGCTCTTCGATCTTTTCAAACAGGCGGTGGAATACGTCGCCCTCGCGCGTTTCTTGCGCCAGCAGATTCCAGAGGTGACAGACCTCGGTCTGTCCAATGCGGTGGATACGGCCGAACCTTTGCTCAATCCGCGCCGGATTCCACGGCAGGTCGTAGTTGACCATGAGGTGTGCCCGTTGGAGATTGATCCCCTCGCCTGCCGCGTCGGTCCCGACCAGCACCTGGACGCTCTTATCCTGCACAAACGCCTGCTGTGCGGCCCTGCGCTCCTCCCGCCGCATGCTTCCGTGTATCGTTACGACTGCCTGCGGCCTGCCAAGGAGAGTCCGAATGCGGTCCGCGAGGTAGCTCAACGTATCCCTGTGCTCGGTGAAGATGACAAGCTTCCGGCGGCTCCCAGATGTGTCGAACATCTCGGGTCGTTCAGAAAGAAGTCCGGCCAGTTCTGTCCACTTTCGGTCCTTCCTGCTTCGCCGGAGAGTATCGGCCATGCCCTCAAGGCGCCGTAGCGTGGCGATCTCGATCTCTAGCTCGGCGATGGTCCTTGCGGCTGTAGCCTGGTCAGCCACCTGGTCGGCTGTGGCATCGAACTCCGCGTCAGGAGCGTCATCGAGTTCGTCTACCGCCTCATCATCAAGGAGAGGCACGTCAGCGGAGATCGTGATCTTGCTTTCGACGCCGCGCTTGAGCAGCTTCTCTTCCCTTAGTCTGCTCTCCAGACGCTCGCGCCGTCGCCTGAGCGAATGGAAGATGGCATCCGGGCTGGACGCTAGCCGGCGCTGTAGGATGGTAAGAGCGAAGCCAACCGTACCCCTTCGTCCCTCCTCAAGATCGTCAGCTCGGTCAAATTCCTCCCGGACGTAGGTCGTGACCGCCGCATACAGCGCGGCCTCTTCAGGGCTGAGCTGATACCCCACGGTATAGGCCCGCCGCTCGGGAAACAAGGGCTTGCCGTCGAACTTGAGAAGTTGTTCCTTCACGAGGCGGCGCATCAGGTCGGAGGCATCCGTTGTGTGGACGTCCTTGCGATAGCGGCCTTCGAAGCGGTCGGCGTCGATAAGCGAGAGGAAGAGCTGGAAGTCCTCTTCTTTGCCGTTGTGGGGGGTGGCCGTCAAGAGAAGGAGTTGGCGGGTCCTCCCGGACAGCAGCTGCCCAAGCCGGAACCTCTTCGTGTACTTGATCTCGTTCCCATAGAGCGATGCCGACATCTTGTGGGCCTCGTCCACAACAATGAGATCCCAGCTGGACTGAGACAGCAGGGGATGAAGCGTCTCATCGCGGCTCAACTTGTCAAGCCGGGCGATGAGAAGTGGCGCCTCGGCGAAGGGATTTCGTGTCCGGGCTGCCTCGATACGTTCGGTGGTGAGGATGTCGAAGGGGAGATTGAACTTCTGAACAAGCTCGTCTTGCCATTGTTCCGCGAGGTTGCCAGGGGCGACAATCAGGCACCGTTCGAGGTCGCCTCGCAGCATAAGCTCCTTGATCAGCAAGCCGGCCATAATTGTCTTTCCAGACCCGGGGTCATCGGCCAGCAGGAAGCGCAGCGGCTGACGCGGGAGCATCTCTCCGTAGACGGCGGTGATCTGGTGAGGCAGTGGTTCAACGAAGGAGATGTGAACTGCCAGCCAGGGATCGAACAGATAGGCCATGTGAATGCGGAGGGCTTCCGAGACAAGCCGGAAGGCCTCTCCATCGCTGTCGAATGCCCAGGGGGTACCAGGCGCCTCGACCTCGAGGGTCGGCTCACGGTCCCGGAGCAGAATCTGGTTTCCAGGTTTGCCGTCGGCATCCTTGTACGTCAGCTCCACCACATCCGAGCCGTGCCAGTGCACGTCGATGACCGTTACGGGCCCAGAGGGGAGAACCCCCCTGATTGTGGCGCCCTTCTTGAGGTCCTCAAGCTTTGCCACGGGCGGCTGCCTCCTCGACACGGTCGGCTTCCAGCCATCGATCCAAAGCCTCTCTCCGGAACCTCCAATGCTTGCCCACCTTCTGGCACGGGATCCGGCCCTTCTGGGCGAGCTTGTAGACCGAAGCCCTTGGTATGCGCAGGTACTCGGCAAGATCATCAACGGTCATCACGTCCGGCGCCTTGCTGTGGGGGGACAAGTCCAACACAGCCACCTTTCCAGGTTTCAGGCGAAATGCGTAGAAGACCCCATTCCAGTGTGGTCGGTCAATGAGGGTCGCTGCAATGGGACGCCCGTCACCGATGGGCCATCAGCGGCATTATCCCCCCCAACCTCCGGTTGGGCAAAGGGGCACCGCCGCCGGACATGGATTGCCCGCAGATTCCCGTATGCCGTTTCCCAGCACTCTTTCCTTACCCCTACGGGTCTGACGGGAACGGTCACGGGCTGGGATGCGAGAGGTGTTTGGCGGCCAGCTCTGATGGGTATCCTGCCGAATGAGCTGACAAAGCCGGAGTCATGCTGTACGATAGAAATGCAACTGCCTCGGATGGCCCGTCCCCCTCGGGCCATCGGGGCAGTTGCCGTGTCGCCGGCCGGCTGCGCTGTCTAGGGGTCCGCGTCCAGTGGTTCGATCTAATGCACGTCGACCGTCCCTTCGCCCCACAAGGCGCCCAGCAATTCGACGCTGTCGAACGTCAGCGGGTCGCCACCTGTCAGCGGCGCAACCTCAAGCGGCTGGACGCCATAGTACAGGCCGTCGTCGTCGCCCAGCGCCACGGCAACTTGGTAGAGCCCAACGTGCCCTTGGCCCTGTGGCCAGTCCAGGTGCCCCAGCGCGAAGTCGCATGCACCGATCACGACACAGAAGAACGAACGGCTGCCCGGATCCCAGACAGCACGCGAGTGCAGCGCGGAGGGCAGCCAGGACACTCCCAGGACCTTGTGCGCCTTGGCTGCCGCCATCAGCGCCAGGGCCTCACCGCCCACATGCCTTCGCGACTTCTTCATAGTTGCCCTCCTCATTATCGGCCAGTGTGTTGGTCCGGCTTGTGCCACCCGATGTCGTCCATGACCCGCACTAGTGTCGTCATCGTCATCCCGTATCGCACCCTGATCGTGTCCAGCGACACACCCGCGAGGACCAGTTGCCGGATGCGCGTCTTGCGATCTTCGGACAGGTTCCTGTATTCGACCGAGTCCTCGTCGAACAACACCTTCATGCCCGCCCCGACCGCGCCGTAGGGCGTCAGGGCAAGAAAGGGAATATGCTTCCATCTGGACTCGACCTCGTTCGTCGCGGCAAAGTAGCTTCCGGCGCAGACGACTGCCAAATCATTGTGGACCGATGGGACGTCATCGACCCGCCAGCCGGTCGGGCCGCTGACGATGGTCAACGTCAGCAACTGCCGACGCAACAGGGGATCGTTTGGTAATCGGATCGCGCCCTCGTGCAGGGCCGTGTACAGTGCGCCCCAGCGTTCCCGATTGGAGAGCGCCGTGGGATACAAGACATCGACGCGACACTTCTTCGGGACCTGAAGGTCTTGGCTCAGCCCGAGGCCCTGTGGCGATTCGCAGACGACATGGACCACGCCCAGCCGGACGACAAGTTCCTCGATCCGGTTGCGCACAGCGGCTATCTGGACCGGCGCTTCGCGACTGCCCTTGAAAACCTCCAGTGCGAGGATGTCGACGGCGTCATCGTGGTTCGGGCGTGCGACCGCGATGGCCGTGACATCGTGCGTCCACCCGAGGTCGACAAACAGGTACGACGGGCCGGGATCTCTGTCGCGACGTGGATCAATCTCGCCTGTGCATCGACGCCAGTCCTTGTCCGTACAGAAGGCGTCCGATCCGGCACCCCACGTGTTGGCGTGCTCACGATTCCAGATGTGGCTGGGCATCAGGCCGCGCTGACGTTCGAGATAGTCGGCGCTGATGAGGGGCGACTCGTTCTGTTGGCTGTACAGCAGGCGGATCGTGGGATCGCCGCGATCGGCTGCCTCGAACAGCTGCCACAGCGGCCCCGCCTGCACCGGGCCGACCGTCGACACGACCAGCGTCAGAGGGTTGACCTGCGCAGCCTGCGCTGCGGTCAGCACCTCGAATAGGTCGGACGAGGGTAGCCATCCCATCTCGTCCATGACAACGAGGCTGGGACGCAGCCCGCGTGAGAACACGGCGTCTGATGACTTGATGAGCCAGCGCCTGCCATCGCGCAGCCTGATCTCGTTGCGCGTCAGGCCGTAGTCCGCATCGACACAGGACAGCAAGAGGTCGCTACCCAACAGGATGCGCCGGGCATCGCCGATGATGATGCCTGCACTGGCCCGGTCGAGGGCGACGCTGACTATCTGGTCGCAGGTGGGTAGCATGAATAGATTCCAGAGAGCGACCCATGCGCCAAGAGTCGATTTCCCGTTCTGCCTCGGGAGACTCAGAACAGCAACGGGCTTGATGAACCTGCCCTCGGGATCGCGTTCGAGGATGGCCCTCAAGTACGCCGCTTGGTACGGCCACGGCTCGCGGTCGAACACGCGCACGAACGCGACCGGATCGATCCGCATGCGCTGATAGGCCTCATCGCCCACGAGAGCGTGCAGCAGCGTGTCAGCCATGGTCTACTTCGTCCTGATCCGGCTCCGGGGCGCTGGGGGGCGCGTGGACGCTCAGCACGTCCTGCACACGCTTTAGCTCGTCGGCGTGGGCGCTGCCCTTCGGCGTCATCGCATCCAAGTGGCTCAGGATGCGCTCAGCTGCGTTCAGGTACGCCGGGATCATGCGCAGGACGTTCAGGTCGACGACCTCGACTCCCTCAGCGACCTTGCGCGCCAAGTACGACTCCGCGATCCCGATGACGGTCATAGCGAACGCGGCCTCGTGCATCAGCGCCGCCCGAATCCCCTGCCTGTCTTCGAGGTCGTGAGCAACGCCGGTCAGCGACTCCAGCTGCCGCAGCGTCAGGGCGTGTTCCCCGCGCTCATCGATGGCCACCAGCCCGTGGTCAGGCTTGCCGCCGCCGATAGGCTTGGGAGCCTTGCCGGGCTGAGGCTGAATGGAAATGGCGCGATCCGTGCCGTCAGTCATCGTGTCACCTGCCGACTAGGCATGTTCCCTTGCTCAGGCTCACGTTGTTCCACGGGGTCCGGCTGCGACCCGCACCGCCAGGGGTGGGGGTCCGGGCCGGGTGCTGCCACCATCCCGACGCGCCCGCCCGGACGCCGCCCGGCCCATGCCGGAGGGGTGTTGCAACCTGTTGCAACCACTTCCTCAACTCTAGAATCATCATCATTTGATTTCCTCCTCAAGGAAGTGGTTGCAACAGGTCGCGCGCAGCCCGGTTTGGCGCTTCACACCGGCTGCCCGGCCCGCCGACGCAGCCCGAAGTAGCCGCGTGCCGCCTTGCCGTTGACCCGTACATATGCCCTGCGGCATCCCAGCCCGATCAGCAGAGAGCCGACGTGCATGGCCTCGCGCCGGTCGGCTTCCCGGATGTGATCGTGCGTCTTCAGGCTCGACAAGACGGCTGACGTAGCCGAGAACCACTCGACGTTCATCTCCATCTTGGGATCGGCGAACGAGGCGTCGACTTCATAGTGATCGAGCACGTGATCCACCAGCGGGTCGTCGACCTCGTAGTCTTTGGAAATGTCTTCGGCGGCGACGGACTCTTCGCCGGTGAGTTCCCACGCCTCGCCGTCCCTGTACAGCCGGACGGCCTGCGCCCACAGTTGGTTGATGTCGACCTCTCGGGTGTAGGCCCAATCGAAGTGCTGGACGGTCGCGACCATAAAGCGCCTGTAGCCGGTCGGGTCGGAAAGGAATCCCGCTTCGTTGTTGATGGTCGGGATGAAGGACGCAATCGCAAGCTTGTGTATCTCCGTCCGGCCATATGCTTTGCGCATGCGCACCGTCTGCCGCGAGATGAAGTGCTTGAGTGCGTCGCGGTCCGTCTTGCGCATCGTTGCACCGACCTCGGACACTTCCCAAACCCACGTGCTGCACAGCATCAGCAAGAAGTCTTTGTCCTCCGTGTTGATCCCACTCTCGGCGAAGAACTGTGGCAGCGGGCTGCCGAGCCAGCGGACGAACCGGCTTTTGCCGATTCCCTGCTTCCCGTCCAGCACGAGCGCGCGCACTTGGCAGCCGTCCGGCCCTGACATCGGGCGGGCGACAGCGCCGACGAGCCAGCGCAGCAGGAAGGTGTTGAATGCAGTGTTACTGCCGCCGTCGATGTAGCCGCACAAGCGGGCGATGTGGTCTTTGCCGTCCCACGTCAGGCTGTCGAGGTAGTCGCGAATGGGATGGAAGCGATGCAGGGCGGCCTCGGCGGTCCATGCATTTTCGGCCATCGACTGGTTCTTGAATCCGTGCTCGGCCAACCCGTCGAACAAGCAACTCCTGATGATGTCGTCCTGACGCTTGCCGTTGACGTGAACGTCATTGTTCATCAGGTTGAGGGCGAAGGCGTAGCCCATGCGTGCCAGCGCGTTCTTATAGTGACGTGGTCGGACGCGTTCGGCGGGTGCGTCGTCGATGACGTGTTGCCCGCTGTCCTTCTCGGCCAGCGCCACGAGTGTGCCGAGGGTGACATCGCCTTCGGTGCCTGCCGAGAACGTGGTCCACTTATAGGCGCAGTCGCCGCGCTTGTACTTGGCGGACATCTGGCTCCAGTTGTCCCAAAGGATGAGGCCGCGGTCGCCGAGTTCGCGGAGTGCCATGCCGACCTGCGTCCAGTCTCCATAGGTGTCGGCGCGCTGGGGGTCGAGCAGGGCCATGCATTTGACGGCCAGGGCATAGTTGCGCTCGAGGTCCAGCGCCGGCGTCGTCACCGGCTCCCGCCCCCGCCCCTCAGCAATCCGTAGTCCGAAAGCGGCGTCCAGCGCACTCACCGGGATCGGCTCCGTCACGCGTTCCCGTCCGTCGAGGATCCACGCGGGCAGGGTTGCGAGAGGTGTATCCGGCTCAAGTTCCCAGGTGTACGAGTGTTCGGTGCAGGATGGGGGAATGAGAAAGTAGCCGCCGTCGTTCCGAACGTCGATGCCCACCCCGATGCGGTCGGTGCCATTCCGGAGGGCCGGGTTGTACGCGAAGAGAAGCATGAGACCGCCCCGCCCCGTGTTGATGACCGGTGTCTCCATTGGCTCGGGATGTGCGGTACGCAGGGCGTCCCACGAGGCGGCACCTTCAGGCTTGTAGAGATCCACGTCGATGCACGTCAGGCCGCTGGCTTTGCCCGCGGCGCACCCCCAGTTGGCAGACGGCCACTTGGCGTGCCAGGTCTGAATCATGACTGGGTTCGTGGACGCGTCCTTCACGCCGTTCGAGGTGAGCGGCGTCTTTTTGGCGCGGTACAGCGGGATCAGCGCCCAGCCACGGGCGCAGTAGGAGAGGAGTTGCGCGAGTTTCGGGTCGCCGACGTTTGTCATGGGTGGTGGTCCTGACGGCTTGGGCCAGCGCACCGAACGCGGCGGCACGCTGGCTCACTGGACGACAGCCGCTGCTACGCGAGCGGCAGGGCGGCCTGTGGCTCCGCCTGCGCGTCAGCCGAGCGCACGCGGAGCGCGTCTACTTCCTCGCCCTTGAACGACACGGTAGTTTGGTAAACCAGAATCTTCTTGCCGACCCATCCAGCCGTATCCTTGCCGTGCAGTTTCGCGACGGACCTGCCGTTCGTCACATTCAGGACCAGCCCCTTCTTCATTTCGTCGAAGTAGAGCACCCATTTTTCACCGTCAACGAGCGTTTCAAGTGCGACGCTCCTGATGGTAACGGCGACACCCGCGAGCGGGACATCGCTCGGGGGCGTCGTCCCCTTTAGCCACTTACTGGGGAACATTTCGTCGGTGGTAGGCATGGCAGCGTATCTCCTCGAAAATAGTCGCGGTGTGAGTTGGTGCCCGCGCCACGACCAAGGTAGCCTGCCGGTGAGGCCGTGTCCATGTCCGAGATTGTGCCCGACTTTGTGCCCCTGTTTGTGCAACGCACAACGCCCAACGCAAGAGCCGCCCGATGGCGGCCCCTCCTGGATATCCAGTGGCGCGATGTGGCTCAGCGTTCAGCGTTCAGCGTTCAGCCGACGCCGTGTATCTTCCTGACCAATCGGTACCAGCCCTTCAGCCCCGCGACTTTTCGCCGGGCGGTCTGGAGATTCATGCGCTGGTTGTCATTGGTAAACAACGCCTCGGCAATGCGCTCTTGGCTCAGGCCGTCGATACGGAGTCTCTCAGCCAAGAGCGCCACTGGCCAGTGGTCGGTGATAGCGGTCACGCCGAACGGGATGCCATTGTTCTCGCAGAACTTTCGGTAGCCCGGGTTTGTCTCGACCTCGTGGTCGTGCCACGCGAAGTCTATGGTCGGGTCCGACAACTGTGCCGGACGCCCGCCCCAGCCGGGCGGCGCGGCACGCCTCGCCAAATGCCGCGCCACCCATCCGCCTGGCTCGCCCAGATTGTGGATGACCAGCCCAACCACCCCGCGGGGTGGAGCCGGGCGAGTTGCTACATCCTGCCGAGTGTCCTCGGGCAGCACCGGCTCCTCGGGCATCTGCCCGGTGCGCCGCCAGTGTCGTTCTAGGGCCTGCCGCCACTTGGTCGTCATCAGGCCGGTGGCACGCGCTGGTTGAACAGCAGGGCCGACTCGCGTTTGGCGGCCATGATTGCCTCGCCCTCGTTTGAAAACAGGCCGACGACCCGCGCCCACATCGCGGGCGCGTCAGGAAAGTTGGCCCACAGTTCAGCGACATGGTGGCCTGTGGTCGTCGGGTCGTCCGGCTCGTCGTGGGCGACGCGGAAGGGGTAGCCGTAGGAGATAAACATTCTGCTTGGTATGAGTGTGCCTCCTTATCTGGTGCCTTGCTCTGCGGCTTGTTTCTCGGCGCCCTCTTGGTCCCTTTCGGATGAGCGCCTCGATGACCTGCCGGGTCGGCGGCTCCATCCCAATGGATGTCTTCCACTGACTGGGCATGCGGCCTCCTTCCACCGTGGAGACTACACCAAGTCGACTTTTCCGTGTTCTGGCAGCGTATCCTTGTGGGGCGGAGTCGGTCCAAGCGGTTTGGGAATCTGGTCGGGGGTCAAGCGGGGCAATGGCGGTATCTAGGACTAAGGTCCTGTACCGCATGAGCGCAGAATACCCGAAACAGGAAGAGGTCCCCCGCTCAGGGGCGCGGCCAGTCCGCGATCAGGAAGGCGATCAGGGCCTTGAGATTCGGCGCCCAGCTGGCGTCATCGTGACCGCCCTGGTAGACGACGTATTCGTGCGCAATACCGAGGCCCTCGAGCAGCAAGGCGAAATCCTGCGTGGCTTCCCGGGCCCAATCGGCGTCCCCGGCGAGCAGATAGATCTTGGGAGGCAGGGCTTCCCCGCGGCGCACGATGTAGATCGGATCGTACTCCTTGCGCGCCGAGTTGAGCTGAAGGGCAGGGCTGATGGCCGCCACGCCACCGAAGACGTCGGGGTTGTTCAGCCCGATCTCGAGCGACCACACGCCGCCGCGCGAGATCCCGGCGATCGCCCGGCGCTCGGGCCGCGGGTCGGTGTGGTAAGTCAGATCGATGAAGGACACCAGTCCGTCCGTCAATTCGGCTTCGTACGAATTGGGTCCGCCGTCCGTTGAGCGGAAGAGCGGATCCGAGACGCGGGGCATGACGACCAGGAAGGGTGGCCACTCGCCGCTCAACACGGTGCTGGCCACCAGGAGATCAAGCCCCAGCGCCCCCCACTCGGTCTCGTCGAAGGGGTATCCATGCAGAAGGTAGAGCGTCGGGTAGGCCTCGGAGGTCCCATCGTGGCACGCAGGCACATAGACCCGCGCCGGGACATCTTGGTCGAGCAACAGGCTCGGGTAGGTGATCGTGTCTACACGGCCTATCTTCGTCCGGCAGTCAGGCGGCGGCGTCGGCGCGGGGGCGAGCGTGGCGGAGGCGGGGTCCACAACGGCGTTCGTGACCTGCGCCGGCGGAGCCACGGGCGGTGCTGGTGCCACTCCACACCCAGCCACGGCAAGGGTGACCGCCGGGAGAAGCCCGGTCAGGAGTCGCCTGCCCGCCGACGTTGCAGTCACCGAATCCCTCATGCGGAGAACCCGCTCACCAGTTGGTCCGGTGGCGTCCGCCAATCATACAACACGCCCGCCCGGCGGCAGGGCGAATCCGGACATCCCCGGGTTATAATCCGCCCGATGAAGTACCTGGTGTGGACCGCCGGCTGCCAGATGAACGTCGCCGATTCGCAACGTGTTGCCGCGATGCTCGAGCAGCTCGGATACAGCCCCGCGGCATCCCCGGAACAGGCCGATGTGATCGTCCTGAACACGTGCGTTGTCCGGCAGAGCGCCGAGGACAAGGCCTACGGCTGGCTGACCTCCCTGCGCCCGCTCAAGGAGCGCCGGCCGGGGATGGTAGTCAACCTGATGGGCTGCCTGGTCGGTGTCCGAGGCGACCCTGCGCTGCAGCGACGGTTCCCGCACGTGGACGTGTTCTCGCCGCCGTCCGACGTCCGACCGTTGGTCGAGCACCTGCAGCGCGCCGACGGGCGCGCGGCGGTTGACCTGGACACCGAGCGGCGCAACGCGCTGCTCGACGGCGAGTGGTCGCTGCCGGAGGCTGAGCGCGGCCGGCAGATTGCCGCTCACGTGCCGATCGTCCTGGGGTGCTCGCACGCCTGCACGTTCTGCGTTATCCCGTACCGCCGCGGCGTCGAGCGCAGCCGCCCGGCGGAAGCCATCGAGGCCGACGTGCGGGGCCTGGCGGCGCAAGGCGTGCGCGAGGTCACCTTGCTGGGCCAGATTGTCGACCGCTACGGGAAGGACCTGCCAGGTGGCCCGACGCTCGCCGGCCTGCTGCGGCGGGTGCACGCCATTGAGGGCATTGGGCGCATCCGGTTCCTCACGTCGCACCCCAACTGGATGACGGACGAATTGCTCGACACAGTGGCAGAACTACCCAAGGCGTGCGAGCACTTCGAGGTGCCGGTCCAGGCCGGGGACGACGACGTGCTGCAGCGTATGAAACGCGGCTACACCGCCGAGGACTACCGCCGTCTGGTCGAGCGGATCCGGACGCGTTTCCCGAAGGCTTCCATCGCCACCGATATCATTGTCGGTTTCCCCGGCGAGACCGAGGCGCAGTTTCAGCGCACCGTCGATCTGCTCGCCGCCCTGCGCCTGGATGTTGCCCACCTGGCGCGCTTCTCGCCCCGCCCCGGGACGGTGGCCGCGCGCACGATGGACGATGACGTCCCTGAGGGCGAGAAGCTGCGCCGCTTCCGGGTCCTGGAGGACCTGCAGGCCGGGATCGCGGCGGAGATCAACCAGACGCTGCGGGGGCAGTCGGTTGAGGTGCTGGTCGAAGAGCAGCACCGCGGCCGGTGGAAGGGGCGCACGCGAACGAACAAACTGGTGTTCTTCGAGGCCCCCGGCGACCTGCGCGGCCAGTGTCTGCCCGTGCGAATCGAGTGGACCGGCCCGTGGAGCCTGATCGGGGCACGGACCGCGGTGCGGGAGCCTGCCTCGGGCAGGCTTCCTGCGTTGACCTAGGCTCCAGCAGAGGGAACTTCCCTCTCGTCCTCGGCGTCTAGATGCCAGCCCAGGCGAGGGGTCCGCAGAGCGGCTTGACGCTTTGCGCGCCTCGCTGTAGCATGCCCACTGCCGGAAGCCGATGGCCGGATCCCGGCCCACCGGCGGAGAAGGAGAGAGACGATGCAAAGCCCGACACCCAGCCCAAATCGCGGCCCCGTGATCTTCCTGGCCATTGTCGGGGGCGGTGCGGTCCTGCTCTTGCTTGTGGTCGGCGCGTTCCTGCTTCTGCGGACGCCGCCCGGCCCGAGCGCGGAGGACCTACAGGCCACGGGCGCGGCGCAGACCGTCGCCGCCCAGCTGACGCAGGTCGCCATCCAGCAGACGATCGCACCCCCACCGCCGACCAGCACATCCGCGCCGCCGACCGACACGCCACTGCCTCCGGCGACCGCCACGCCCGCGCCGCCGACGATCACCGCGACCCCCGCTTGCACGGACCTGGCGGCGTTCGTGTCCGACGTGACCATCCCGGACAATACCTACATGTCGCCCAGCCAGGCGTACACGAAGACCTGGCGACTGAAGAACGCCGGCACGTGCACCTGGACGACCGGCTACGCGCTGGTGTTCGACTCCGGTAACATCATGAGCGGGCCCACGTCGCAGAACCTGGCCGGCAGCGTCGCGCCGGGCGCCAATGTGGACCTATCGGTTAACCTGATTGCCCCGGGGAGCAACGGCACGCACCGAGGCAACTGGAAACTTCGCAACGACAAGGGCACGATCTTCGGTCTCGGCGGCGGAGGACCGTTCTACGTCCAGATCGTCGTCGGCCCTACCCCTACCTCCGGGCCGACTGTGTACAAGTTGGCGCAATTCGCCGTCCGGCAGACGTTCTTCGCGGAACTGGACGGTGGGACCGAAACCAACACCGCGAGTGGGACCGGGGCGGACTTCCAGTTCAAAGCCGTCTCGGATGTCGAGAAGTACTTCACACCTACCAACGGCGCTCTCCTGCTGAAGATGGGCGGAGTGCCCGAATACGACGACTGCAAGAACGCCGCGCTGAGCGGTAACCAGATCAACATCACTGCCTTTCCGGTCGGCAGTTGGATGTGCTACAAGACCAGCGAGGGTCGCTACGGTCGCTTCGTTCTGGATGGCTACGGTACCGCCGGAATATTCATTACCATGAACATCGACATGCGGACGTGGACTAGCCCGTAGTCCGGCGGCGCGCCGTCACGTGCAGAACCGTCTCCCCGGTCCGCCGCCCACACGGCCGCGGGCCGGGGAGATTGCATCTGGGGACCATCCCGACCGCCTCGCGTGGTATGACTACCCGTCACCCCCCACTCCGCCTCGCGCCGCTCGCCATCCTGATCGTTGGGATGGCCGTCAGCTTGCCGTCGTGCAACTACCCGGGCCGGCAGGATGACCTTGAGTCCACACCGCCCGAGAGCCCAACCTCGACGCCGGTCGGCAGGCTCCCGACGCCAGCCGCATCGGAGTGCATCGAGGGCCTGACGGTGCTGGGCGAGTCGGGATACCTGGACGCCACGCCGGCTGGTGCAGGACAGACGGTGGAGCGGGTGTGGCATGTGCGCAACACGGGGACGTGCACCTGGACACCTGACTATGTGCTTGTCCCGGTCGAAGGCGTCTCGTTCCGCCGTTCGCCCTTGCCACTGGGGGAGACCATCGCGCCGAATGAGGAGACCGATCTTCGCCTGGCGGTCATAGCTCCACCGAGCCCCGGCTTCTACTCCGGCGGCTGGGCGCTGCGCAGCCCGGAGGGTGCGCTGCTCGGAGCCGCCAGCCGCCCACTGCGCGTGCGTGTGAATGTAGGCCCTGCGCCGGCTGACCCCACGCGCGAGGTCTACAACTTCGTCGAGCACATGTGCGAGGCGCGCTGGGTCGCCGGCTCGCCGACGCGATCCGGCAGGCTGTTGCCCTGCCCGGGCTACGATCGCGACGAGGGCGGCTACGTCGTTCGCATCGAGGCGCCGCGTTTTTCAACCGGCATCCTGGAAGATGAGCCGGCATTGGTCCTGCACCCCCCCAGCGAGGCGGGGGGCCTGATCAGCGGAACGTTTCCGTCCTACAACGTGCAGGTGGGCGATCAGTTCCGGGCGCTGCTCGGATGCAGCGCCGGACCGGCCGGCTGTCAGGCCCGCTACCAGCTGAACGTCCGCGAAGGCGATACGCTCTCACCGGCAGCGGAGTGGGTGGTCAGCGAAGCCGACGGGATGCGAAGCCTGGTGGTCGACCTGTCGTTCCTCGCCGGGCGGACGGTGGCATTCGTTCTGGGAGTCGACGCCGACGGACCCGGCGCCCCCGACGCGGCGCTGTGGCTCCAGCCGCGCATCGTTCAGTGAGCGGCGCTCGCCGCTTGGGCTCTGCAAGGGATCACAATGGGTGAGCCCCCATCACCAACGGTGTTCCTCCGTCGGAGACAGGAATGATGTCGGCCTTCGTGGAGGGTCTAGCGGCCGGGTACGGGATCGCCATCCCGGTTGGCGCCGTGGCGATCCTGATCGTGAACACCGCCCTTGGCTGCGGCTTCCGCATCGGGTTCATGGCTGGCGCCGGTGCGGCGACGGCGGACCTGCTGTATGCGCTGCTGGCCGCGCTGGCTGGCGCCACACTCTCGCGGCTGCTCACCCCGCTGGCGCTCCCGGTGCGGATTGTTGGCGGCGCGGCGCTGATAGGGCTGGCCGTGTGGGGAATGTGGAAAGGCCTGCGCCCGGTGGCCGGCGGACCGCCGGCGGTTGTGGCCAGCCGGGCATTCCCCACTTACATGCAATTCGTTGGAATCACACTGCTCAATCCACTGACGATCCTGTACTTCACTGCCTACATCCTCGGACGGCAGGCCCCGGAAGGCGGCGCATCCCTGGCCGAAAGCGCGCTGTTCGTTTTCGGCGCCGGGCTTGCGTCGCTCTCCTGGCAGACGCTCCTGGCTGGGGTGGGCGGATTTTCCCGCCGGAGCCTCACGGCGCGCATGCGGGCGGCGGCCGTCGTGCTGGGCAACCTGCTCGTCCTGGGGCTTGGCCTGCGCGTACTTGCGCAGGCGCTGATGCAGGCGGGCGCCTGACGCCGCAAGTCGCGGGCAACACCGGAGGACAATGCATGGGAGGTGTAGGTGCCGCGAGATCTTTCTACGAAGGCCTTTGCCGACATCGTGCGGCAGGCGCCTCTGGTATCGATCGATCTGATCCTGCGCGATGCGCAGGACCGCGTGCTCCTGGGGCGGCGTGTGAATCCCCCGGCGCAGGGCTGGTGGTTTGTTCCCGGCGGGCGAATCCGGAAGGATGAGAGGCTCGCCGAGGCGATCACGCGCCTGCTCAAGGACGAGATCGGGTGGACGGCGCCGGCGAGCGCAAGCTTCATGGGCGTGTACGAGCATCTGTACGCCGACAACTTCATGGGAACGCGCGCGTTCTCAACCCACATCGTCGTCCTGGCCTACAGCATGAACCTCGGCACGCCGTTGCCTGAACCCCCTCGCCACCAGCATTCCGAGTATCGCTGGCACACGATCCCCGAGCTGCTCGCCGCGCCTGACGTGCACCGCTACACTCAGGCCTACTTCCTGACCTAGCGCCCGTCGGGACGTCTCGTCTGCCCGGCGCGTTGGGTGCCGCGGTGTCGCGCAGTCCCCGGATCCCGCAAGGGCCACGCCCGCTGCCCGCCCGGTCACCCGGCTGGGCGCGGCCGATGCAGTTGGCCTCCGCGCCCGTCACCTCGAAGTGTGCTAGAGTTGGCGCCGTGCCCATCCCGGTTCTGGTTGTCGACGAGGATCCCGAGCTGGCGTTGCTCATCCAGCGGACGCTGGAGAAGGACCACGCCTGCCGCGTCGCGGTGGCGGCCTCCTCGAGCGAGGCGCTGGCCGCGGCCCGAGCAGCGGAGTATCGCCTGGCGATCATTGACCTCGACTTGCCTGACCTGCGCGAGGCCGACCTCGTGCGCCGGCTGCGCAGCCTGCAGCCCGGTGTGCTCCTGCTGGCACTTGCCAGCGACCCGTCGGGACCCGCCGTGGATCCGCTGGGCGTGCACGCCACCGTTCCCAAGCCCTTCTACCTGCCTGACCTCATGGCGCAGGTCCAGCGATTGCTGAGCACGATTCAGCTTTCCCCGGCCGAAGCAGCCACGGCCCACGCCGACGCCATCCCCCACCGACTGGGTGACGCCGCCGAGGCGGCGCGCCTGGTGGCGCGCGGAGCGCGCGATTCGGGTGCCTACCTGGTGCTGCTGACGCGCGACAGCCGCCGCTGGGTTCACGCCGGCCCCATACCCCAGGCGCACGTCGAGCAGGTGGTTGCCAAGATCCAGCACTACGGCATTCGAACCGAGGGCCCCGGAGCGGTGGCGCGCTACCTGCGCCTCCCCGGCGCCAGCGATGCTTTCCTGCTCTACTGCCTGCCGCTTGCCGACGCATATCTGCTGGCGATCCTGTATCCGTCCCGCGTTCCATTCAGTTCGGTCCGGCGGCAGGCCGAGCGCCTGGCCGAGCTCCTGTCGCAGGCACCCGCAGCGCCGGCTCCGGCGCGACCGGGCACTCGCACCCTGGCGCAGGCAGTCGCGATCGAGGAGATCGTCCGGCTCCCGCGCGATTGGATGCCGCAGGCGCCAGAGCGCCGCAACCTGCCGTTTCTCGAGGTGCGCCCGGAGGCAGCCAAAGCGGAGGCCAGCGCGGCCAGGCCCGAACCGGCCCGCCGTCCTTCACCAGTCCCCGATCCGGCGGCACTGCCGCGCGATTGGCTGCCGAGAAGCAGTCCGCCGCCCATCGCCGACTTCGTTGTCGAGGCCGCCCCCGCCCGGCCATCGGTTGCCCCCGGCCCCCGTCCGGCTGCATCGCTGACGACGCAGCAGCCGCGCATCTCGTTGGTGTATGTCCCCCGGGATCCTGCGCTGGCCTTGCAGGGCGCGCTGGCCGCCACGCTAGTCAGTTGGACGAAGGAGATCTGCCGGACGCTCGATTTCCGCCCGGTCGATATTCACGTCCGCCCGGACGCGCTGTGTCTCACGGCTGAGCTCCCGGCGACGACTTCGCCCCCCACCGCCGCCCATCGTGTGCGCCAGGAGCTCAGTCGACGAATTGCCGAAACGTACCCGAGCCAGGCGGCGGCTGCCGCCTCCGGCCGGTTCTGGACCTCGCGCTACCTGCTGATGTCCGGCGAGCCACCCTCCTCCCAGCGCATCACCGAGTTCGTCCGGGAGACGCGCGGCACCAGCCCCCTCCGGAGCCCCGGCTAGCGCGGGTCCGGCTTGCTCGATCCGGAGTGCTACAATCGCCCCCTGACCCCGCCTGGCGGGAGGAGAGCCCGATGACGGACGCCCCGCGCCTGTTCCTGATCGATGGCCACGCCCTGGCCTACCGCGCCTACTTTGCCCTGACGCGCGCCGGCGACGGGAGCCGCTGGATCACCAAGGCGGGCGAGCCAACCGCCGGGACGTACGGCTTCGTCTCCGTTCTGCTGCGGCTGCTCGAGCAGCAAACCCCGGAGTACCTGGCTGTCTCGTTCGATAGCGGCCGCACGTTCCGCGACGATTTGTACTCCGAGTACAAGGCCACGCGCGACAAGATGCCCGACGACCTGCGCCTGCAGCTCGACCGAATCCGCCAGGTGGTGCTGGCCTTCGGCATCCCCATTCTGGAGGCCGAAGGCTTCGAGGCCGATGACGTCCTGGGAACTGTTGCGCGGCGGGCCGCCGAGCAGGGCGTGCGCGTCGTCATCCTGAGCGGCGATCGCGACCTGCTGCAACTGGTCGACGATTCGATCCACGTCGAACTCGCCGGCCAGAAGCTGTCCGAGGCGATCGACTACGGGCCGCAGGCCGTGCAGGACAAGTTCGGCGTCTCTCCCGCTCAGCTCGTCGACTACAAGGCGCTCGTCGGCGACACCAGCGACAACATTCCTGGCGTCAAGGGCATCGGCGAGAAGACCGCTGTCAGCTTGATCCAGCAGTACGGGTCGCTGGAGGCGATCTACCAGCACTTAGATGAGATCCCCGAACGCTTTCGGGCGAAGCTGGAGCTCGGGCGCGACGACGCTTACCTCAGTCGCAGGCTGGGCACGATCGAGCTCGAGGTGCCGATCGACTTCGAGCTCGAGGCCTGCCGGGCACGCGACTACGACCGCGCTCGCGTCCTCGAACTGTTCCGCGAGCTCGAGTTCCGTTCCCTGCTGACCCGCATGGCGCCGGAGCCTGAGGGGGCAACGCACCAGATGACGCTCTTCGCCGCCTCGGCCGCCGCGCCGCAGCCGACCGGCGCGTTCCACATCGTGGCCGACGTGGGTGCACTTGAGGCGCTCGCCGCGCGCCTGCGCCAGGCCGGCGAGATCGCCGTCGACGTTGAGACCACCGGTACCGACGCCACGCGCGCTGAGTTGGTCGGCATCTCACTCGCTGTCCAACCGGGCGAGGGGTACTACCTGCCGGTCGGCCACCTTCCGCACCTGGCCGGCGGGCCTCAGCTTCCGCTGGAGACCGTCCTGCAGGCGCTGCGCGGCCCGCTCACCGACGCGTCCAAGCCGAAGGTGGGCCACAACCTGAAGTACGACCTGATGGTCCTTGCGCGCTACGGACTCCCCTTCAGGCCTCTCGGCTTCGACACGTTGTTGGCCGAGTGGTTGTGCGACGCCTCCTCCCACAACCTGGGATTGAAGGACCTGGCCTTTGTGCGCCTCGGCCTGGAGATGACCCACATCACGCAGCTGATCGGCAGCGGCCGAGGGCAGCGTTCGATGGCCGAGGTGCCGATCGCTGATGTGGCGCCCTACGCCTCGGCCGATGCGGAGGTGTGCCTGCGGCTCAAACCGTTGCTCGAGTCCGAACTGGAGCACAAGCAGCACGGCTCGTTGTTCCGGGATCTCGAGATGCCGCTCGTGTCGGTCCTGGCGGACATGGAAGCCGCGGGCGTGGCGCTCGACCTGCCCTTCCTGGCCGAGCTCTCGCTCAGCCTCGGCGGCCGGGTGCAGGAGCTGGAGACGGAGATCACCCGCCAGGTGGGTCACCCCTTCAATCTGAACTCGACGCAGCAGCTGGCGGCGGTGCTCTTCCAGGAGCTTGGATTGGCGCCGCCCGACCGGACGCGCAAGACGAGCAGTGGTCACTTTTCCACGGCGGCGGCGGTCCTTGAGGAGCTCCGGCACGTCCACCCGGTCGTCGACTTGATCCTCGAGCACCGCGAGCTGTCGAAGCTGCGCTCGACGTACACCGACGCCCTGCCAGCACAGGTCAACCCGCACACCGGGCGCGTGCATACCTCGTTCTCTCAGACCGGTGCGGTCACCGGGCGGCTGGCGTCGTCGAACCCCAATCTGCAGAACATCCCCATCCGCACGGAGCTCGGACGGCAGATCCGGCGCGCCTTCATCGCCGCACCCGGCCACCGCCTGTTGAGCGTCGATTACTCGCAGATCGAGCTGCGCATCGTCGCCCATGTCTCGGAAGACCAGGCGATGATGCGGGCCTTCCACGAGGATCAGGACATCCACGCCGCCACGGCCGCGGCGGTGTTCGGCGTGGCCCAATCCGCCGTGACGCCCGAGATGCGGCGGCACGCCAAGGCGGTCAACTTCGGCCTGATCTACGGGATGAGCGCCTTCGGACTCTCGCGCTCGACCGATCTGACGCTGGCCGAAGCGGAAAACTTCGTACGGGTCTACTTCGAGCGCTTCCCGGCTGTGCGCCGCTACCTGGACGAGGCGCGCCGGCTGGCTTCGGAACAGGGGTACGTGGAGACGCTGCTCGGCCGCCGGCGCTACTTCCCGCAATTGATGCAGGGCGCCCGCGCCGTCCCGGATGCCGCCCGCAACCGCGCCGAGCGTGAGGCGATCAACGCCCCGATCCAGGGTACCGCGGCCGACATCATCAAGCTGGCCATGATCCGGCTGCCCCAGGCGCTGTCGGACGCCGGGCTGGGTGCCCAGATGCTGCTCCAGGTACACGACGAGCTGGTGTTCGATGTCCCGCAGGCGCAGGTCGGCCCGACGGTGGTGCTGGTGCAGCAGGTGATGCAGTCGCCTATGACGCTGCGCGTGCCACTCAAGACCGATGCCAAAGTCGGAGTCAACTGGGCGGAGATGCAGACCGTCGGCGGCTGACCTCCGCCCCGGGGGGCCGGCCGTCGAATCATGCTATACTCGCCTCACCCTCCCGCGGTGAGCCGCGAGTCATGACCGGACGCCAGGACCTGTTTGATGAATCGATGCGCCTCGGCCATTCTGCGGCCTGGGATTTGCAGTGGGCGCGGGCCATCGAGTTCTATCGCAAGGCCCTGGCCGAGTTCCCCGACCACCCCACCGCTCTGACCAGCCTGGCCCTGGCGCTGCTCGAAACCGGTGAGCTGAAGGAGTCGCTCGCCACCTACCGCCGCGCCTCCCAGACGTCACCCGGAGACCCGATCCCGATCGAGAAGATGGCCGACCTGCACGAGCGGTTCGGCCAATTGAAGGAAGCTATCGAGCTGCGCGACAAGGCTTCTGACCTATACATCCGCCAGCGCGACGTCGAGAAAGCACTCGACAACTGGAACCACATCGCCCGCATCCAGCCCGAGAACCTGGCCACCCGCTCCCGCCTGGCGCTGACCTATGAGCGGCTGGGCCGCCCCAAGGAGGCCGTGGCGGAGTACCTCGCCGTCGCCTCGGTACTGCAGAAGCTTGGGCGGACGGAGCGCGCCATCGAGTCGGCCCAGCGTGCGCTGACGCTGATCCCCGGCGAACCCGACGCTGCCAGTGCCTTGCGCGTCCTGCGGGAGGGTAAGCCGCTGCCACGCCCGGTCCAGCCTCGCGGCGCCACCGCCCCGCTGCGCATGGCGCAGGTCAAGGAGTTCATCAAGGCCGAGGCGACTGCCCCCAGCGACGAGGCCGGCGAAGCGCCGTCCGAGGCCGCTGACCCCGAGGTGTCCGCCCAGCGGCAGGCACTGACCATCCTGGCCGGCATGTTGTTCGATGAGCCCAACGACTCCACCGGCCAACTGAGCACACCGGGTATGAGCGTGCTCACCAAGGGCGAGAAGGGACCGGACGGCAAGCCCACCGGCCGCCCCCAGGCCTACCGCTACCTCGGCCAAGCCATCGATCAGCAAACCCACGGGCATACCATGCAGGCAGCCAAGGACCTCGCCCGGGCGATCGACTCCGGGTTGGACCATCCGGCGGCGCATTACAACCTCGGCCTGCTCTACCGCGAACTGGGCGATGAGGAGGGGGCGCGCAAGCATCTGATGGCCGCCCTCGGCCATCCGGAGTTGGCGCTGGGAGCCAACCTGGCGTTGGGACGCATGGCTCGCAAGAAGGGCGACCTGCCGGAGGCGTCGCGCTTCCTGCTTCAGGCCCTGCGTAAGGCCGACAGCCTGTCGGTCGACGAGAGCCAATCGTCGCAGCTCAACCAGCTGTACGACACCATCCAGGCTTCGCAGAACGTCGGCGACACCGCCACCCTGTCGCAGATTGTGGAGAACACACTGACCTTCCTCAGCGGGCCGGAGTGGCTGAAACGTCTGCGCCAGGCGCGCCAGCAGCTCACCGGCCAGCGGCACGGCACCTCGGTCGTACCCATCGCCGAGATGTTGGCCGTCGGCGGGACCGACCGCGTGATCCAGGCGATGACGCGCATTGACGAGCTCGTGGCGCGGGGTTTGCTCGCCTCCGCCATGGAAGAGGCGATGCTGGCCCTGCAGTCGGCCCCCACCTACCTGGCGCTGCATCAGCGCATGGCCGAGATCATGCTCAAGGGCGGCAAGGTCCAGGCGGCGATTGAAAAGCTGCGCGTCATCGCCGAGACCTACATCATTCGCGGCGATGGCGCCCAGGCGGTCGAGATCTACTCCACCATCCTGACCCAATCGCCGGTCGACATTCCCACCCGCCTGCGCCTCATCGACCTGCTCAGCCAGCAGGATCGCCTCGACCAGGCTGTGCACGAATACATGGAGCTGAGTGAGCTCTACAAGCAGATGGCTGAGATCGACGAGGCGCGCAAGACGCTGGCCGAGGCGCTGCGCCTGGCGCAGCGATCGACCGTCGATCGCCGCCGCTCGGTCGAGATCCTGCACTTGATGGGCGACATCGATCTCTCGCGGCTGGACTGGCGGCGCTCCCTGCGCGTGTACGAGCAACTGCGCACCATTGAACCGAGCGACGACAAGGCGCGCCGGAACGTCATTGACCTGAACCTGCGCCTTGGCCAGGAAGAGCAGGCGGCCAAGGAACTGGACTCGTACCTGGAGTTGCTGGTGCAGGCCGGCCGGAACCAGGAGGCGCTTGACCTGCTGGAGGAGATGGCCCGCGAGCATCCCGGCAAGCAGGCGCTGCACACACGGCTGGCCGACGCCTACCGGGCTGCCGGCCGCAAGATGGACGCCATCGCCCAGTATGACGCCCTGGGTGAGATCCAGCTCGATGCCGGCCAGGCCGAGGCCGCCGCACGCACCATCCAGACGATCCTGTCGATGGACCCTCCCGACTCTGAGGGCTACCGCGAGTTGCTGCGCAATCTGGAATCTGGCCAGTGACGGGCCGGGTCCCCCGGATCACACCGTGTCCGACCTGATCCAAGAACTGATCTTCTCGTTCCAGCGCCTCGACTGGCTGAGCCTGGTCGACCTGCTGCTGGTCACGGCGATCTTCTTCCTCCTGCTGCGGCTGTTGCGCGGCACGCAGGCTGTCGTGCTGCTGCGCGGCATGGTCTTGCTGGTGTTGGCCGTGGCACTGCTCACCAGCCTGCTGCCCCTGCCAGCCTTCTCCTACCTGTTCCGCACGACGCTGCCAGCGCTGCTGATCGCCGTGCCGGTGATCTTCGCCCCCGAGATCCGACGCGCCCTCGAACGGCTGGGACGCGCCGGGGATGTCTTCATCTCCACCTCCGAGCCGGCGCAGGTCGAACGCATCGTCGGCGCGCTGTGCACCGCCACGCAGCGCTTGGCCGACGCCCGGCGCGGCGCGCTGATCGTCATTGAGCGCGACGTCAAGTTGGATGAGTACCTGGAGACGGGCGTGCAGCTCGATGCGCGCCTGACGCCCGAGCTGCTCTTGCAGATCTTCTACATCAACACCCCGCTGCACGACGGGGCCGCCTTGCTGCGCGGAGACCGCGTCGCCGCCGCCGCCTGCGTCATGCCGCTCTCGGCCAGCGGCACACTGTCTCGCTCGCCCGAACGCCAGATGGGGCTGCGCCACCGGGCCGCCCTCGGCATCAGCGAGGTCAGCGACGCGGTGGTGATCGTCGTCTCGGAGGAGACCGGCAGCATCTCGGTCGCCCACAACGGGCGCATGATCCGCCGGCTCGACCAGAGCCGCCTGCGCAACATTCTGATGGCGTTCTACCGCC